>NNBT01000094.1_pt1 | contig 21771 bp, 12 predicted proteins | sample 1173831 | NCBI WGS metagenome assembly NNBT01 (sample SAMN07173936, study PRJNA388173) | plant metagenome | isolation source: symbiotic tissue sample KVJ10 | place: Norway: Troms, Kvaloya island | reverse complement strand
CTTGCTGAAAATCTGCGATTGCTCCTTGACGATCGCCACGTTCAAAAAGAGTTACGCCCCGATTATGATAAGCGTTGGCAATATCAATATTAATACTATCAGCTAATTGGGTACTCATTTCGATTGTTTGGATATAATCTGCGATCGCTTTGTCGTAGTTTTCCAAAGCAAAGTAGGCATTTCCGCGGCTGTGGTAAGATTGCGCCAGATTAGGATCGATTTGTAATGCTACGTTATGATCTGCGATCGCGCCTTGATAATCGGCTAAAAAGTAACGAGCATTAGCGCGGTTATAATAAGCTGTGGCAAAATTAGGATTAATTTCGATGGCGCGATTGAAGTTAGCGATCGCACTGCGATAATCTTTGAGTTGACCACTTAAAATCAGCCCCCGATTATGGTAAGCTTCCGCATAGTCAGGATTTAACTTGATTGCTTGGGTATAAGCTGCGATCGCTGCTGGATAGTCCCCTTGCAAATTTTGGTTTAATCCTTGGTTAAAAAAATCTTCCGCATTCATATAATTTTTTAGCTTTTGACATTCTCTAGCCTAAAGCATCAGGATTGTTAACGATATGTTTTAAAATCATTCCAACTACTCTTGTACCTATTGCTAGGATTTTTGATTTCAATGTTGCGAACGAGGTTCATTTGTTTAAAAGCAAATACTTTTGGATAAGATGCAAACAAGTTGGGATTGAAACAAATCATCACTATCTGTTATTTATAAATTTCATATTTCATTATATTTTGTAATAATTAATCGGCGGTTCACTGTAGCGCTGTTAGATTTATCCAGTCACAGCGATTTAGTCAATAGACCTCTTGCATAAATCAAAAATAAGAAAGAACCCCAAGCTACGCTTTGTCTCCCCTCCCCGCTTGCAGGGCTACGGTGTATACACAAGTCTTTGAGAGTTGCCTCACAGCGTTTAGATCCCCCCTAACCCCCCTTAAAAAAGGGGGAACCAGAGTCAAAGTCCCCCAATTTATCGGGGGATTTAGGGGGATCTTCAACGATTTTGGTTTTATACAAAGATGTGTGTACACCGTAGCCGCTTGCGGGGAGGGGTTGGGGGTGGGGTGTTAGGGACTTTTGCAAGAGGTCTAATTACCTAGAAAATATCTCCTTAGCACAACCCAGCAAACTAACGTCAATCTTGGGTTTCGTCTCTAGTCGCCATGAAAATTACAGCCTCTCCACCACCCCGCCTAACAGTGCAATTTAGACGGGGTGATTTGTCGTAAATATTTTTGGATTAGTAATATAGTATAAAAATATACTTTAATATCAGCCACGAGAAAGACGATAAGCTAGGATTAAATTTCTGGCTGACAGTGGAATTTTGAGAGTGTCAACCAAATTCTTTCTGTTGTTGCCAAAACCGGATGCTCCCCACTCACACCCCCTATTTTTCTTGAAAATATCTGAAAATATATGAAATTTAGAACCTGCAAATATTCTTTCGCACTCATCCTAGTCAGCTTCGGTTTTGTGCAGATAGCTGATGCTCAAACTCCTGTAGCTGCAACCTCCAAGCTATCTCAAGAAGTTTCTGTACTTCGGAAACAGGGACCAAAAGGGTTAGAAGTATTTCTTAAATCCCATGCTAATACGTTAAATACCGCTTCTTCAGGAGCAGTTCTACCTTCCCCTGCACTTCGGGTAGCTTTAGATGAACTTTGTCAACAACGGGACTGTTACGCCTCTCGTTTATATTGGTACACTGATATAGAACAAGCCAAAGTTGCTGCTAGAACTAGTGGTAAACCCATTTTATCTCTGCGGTTATTGGGCAGGCTGGATCAAGATTTGAGTTGTGCTAATAGTAGGTTCTTCAGGGTAGCACTGTATCCGAATGTTGAAATTTCTAAGCTGCTTCAAGACCGCTTTATTTTGCATTGGCAATCAGTACGCCCTGTACCCAAAGTAACTATTGATTTTGGCGATGGACGCAAATTGGAGCGAACGATTACAGGCAATAGCATTCACTATATATTGGATGCATCAGGTCGGCCAATCGATGCTATTCCAGGATTATATAGTCCCAAAGCATTTTTGCGACAGCTACAGCAGGCTGAATTAGCAGTAAAAAATTACAGTAAACTTACACCAAGCGATCGCGAGTCTTATTTAAGAAAATACCATAGCGATCGCTTAAATTCTATCCAAGCCCAATGGGTTGCAGATTTATCGCGCCTGGGTATCCAGTCTCCCCCTAAGTTGGTAGAAATTCCCAGTAATCCCAGTCAACCACCGACAGCAGAAATAGCAAGCTCTCTAGCTGTTTCTAAAATGAGAGTTGAAACGCCAATGCTAACTGCTCTCCAGTCTGGTGCTGAACGAAATCAAAACGCCTTAGCTGAAATTACTGACGAGAAAGTTTGGAACAAAATCGCTCAACTCTATGCCGCAGATGTCAAGCTAGATGGAAACAGCATTTCTTTAATTAGAGCTAAAAAGTCTCAGTCTGCCAACACTCCAAAAGATAATTTGCCGATAATAGTGAAAAATTTTGAAGCCACAATGGCTTTAGATACAGTCAGAAATGAATATATGCTGCATAGCCAAATTCATCAATGGTTTATGCAGGGTAAGCAAACCAGAAGTGTGGAAGCGCTCAATGAACAAGTATACGGACAACTATTTTTAACTCCTAGTTCTGACCCTTGGTTGGGGCTTTTCCCCAGCGATAGCTACAGCGCCATTGATAATGATGGCATTCGTTAGTAGCTCATAAACTGATGTAAGTAAAAAGGAGTGATGAGATTTTATAGCATTGACACCTCACCCATCACTCCTCATAACTTGCGCGTTGATTAGCTGTTACGCATTGTTAAATTACACCAGCTTACTACTTCATTTATCCTCTAACTAAAGAGGCGGATAATTATTAAGTTAATACGTGCTTTTGTATACAAATATTTTTAACTTATTCATATCTATCTTGGCAATTCTAGATATAGTAGTTCGACTATTGCTTGTTCTGGGTAGTTTTACTCTTGCCTATGCCAGATACTCCCATAATGAATTTGAAAATCGAAAGGCTCAGATTCCGAACTTTTGTAAGAAGTTGTGAATTTTATTAATAGACAACGTATTCATAATCACAAATAAACTTAACTTATATTCTATGTCTTTAGTAGTAGTTGCTTGATTCTTGTGATGGAAGTTGGGAAAAGTCTTATCAGTTATTCTTAGTAACAATGGAAACAATTATCATTAGCACTAAATCATTCATTGGGGGAATGACAAAAAGGATTAAACAATGATATTCAGAAATTAAGGTTGAGATGCAGGGTTTTCCAACTGTGATATCTTATCTAATTTCTTTGCTAGTTATCATTTTGACTGGCTTATCAGTTTAGTCAAAAATAAATTAGCATAATCTTAGAACGGGAGATTTGGCACTCGTATTTAGCTGAGTTTACAAAGTTTTCCCACCAAAGGTAGAAGTAATACTTAGCAAAATAGCGTAGAATTTCTTGTAAAAAAACATCTGGGTGGCAAAAGTTATCAATGGACACTTTATAATTTGCTAGATTCAATTTACTTTGAGAATCTAGGTTGAATGCTAAACGTGTCATTTAAAAACTAGCCCATCTGTAGCGAATGTGGAATATAACTTGTCGAAAACCTCAAATAGATGTAGTCAAATAAATGTAGTTTTATAAGTTCAATTACATAAAAGTTGCAGTTTACAACCAGTTAAATTTATCACTCAATAAAATTAAGAATGCTGCAATTTTTATAATGATCTACCTAGTAGATTTTTTTGCTCAACCTCTGCAAGTAAGTAGCGGGGATTTAAGGTGAACATAGAAAAATTTATCCAACGCACGGAAGTATTGCACAAGCGTTTAGCAGATTTATACGAAACTGCTAGCGTACTACCTTGGATTTCCCCGGATTTGCTGCCGCAAGCTTTCAAGGAACTCTATAACACCTCAAAGATAGTACAGTTAGCGGCGGAGGAACTTGATCAGCAAAATGAGGAACTAATAAAAACACGAAATTGGCTAGAGGCAGAACGCCAACACTACCAAGATTTATTCGAGTTAGCGCCAGACGGCTATTTAGTAACTAATACAGAAGGAATCATCCAAGAAGCTAACCTCACCGCAGCTAAGTTGTTAAATGTTTCCAAGCATTTTTTAGTGGGCAAACCAATAGTTAACTTTGTCCTTCTAGAAGAACGTCAGCAAGTTCGCAACGAACTGATACAGCTATCGCAATCAGACAGAGTTAGAGAGTTATTGGTACGTTTGCAGCAACGTTATGGCGAGTTCTTTGATGCGGCTTTGACAGTGACAGTTGTCCGCCATCAACAGGGTAAGGCAATTTCTCTGCGCTGGATGGTGCGTAATATAACCGAGCGTCAGCAATTAGAATCAGCAAGAGTTAAAGACAAGAGTGACATTTTCAACAATCGCCCCCTACATGAATATGATAAAGGAGAAACTATTCCCCTCAACCCATTAGTAATTTGGTATGTTTCTCAGGGTTTGGTGAAACTCAGTACCTACTGTGAAACGGGTGAAGAAGTGCTAATCGGATTGGCAACACCAGGAATGGTTTTTGGTTCTAGTTTGACATCTTTAGACATTTACCAAGCAACAGCGCTTGCTGATGTTGACTTAGTGTCAATTTATGCAACAGAACTATCAGCTTCTGCAACACTGAGCCATACACTTCTACCAAAAATTAAGCAGCGGTTACAGCAAACAGAATCTTTTTTAGCAATTTGTGGCAGACGGCGAGTACAAGATCGCTTACAGCATCTATTACAACTTTTGAAACGAGAAGTGGGTGAAACTGTACCAGAGGGAACTCGCCTAAATGTTCGCTTTACTCACGAAGATATTGCTAGCGCTTGCTGTACCACTAGAGTAACAATTACACGATTGATGGGGAAATTGCAAGAAGAAGGTATAATCAGTTTCGACTTAAAAAAACATATTATCTTGAGAGATGTCGATTGATTACATTTTTGTTAAGCAAATATCAGTTGCCAGCCAATCATAAAAATTGCTATATCTGCAAAAACATGGCTGATGTATCCGGGCCAGATTGAGGAATAATTTAAGTAGCACCATGACCAAATCGCCCCTGCTAGAAACACCCCCAATGAGCATAATGTTGTCGCATGCCAGTCGAAGTAAGCTGCTAAACCAACAACGTGATGAATCGTAAAAAATAGTGCAGACAGTACTACAGCTAAAGGACTTGATACCAAAATTTCACATTTACGATAAACAAACCAACGCCAGACAAATTCCTCAAGCAAAGAGTTGACAAATATCCAATACACTGAACCAACTAAGTAAATCACAAAACTGTTCAATCCAACTTGTGTAGCTCGATCGCGAACATATTCAACATCTATCCATTTTGCTCCCAGTAGCCAATAAACAATCAAGATGATGCCTAGCATCAATAGCCCTAATCCGACTCCAGCCAATAAATCGCGTCTTTTAGGATATTCAAATTTTAAATTCTCTTTATCAACAAATAATAACCAAATAATGGGTAGTACCAACAACCAGATTTTAGATAATAAAGCTACTAAATGTCCTTGAAAGCCAGGGAGTATATATAGTTGAGTTGTAATACCAATACTCGGAACTGGCACAAGTAACAACAGAGCTAGTAGTGCATTATGATTTTGGTTAGCTTTTAGCATGGAGAGATTTATATTGTATTTCGATGGTTTTAACTTTTAAACCACATCTAGTTTTAAATCCATAGTTTTTATATCAAGTTAAGATGATTACTTGTAATAAAATTTATATTAACGAGGTTTACTCTCAAGACTTTCCGTGAAGGCAAGAGACGCGATGAATCGCCGTCTCTACAATAATTAGTCTTTTGTGGAGACGGCGATTTGTGTCTTGATGATGATTTTTCACATTTTTGTGAACCGTATTGGTTTACTATTAATTTTTATATGCAAACTATAAAACATGAGTATCATAATCAGACTTGAATAAAGTGACACTTTGGATATTGCCACATAAATTTAATCCTAAAAATTCTATGAATTTCTGTGTAATATTCCTTTGAACGCAGCATTTTGATAATTATTTACTGTGCCAATATACCTACTTACACATAATTCAAATGCACAGCGTCTTGCAATGTTGTGAAGGTCTGGAATTTGAGGCAGACATCAATACCCATTGTGCTAAGTACAACTTTGCGTAAAATTGTAGCGTTTTTAAACTTACAGAGACGTAACGCTATGCAAACAGGGAATTCAAAATGTACCCAAAATAATGTATATGTGATTGAAGGCGTATTGCTAAAATCGCGATGTCTAGGTTGGGCTACGCCTACGCAACATTAAAAGCGGCTATGCACACATTTGGCAAAAAAATTCCATCATTGGGCTACATTTTAGCACTGGATTTAGGTACGACAGGCAACCGCGCCTTTGTATTTAACGCAGACGGCAAGATTGTTGGGCAGGCATATAAAGAATTAACTCAGTATTATCCTCAGCCAGGATGGTTAGAACATGACCCTCAACAAATCTGGCAGGATACCTGTTGGGTGATGCAAACCGCAATTGCAAATGCCCAGATTGTACCATCAGCGATCGCAGCTTTGGGACTAACTGTACAGCGCGAAACCTGTTTGATTTGGGACAAAACTACTGGTAAACCACTCCATAGAGCGATCGTCTGGCAAGATCGCCGCACTGCTCCCCTTTGCCATCAATTACAAGAGCAAGGCTACGCTGATGAAATTTGCGATCGCACCGGATTAATCATTGATGCCTATTTTTCTGCTACCAAACTTAGATGGCTATTAGACAATTTTCCAGATGTTGACCTGAATAATGTCTTAGCAGGTACTATTGATAGCTGGGTATTATGGAACCTCACAGGTGGAAAAGTCCACGCCACTGACCACAGCAACGCCAGTCGTACAATGCTAATGAATCTCAAAACCTGTGAGTGGGATGAGACTTTACTGGATATGTTGCAAATTCCAGCGCATATTTTGCCCCAGATTCAGCCGAGTTTAGGAGTATTTGGAGTCACTGATGCAACTTTGTTGGGTGCTGAAATTCCCATCACTGCCATCTTGGGAGATCAGCAAGCGGCTCTATTCGGTCATGGCTGCGATCGCCCTGGTTTGGTGAAATGTACTTATGGAACTGGTAGCTTTTTAGTAGCTCACACAGGAAAAAAAATTGTGCGTTCGCACCATAAACTTATTTCGACAGTGGCATGGACACAAGCGAATACCAGCAATACTTTAGATGTCGGCTATGCCTTAGAAGGCAGTATGTTTACTAGTGGTGCTTGTATTCAATGGTTGCGCGATCGCTTGAAGTTGATTAAAACTGCTGCTGAAACTGAAGCGATGGCCAATCAGGTAAAAGATAATGGCGGAGTCTACTTTGTGCCAGCATTTAGTGGACTGGGCGCACCTTATTGGGATATGAGTGCCAGGGGAGCTTTTTTCGGCATTACCGCCAGTGTACAACCAGAGCATCTAGTTCGTGCCGTCCTGGAAGCGATCGCTTATCAAGTTCTGGAGGTGGTGCAAGCAATTAATGCATCTAGCAGTACTCCAGTTGGGCTATTAACCGTAGATGGTGGTGCTTGCGAGAATAATTTTTTGATGCAGTTTCAAGCTGATGTGTTAGGTATTCCAGTTGAACGTCCGATAATGCGCGATACGACCGTTCAGGGTGCAGCATTTGCGGCAGGTTTAGCTGTAGGATTTTGGCAGAGCTATGAATCATTGGCAAAACAACGGCAAATTGAGCATGTGTTTGAGCCGAAGAGGGATTTCTCCTTGTCCAAATTTAGTACTTGGCAAAAAGCAGTGAAACGTACTCTAGCTTGGGAGGAGTAGCCCTTAACAAAAAACGAGTTAAAGGGAAAATTCATATCCTGAAACGGGAAGGCGAAGGAACAAATACTATTACAATTAAGCAAATTGATGGAGTATTGATTTATCATGCCCTACAGTCAATTCAACATTGACCGAGTGAAACAAGATTTTCATCTAAATACTGTGGAAGGAGTCCGCTTTTTCCCAGACTCCATTGAACCCATTACTCCAAGTTTCAGACTACAAGGTATTTTAGAGGATTTACCGTGGGCGATTGCAGTAGATACAGAAAAAGCTCGTTCAGAGGCGATAATTAATCCTATCTTGCTAGAAGTGCGACGCATCTTCAATTCCACAATTAGCGTATTTTCAGGCGAAGAGTTTAACGTTGATGCGAGTATTGGACTCAATGGTGTATGTGACTTCCTACTTTGCCGTTCACCTGAACAATTAACGGTAGAAGCACCTGCAATTGTCATTGTTGAAGCAAAAAAATCAGATTTAAAATCTAGATTGGGACAATGCATTGCAGAAATGGTAGCTGCACAGCGATTCAATCAAGCCAGAGAGCAACCTTTAACAGCAGTTTACGGTACTGTAAGCAGTGGAACCCAATGGCGATTTCTGAAACTAGAGGGGCAAACAGTCACAATTGATTTAATGGATTATTTTCTTCCTCCTATCGAACTAATTCTGAGCTTTTTGGTGTGGATGGTGAAAGCAGGTTAATTTCATTCAAAAATCGATCGTTAAAATAACTCTTACTTTGTCAAAATATAACTTCCATATAATAAAAAACGCATGACTACTAAACCGAAGATTTTCATTGATGGAGAATCAGGAACCACAGGCTTACAAATTTACTCACGCCTGAACCGACGGGATGATATCGAGTTAGTTAGCATTGAAGCATCTAAACGTAAAGATGCAAATGAGCGAACCAAACTAATCAATGCTGTTGATGTTATCATTCTCTGCCTGCCTGATGATGCAGCCCGCGAAGCTGTTAGCTTAGTCAGTAATACTAGGGTTAAGATCCTTGATGCTAGTAGTGCCCATCGCACGGCTAAGGATTGGGTATATGGTTTCCCAGAACTAAATCCAGGACAGCGAGAGAAAATCGCCAGCGCCCAGTTTGTCAGCAATCCGGGCTGTTATCCCACAGGATTTTTAGCTTGTATCCGTCCGTTAATTGCTAAAGGACTCCTGAACAGTAACTTTCCCATCACCGTTAATGCAGTATCAGGTTACTCTGGTGGCGGAAAGAACCTGATTAAACAGTATCATACCTTCCACGAACAGCAAGCCGGGGCAGAATCACTCTACCCTTATGGCATCTACGGTTTGCAGTTTGGGCATAAGCACGTCAAAGAAATGCATCAGTATTCAGGGTTAGCATCACCGCCGCTGTTCGTACCAGCCGTGGGAGATTTTGAGCAGGGGATGTTAGTACAGATACCTTTGCCACTGGGAAGTTTAGATAATCCACCATCAGGTAAAGTTATCTATGAAGCGATCGCTGACTACTACCAAAGTGAAAAGTTCGTGCAGGTTGCTCCATTCCAAGATTCTACACTGCTCAGAGACGGAACATTTCTAGATGCGATTGCACTTAACGGTACTAATATTGTTCAGGTTTTTGTATTCGCCAATGACACCACCAAAGAAGTCTTGCTAGTTGCTCGTCTTGACAATCTGGGTAAAGGCGCATCAGGAGCGGCAGTCCAAAACCTAAACATCATGCTCGGTTTTCCAGAAGAGTTGGGATTGTCATGAAAAAGAGTTAAACGGTGAGGAGTGGGGAGCAGGGGGGCAGGGGAGCAGGGGAGAAGTTGTAGTAAGTTTTTCCTGTCTGCCTCTTGTGCCCAATGCCCATTATCTTGATTTTTCTTTCAGTTCTTCAAGCAATTGAATTACATTATGCTCAAATGCTTTGTTTCGCTCTTGAACTGATTCAATTAACGGTTTATCAAAAAGATTAACGACATATTTAGCTAGCTGAATCCCTAAAGGTCTTAAATGTCCACCTGCTAGAGTTTTCCGAAAATCTTGCGGTGGCTTTTGCAGAATATTAGTAAACCATTCACAGGTTGATTTAGCAATATTGTCTGATTTGAAACAGATTAAACCCATGATATTAAATAGCCCACTATCCTTGATTAAATGCTGGGTTTCTTCAACAGTTGGTTTCACACCCCAACCAAGATTGTCGATGATATCCGCTAAAAATTGAGGACGAATTGCGCTCCCTGTGTCAGCAATAGCAGGTGCTAATAGGATAGAAACCTGTCCTTTAATGAAGACACTGTTAATGTTGATATCCTTATGCACATAAGTGTAAATTAATTTTTTAACTTCATCCGTTTTTCGCGTTAGTTCATCAAAGAGAATGTTAATGTCTGCAATCACACTTTCTATCTGTGATTCATCGGAAGTTTTAGATAGTAGCTTCCGAATAAACTGTTCTCTCTCTTGAGCATCTGGAGGTAAAGCAGTAAATCCTTCTAACAGCGAGATATATTTACAGCCAAGGCTATGTCCAATCCAAGAAAAGTTTTTATCATCTAGATAGGCTTCATAATCATATCCTGCAACACTTGCCATTTTCACAAGCTCTGGCAGAATTTCATACTGTTCTCTCATGAGAAAACCAGCTTCTACATAATGGTTAAAAGTAAAATTAAATGGCAAAAGAATAATTGTATATCCCTGCTCGAATAGAGATTGAAGCAGATAACGATAAAAAAGCATAGGGCCAAATGTACCAAAGAAAGCCCCAGCAATAAATTGAATTACCCCTTTAGGCTTTGGATGTAAAGCAACCCAACTGTGAGAAACTGGTTTAAATCTCAGTTTTAAATTCATATTTACCATGACTTATTTGTAGGTATATGCTGAATCTCCAAACTGAAGTTATTGCTTTTCGGATTATTCAAAAGATTTTTTTACAAAACTGCGATCGCTTCGTTACCGAATAACCAGAACTCTCCTAATGGCCTGGACTTAATTCCCCTAGTTAGCCGTGGTTAAAACTATTTCACCTTAGCGCGGAAGCGGACAAAACCATAAGAATTCGCTGGTGTCCCAGATCCAGTAGCTGCGGGTAGATTGGGAAAACTTGGGACTGTAATATTGACCACTACTGCCCCATTGGTGTTAGTACCACAGTATGATGGTGTACCTGAGTCATTAGCTGTATAAAAATATCCGCGATCGCTATCTCCTACATTAGTGAGATAAAGCGTAGGTGTATTAGAACCAATAGCTAGGGCAATTCCTCGATCTGCTGCTGGTAAGCCACCATCACTAGGAGTCATGCCATTAAAAGCAGTAGGAATAAAATTAACATTAGTCGGAACTAAGTCGCAGAATTTCACATTAGTTGCATTACCAAGACCATTGGAAAGAAAATATATCGTGTATTCCAATTCATCTCCCGGTTTGACAGTGCCAGCATTAATTAATCCTCGCAAGTAGCCAGCAGGCCATTTAGACTCGTTATCATCAGTAGCATAAGGTTCTGGTACATAGTTACTGGCATTAGTAGCAACGTCACTGCGACCATCCACAATATCAGTTAAATCTTGGTTGTTGAGGCGGGTAATGCGTTTAATTAACAGCAATTTAGGGTTAGAATTAATAACATTTAATACTGTAAATAAAGTAGGATCGTCATCTGCTGTACTGGCAGGACTATTACCAGTATCTACACCATTATCAGTAATTTGTAAGAACGAATTACCGAGAGTAGGTGGATTATTAGTAGCACCAGCAGAGTCTGCATCTGTGAACACTGTACCAACAGTTCCTGTAGGATTATCAGGTGTGTTAAAATTAGCATTTGCTTGGTTACTAATTGGATTACCGCCATTGGCATTATTAATCGTGGCAGTAATTTTAATGGTGATAGTATCGCCTACACGCAGAGTTCCAGAATTTGTCACAGCACCAGCGCCGTTGTAACTAGGATTGAGAGTGATGTTATTTCCCGCAGTAACAGTTGAAATTACCTTACTTACAAAGGTTAACTGTGAGGGCAATGAGTCGTTAATGACAAAGTTAATTGCATCGCTATTACCTGGATTTAGGTTGGAGTAAGTGATGGTATATTCGATGCGATCGCCTACAGTCACAGTTCCGCTACTATCATTGTCTGCAAGGAAGCGAACAGATTTGCTTCCTATGACATTTGCTTGAGTGCTAGTAGTAATTACCAAGGGAGTATTGATTGCTTCACTTGGAAAATATGTCCAAGTATCTATTCCCTTATAGTCACCATAATTACTACTAAATTCATGTTCTCCTGACACACTATTAATCCCTCTAGCAGCATTACGCGGGTTAGTAGCTCCCGTACCATCTAAGTTAATCGCCGTGCCGTTAGCAGAAGTATAATTGCTGTCGTTGTAATAAACGGTCGTCGATCCAATCTGCTGTCCATTTTGATCTACAAGGTTAGGAAAAGCAGCCGGAGGGTTTTCCATTGTAATTTTAAACCCTAGCGGATTATTTTCGGCATCCAACATGGGAAAGTGATATTCACCCGACCGTGTTGTAATTATGGCATTGTATGGTAAGTTTCCTGGTCGAGGTAGGAGATTTACCCCATTTGCATCCTTTCCATTCCAAAGCACCACATTTGAGCCTAGAGATAGCACATTTTGTAGTACTCTATCGCTACTAGGGTCATAAATACCATCAGTGTTGGTGTCAATAATTATTTGATAGCTACCACTTGAACTGGCATTGAAGCTAAAATTGCCTCCCACACCCACAGAAGTTTGGTTCCCACTACCTCCATTACCCCCAGTAAACTTGAACGAAGTCGGTACTATCGGAACATTTGCTGCAATAGGAATACTCAAAGCATTGAGGGTTGCAGTGTCGGGGCGATTGAAGAAAACTAGGTGAGTAATGTCTGTTGTAGTATCAGTAACATTCGGACTTTGAACTTTTACATTGCCATAAAAGTTGAGTGTGCTGTTTGGGTCTGGCGGGGAATTGATAGAGTGATAAAGTGTAGAACCGTTACTGTCAATATATCCCCGGCTATTAGCAAAAAATATGAAGCCAAAAGGATCGACTCCATTCATGTCAGTTTCGTAACGATACCCATCTTTAGTTTGAATATAGAGCTTAGAGTTAAGTCCTAAACCAGCAGGAGCGCCATTTAGCCCAGCATTTCCTCCCATATTCATAGCGATATAGTTGGTAAATACTCGCCCTTTTTTAACACCGTTACTATCTCGAACTGTGATATCCCAAGCAGCCACTCCTGAAAGTTGAGTACCATTTGTAGGAAATACCGCCGTTGTAGTTCTTGGGGGCGGATTATTATTTGTAGCACCACTTTTATCAGGAGAATGAAATTCAACTTCGTAAATACCTGTTTCTGTAGCGACGAAACTACAAGGGGTATAGCCACCGATATTAGGTAAAGGGCCGGCCGTTTCTTTGGCAACAGTATTAATCAAACCAAAGCCATTCGTTAGAACATCACAAGAGCCATTTTGACTACCAAAGGGACTGCGGTAAACAATATCTTGTGGGTCTGAAAAACTAGTAATCACACTAGAGCCAAGATTAACTGTTTCTCCTTGTTGAACATAAACTTTGAGTATAGTTTTCCGAACAATACCTGCCAGTGCTAAATCTGACCATTCCAGGTAAGGTCTATATCCACCATCAGAAACTAACTCTTTGCTGCCTTCAGCCCAGCTAGGTTGGATACTAGTTCCGAAAATACATAAAAAAAAGCCCAAGCTACTGAGCCATAATTTTTGACGGCTAATTGTTAACGGCTTTTTCATAGTTCTTTTTAGTGGATTGTCCGCAATCAGAGAAAATTTATCATTTTCATCAATATTTACTGTGGCGATCGCTCTTAATTTATTAAGTAAATATCTCATCATTTAGTTCCAATAAAAATACATAATATGTGAGTAATGATATTGAGTTTATAAATATACAAATAGCAGCATGAAAATTGAAACGTTTTTGCACTAGATTCAAAACGGATAAAAATCGTTACGACAATAGTATTCCCACGGGGAAAGGTTAAATTCGTATATAGAGGTTGCAATGAACATCTCTACATCAAATAACCCTTTTATATTTCACGCCTTTGTATCCCCCTCATTGCAGCCTTGAGTTTACCCACCAAAGTTTTCATCGCTGATTCCTGTGGCTGGCGCGCTACAGGTTTTTGTTGTCCAAAGCCGTCAAACAATTCATTGAGCTTAACCGTAAAGCCCAAATACGCCCCACCTGCGGAACGTGTTCCTGAGAAATCTCGGTCATCAACTTTACCAAAGACGTAACCAGCCGAAACGCGCAGGTTAGGCGTGAGGTAGTAGCCTGTTTCAAGAACAAAGCCTGTCTCACTGTAGCTAGACTGACTAATTACACGAGCCTCACCCACCAAATCCCAGCTATATCCCAAACGATAGGTAGCGCGTACTTGGGCCAAATTTACTGTGCTAGTACCGGCTAAATCGTTAGCTATGTAAGAGGTACTGTTACGCAACGCATACTTCCCGTAAAATTCCCATTGCCAGTTAGGAGCGTAAATCGCTTCTAAAGCAAAGGTATGGTCTTGGGAACCCGTACCACTTCCTAACAGGATTGTGTCAGGGATGGTTGATGGATTTTGGCGATATTCATAACGCAATAAAGCATTAAATTTATCGCTATTGGGGTCGCGGTAAGCTAAACCCAACTTGAGGTTAGCAGTATCTCCCAATCCTGAAAGCTTTTGATTGGAAGAACCAGCTTGTTGATAACGTACTAAAGCGGTGAGAGCCGGAGAAATTTTACCCGCAGCACCTGCGGTAATTACTGTATTACTACCACCAGAAGAGGAACGATGTTCATAACGGACGCTAGCTTGAAACTGCGGATTATCGCTGTATTCCAGCCCGACACTGTAGCTATCGCCACCATCAAATCCGATCGCAGATGCTGCTTGACCAAAGGCGTAAGGTTGGGCATATTGTTGACCTGCCGCCGTGCGTCCGAAGAAGTTGCCAAATACGTGTTCGTAAGCAACATTCAGCCGCAATCCCGAAGCAATAGTCCAGCGATTATTTAGACCAATCGCCCCTTGGGTAGTCATTTCGTTAGCACCACCCAAAATTGAGTAACGACCGGTCAAGGTAGTATCCGATCCGAGTTTGTGTTCGCCGTTGACACTCAAGCTAGTGATGGAATTACCCGAATATTGACCGCTACTGTAATACTGTTGGGCTAGACTAACGCTGACACCAGGGATTACCGCCCAATTCAACCCCAAAATGGTACGGTCTGGGTAAACAGTATCTTTTTGGGAAGATAAGCTAAGTTCATTTTGTGCCTGGAAGGTCAGGTTTTTAGCTAGAGGAACTGAAAAACGCGATCGCAGTTGATTAGAATTACTACTCAAAGCACTGTCGAGAATTCTGTCTTCCCGACGACGATGAATCCAATCCACATCCAGAGTAGCTTTACCCAAACGTTGTTGAATCCCAGCGGAAATCGTCGTCAGTGAATTATCAACTTTGCTCCCAGGTATCGCCTCATAACGCGGTGCAAACAGTTCTTCAAAGGTATCTAGGGGTTGGGGAGCAATCCCAAAATTGTCTTCGTGGTCGTATTGCGCTCTGACATTGGTAGTTGAGGTGAGTTTAGCTGTAACCTGCGCTCCATAACGGGTTTGTCCTGGGACAAAGCTGATAGTGGAATTATTGGCGAAACCCGTATCAGCAAAGCGATAATAGGCACGACCTTGAATCCCATTAGTAATCTTTCCTTCCGCTTCTAAACGGTAGGCATCACCTCTGACTTTTCCCACAACATCAGAATCATTAGTGGAATGGGCATATTCTGCGATTAACTTACCGTTGTCACCTAAAGCAATCAGCGCATCTGCGCCGTAGAGTTGAAAGTCGCGCACCCCATGATTTTCTTGAACGTAAGTTGCTCCTATCCAACTTTCCTGATTAAGTTTGCGGGAAAGATTATATTGCAAACGACCAGCATAGATGCTCCCGTCAGAGTCTTCGCTGTCATATTGATAGCTAACAACAATCCGACGTACTAATACTTGTCCGGTTCGATCGATATCGGTACGAAGAATCGGTTCGCGGAATAATAAGGTACCGCGATCGTAGTCGATTTCGTAGTCTGGGCCTCGGTTAAGTTGTTTCCGTTCTAATACAGTCCCAGGACGATTGAGTTCTTCTAACTCGATAAAGACATTTTCACTACCTGCTTGTAATAGTCTGCGAGAGAGGAAGTAATAGCCACTAGTACCATCGGGAGCAATGGTGTCTCGTTGAAACCCTTCTAAGTGGTCGCCATAGAAACCTGTAATTTGTAGGTTTCCTAAGTTGTAGTTAGCTTTGAAACCGTGGAGTTGACGAGTGATAGAAGTAAATTGCTGCGATCGCCGTGCAAATTCTTCTGTGTTATAGTCACCCCACATCGCATAATCAGGATCGGAGCCAGGGGTACGAGCTGAACGCTCAAAACGCAAAAATACACTATCAATGGAAGGAGCAACTACATCAACTTTCGAGCTATCACCGTAGACAGGATAGTTTTGCTCGCTGAATTGGTAAGTTCTAAACAGGCGATTATCGCAGTTGCAATCTTCATTGAGGCTACGAGAACTGTTGTATGCACCTGTAAATAACCATTCTCCGATCGCACCAGTGGCAAATATCGCTGAATGAAAATCTAATTGGGTTCCGTTGTTTTTGTCAGGAGGGAGGAAATCACGGAAACTGCCGTAATAATTTGTACCTCTAGCGCCCAAACGTAAATCTATGACTCCAGTAACTAAACTCGGACGCAGTGAGGTTTCAAATTGTAGTTGTGTGAAGGCTTCTAAATCATTTGCGATCGCGCGAATTGTGACAGTTTCTGCCTTCAGTTGCGATCGCAACGTCGCTGTAAATTGCCCTGCTTTCGCCTCCACTTGAAATCCGGGTTCATCAGGCTTGAAGTCTTTCCCGACTAACTCGCCAGCAGTGGGTATGAGGGTGACAACAGCATCACGATTTGAGCGATTACCACTTGCATCGATGAGTTGACCCCGAATTGTAGCCGTAGAACGTCCATCCGCCGGGATACGAGACTCAACTGTTTCTAAAGTTAATTGCTTCGGCGCTCCCCGAACTGCGACTTGCACTGTTACAGGGGGTTCTGTTCCTCCAACAACTTGTGCAGAGATGGTGTTTGCACCTTCTTTTAACGAGACACCATACCATGTCTGCGTTACTAAATTGGTGGTAGCATCAGTTTCCGTCCGTCCTACTAAAGAAGGATCTACCAATGCGCCATTTACCCGCAACTCCACTTGACTACCAGCAGGAAACTGCACAATTACCGTACTAGCTTGTACATCTACAACACTGTCAGGCGTCGGAGTCAGGATTTTGATTGCTGTAGAGATAGGGACAGTGGGAGACACAGGAAGATTTTCATTTACCCCTTGTCCCTTTGTCCCGGTGTCCTCTACTCCTGCAATTTTGCCTAATCCTCTAGGCAAACCTACAGAAGTTGCTGGTTGAAATGGTTGTATTTCTGTTGGAGAAGCATGAAATAGTGTTTCAGTATTTTTGCGTTCGTCGTTCTTATCCTCTATTTCTGATATTTTGCCTAAGTCTCTGGGCAAATCTACAGAAGTTTCTGGTTGAAATGGTTGTATTTCTGTTTCACTTAGCTGGACATTTGGAATTTCAGGAGCCGATGCTGAAGAAGTTGAAGCAAATTCGAGAGGTGGAGAATTTAAAGCCTCTCCCTTAGAAGAAGAGAGGTTTTCCAGATGCGCTGAAAAATTAGGATCTTCGACACTCTTTTCTGCTTGCGAAGGTGAATCAGGGAAAAGGAGATTTTCACTAGTGATTTCTGCTTTGACAATTGTAGGGTACAAAACAAGGCAGAAAGCTACTGGCATCACCCCCATCAATCTCAGGTTAAATGTAGTTAAACAGTGCAGTCTGGTTTTCATTTCTTGACTGGCTCCTGAAATGTTGGGGTGACAGCGAAGTTCATGCGTACTAAACCACCAGGCTCTAAATGCACCAAGCGAGATTGGCTATTTCGTTCGCGGAATTTTTCGTTGTGAGCTAGGGTGTAGCCCGCTACACTGCTAAGGTCTAGTACACCTGTGTGGTATCCAGGTAAGGCATTAGCTAAGGAGAACAAACCATTAGGATCTGTAGTGATGCGGTTTCCGTCCTCCAGAAAAATCACTGCATTGGCTACTCCAGGCTCACCACGCTGTTGTTCACCATCAAAGTTTTTATCAACAAACACCCGACCGATAATCGTGCCACAGTCAGAAACGATTCCTGGACGAATTTTCAATTGGTGGGTTGCTGGTCCATCCTTAGTACTAAAACGGTTATCAGCTCGTTGAGCATTAACGATCGCAGTGTTACGACCAGTGCCACGTAGCGCATCAGTTGTTATTTGAGCCGCGTAGGCAATATTCAAGACTTTCTCTGGGGAAATTGTTACATCTGTGCGGAATGTGACTGTGTTACCGTTGCGTTCTGAAGCGATCGCGACTGGTTGACCATCTAGCTCTCCTTGCACAGATTTCGGCAAGAATTGGAATCCTAAAGGTAGGTCGTCGGTGACAAATATATTACTCAAACCAGCATCAGCAAGATTTTTTACTGACAGGCGGTAGATTACCGTATCTCCAGGTTCAGCAGTAGCGCGATCGCCTGTTTTGATAATCTGTAACTGATTGGCTTGACACAAATTTGTAGTGAATTCAAAGGCTAATAAATCCAGTCCCACTGTTTCTGCGTTGGGAACTAAAACAACTGTTTGCTCTAGTCTGGTTTCACCTGTAAGACTGATTGGTTGACCATCTAAAGAACTAGCGACATATCGGACGACACCATTACCTTGTGTTCCAGTGTTAGCAAGGATTTCAATCTTGACCCGCCGCTGTTTATAGATAGAATTTGGTGGTGGATTAACTACAAAAATGTAGGTTCTACCTGGAGCGGTTTGACCCTTATTCGGATCGAGTAGGAAATTGTAGACACCCGCAGGGTTATTCGTAACGAAGTAGGGATTACTATTCTCGGTATTCGGCGATTTCCCACCAGGAACGTTGTTATTAGGAATATCTGGTAACTCTGTTCGAGTCAAAGCAACCAAACTGCCCAATTCTGTCCCCGTTGGATCGCTAGAGTTGGGTTCGTATACCCCAACTGAAAAACCTGTATAGTCAGGTAAAATTGTGCCAGCGCAACCTAAAATCCGTCCTAATGGATCGAGTAAGGGAATAGGACTAACATTGAGTTGCTCAGAACTTCCTTGATATTGATAATTGCTAGCAGAATCTGTATAAGTATAAGTAGCTTGATTTATTAATGGCACAGACGCAACCAGATTGTTAGTCTGTTGCGCGATCGCTGGCATAGATATAGTAGTATGCAAAAAACTTCCCAGAAGAACAGTAGCTGTTAACCGTCGCCACCAGCTACCGCTAGAAGTAATTTGCTTTTGGTTTTGAGGACGGCTCACCTACCACATCTCCTCTGAAATGTCAAGTTTGTTGTTAATAAAAGCACTTATTTATTTGGGAAAATCCAGTTAAGCTAAAAACCTTTAAAAATCTCGCTTCCAGATGGAATCTGAAAATATTTTTGATTGCGGCTCTTTTCCGAGTTAGCAAGGCGGCGTGTTAATCAGCGCACTTGGGTTTGATAAGTTGCCTTGACTGTTGTCTTCGCTGCAAGTGATGGAATCTGTAAACGAATATGGGTGTAAGCAGTGGCTGGGGCTGGTTTGGTTTCCACTTTGCCGCCAGGAAGAGTAACTTTAACAGTGGGATTTTCGACGAAGCTACGCCCACCATCAATGCTGTAAATCACTTTGGCATTTTTGGCGACATTGGTAGAATTCAGCACATAGACCATGCCTTTGGGAATAGGTTGATTAAAAGTCAAATTCTTCACTGGGCGATCGCTCTGATTTTCGCCACTCAAGGTATATCGCAATACATCTCCTGGTCGCACCACAACTTGACCTTTCAAAGGTTCCCATTTCTGGCTTTGCTTACCCTGCTGATCCTGTGCCACCACTTGCTTTTCTGCTTCTAAACGCAATTGAATTTGCCCTTGAGTTTTGATATTCTGAGCAACAGCACTTTCTGAATGCCATACATTTGCGATTCCCGGAATTTGACCGACAAATGGAACTGTAACAATGAGAGCGAATGCTCCTAAACCTGCAAGAGAAACACGCTTCATATAAATAACCTCAAAAAAATTCCAGAATGTGAATTGTTGACTTATCTTTCCCAGCTTTTGCTAAGAAAGAGTCACTCTCCTATTTGCTTGCTGTTTGGGGTTGGGGATAAGGTCAAATGCTTCGCAGACTCTTCTGTACTAGAGTCTGCAAAGTTCGGAGTCCCCAATCCCAACGAATTAGTTCACCTTGCGTTGGAAGGTAAATGTTCTTTGAATACCCGGTGCGATCGTGCCAGTGACAGTATCCACATACTTGGCAACATCAGTATTTGCCGTAGTTCCAGTTTGGTCGATGCCAGAGTTAGTAGCTGGATTACCACTGAAAAATTGAATGGTTGCAGTCCCGGAATCCTTAGCTGAACCAACAATATTGCTAGTATCAATTTGACCGCTGGCATCGTTGTCTAATGCCCAATTATTGGGGCTTTGCGTACCATCTTCAGTAATCACAACTTTGTTAGCATTCAAAACTACATTCCCGGTTCCAGATTGAGGATCGGAAATATTTGTGTATTGAATTTGATACTCAATAATGTTTCCTGGTGCAGGCTTCTTCGGATCGGTACTGAATGTGCCATCATTCCCCTGGACTACAGGCCCAGTTCCTTGTAAAACTCGTGACTGTTTCAGCAGTTTCAAAAAGCCAGTGTACACGCGATCGATAGTGATATTGGATGAATCAAAGTTATTGTCGTTCCCAGTATCTTTAATTCCATCACCATTAGTATCCGTCGTGTAGTTGTCAATCGAAGCAATGATGGGTACTGGAAAGCCTTTATTAATATCAGTGGATAACTGCGTACCTGGAGGTAAATCAACTTCTACACCATAGTTGAGAGTTGCATTAGGAGCAAAGTTGGGGATTGTAATTGCTGCACCAGATGGTGTAAACACTCCATTGTTGTAGGTATAAACAGCAGACTGGCTATTATAGGTAATAGTCACCTTCGTACCATTAGGTAAATCTCCTGGAACTGTTGGTGGTGTTGGCTCTAGCTTCAAAACACCTGAGTCAGTACCACTGTTCTTAACTGTATTGGTGAAACCAACTGATTGTGGGTCAAGTAGACTACCAGGTGGTATACCAGCAGGAACGAGAGAAGATTTGTTAGTGAAATCATCGTTGGTTCCGCCTGACGGCCCAGTAGCGTCCGGCGCATTTTGCGGCCCGTTTAGTAACGCTGAAGCAATAGGTGCTTGCACTGTGAAGACGTTCGCCTCACCACCTGTACCAGTACCACTGTTGTTATTACCTGCGTCAGTTCCAGTTTCTGGAGATGCTGGAGTAATAATATAGCCATCATCAACGTTGCCGGGTGGTAGAGTATCGGGAATACCATCACCATTGATATCTGTACCCGTAGGAGGTGTCATACTGCCTGGGGAACCGTCGTAGTTGCTGGGATTTTGGTCGCCAGAATCGTCGTATACTGGGAAATTGCTACTGGGTGTTTGACCAAACAATTGAGCGATATTAGCGACGGTTAAGGGTGAAGATGCAGTTGATTCAACAGCTAGCTGAATCGAGAAGCCACTTACCGTTGTACCAGGAGCGATGGAAGTAATAGTCGCTGGATTATTGATAAAACCAACGCGAGTGACTGAGGCCAAAGAGGCTGGTGCTGTCGTAGTCCAACTAGCTGTATTAGCATTAGTTGTAACTAG
>NNBT01004034.1_pt1 | contig 21783 bp, 25 predicted proteins | sample 1173831 | NCBI WGS metagenome assembly NNBT01 (sample SAMN07173936, study PRJNA388173) | plant metagenome | isolation source: symbiotic tissue sample KVJ10 | place: Norway: Troms, Kvaloya island | reverse complement strand
CATCTCGCTGACATAAAGCTGCCAGTCGGCGAAATTGGGCGCCAGGAAGCCCGAGGCATAGCGCGCCATGTTGCCGGCGTCGGTGATGAGGAGGGGCGCCCGGTAGATCTCGGCCGGCGTGAAGCTCCAGGCCAGAAGCACAGCGAGGATCGACCAAAAGGCAAGGCGGCCATAACGCTGGGCCGCCGGCACGGGTGGAATATGGATTGCGGTGGTGGTCATCGTTCTCTCTCAGAATTTCCCCTTCTCCCGTCCGAAGGATGGGAGAAGGTGGCCGAAGGCCGGATGAGGGCTCTTCCTAAAATTTGGCGCGATGCTCACAGACACCGTCTGGTTCAACAAAGAGCCCTCACCCGCCCTTCAGGCACCCTCTCCCATTGCTACGCAACGGGAGAGGGGAGATGCTTGCTGCGGGATCAGGTCTGCGGCACTTCGGCCATCAGCTTCTCGAACTCGGCCTTCTTGGCCTCGAGCTCCTTCAGCTTGGCGTCCTTGTCGGCCTGGCTCAGCTGCTCGTCGGCCTTGACCTTGTTCATGGCCTTGGAGATTTCCAGGATGCGGATCGGATAGAGCTGAGCGTTGGACGACGGCTTGAAGGGCGCCCAGTTCAGCTTCTTGAGATTCTCGCGCGCCGTCTTCACTTCCTCGACCGAGCCCTGGCGGCCATAGGTCATGAAGAAGGAGAGCAGCTTGTCCTTGGTCGGCTGGTCGAGATCCTTGCGCCAGACGATCGGGTCGGACGGAATGAGCGGCGAGCGCCAGACTTCCTTGATCTTCTTCAGCTCTTCCGGATGCGACTTGGCGAAGTTGCGCATGTTCTCGGTGTTGTTGGTGGCGAAGTCGACCTGCTTGTTCACCACCGCCATGAGATTGGTCTCATGATTGGAGTTGGTGACGGCCTTGTAGCAATTCTTGGGGTCGACATTCTTGGCGCCGAACACGAAGACCGACGGCACCAGGAAGCCCGAGGTCGAATTCGGATCGCCGTTGCCGAAGCTCAGCGTCTTGTCGCATTTGAGCACGTCGTCGACGGTGTTGATGGCGGTGTTGTCGACATTGGTGACGAGCAGCGACCAGTAGCCGGGATTGCCTTCGACATCGACCGACTGGGCGAAGACTTCACCGTCGGCGCGGTCGACGGCTTCCATCGCGGACTTGTTGCCGTACCAGGCCATCTGCACCTTGCCGAAGCGCATGCCTTCGATGATGCCGGCATAGTCGGAAGCGAAGAACGGCTTGATGGTGATGCCGGTTTCCTTTTCGAGATCGGCGAGGAACGGCGTCCAGTATTGCTTCAGATTCTGCGTCGACTCGGTCGAAATGATGCCGAAATTGATTTCCTTCGTCTCGGCATAGGCGGCGGTGGCCATGAAAGCGGCCGCTGCCATGGTGGCAAGCGGTCTTGCGATCCAGTTCATCTCACTTCTCCTGATAGTAACGTTTTTGTAGGCGCTATTATGCGGCGGCGGCCGCGAGCCCTTCCACGAGTGAGGAGGGCCGGCGGACTTCGCCCGCATCGGGAAGGATCAGCTCTTCACTGGCCGATCCATAAATCTGGCGAAGGCGCTCATTCGAAAGCTGCGTGCTGGGGCCGTCGAAGACGATCTTGCCCGCCTGCATGGCGATGGTGCGCGGACAGAAGCGGCGCGCATATTCGACCTGGTGCAGGGCCACGACCACGGTGATCGCGTCCTGGCGGTTGATGGTTTCGAGCGTCTCCATCACCCGGCGGGCGGAAGCCGGATCGAGCGAGGCGATCGGCTCGTCGGCGAGAAGGATGCGCGCGCCCTGGACGAGGGCGCGGGCGATGGCGGCGCGCTGCTGCTGGCCGCCCGACAGCGTCGAGGCGCGCTGACGCGCCGTCTCGGCGATGCCGACGCGCGTCAACGCCGTCATGGCGGCCTGTTGCTCGATCAACGGAAAGGCGCCGAGCGTGCCGCGCCAGGCCGGAATCTTGCCGAGCACGCCGGTCAGCACATTGGTGAGCACCGACATGCGGCCAACGAGATTGAACTGCTGGAAGATGACGCCGATGTCGCGGCGGATGTCGCGCACATTGGCGGCGATGCGGCCTTGTGCCTGAACGGCGCGGTCATGGACGGAAATGGCGCCGCCTTGTGCCTTGTCGGCGGTGACGAGGCCGGCGATGTGGCGGATGAGAGTGGATTTGCCGGAGCCGGACGCGCCGATCAGCGCGACCATCTCGCCCTGGCGGATGGTCAATGAAATATCGTCCAATCCTCGTTTGCCGCTGCTGAACGTCTTGCTCAATCGTTCGATACGGATCGCGTCCAACGTCATCCCCTTTATGGTTTCCAGACGCGTAGCGGCGTTGTGTGACAATCATCTGAAGGCTTTGTGTCAGTCGGACTAAGAGACGTGATGTTCAACAGCCTGTGGAAAAACACAGGCTTTCACCCTAAATTCTTGGGTTCACAATTGCGGGAGGACTGGTGATGACGACGGAGAAGGCACGCGACCCTCAGGATCTCGAACGGTTTCTCATCGAGCGGCAATGGGTGGGCGACATCGACGGCATGGTGGCGCTGTTCGCGCCTGACGCCGTCGTCGATACGGGCGAGGGGGCGCTGATCCGCGGCCACGAGGCCATCCGGGCGCTCTTCGATGGTTTCGCCGCCGATGGCCGGAAATTCGCCAAGGGCAAGCAGAGCCCGGCGGTGATCAACGGCAATCTGGCGCTGACCTCGACGCACCTGCCCGACGGCAGCATCACCGCCGAGGTCGCCCGCCGGCAGCCCGACGGTACCTGGCTGTGGGTGATCGATCGTTATTCGGTGACGTGAGGAGATTCACCCCATCCGGCGCTTGCGCGCCACCCTCCCCGCGCGGCGGGGAGGGAGCATCGTGTTCTTCTCCCTCCCCGGAACGGGGAGGGTGGCGAGCGAAGCGAGCCGGGTGGGGTGTTTCAAGCCGCGCGGCTCAGGTCGAACTCGCGCGTGCAGACCGCCTTGCGGTCGGAGGCGTCGTGGAAAATGCCGATGATGGCCGAGCCCTGGTCGCGCGCTTCGTCGATCATCTTGAGGACGCGCGCCTTGTTCTCCTGATCGAGCGAGGCGGTCGGCTCGTCGAGGAGCAGGATCGGATAGTGTGCGGCGAAACCACGGGCGATGTTCACGCGCTGCTGCTCGCCGCCCGAGAAGGTCATGGGCGACAGCGACCACAGCCGCTCGGGGATGTTCAGCCTTTCGAGCAGCAAGGCGGCGCGTTCGCGCGCCAGCTCCGGGACGATGCCACGCTCCAGCAAGGGCTCGGAGACGATGTCGATGGTCGGCACGCGCGGTATGACGCGCAGGAACTGGGTGACATAGCCGATGGTGCGGCGGCGCGCTTCGAGCACCTGGCGCTGCGCGGCCTGCGCGAGATCGACCCAGCTGTCGTCATGGCGCACCAGGATCTCGCCCTGGCCGGCCTTGTAGGTGCCGTAGATGATCTTGAGCAGTGAGCTCTTGCCCTTGCCGGACGGCCCGGTGACGGCCAGCGCCTCGCCCTCGGCGAGCTCGAGATGAAGGTCGTCGAAGACCGGAATGCGCACGCCGCCCTGGAGATGCAGGCGGAACTGCTTGGCGAGATTGCGGATCTTGAGGATGGTGCGCATCGGGTCACACTTGCAGGACGGAGGAGACGAGAAGCTGGGTGTAGGGCGCCTGCGGGTCCTCGAGCACCTGGTCGGTGAGGCCGGTCTCGATGACCTTGCCCTGCTGCATGACCAGGATGCGGGTGGAGAGCAGGCGCGCCACCGCAAGATCATGCGTCACGATGACGACCGAGAGGCCCAGAGTGCGCACCAGCCCACGCAGAAGATCGAGCAGGCGGGCCTGGACCGAGACGTCGAGGCCGCCGGTCGGTTCATCCATGAAGACCAGGCGCGGGGCGGTGACGAGATTGCGGGCGATCTGCAGGCGCTGGCGCATACCGCCCGAATAATTGCGCGGGCTTTCATCGATGCGGTCTTGGGCGATTTCGACGCGGTTGAGCCAGTCGAGCGCGGTCGAGCGGATGCGGCCATAATGGCGCTCGCCGACCGCCATCAGGCGCTCGCCGACATTGGCGCCGGCCGACACGCCCATGCGCAGGCCCTCGCGCGGATCCTGATGCACGAAACCCCAGTCGGTGCGCATCAGGAAGCGGCGCTCGGCCTCGCTCAGATCGGATAGAGATTCGGTACGACCATCGCGCAGCGAATAGAGCACGCGGCCGGCATTGGGGGCGATCTGCATCGACAGGCATTTGAGCAGGGTGGTCTTGCCCGAGCCCGATTCACCGACGATCGCCAGGACTTCGCCCGGCCATAGCTCGAAGCTCACCTTCTCGCAGGCGACACGGCCGTCATAATATTTGCTGATATTCTCGGCGGTGAGCAAAGGCCCGGTCATGCCGCTTTCTCCTGCGCCTTGCGGCAATGGTCGGTGTCGGAGCAGACGAACATACGTTTGCCCTTGTCGTCGAGAATGATCTCGTCGAGATAGGTGCTGGTCGAACCGCAGAGCGCGCAAGGCTCTTCCCATTTCTGCACGCTGAAGGGATGGTCCTCGAAATCGAGGCTCGTCACCTTGGTGTAAGGCGGCACCGCATAGATGCGTTTCTCGCGCCCGGCGCCGAACAGCTGGAGGGCGGCGCAGTCATCGAGCTTGGGATTGTCGAATTTCGGGATCGGCGACGGGTCAAAGACATATCGCCCGTTCACCTTGGCCGGATAGGCATAGGCCGTGGCGATATGGCCGTACCGGGCGATATCCTCGTAAAGCTTCACATGCATGATGCCGTATTCTTCCAGCGCATGCATCTTGCGGGTCTCGGTCTCGCGCGGCTCGAGGAAGCGCAACGGCTCGGGGATCGGCACCTGATAGATGAGGATCTGGTCCTCGCGCAGCGCCGCCTCGGGAACGCGATGCCGCGTCTGGATGATCGAGGCCTTATCGGTCTCCTCGGTGGTCGCAACGCCGGCGGTACGCACGAAGAACTTGCGGATGCTCACCGCATTGGTCGTGTCGTCGGCGCCCTGGTCGATGACTTTCAGCGTGTCATCGGGCGTGAGGATCGAGGCGGTCACCTGGACGCCGCCGGTGCCCCAGCCATAAGGCATCGGCATTTCCCGGCTGGCGAAGGGCACCTGGTAGCCCGGAATGGCGACCGCCTTCAGAAGCGCCCGCCGGATCATACGTTTGGTCTGCTCGTTGAGATAAGCGAAGTTGTAGCCGGTGGTCATTCCGCCGCCTCCTGATCGAGGCCTTGCGCTTCGCGGCGCAGGCGCCTCAGCAATTCGAGCTCGGCCTGGAAATCCACATAATGCGGCAGCTTCAGATGCTCGACGAAACCCGTCGCCTGCACATTGTCGGCATGCGAGAGGACGAATTCCTCATCCTGCGCCGGCGCCGTCTGCTCCTCGTCGAGCTCGCGCACGCGCAGTGCCCGGTCGACGAGCGCCATCGACATGGCCTTGCGCTCGCACTGGCCGAAGCTCAGGCCGTAGCCGCGGGTGAATTGCGGCGGCACGCCGGCCGAACCCTTGAACTGGTTGATCATCTCACATTCGGTGATGTCGATGGTGCCGATCTCGATCTCGAAGCCGAGCTCCTCCGGCGTGAAGCTCACCGTCACCTCGCCATAACGGATCTCACCGGCGAAGGGATGCGAGCGGCCATAACCGCGCTGGGTCGAATAGCCGAGCGCCAGCAAGAAACCTTCATCACCGCGCACCAGGCTCTGCAGGCGCAAGTCGCGGTCGGCCGGGAAGGCCAGCGGATCGCGGGTGAGATCGCCCGGTTCGCCGGTCGTCGAGGAGGCGGGCTCGATCAGGCCTTCGGCGCCGATCAGGTCGAGGACGCGCGGCATGGTGCGGTCGAGATCGGCGGGGCCGGTCTCGACGGGTGACGCCTGAGTCTCGGCCGCCTCGAATTCGAGCAGGCGATGGGTGTAGTCGAAAGTCGGGCCCAGAATTTGGCCGCCCGGCATGTCCTTGAAGGCGGCCGAAATGCGGCGGCGGATCAGCATGTCCGAGGTCTCGATCGGCGCCGAATAGCCGAAGCGCGGCAAAGTCGTGCGCGAGGCGCGGATGAGGAAGATCGCTTCGATGAGGTCGCCTCGCGCCTGCCTGATCGCCACGGCCGCGAGCTCGCGGTCATACAGCGAGCCTTCGGTCATCACCCGGTCGACGGCCAGAGTGAGCTGCTCTGCGATCTGGGTGGTGGTGATTTCGGGGATATCGGGATTGCCCCGGCGTTCTTCCGAGAGCAGGCGATGTGCCGCATCGATCGCCTTTTCTCCGCCTTTGACCGCGACATACATCAGGCCTGACCTTCTCTCATGATTTGGGTCGAGCGCGGCAAGGCCGCGATTTCCTGGGGCGCGGCGAAGTAGACGTCACGCCCTAAGGGGAAGAGCTGGTGATTCTCATCCATCAGCGTCCAGAAACGGGCGTCGAGGTTGCTGGTGGTGAAAGCGCGTACGTCCTTGATGCCAGGTCCCTTCAGCATCAGCCTGGCGCCGGCGAAATCGGGGACCTGGATGATGAGCGTCGCCGAGGCGTCGGGATATTCGGCATTGCCGATATTGGTCCGGGTCAGGGCCTCGGCGGCGGTTGCCGGCGTGCAGAGGAGAAAGCTCGCCTGCGCCATGTCATTCTCGATACGGGCGCCGGTGTGGAAGCGCAGATAGTCGATGACGGCGACCTCGCGCAGGCTGTCGTCGAGCCAGAGCGGCGTGTCATAATCGCACAAGGTCAGGCAGATCGCCGCGGTCGAGGCGAAAAGCGGCGCCGGCGCTTCGAAGTCAGGCGTCAAAGGCAGGATGCGGCCGGGCTGGGCCATGGCATCGAGCATGACGCGGAAGGCTTCCGCGCTACCGCGCGCCTGGTCGGCGAAGCCGCTCAAGAGTTCAGTCGACATCGCCCCTCACCATCGTAAAGAAGTCCACTTTTGTCGCAGCGTTCTTGAGCGCCATCTGGCGCTCGCGCTCGGCGCGCTCACGGGCCAGCGGCGCAATCACCGCTTCCGTCACTTGCACATTTTCGGGGCCTTGCAGCAGTGCGTCGCAGACCGCGGCGCTCACCGCGTGCTCATGCGAGCGGCCCATCACGAAAGCATGGCCGATCGTGCCATTGGCGAGGCGGATGCTGCAGCGCGTCAGGGTGGCTTCGCCGATATTGAACGGGCTGCCGGTGCCGCCCTGGCGGCCGCGCAGCATCACGAGCCCGGTTTCGGGCTTGCGCAAATAAGTGAAGGAGGGAAGGCGGTCACGCGGAAAGAGCGCATCGAGCTGCTCTTTTTTCGCGCCGGCGAGCAGCGACATCCATGTCTGGCGCGCCGTTGTTTCATTCTTGGACTGCGGGGAATCGAGGGCCATGGCGGGCTATCAAACAGCCCATTGTAAAAGTTCTGTGACAGCGGGAAGAATGTGGAGAGGTTTTGCGCTGAAAGCGCAATCGTGCTTGAATGGAACTTGACCAGGGGGCTGTCTGGTCGGCTGGCGGCGGAATTTGCGCCAGATCAAAGACGGGGCGGAAAGCGCTCGTCTAGAGATAGTGCAAGGGGGGTCACGCGATGATCATCTTGACTATAGTGGCAGCAACATCATGATTGCACGGTTGACGGTCGCCGAACGGCAATCGGCCTTACTCATTCTTATTGTGATGTCGTTTCTGGGCCTCGCCATGGCGGCGGCGGGACGCGGCACGCCTTTCGGGCTGCATGGCTTCCTGGTCATTGCCGCCTGTGTCGGCGTCGGCATCCCGCTCTTGCGTAAGTTTTACGCACCGGAGCCGGACCCTGCGCAATTTGAACAATATTACGACGATCCAACCAAGGTCGGCATCGTGCTCGCGATGTTGTGGGCGGTCGCCGGCATGTTTGTGGGCGTCTGGGTCGCGGCGCTGCTCGCCTGGCCGGACCTCACCATCGATGCCGCCTGGGCGAGCTTCGGCCGCCTGCGTCCCATCCATACCAGCGGCGTCATCTTCGGCTTCGGCGGCAATGCGCTGATCGCCACCTCCTTCCATGTGCTGCAGCGCACCTCGCGCGCCCGCCTGCCGGACCAGCTGAGTCCGTGGTTCGTGCTCCTCGGCTACAATCTGTTCTGCCTCGTCGCGGCCACCGGTTATATGCTGGGCGTCACCCAGTCGAAGGAATATGCCGAGCCCGAATGGTATGCCGACATCTGGCTGGTCATTGTCTGGGTCGTCTATTTCCTGATCTATCTCCGCACGCTCGCACGCCGCAAGGAGCCGCATATCTATGTGGCCAACTGGTACTACATGGCCTTCATCCTGGTCGTGGCGATCCTCCATATCGTCAACAACCTCGCGGTGCCGGTGTCGTTCGGCGACTTCAAGAGCTACTCGGCCTTCTCGGGCGTCCAGGATGCGATGACGCAATGGTGGTACGGCCATAATGCGGTAGCCTTCTTCCTGACCGCCGGCTTTCTCGGCATGCTTTATTATTATCTGCCGAAGCGCGCCGGACGGCCGATCTTCTCCTACCGGCTGTCGATCATCAGCTTCTGGGGCATCACCTTCATGTATATGTGGGCGGGCTCGCACCACCTGCATTACACGGCTTTGCCGCAATGGGTGCAGACGCTCGGCATGACCTTCTCGATCGTGCTCCTGGTGCCGTCCTGGGCGTCGGCCGGCAATGCGCTCGCCACCCTCAACGGGGCTTGGCACAAGGTGCGCGACGACGCCACCTTGCGTTTCATGATGGTTGCCGCGGTCTTCTACGGCATCTCGACTTTCGAAGGCTCCTTCATGGCGATCCGCGCCGTCAATTCGCTGTCGCATTACACCGACTGGACCGTCGGCCACGTACATGCGGGCGCGCTCGGCTGGGTGGCGATGATCACCTTCGGCTCCATCTATGCGCTGGTGCCGTGGATATGGAAGCGCGAGGCCATGTATTCGGCCCGCCTCATCGAGGTGCATTTCTGGCTCGCTCTCGCCGGCACCGTCGTCTACGTCTTCGCGATGTGGAATTCCGGCATCATCCAGGGGCTGATGTGGCGGACCTATACCGACAGCGGAACGCTGGCTTATTCCTTCATCGACTCGCTCGTCGCGATGCATCCCTATTACATCGCGCGCGCCTTCGGCGGCCTCCTGTTCCTCCTCGGCGCGATCGTCGGCACATACAATGTGCTGATGACGATCCGCGCCGCCAGGCGTGAACGGGCACAAAGCGGGGGCGAGGCCGACGTGCCGAGCGGCGGCCGCGATCCGCTTCTGCAGGCGGGGGAGTAACGGACATGGCCGAATTCCACCGCAAGATCGAACGCAATGCGATGCGTTTCGTGCTCGCGATCATCGTCGTCGCCTCGATCGGCGGCCTGGTCGAGATCGCCCCGCTCTTCACCATCAAAAGCACGGTCGAGGCGGCGCCCGGCATGCGGGTCTATACCCCGCTCGAGCTCGCCGGGCGCAACATCTATATGCGGGAAGGCTGTTATGCCTGCCATTCGCAGATGATCCGCACCTTGCGCGACGAAGTCGAGCGCTACGGACCCTATTCGCTCGCGGTCGAGTCGCAATATGACCACCCGATGCTGTGGGGCTCGAAGCGCACCGGACCCGACATCGCCCGCGTCGGCGAGAAATATTCCGACGCCTGGCATGTCGCGCATCTCTACAATCCGCGCGACGTGGTGCCTGAATCGGTCATGCCAGCCTATCGCTGGCTGTTGCGCAACGAGCTCCGGATCGATGATCTTCCCGGCCATCTCAAAGCCATGCGCGATGTCGGCGTGCCTTATACCGACGCGATGATCGAAAATGCAGCGAAGGATGCCTTTGGCCAGGCGACGCCTGAGAGCGATGCGGCCGCCGGCGTCACCGAACGTTATGGCGCGGCGACCCATATGCGCGCCTTTGACGGCAATGCCGGACGGCTCACCGAGATGGACGCGCTCGTCGCTTATCTGCAGATTCTGGGCAAGCTCACCGACGCCGCCCAGAAGACCGAACAGACCAAGATCGGAGAATGATCATGCATGATATGGTCGTCGCCTTCTCCAAGAGCTGGGGCCTCTTCTATCTCATCGCGCTGGCGGTGGGCGTGGTGATCTATGCCTATTGGCCGGCCAACCGCGCGGGCTTCACCCGCGCCAAGAACAGCATTCTCGACAAGGATGACAGACCGTGGAGCTAGGCAAGCGTGATCCCATCACCGGCCGCGAGACGACCGGTCATGAATGGAACGGCATCGAGGAGCTCGACACGCCGGTGCCGCGCGTCGTGCTGTTCTTTCTCACCGTCACGACGTTGTTCGCGATCGGCTACTGGATCGCGATGCCGGCCTGGCCTTTGTGGTCGACCTATACCAAGGGCCTATTGGGCGTCGACCAGCGCGAGATCGTGGCCAAGCAAGTGGCGGACGCCCGCCAGGAGCGGGCGCCCTGGGTGGATAAGATCGCTGCGATGGATTTTGCCGCCATTCAGGCCGATCCCGATCTCATGGGCCGGGTCCAGCTCGCCGGACGCACGCTGTTCGAGGACAATTGCGCCGCCTGCCACGGCGTGAAAGCTTCAGGTGGTCCGGGCTTTCCCAATCTCAGCGCCAAATCCTGGCTGTGGGGCGGGACACCCGACAAAATCGCCGAGACGATCCGCATCGGCATCAATTCGACCAATGAGGATACACGCATTTCGCAGATGACCGCCTTCGGCCGCGACGGTGTGCTCAACGCCACGCAGATCAGCAATGTCGTGGCCTATGTCCGTTCGCTCTCCGGTCTCGGGGGCGATGATGCGGCCGAAGCGCCGGCGATCGCGGCCGGCAAGGACGTCTTCGCCGCCAATTGCGTGAGCTGCCATGGCGACGACGCCAAGGGCAAGCAGGATATGGGCGCGCCGGACCTCACCGACAAATATTGGATCTATGGCGGCAGTCTCGATACCGTCTTCACCAGCGTCTATTCCGGCCGGCAAGGCCACATGCCGCATTGGGGCACCAGGCTTTCGGATGTCGATATCAAGATCCTGGCGCTCTATGTCGAAGCGCTGAGGCCGCCGCAATGATGGCGCCGGCCAGAAGGCGCTGGTCGTGGCGGCTCTTCGCCTATGCCGTGGCGGGAGCAGGTCTCACCATCCTCGTCGCCGCCAATGCACATCTCGTTTATGTCGCGGTGACATCGCAGCCCGATTGCGTGCCGCATCAAAAGGGCGAAGGCGGCGCCTATCAAGCCGCCAAGTCCGCCTGTTGAAAGGGAGATCCGGGATGAGCGCCCCGAGCACCACGACTGAGACCGGCGATCGGCCCTATATCGAGCGCAACCGCCGCAATCTGCCGGCCGGCGCCGCCTTCGCCTGGCTCAAGGCCGGCTGGCGCGATCTCTTCACCCAGCCGGGCCCGAGCCTTTTCTATGGCCTCGCCGTCTTCGCCGTGTCGCTCGCCATCGTCTGGGGCCTCTACCGGCTCGGTTATGACTATATCCTCTTCCCGGCACTGGCCGGCTTCATGGTGGTCGGTCCGCTCCTCGCCGTCGGCCTTTATGAAAAGAGCCGCGCCCTCGCCAACAAGGAGCCGGTTTCGCTTGCCCGCATGATCTTCGTCAGGCCGCGCTCGGGCGGCCAGATCTGGTTCACCGGCGCCATCCTGTGCGGCCTGATGCTGCTGTGGATGCGGGCCGCGGTGCTGATCTATGCCTTGTTCTTCGGGTTGACGCCGTTTCCCGGCCTGGATCACATCGCCCAGATGCTGTTCACCACCTGGACCGGCTGGGCCATGCTGCTGGTCGGCTCGGCGGTCGGCGGACTCTTTGCCGCCTTCTCCTTCGCCATCAGCACCTTCTCCATCCCGATGCTGCTCAACGAGGATGTCGACGCCTTCACCGCCATGGGCACCAGCATCTCGCTGGTATGGAGCAATCTGCCGGTCATGATCGCCTGGGGCATCATCGTTCTGGCGCTGTTCCTCGTCAGCGTGGCGACGGCGCTCATCGGACTCATCATCGTCTTTCCGCTGCTCGGCCATGCCACCTGGCATGCCTATAAGGCGATGAGATGAGCTGCTGCGGCCAGGCGGCGACGGCCGGCGTCCAGCTGCTCGCGGCGCCGTCGACCGATGAGGTCACCCTCGCCAGCCGTGACCTTGGCGAGGGCGTCCGCCAGAGCGATCTTTCGGTTCCCGGCATTCATTGCGCGCATTGCATCGGCGCCATCGAAAGCGCCTTCAAACATGTCGCCGGCGTCGAAGCGGCGCGGGTCAATCTGTCGAGCAAGCGGGTCGCGGTGAAATGGCGGGGCAAAACGGCGCCGCCGATCATCGAGACCTTGCGCGTTCTGGGCTATGACGCACATCTCTTCACACCTGAGGAACGCCGCGATCCCGAGCTTGTCCGCCTCATCCGCGCCATGGCGGTGGCGGGCTTCTGCTCGATGAACATCATGCTGCTGTCGGTGTCGGTCTGGTCCGGTGCCGAACCCGATACGCGCCAGGCCTTTCATTGGATTTCGGCCGCCCTTGCTGTGCCGGCTCTCATTTATTCCGGCCGCATCTTCTTTCTCTCCGCCTGGTCGGCGCTGAAGCGCGGGCGTACCAATATGGATGTACCGATCTCGATCGGTGTGCTGCTCGCTTTCGGCTTGAGCCTCTATGATACGATCACCGGCGGCGCGCATGCCTATTTCGATGCTGCCGTCTCGCTGCTTTTCTTCCTGCTGATCGGGCGCGTGCTCGATCATCTGATGCGCGAAAAGGCGCGCTCGGCGGTGCAGGGCCTGGTGCAACTGACGCCGCGCGGCGCCACCGTGATCCGCGCCGACGGCGCCAGGGATTATCTGCCCGCCCAGGCCATCGAACCCGGCATGCTGCTGCAGGTGACGCCGGGCGAGCGTATATTGGTCGATGGCGTCGTCGAGAGCGGCCAGTCCGACATCGACTGCTCGCTCGCCACCGGCGAGACGCAGCCGCAGAAAGTGGCGGCCGGCGACAAGCTCCGTTCCGGCATGCTCAATCTCACCGGCGCTCTCACCTTGCGGGCGCAATCGACTGTCGCCAATTCCTTCCTGGCCGAGATGACACAGTTGATGGAAGCAGCCGAGAACAGCCGTGGCCATTATCGCCGCATCGCCGACCGGGCCGCCGGCTATTACGCGCCGGTGGTGCACAGCCTGGCGCTCCTGACGCTCATCGGCTGGCTCATCGCCACCGGTGACTGGTACCAATCGATCAGCATCGCCATCGCCGTGCTCATCATCACCTGCCCCTGCGCGTTGGGCCTTGCCGTGCCGATCGTGCAGGCGGTGGCGGCGCGGCGGCTGTTCGAAAGCGGCATCATGGTCAAGGACGGCGCGGCGCTCGAGCGTCTGGCCGAGATCGACCAGGTCGCCTTCGACAAGACCGGCACGCTGACGCTCGGCCGCCCGCGCCTCGTCAATGAGGCGGCAATCGACAAGCGGGCGCTCGGCATCGCCGCCGCCTTGGCGCAGCAGTCGAATCATCCGCTCTGCCGAGCGCTGGCCGTTCATGGCGACGGTCGGCCCCGTGTGACGACGGATTTCACCGAGATTCCAGGCTCGGGTATCGAAGCGAGTATCGATGGGCGCCTTTATCGGCTCGGCCGATCCGCCTGGGCCGGCGGCGCTGAGATGGAGGCGACCGTGCTCAGCGAAGACGGCAAGCCGATCGCCAGCTTTGTCTTCGAGGATGACCTCCGGCCGGGCGCCGAAGAAGCGGTGGCGGAGGTCCGCGCTTTGGGGGCAACACCTCTCATTCTGTCGGGTGATGCGCGGCCGATCGTGCGCCGCCTCGCCGACGGGCTCGGCATCGAAGAGGCGATGGGCGCCATGGTCCCTAAGGAAAAGACGGACTATGTCGCGGGGCTCGGCAAGGCGCTGATGGTCGGCGACGGGCTCAATGACGCGCCGGCGCTGGCGCGTGCTTATGCCTCGATGGCGCCCGCGAGCGCCGCCGATATCGGGCGTAATGCCGCCGATTTCGTCTTCCTGCATGGATCTCTCACCGCCGTGCCCTTCGCCATGCGCATTGCGCGCGAGGCGAGGAAGCTGGTGGGACAGAATTTCGCGCTCGCCATTCTCTACAATGTGCTGGCGCTGCCTTTCGCCATGGCCGGCTATGTCACGCCGCTGCTCGCGGCGCTCGCCATGTCAGCCTCATCGATCGTCGTCGTCGCCAATGCGCTCCGCTTGCGCGGGAGGGCCACATGAGCAGCCTCGTCTATCTCGTCCCTCTGGCCTTGCTCCTCGGGGGAGCGGCGCTGTGGGCCTTTCTATGGTCGTTCAAGAGCGGCCAGTATGACGATCTCGACGGCGCCGCCCAGCGCATATTGCTCGACGACGAGATGGAGCGTGATCACACCCGCCCGACGTGATCGAGCAGGCGCGCGCCATCGACGACGGTGACGCGCTTGCGGGTGCTTCTGACAAAACCCTGATGCTCCCAGGCGGTGAGCAGGCGGCTCACCGTGTGCAAGGTCGTGCCGGTCATGTCGGCGATGTCCTGGCGGGAAATCGGAAAGCCGATCTCGATGCCATATTCGGTCCGTCGCCCGGACTGCTCGATGAGGCGCAGCAGCGCATGGGCGACGCGGCGGTCGACGAGGGCGGTGGCGAGCTCGACCACACGCTCATGCGCCTCTTCCATGCGGGCGCTGACCGTCTTGTAGGTGTTGGCGGCAAAGGCCGGATAAAGCGACGCGAGCTCATGCCAGGCTTCGTTCGGCCAGGCGAGGGCCAGCGAATCGACAGCGGCGATCGCGGTCGYCGGRKWGRWSGTTCGGCCCAGCGCCGTGGCGATGCCGATGAGCTGGCCGGCGCTGATATAACGCATGATGACCTGCTGGCCGTCGGCAGTCGTCTTGACGACGCGCACATGGCCGTCGAGCAGCAGGAAGAAGGAATGCGCCTCGGCATCCTGCTCGAACACCGCCTGGCCCGCGGCGACGCGGAGCGGCCGCGCCTTCTCGAGGATCACATCGAGATCGGTACGGCTCAGTCCCGAAAAGGGCGGCAGGCCGGCAATCAAAAATCGGTCAAGCGTGTACACGCGAAAGGCGCTCCTGCCAGCGGCGGACGGGACGGAAGGTCGCAGTCCCGATGCCGGTTATTTGCGGTGCAGCAAAGTCAGAGAGGGCGGGACAAGTCAATAGTTGGCCGAAACGAAGCAAATGGAGACTGTGTCATGAGAATTCTGGCCTTGCCGCTGGCTGCCCTCCTGGTGCTCGGCGCGGGCGATGCCCTCGCGGCGGATCATCAGGTCCACATGCTCAACAAGGGCGCCAAGGGAACCATGGTGTTCGAGCCGGATTTCGTTGCGGCGGCCCCCGGCGATACGATCACTTTCGTCCCCACCGACAAGTCGCACAATGCCGAAGCGATCAAAGGCATGCTGCCGGAAGGGGCGGCGACCTTCAAAAGCGCGGTGAACGAGACCTTCACGGTCACGCTCGGCCAGGAAGGTGTCTATGGCGTCAAATGCACGCCGCATTACGGCATGGGCATGGTGTTCCTGGCTGTGGCCGGAAAACCGGTCAATCTCGAGGCGGCAAAGGCGGTGAAACATCCAGGCTTCGCCAAGAAGCGGTTCGAGGCGATCTTCGCGGCGATGCCGCCGAGCAACTGAGGACGTCAAACCCATGGCGATCGCGCGCGTCAGGCTTGGCCATTATCCGGCAGTCCTCTCTTATGGCTTCCGGCCATTTTTCCTGCTGGGAGCGCTCCAGGCGGGGCTCGCGATCGCCTTCTGGCTGCCGCTCTTCATTGGTGAGCTCGCCACCGGGAGCCTGTTCGCACCGGTTGACTGGCATGTGCATGAAATGTTGTTCGGCTATCTGCCGGCGGTGATGACGGGTTTCCTGCTCACCGCCATCCCCAACTGGACCGGGCGTCTGCCGGTGCAGGGCATGCCGCTGCTCGGCCTCGTGCTGCTCTGGCTCGCCGGGCGGGTTGTGGTGTTCTTCTCGGAGGAGACCGGCTGGATGATCGCGGCCGTGATCGACGGTACCTTCCTGCTCGCCGTGGTTCTGGTGGCGGCGCGCGAGATCATCGCCGGCAAGAACTGGCGCAATCTCAAAGTGCTGGCGCCGGTCAGCGTTCTCTTCGTGGCGAATCTCCTGTTCCATTGGGAAGCCAGCCACTTTGGCATCACCGATTTCAGCCGCAGGCTCGGCCTCGGCGCGGTCATCGTGCTCATCATGGTCATCGGCGGGCGTGTCATCCCGAGCTTCACCCATAACTGGCTCATGCGCGAGAATCCGGGGCGCCTTCCGGTATCGTTCAATCGCTTCGACGCCGTGGTGATCCTGCTCTCGGCGGCGGCACTGGCGGCCTGGGTCTTCGTGCCCGAGCGCGCCGAGACCGGTGTGCTGCTGATCCTGGTCGCCGGCCTAAATGGCGCGCGCCTTTTGCGCTGGGCAGGCGATCGCACCTGGCGCGATCCGCTGGTGCTCATTCTGCATGTCGCTTATGCCTTCGTGCCGCTCGGCTTTCTGCTCAATGGAGTTGCGGCCCTGATGCCCGATCTCGTCCCGTCGGCGGCCGGCATCCATGCCTTCGGCTCAGGTGCCATCGGCGCGATGACGCTCGCGGTGATGACCCGCGCCACGCTCGGCCATACGGGGCATGCGCTCAAAGCCGGGCCCGCCACATGTCTGATCTTTCTGGCCGTCATCGTCGCGGCGCTGCTGCGGCTCGCCGCTGCCTGCCATCCTGCCCTCGCGGGACTGATGCCGTTCTCCGGCATTGCCTGGGCGGTGGCCTTTCTGGGATTCGCCGTATTCTTCGGGCCTCTGCTGCTCAAGCCCAGAAAGCGGGCGCAGCCTGTCGCCGCGCCCGCCTGAAGCTCAGGCCGGGATCGGGCCCGGGGCCGCGACCTGAGTCATCAGGTCGTCGTTCCATTCGCCCTCCACCATCACATGCGCGGTGGCGCCGAGCTCGGCCGCCTCGATCAGATTGTGGTTCACATAGGCATAGAGGCCGGGCTGCAGGAAAGTGTAGAGAGCCGCTCCCGCCGATCCGCCGCGGATGAACCAGGTCTCGAGATCGCGCGCCGGCGGGTTGTTGAACTTGCCCATCTCCCAGACGAAATCGCCATGACCGCCGATCAGATGGGGGCGGGTGTCGCGATTGGCCTGGGCATGCACCATCAGCACGGTCTCGCCGACCTTGGCCTTGAGCGCCTTGTCGCCGGTCAGTGAGCCGACCGCGCCGTTGAACACGACATGGCTCGGGATCAGCCCGCGCATCACCTTCAGCGTGTCCTCATAACTCTCGCCGATCGAGCCATAGGTCTTGTATTTGCCGTCATTGTCGCGCGGGACATAGAGGTCGTGCTCGCCGACATAGAAGATACGGTCATAGTTCAGGGGACTGCCGTCGCCGTCCTTCAGGCCGTCGCGCGGCAACACCATCAGCACGCCGCTCATGCCCGAAACGACGTGCCAGGGAATCATTCCGGGCGGCGCGCAGTGATAGACGAAAGTGCCGGGGCGGGTCGCCTTGAAACGCAGGACCGCCTGCTCGCCCGGATTGATCTCGGTCAAGGCGCCGCCGCCCAGGGCGCCGGTCGCGCCGTGGAAGTCGATATTATGCGGCAACTCGTTGCTCGCCGGATTGATCAAGGTGAGCTCGACATAGTCGCCCTGATGAACGACCATCATCGGGCCAGGCATGCTGCCATTATAGGTCATGGCCCAGATCCGGGTGCCGTCCGGATCGATGACGAAAGGCTTCTCCTCGATGGTCAGCGTGAACTCGACCACCTTCGGGCCGTCGGTCGCGATCTGCTTGTGCGCATGCACGTGAGGTGGGGCGACCAAGGTGACTTTCTCACGCGGCAGTCCGGCAATCTCGGCCGCCTGAACCGGTGTCGGGGCGAGGGGCAGGGAGGCGGCGGCTGCCGCTCCCATGGCGCCCGCCCACAGAGCTTCGCGGCGTGTCAGCATCGACATTCTCCTCCATCAAAGATGTCTATGACGGAAAGAGTAGGTGGGATCGCGCAAACGATCTTTGTTGCAGTGCAAAAAGAAAGCGGATTTAGTCTTTCTCCGTCGCCGCGGCGTCGAGCAGCAGCTTGTTCTGGCGGCGGATGGCGGCGCGCAATTCGGCAATGGTCATGGCCTCCGTCTTCACGAAGACGGTGAACATCATATTGGTGTTGTTGAAGATCATCTCGCCGACGCTTCTGCCATCGACGTCGCGGCGGACCAGCTTCAGCTCCTGCAGGCGCTTGATCAGCGCGCAGGTCTGGTCGGTCAGCGCCCGGTCGAGATCGCCATAGGTCTTGCCAAAGGGGCTTTCCGGCTGCTGCGTCGAGATCGCCATCGCCTGACGCCACATCTCCTTGCTCAGATAAACGAGGGAGTGCTCGACATAACCGATGACCAGCCTGTCGACCGCCTTGGCGACATTGGCGGGTGGGTTCTCGATCACCGCGCGCCCGGCATTGAGAACCTCGTTGACCTCCATCGCGACGATGGCGACGAGCAGGTCGCCTTTGTTCTGGTAATAATTATAGATCGTGCCGATTGAAACCTCGGCCAGGGAGGCGATAGCCTCGATCTTGGCACCCTCGTAGCCAGAGCTGCGAAAAAGCTCTGATGCGGCCTGTAGAATCCGCTGATGCCGGTCGGCTTTCTGGCGTGCGCGCAGTCCTGTCATGGACTCACTCTGGCATATTTTTGGAATTGACTCAATTTTAGAAATGGTTCATTTTTTACTTCATAACAGAAATTCTGGGAGGAGCAGACATGAAAACCCTGTCGCGTTTCAAGACCGCCTTTCGCAAATTGGCGCTCTCCGCCACCGCCCTTGTGGCGCTCGGCCTGTCGCCGGCGCTGGCGGAGGAAATCAATGCGCTGGTCTGGTGCGATCACTCGGCGCCTGAATTCCTGAAGCCCTTCGAGGACGCGAGCGGCATCAAGGTGAATGTGAAGGAGTTCGAAGGCACCGGCGCCGGTCTGGCGCTGCTGGAACAATCACAGCCCGGCGACTGGGATGTGATGGTGATCGATTCCATCGATGTGCGCCGCGGCGTCGAGAAAGGGTTGTTCGAGCCCTTGCCCGAGGACAGGCTGCCCTTCGGCGATCTTTATCCGCAAGTGGTCCTCGACGCCTTCACCAAGCTTGACGGCAAGCGCTACGGCATCACCGAGAAATTCGGCTACAATACGATCGGCTTCAACAAGGACAAGGTCGACGGCAACGACATGCAGACCCTGCAGTCGCTGGTGAGCGACAAGTACAATGGCCGTATCGCCATCTATGACTATTATCTTCCGGTAATGGGCATGGCGGCGCTGGCCGCCGGCAAGAAGACCGCCGACCTGACCGAGGCCGATCTGCCCGCCATCAAGGACGTGCTGCTCAAGATGAAGGCCAATGCCAAGCTCGTCGGCGAGGTGACCGCCAGCCAGACGGCGCTCGCCACCGGCGAGGTCGACATCCTGGTCGGCGGCGGCGAATGGGTGACGGCCGGTCTCGCCAAGGAGAATCCGGCGCTCGACTTCTCCATCCCGAAGGAAGGCGGCATTCTCTGGTCGCAGTCGCTCGCGATGCTGGCGGCGAGCCAGAAGAAGGACGCGGCGCTCAAGTTCATTCAATATGTGCTGAGCCCGGAAGGTCAGGCGCGGCTCGCCACCTCGTCCTGCTATTGGGGCATGCCGTCGAACCAGAAGGCGGCGCTCACCGACGAGCAGAAAAAGGTGCTGCGCTTCGACGAGCAGCCGGGCTTCCTGGCCCGCGCCCAGCTCTACCCGGCGCCCGACGAGAAGCTCGACAAGCAGATGCAGGATGTGTGGACCGAGATGCTGCAGGCGCAGTAGCGATCGGACGATTCCATGACGCAGAGCGCGAATGCCAGTGGCGGCAGTGTCCCCTGGATCGCGGTGGGGCCGGCGCTCCTGTGGACGCTGGCCTTCTTCGCCGCGCCCTTCATCGCCATGGCGCTGGTCAGCGTCACGGTGAAGGGCGGCGGCTTCTCGTTCGCCAACTACCAGCAGTTCTTCACCGATCCGAGCTACTACCGGGCGCTGTTCAACTCGCTCGAAGTCACCGCGATCGTGACGGTCATCTCGATCCTGCTCGCTTATCCTTTCGCCTGGATTCTCGCCGAGCGGATCCCGGAACGCTGGCAAAGGCTGGCGCTCATCCTGGCCATTCTGCCGTTCTGGACCTCCTATGTGGTGCGCTCCTATAGCTGGCTCCTGGTGCTCGCCGAGAAAGGCGTGGTCAACAACACGCTGGTGCAGCTCGGCCTCATCGCCGAGCCGATCCAGCTCGCCAATACACGCTTCGCCACCGTCACCGGCTTCGTGCATTTCTTCGTGATGCTGCTGACGCTGACCATCTTCGCCAATCTCAAGCAGCTGAGCCCGAGCTACCGCAAGGCCGCCGCCGATCTCGGCGCCGGGCCGATCAGGACCTTCCTGCATATCATCCTGCCTCTGACCTTGCCCGGCATCATGGTCGGCGCCTTTCTCACCTTCGTGCTGGCGACCGGGGACTATATCACGCCGCAGATATTGGGCGGCAATAACGAGCTCCTGATGCCGCAGCTCATCATGCTGCAGATCGGCCGGCGCGGCGATTTCCCGCTCGCCTCGGCGCTCTCCATCTTGCTGATGCTGGTGGTGACGGCCGCCTATCTTCTGTGCGCCCGCTGGCTCAAGATCGAGCGGGCCTGACATGCGCGCCACCATCCGCTTCGCCACCGTCCTCTATGCCGTCCTCATCTATGGCTTCATCTTCCTGCCGGTGGTGACGCTCGTCCTGTTCTCCTTCCAGGCCACGTCCTTTCCGATCCCGCCTTTCAGCGGACCTTCCTTGCGCTGGTACCAGGCGGTGCTCGGCGATACACGCCTCACCTCGGCGCTTCTCAATTCGTTGTTCGTCGCCGTGATCTCCTCGGCGGTGGCGACGCTTCTGGGCTTCCTCGCCGCCTGGGGTTTCGCGCGCTTCCGGTTGCCGGCCTCCGCCCTCATGCGGGGCCTCATCACCCTGCCGCTGACGGTGAGCTATCTTATCATCGGCATGGGCCTCCTCGTTCTCTTCAACGGCATCGGCCTTCCCAAATCGCTCACCGCCGCCGGCGTCGGCCATGTGGTGATCAACCTGCCGCTCTGCTTCGCCATCCTTTACAGCCAGATGGGCGAGCATCAGGCCAACATCGAACGCGCCGCGCGGGATCTCGGCGCCAGGGAATGGCAGGTACTGACGCTTGTCACCGCGCCGATGCTGTGGCCGGCCTTGTTCGCGAGCTTCTTCCTGTCGATGACCTTCTCCTGGGACGAGTTCGTCATCTCGTTCCTGCTCACCCGTTTCGACACCACCTTGCCGGTCGAGATCTGGAACCTGCTGCGCTCCGGCCTGAACCCTAAGACCAATGCGGTCGGCTCGCTCGTCTTCCTGGTGTCGGTCGCCTTTGTGCTTCTGTTCGAACTCGTCTTCTTCCGGAAATCCAGATCATGACACCGTTGGTTCAGGTCAAATCCGTTTCACAGCAATTCGGCGCCATGTGCGCGCTCGACGATGTCTCGCTCGACATCGCGCCCCGAAGCTACACGGTGCTGCTCGGTCCCTCGGGTTCCGGCAAGACGACCTTGCTGTCGATCCTCGGCGGCTTCCTGGTGCCGACGTCGGGCCAAGTGCTGATCGAAGGCCAGGACTGCACCGGTATGCCACCGGCCAAACGGCCAACCACGACCGTGTTCCAGGATTATGCGCTGTTTCCCCATATGACGGTCGGCGCCAATGTCGGCTTCGGCTTGCGCATGCGGGGCGTCGCCGCGGCGGAACGCGACAAGCGGGCGCAAGAGGTGCTG
>NNBT01000173.1_pt1 | contig 21791 bp, 7 predicted proteins | sample 1173831 | NCBI WGS metagenome assembly NNBT01 (sample SAMN07173936, study PRJNA388173) | plant metagenome | isolation source: symbiotic tissue sample KVJ10 | place: Norway: Troms, Kvaloya island | reverse complement strand
GCAGGTGATGATACTCTCTTTGTAGTTGAAGGTTCTCGTCAATCATTATTTGGTGGCTCAGGTAACGATACCCTTAGCAGTAGCGGTAGCAATAACCGTCTCAACGGTGGTTCTGGCGATGATAAACTCTTCTCTAATGTTAATGATTCCCTGTTTGGTGGCGATGGCGATGATGTGCTATTTGCTGGTCAACAGGGCGGTAATCGCCTCAGTGGTGGTACTGGTGTCGATCAATTCTGGATTGCTAACGCCAGTTTGCCAACTAGCAAGAATATTGTGACTGATTTTGCGATCGCCATTGATAAAATCGGGCTTGGCGGTGTTGGGATCGCACAATTTAGTGCTTTAACACTGTTGCAACAGGGTAGTGACACTATCGTGAAAACCGGAAATACAGAGTTGGTTTCATTGCTGGGAATTGCAGCAACTAGCCTTACAGCAAATGATTTCGTTTTTTCTGCTAGTGTCGTTTAACCAAAAGATGATTACAGCTTAGATTCAACATTCATTCATTAGTTAAGCTGTAGCGATTTTGCTAATGCGGGGGAATGATATTCCCTCGCTTTTTATATCTATTAGTAATTTTGTCTTTAAAAATCCTTCTCCTTTTTGTCCTAAATCTTAACTTGTTTATAACTTTCCTTAAACATTGAACAACTATCTTTTGAGACAGTAACCAAAGTTAAATTCATTTAATTATCTGCACTATTTTGTGTGGACACTAAGCATTTTGTCGCCAAATACTACTTATGTTTCTGTAGCCAATAATTTTTGCTGAGGTTGAGTGTAATTAATCGCTCAGTCCATAGACACACAATTGCTGTGATTAATTGTACTCACAATCCTTAAGGAGTAGTCGACATGGCTGATACAAATGGCAACGGTAGAAATGTCATTATTTTTGTTGCAGATGGATTGCGTAACGGTTCTGTAAACCCCACTGATACCCCGACTTTATATAGCATCCGTCAGCAAGGAGTTAGTTTCGCCAATAGTCATTCGCTATTTCCGACATTTACCACCCCGAATGCTTCTGCGATCGCAACGGGGCATTATCTTGGTGATACAGGGGACTTTAGCAACACTATCTACACTGGTTTTCCGAGTGCTAATGCCAATGGTAGTGTCACACCATTCATCGAAAATGATGCGGTTTTGGGGGATATCGATGAAAAATTCCCAGGTAACAACTTTTTAGATGAAGAGTCACTTCTAGCTTACGCGCGATCGCAGGGTTTCAACACAGCAGCAGTTGGTAAATTAGGGCCTGTTGCCATCCAAGATGTTACCCAAGTTAATCGAGAAGGTGGTACTACAGGTACTATTCCTACTCCCGATACAATAATTATTGATGACAGTACGAATGGTGCAACACCGCCGCCTACAGCCGCCGGTTCACCTTCTGCTGTTCCACTCGATCCTGATATTGTTGCTCGTTTACAAGCCGCTGGTTTAGATGTAAAACCGACACCGCGAGTCCAGCCAGCTGGTAACAATACAACTCCAGGCACACTGGATGCCAATGTGGCTCAACAACAATACTTTGCAGATGCCACTACCAAAGTAATTTTACCCAAGTTTCAAGAAGATGGTAAACCATTCGCATTGGTTTACTGGTCAAGAGATCCTGATGGTAGTCAACACAATCAAGGTGATAGCTTAAACACTTTGACACCAGGTATTAATGGCCCTACTTCCAAAGCTGGGGTTAAAAATGCTGATGATAATTTAAAGCAGCTTCTTGACTATCTTAAAAGCACTGGCTTAGACAAGACTACTGATGTCTTTATTACTTCCGACCACGGTTTTTCTACCATCAGCAAACAAGCTATTGATAGCCAAGGCACAAAAACTACAAGTTATGCTGCCATTCAAACTTATGCTGGTGTAAATCCGGGATTTCTACCAGCAGGTTTTGTTGCAATTGATTTGGCTCACGATCTAGGTTTACCCTTATACGATCCTAACCCTACAACCCTTCCCCCAAACCTCAACCAGATCCAGTATGCAACTGTTGATGCCACAAAAGGTCAACGTCCTATTTCTGGGAATGGTGTAATTGGTGGTACAGGTGAGGTAATTAATGGCCAACTTGATCCAGGTACAAAGATAGTTGTAGCTGCTAATGGTGGATCTGACTTGATTTATCTGCCCAATGGCAATGCTAACTTTGCTAAACAGGTCGTGGATTTGCTTTCACAAAAAGACTACATCAGTGGTATTTTTGTAGACGATGCCTATGGAAACATTCCAGGTGCTTTACCACTGAGTGCGATCGGGCTAAAAGGTGATGCTAAAACACCAGTTCCATCTATAGTTATCAACTTCAAAAGCTTTAGCACCGACCCAAGCAACCCAAACAACCCACAAGCTCAAGTAGAAATTGCTGATACAACTTTGCAGCAAGGGCAGGGGATGCATGGCAGCTTTGGTCGAGGTGATACCTTCAATAATATGGAGGCTATTGGCCCTGATTTTAAACAAGGCTATGTGGACTATGCGCCCGTCAGTAATGCTGATGTAACGCCTACACTTGCTCGGATTCTGGGGTTAGATATTCCTAGTAATGGCGATTTGAAAGGTCGTGCCATTACAGAAGCATTGGTGGGAGGCCCGGATACAGTTTCCTCCACAAAAGAAGTCTTGACTTCGGAAGAAACTACTAATGGTCAAGCAACAATTCTCGATTCTGAAAGTGTAGGCAATACTCATTACTTTACAGCCGCAGGGTTTGATGGTCGCACTGTTGGACTAACAACACTAGACCTTCAATTTGGTTCAACCAGTAGTGATGATGTCACCCTTAAGCCAAATCAAACCTTATTAACAGGTGACGGAGCAGACTTTGTAGCAGGTAATAAAGGTAACAAAATTCTGACTGGAAAGGGTGATGACACGTTGGTAGTTGGTAGTAACTCCTCTGTGTCCACAGGAGATGGTAACGATCAAGTTTTTATTGGCGTAAATAGCCCTGCTAGTAACACTAGTGCCGATGGTGGCAATGGTAATGACGAAGTTACCGTAGTGGAAGCCAATGGTAGTAATAATTTGTTCGGAGGCGCAGGTGCTGATACTCTCACAGTAGTTGAAGGTTCGCGTCAATTGTCCTTCGGTGGCTCAGGTAACGATACCCTCAAGAGTAACGGTAGCAATAACCGTCTATATGGTGGTTCTGGAGATGACAAACTCTTCTCCAGTGTGAATGATTCGCTGTTTGGTGGTGATGGCGATGATGTGCTATTTGCCGGTCAAGGAGGTGGCAATCGCCTCAGTGGTGGTGCTGGTATTGACCAATTCTGGATTGCTAACGCTAGTCTGCCAATTAGCAAGAACATCGTGACTGATTTTGCGATCGGTATTGATAAAATCGGGCTGGGCGGGATTGGTGTCACTCAGTTTAGTGCTCTAACCCTATTGCAACAGGGTGCTGACACTATCGTAAAAATCGGAAATACAGAGTTGGCTTCATTACTACAAATTACTTCAACTAACCTGACAACAAATGACTTCGTTTTCTCTGCTAGTGTTGTGGCTTAGTCTGTTGGCCTAGTGCAGTACGGCAGAAATAACTATCAGTTGAAACAGCGGTTTTTAATTACGTAGACTACAGCAAATAGTTGGTTATTGTGGGGTGGGCATTGTAATGCTCACCCTATTCTCGTTTTGCTGGAGTCCAACCTACCTCGAAGAGTTTACATTACTTATCAGTTGCTAAAATTGCAGTATTCCTTGTTCCTCAAGGTATTAATTATTCTTGTTATCTCAAAATAAGCCTGCGTACAGTTAATATTCTCATTGCAAACATCTCTAAAGTTTTAATTTTCAATGAAGATGTATTGGAAATAACTACGATTTGGAGGAAATAGGTCAGAATAAGAGAACTAAATCTTAGAGTCAGTGCCCTTTCACACAAATATTGTAGGATTGCGGCATAATTTTTTGTCAAATTAATCTTTTAATATAATTTAAAAGCTAACAATGTAACCATAAACCCTACGTGGAAACACCAATAAAAAAATATATAAGAATGCTTTCACACTTTTGATTTTATCTGTTTCTCTAAATACAGAAAATAAACATCTCATCTTAAATTTAAATACACCCAATTCCTTGTTCTTCATTGATACAAGTATTTTTTCTTCAACTTAAAAATGAAACTAATAACTAATTCATTGGCTCAAAATAAAAATGAATTACTGATGAATAATGTTCAATTTTCATCATCAGAAAACAACTTAGAACGAGATAATTTGACATTACCTATTTTGAAAAAATCTGAAAATAACCTACTAATAGAGTGGAATCATACTCAAACTGATTATCCTCAACAAGCGTCTATTCATCAGTTGTTTGAAGCACAAGTCGAGAAAACACCTGATGCTGTAGCACTAATTTTTAATAATCAGCATCTTACTTATAGAGATTTGAATCATCGTGCTAATCAACTAGCAAAACATCTACAATCACTAGGAGTAGGAACAGAAATCCTTGTAGGAATCTGCATAGAGCGCTCCTTAGAAATGGTTGTAGCACTCTTAGCTATCCTTAAAGCAGGTGGAGCTTATGTACCATTAGATCCAGGGTATCCACAAGAACGTTTAGCTTTTATGCTGTCAGATACCCAAGTATCTGTATTGTTAACTCAAAAAGAACTAGTTACCAAATTACCTACTCACACAGCACTTGTAATTTGTCTAGATGCAGATTGGAATACAATTGCCCAAAATAAAAAAGACAACTTAAGTACTAGTGTTACTGCTGATAACTTGGCTTATGTCATGTATACATCAGGCTCTACAGGTACACCCAAAGGTGTTAGCGTTATCCATCGTGGTGTAGTTAGGTTAGTCAAAGAAACTAATTATGCTCAACTCACACCTGAAGAAGTAATTCTGCAACTTGCTCCTATTTCCTTCGATGCTTCCACTTTTGAAATTTGGGGTTGTTTACTTAATGGTGGACGACTAGTAATTTACCCTCCTAATACACCATCTTTAGAAGAATTAGGGCAGATTATTCAGCAATACCAAGTTACAACTCTTTGGCTGACAGCCGGTTTATTTCACCTGATAGTAGATGAAAAAATTGATGCTTTAAAATCCTTACGTCAACTTTTAGCGGGTGGCGATGTTTTATCTGTTCCCCATGCACAGAAGTTTCTCCAAACAGTACAGAACTGTCAACTAATTAACGGTTATGGCCCAACTGAGAATACAACTTTTACCTGCTGCCATCCGATAACAGCACCACTACAACCAGATGTTTCGATTCCTATTGGTCGTCCAATTGCTAACACCCAAGTTTATATATTAGATCAAAACCTCCAATCAGTATCAATTGGAGAAGTTGGTGAGTTATACATTGGTGGTGATGGATTAGCTAGAGGCTATTTAAATCGCCCAGACTTAACTGCTGAAAAATTCATTTCTCACTCATTTGATGGCAATTTAGCAACGCGCCTTTACAAAACTGGGGATTTAGCTCGTTATCTTCCAGATGGCAATATCGAGTTCTTAAGCCGGATTGACAATCAGGTAAAAATTCGCGGTTTCCGAATTGAACTAGGGGAAATTGAGCGAGAAATTGCACAACATCCTGACGTTCGGGAAATTGCCGTCTTAGCTCGTCAAGATGAAGCAGGTGAAAAACAGTTAACGGCTTATATTGTTCCTCACTATAACAGTGGATATACGCACAATAAATTACGCAGTTTCTTACAACAGCGACTACCTAATTACATGGTGCCATCGGCATTTGTGATGTTAGAGTCATTGCCTTTGACTGCAAATGGCAAAGTAGATAGACATAAATTGCCAGCACCAAGTAGAGAACGTCCGCAACTGGAACAAGCGTATATTGCTCCCCAAACCGATTTAGAACGTCTGCTTGCAGGTATTTTATCCGAACTGCTGAAAATCGATCGCGTTGGGATTGATGATAATTTCTTTGATTTGGGAGCAACTTCAATCTCAATTCTCCAAGTTGCTGCGCGAATAAAACAGGAAATTGGTATTGAGCTACCTGCTGTGAAGCTATTTCAGTATTCAACAATTGGCTCTTTAGCAAACTATTTGGATTCAAACCAGAATAGCCAACCGTCTTCTGACAAGCTGCAAAATCGCGCCCAACGCCAGCAAGCAGCTCGTGCTCGTCGCCGTAATCATCAACAAGGTGTTTAAACAATGGTAAATATCCAAGCATCCGATAACCAAGATCCTATTGATGGTGTTGCCATTATTGGCATGGTAGGCAGATTTCCTGGCGCTGGAAATGTTGATGAGTTTTGGCGCAATCTGTGCGAGGGATTAGAATCAACGACTTTCTTTCAAGATGAAGAACTAGACCCTAGTATCGATCCGAACCTTTGCAAAGATCCTAGCTATGTAAAAGCTAGAGGAATCATTCCTGGGGGAGAAACCTTTGATGCCGCTTTCTTTGGTATTAATCCACTGGAAGCTGTGGTTATGGACCCACAGGCTAGAGTATTCCTTGAGTTGGTTTATGAAGCCCTAGAAAATGCTGGTTATGAATCAGAGTCTTTTGAGGGTTTGATTGGTTTGTATGCTGGTTGCGGTCAAAATACTTATTTTGCTAACCATATTGCTGGTCGTATGGAAATTGTCGATCGCATCGGTGAATTCCAAACGATGTTAGCCAATGAAAAAGATTTTTTAACCACCCGTGCTGCTTACAAACTCAACCTCAAAGGCCCAGCTGTCAGCGTCAATACAGCCTGTTCTACTTCTTTGGTAGCAGTCATTCAGGCTTGTCAAGCTTTAACCAGCTATCAGTGCGATTTGGCTTTGTCTGGTGGTGTATCCATGACTACACCCCAAAACAGCGGTTACATAGCTCAAGAAGGCAGTATGCTTTCTGGAGATGGGCATTGTCGTCCCTTTGATGCCAGCGCTCAGGGCACAATGTTCAATAATGGCGCAGGAGTAGTTGTCCTCAAACGTTTAGAAGATGCACTCCATGATGGCGATCGCATCTATGCTGTAATTCGAGGTTCTGGTATCAATAATGACGGCGCTGATAAGGTGAGCTTTACCGCTCCCAGCGTAGACGGACAAGCAGAAGCCATTGCAATGGCGCAAGCTTATGCTAACTTTCACCCAGAAACCATCTCTTATATTGAAGCTCACGGCACAGCTACACCTTTAGGCGACCCGATTGAAATTGAAGCGCTGACACAAGCATTCCGGGTGCATACAGATGCTAAACAATTTTGTGCGATCGGCTCTCTTAAAAGCAATGTCGGACATTTAGTTGCGGCGGCTGGAGTAGCAGGGTTAATTAAAACCGCTCTCGCCCTGCATTATAAAAAGATTCCACCTAGTTTAAATTTTGAGGCTCCCAATCCCAAGATTGACCTTGCCAACAGCCCCTTCTATGTAAATACCAAACTAGCTGAATGGTCGGAGGGTGAAACTCCGCGACGAGCCGGTGTGAGTTCTTTTGGTGTCGGCGGGACTAATGCTCATATTGTGCTAGAAGAAGCGCCACAAATCCAAAGTTCCGGATCTTCTCGCCCACAGCAGCTATTGTTACTCTCGGCAAAAACTAGTAAAGCTTTAGAGGCTGCAACCGCGAATTTACAGCAACATTTACAATACAATGCCGAAATTAACTTAGCTGATGTAGCTTATACCCTACAGCGAGGGCGCAAAGCTTTTAACTACCGACGCAGTATAGTTTGTCACGATATTACAGATGCGATCGCAGCCCTGCAATCTTTAAATTCAAATCAAGTAAATACCCGTCACATAGAAATCCGCAATCCAGCCGTTGTCTTCATGTTCCCCGGACAAGGATCGCAATATGTGAACATGGGACTGAATCTCTACAACCGCGAACCTGTATTCCAGGAAGCAGTAGATGAATGTGCTGAAATGCTTAAGCCTTTGCTGGGCAGGGATTTACGAGAAATCATCTATCCAGCAGCGAGCGAGCGCGAAACTGCGGCTATCTCTTTGCGACAAACCTGCTTTACCCAACCAGCACTATTCGTCATTGAATACGCTTTAGCGCAACTATGGCAAAGTTGGGGAGTCAAGCCCCAAGCCATGATTGGTCACAGTATTGGCGAATTTGTCGCCGCCTGTATTGCGGGTGTATTCACCTTAGAAGATGCGCTGATGTTGGTTGCAACTCGCGGTCGCTTAATGTGGGAGTTACCGGCAGGAGCTATGCTTTCAGTGCGCCTACCAGCCAGAGAGGTAGAGCCGCGATTGAGTGCAGAACTAGCGATCGCCGCAATTAATGGCCCTTCGCTGTGTGTAGTTTCTGGCCCCACAGAGGCGATCGCATCTCTGCAAAAACAGCTAGAAAGCGAAGAAGTTATCTGTCGCCATTTACACACTTCCCACGCTTTCCACTCCCCGATGATGGATGGCATCATAGCCCCCTTTGCTGAGGTAGTTGGGAAGGTTAAATTATCACCTCCCCAAATTCCCTTTGTATCTACAGTTACCGCCGACTGGATTACAGTCCAGCAAGCAACAGATCCGATGTATTGGGCTACACATCTGCGTCAGACTGTGCGGTTTGCCGAGGGCGTACAAACTCTATGGCAGCAGCCAGAACGCTTACTTTTAGAGGTGGGGCCGCGAATCACAACTACGACCTTAGCCCGCCAACAAGCAAAAGATATTAAACAACAGATAGCCATTCCTTCTTTGGGTGATAACGCCGAGAACGAAGCTGAATGGACGGCATTACTCAAGGCAGTAGGACAACTGTGGTTAGCAGGAGTATCTATTGACTGGAGCAACTTCTATCAAAGGGAAACGCGACAACGAATTCCCCTGCCTACTTATCCCTTTGAACGCCAACGCTTCTGGATCGATCCTCCACCTCATCCCAATCGCGCAGCAACTCCCAAACTTTTAAATTCCCAATTATTAGAAAAGACCCAAACTATGACAACATCCACTCAGCAAAAGCTTATTCTCCTGCTCAAAGAAATTATCGAAGAAACTTCAGGATTGGAAATTGCTAGTGTTGACGACTCGACAACATTTTTAGAAATGGGATTAGATTCCTTATCTTTGACACAAGTCGGGCTAGCGTTAAAGAAAAAATTTAAAGTCAAAGTAACACTTAGGCAGTTACTAGAAATTTACCCCAATTTAGGAACACTGGCCGACTTTATCAATTCAGCCTTGTCTCCCGAAACTTTATCCGCATTAGGATTAACAGAAACCGTTGCAGATATCGTTCCAGAAACTTCATTGCCAGAACCCGCAACTGTAACCACATCACCCACCTTGGTAGTTCATGAAGTTCATACAAATGGATCAAATGGAGCTGCACCTAAGATTTCCCTTCAACCGGCTGCATCTAGTAGCATCCTAGAAGGTGTGATTAATCAGCAGCTACAAATTATGAGCCAGCAATTGGCGCTATTGGGGAATAGCAGTCAATCTGTAACAATCCCAGTTGTACCTGCGGCAACATCTCAAAATAATGGTGTCAAGCCACAAAATGCTGTATCTGTCCCCCCAACCCAAACCAGCAAAGAATCAGCATCAGTAGAAACAGAGTCAAATGGTGCTAAAAAGGCATTTGGTGCGGCTGCTCGAATTGAAAAGACTCAGACTAAAACTCTGACAGCACAACAACGCACTCATCTAGACAAAATTATCCAAAGATATACAAAACGGACTCAAAAATCCAAAGAATATACTCAAACTCATCGCCCTTACTTAGCAGATCCCAGAACTGTTTCCGGGTTTAACCCGACGATGAAAGAGATGGTTTATCCCATCGTGGCGTCTCGTTCTTCAGGTTCTAAACTTTGGGATGTTGATGGTAATGAATATGTCGATTTAAGCAATGGCTTTGGGTTGAATTTGTTTGGTTGGTCGCCACCTTTCATTACTGAAGCAATTGAAGCCCAACTCAAACTCGGCATGGAAATTGGCCCGCAAACTCCCTTAGTTGGAGAAGTGGCAAAGCTGATGTGTGAGTTGACCAACTTTGAACGAGCAGCCTTTTGCAACACAGGTTCCGAAGCGGTTCTGGGAGCGATGCGGATGGCACGTACCATCACAGGGCGTAACTTAATTGCCATCTTTTCTGGAGCTTATCACGGTATTTTGGATGAAGTAATTGTTCGGGGTACAAAAAAACTCCGGTCAATTCCGGCTGCTCCTGGTATCCCACCGGAAATGGTGGAGAACATTTTGGTGGTGGACTATGATTCGCCTGAGTCTCTAGAAATACTCAGAAGTCGGGCTGATGAGTTAGCAGCAGTGATGGTGGAATCTGTGCAAAGCCGTCGCCCTGAATACCAGCCCAAGGAATTCCTCCAGCAATTGCGTGATTTCACGGAAGAAGCTGGTATTGCTCTGATTTTTGATGAAATCGTTACCGGATTTAGAATTCATCCAGGTGGCGCTCAAGCGCATTTCGGTATCAAGGCAGACATAGCAACCTACGGCAAGATTGTAGGCGGTGGGCTACCAATTGGAGTCATTGCTGGCAAATCACAATATATGGATGCTTTAGATGGTGGGTTTTGGCAGTTTGGCGATGACTCCGTTCCAGAAGTAGGCGTGACTTACTTCGCCGGCACTTTCGTTCGCCATCCTTTAGCACTAGCAGCCGCCAAAGCAGTACTTCAGCATTTAAAACAGAGTGGCCCCAGCTTGCAGCAAAATCTCAATGCCAGAACCGATAAGTTTGTAGCGGAACTTATGGGCTATTTCCAGCAAGTTCAGGCTCCGTTTACAGCTTATAATTTCGGCTCCCTCTTCATGGTGAAGTCTTTACCAGAGTTTCCCTACGGAGATTTACTGTTTTACTTACTGCGGGATAAGGGAGTGCATACTTGGGATCACCGTCCTTGCTTTTTGACGACAGCCCATTCTGAAGCCGATCTGGCTTTCGTAATGGCAGCCTTTAAAGAAAGTATTGCCGAAATGCAGTCTGCTGGCTTTTTGTCTGCACCGCCCATAGAAGTACGCGAAGTTACTAATAACAGTTTACGTAATCGTCCTCCGCAACCTGATGCCAAATTAGGACGAGATCCCCAAGGGAACCCCGCTTGGTATATCCCCGATACTGAGCGGCCTGGGAAATATTTACAAGTCGCAAGTGTTTTCTAAAGTGCTTAGGACTTACGCACAGGTAACAGAAAATCGAACCACAGAGGCACAGAGAACACGGAGGAATAAGAGTTTGAGAGGTATTTTGCGTAAGTCCTAGTGCTTTAAAATATCAAGTGTATAGAAAGTGTAGTGAGCCTCAGTAATTTTTGCAAATAGTAAATACTCATCCATTTTTGTATGTCAGTTGATAATCTACTTGAACCGAGTTTTATTAAGTCCGATCCGAAGCTTCCTGAACAAATCATTGAAACTGATGTTTCAAACTTCCGGGAAAACTTCAACTCTTCTCACTTCATGTTTTCGCATAACCTTGCAGGACATCCTTTATTTGAGATCCCCCGCTTAGTTGAGCTTGCAAATACCATGCTAAGTCAGGGTAGAGCAAATAAAATCCAGTCTTATATCAGCAAAGTTCCTGTTGAGCAAAAGTGGAATCAGCGACCTGGAATCAAGCAAATTAACGAGGCGATCGCACATATTGGTGAATCGGATTCTTGGGTGATGCTTGAAGATGTTCAAGTAGACCCAGAATATGCTGCCTTGGTTAACCAGATTATCACTGAACTCGAAACTCTTACAGGTAAACCCCTTCGGAAGCAGATGACGTGGCTAGGTGCTTACATTTTTATTGGTTCCCCAAATTCTATTACACCTTACCATATCGATAGTGAGTTGAATTTCCTGTTTCAAATTCAGGGCGAGAAAGATATGAGCCTCTTCAATCAAAGCGATCGTTCTGTACTGAGCGAAGAGGAAATTGAAAAATTTTATGTAGGCGACCTGAATGTAGCAAATTATAAAGAGGAGAATCAGAGTAAAGCAAGGGTTTATCATTTGCAACCAGGCAAGGGACTCCATCATCCGATATTGGCACCCCATTGGGCTAAAAATGGTAATAATGTCTCTGTAGCTTTGAGTATCCTCTTTTATCTGCGACCTTACGATCTCAAAGCCAGAATATATCAAGTCAACAGCTACTTACGCAGACTGGGATTAAAACCCACTCCACCAGATAAATCTGCTTTGAAAGATCGGCTCAAAATTTTTGCTCTGGGTCTTCTATCCGATCGCCGACCGAAAAGTAAATTTACGATCCTGCGCTCTGGTGTATTAAAACTAAAATTTATTGAGGGAAAGTTAAAACAATTTATCAACAAGATTGTCAAAAAAATCTAATTTTTCTCAAATGACTAATTATTAATTGGCCTGAATACTGAATCGGTGTTCTATAGCAATTCTAAATTATTTGCGAAATCTTCTTTTTTAAATACTTCGCGTAGATTGTTTTTATACAATAGTAAGCGCTTATTACATCCTTCATGTAGCCAAACAAAGCAACTACGCGTCTAATTATCAAAATATTTTTCACAATTAAAATAGGATTGCTATAGGTAGAAACTAAAACCAAAAATCTCAATGTATAAACACATCAAATCGCTCACTTCTTTACGCGGTATTGCAGCCTTGGTTGTTGTTGTACACCATTTTTCTTACTACGGTTTACCGAAAACAGGTTCAACTTTATCAGCCTATACTAATTTTTTTCAAAATGGATATTTATGGGTTGATTTTTTCTTTATTCTGAGTGGTTTTATCATGACCCACGTTTATGCAGAGACTTTTTGTTTAAAAGTCAGTTTAAAAAACTATCGTTCGTATTTATTCTCGCGTTTTGCTAGAATTTATCCTCTGCATATATTTATTATTTCTTTATTTGTTGGATTAGAGGTTGTAAAATTACTTTTCCTAAACACTTCTGCTTTTACTGGTAAATTTAACTTAACTGCTCTTTTTTCCAATATTTTTCTTCTCCAAGCATTTGACCTAAAGTGTCCACCTTTATTTTGGTGTAATACCTATTGGAATGAGCCAGCTTGGTCAATAAGTGTAGAGTTTTTTATTTACTGTCTATTTCCATTTTTATTATTACTCTTATTAAGAAATAAATCCAAAATTGATTTGATAATTTATAGTTTTACTCTCTTTTGCATATTACTACTAATCACCTTTAACCGTGGCAATTTAGATACTATTATTGGCATACCTTCGATAGCTAGATGTGGGCTAGAATGCATCCTTGGTATTATAACTTACAAAATTTATCAGAGAGGGAATTATAAAAAGTATTTTAATCTTAATTTCCTGGCAATTATAGCTATAACTTGGATAATTTTGATTATGCATTACTACTGGCATCATTTTCGTAACATTCATGATTGGCTAATTTTACCAGCTTTTTCTCTACTGATTTTAGCTGTATCTATCAACAACAAAAGTGTAATATCAAAGTTTCTCAATTCACGGTTAATGCTATATGTCGGCACTATCTCTTACTCAACTTATATGGTTCATTGGTTTGTTCAAGAATTGTTAAAATCTTTCTGGATTTATAAATTTCACGATGTTTTTGGTAAAGAATTCACAGAATATCAATCGTTGACATCTTTAGGAGTATTTCTTATGATTGTTTTATTGGTTGCATCATTGACATATAGATTTGTAGAAGTCCCTGCGCGTAATTACTTAAAATCTACAATCTTGGCTAAACAATGTATTTGAAGTCAGTAATTTAAAAAAGATTGAAATTTATCCACATTCAATAAACTGAGAAAATAATAGAGTTTTATGACCTTATCACCTGTAGATTACCAATCGACATTAACTGCGGTTGATTTTGATCCATTTGCAAATGGAGAATTACTTCTAACCGCCCCCGCCACAGAATCACAAAAAGAAATTTGGGCTTCTGTGCAAATGGGCGATGCTGCTAATTGTGCTTATAATGAGTCTCAATCTCTGCGACTAAAAGGCGAACTTGATGTCAAACTTTTCCAATCTGCGGTGGAAAAGTTAGTACAACGTCATGAAGCACTACGGACAACTTTTAGCACCGATGGCAATACACTCTGCATTGTTGCTTCTCGGCAAATTGAAATTCCTATTATTGAACTGTCTAACCTAGAACCACAGGAACAACAGGAAAAATTAGCTAGTATCTGGCGACAAGAGGTAGAGCAACCTTTTGATTTGGAACATGGCCCTCTATTTCGGGCAAAGATTATTAAATTGCAACCGCAAGAGCATCTAGCTATTTTGACAGTTCATCATATTATATGTGATGGTTGGTCTTGGGCAGTGCTGATGCCAGATTTGGGTAAACTTTATTCTAGCTTGCAACAGGGTATTGTTCCTGAATTAGAAGAACCAGACTATTTAAGTGAATATGCGATTTTGCAGGAAGAAGAGGCGGATAGTCCAGAAGCGATCGCCACAGAACAATACTGGTTACAACAATTCGCTGACTCTGTACCTGTACTAGATTTCCCTAGCGATCGCCCCCGTCCCCCACTCAGAACCTTTAACGCCGCTCGTGAAGATTGGCATTTAAATCCGGAATTAGTTGCCAACCTGAAACAACTAGGAACAAAACTCGGTTGTAGCTTTATGACTACGATCCTGGGAGGATTCGAGGTCTGGCTGCACCGACTAACAGGACAAAACGACTTAGTTGTAGGTATTCCAGCCGCCGGACAAGCTGCTTTAGGGCAATATAATCTTGTAGGTCACTGTGTAAATTTACTACCATTGCGTAGCCAGATTAATGGCGAAAAATCGTTCAGCGACTACTTGCAATCGCGGCGATCGGCTGTCTTAGATGCTTATGACCATCAACAATTTACCTTTGGTAGTCTAGTCAAAAAATTAGTATTACCACGGGATTCCAGCCGCATTCCCTTAGTACCAATTATATTTAATGTCGATCAAGCCTTAGACAGCGATCGACTTCCCTTTATTGATTTAGAGGTAGAATTTTTCTCCAATCCCCGCGCATTCGAGAATTTTGAACTGTTTATCAATGCTACGGAATCGCATGGTGAACTTATTCTGGAATGCCAGTACAACACTAATTTATTTGACGCTGATACTATCCGCCGCAGGATGGCAGAATTTGAAACTTTGTTATTAGGCATAGTTGCTAACCCTAATCAAATTATTGCTAAATTGCCAATTTTGCCAGCAGTTGAGCAACAGTTATTAGCAACATGGAACAATACTCAAACAGCTTATCCCCAAGATATCTGCATTCACCAGCTGTTTGAAACTCAAGTGGAGAAGACTCCAGATGCGATCGCTGTAGTTTTTGAAAATGAACAAATTAGCTATCGCGAACTGAATCAGCGAGCCAATCAGCTAGCCCATTATCTCCAAAGCTTAGGAGTCGGGTCAGAAGTTCTGGTTGGTCTGTGTGTCGAGCGCAGCTTGGAAATGGTTGTAGGAGTTTTAGGCATTCTCAAAGCCGGGGGAGCATACGTACCATTAGATTATGCTTATCCTGAAGAACGTTTAGCTTTCATGCTGCAAGATGCTCAGGTGTCAGTGCTATTAACGCAAGAGAAGCTAAAGTCGGGGCTACCCAATCATCAAGCAAAGATTGTTTGTCTTGATACTAACTGGCAATCCATAGATTACGGGTTAGATAACCCAACACCTAACGTCACTTCCCATAACTTAGCCTACGTCATTTATACATCTGGCTCGACAGGTCAACCGAAAGGCGTTCAAATTCAACATCAGAGTGCTGTTAATCTCCTGAATGCGATCGCTAAAGAACCCGGTTTAACTGCTGAAGATACTCTCCTCTCTGTTACTAGCCTATCCTTTGATATTGCCGTTTCAGAAATTTTTCTACCCCTATCTGTAGGTGCGAAGTTGGTATTGGTAAGCCGTGAAGTTGCGGCTGACGGAACACAACTGTTAAAAGCGCTAACCACCTCCGGGGCAACCTTTATGCAACCGACACCAGTTACTTGGCGGTTATTACTGGCAGCCGGATGGCAAGGTAGTCCTCAACTCAAGATGATTTCCACAGGTGAAGCCTTACCTAGAGACCTCGCAAATCAATTATTACCGAAGGGAGCTTGTCTGTGGAACCTCTACGGCCCTACAGAAACAACGATTTGGTCAACAGGCTACAAGGTGACAACGGCAAATAAACCAATAGGCATTGGTCGCCCTGTAGCTAATACGCAAATATACATCTTAGACTCCCATTTACAACCCGTTCCCATTGGTATATCAGGTGAGTTATATATTGGTGGCGAAGGACTAGCAAGAGGATATCTGAATCGTCCCGAACTTACTGCTGAAAGATTTATTTCTAATCCCTTCAGTTCAAACCCGAAATCGCGCTTATACAAAACTGGAGATTTGGCCCGTTATTTACCAGATGGACATATTGAATACTTGGGTCGTATCGACTATCAGGTAAAATTGCGTGGTTTCCGCATAGAATTGGGTGAAATTGAAACCGCACTCCTGCAACATCCAGGAGTAAAAGAAGCCGTTGTAATTGTTCGAGAAGACATTCCTAATGAGACTAGTTTAGTCGGTTATATTGTTGCCGAAACTGGTCAAGATAGCTTGGAAGTGATTTCGCAATTGCGTCGATTCTTGAAACAACAACTTCCTGACTTTATGGTGCCAACAATCTTTATGGCACTAGAAGCTATGCCGTTAACCCCCAATGGCAAAGTCGATCGCAAGGCATTGCCAAAGCCGGATTCTTCCCGTCCAGAACTGGAGGCAAATTATGTAGCGCCTCGCACTCCCATTGAACAGCAGATTGCAGATATCTGGGCGCAGGTTCTTAATGTCAAGCAGGTTGGAATTAACGACAACTTTTTTGAATTGGGTGGATATTCTCTACTAGGGATTCAAGTGGTTTCTCGAGTGCGCCAAGCCTTGCAAGCAGAAATTTTGATGTCCAATTTATTTGAATTGCCAACAGTAGCAGATTTGGCTGAACGAGTGGAGACTCTGCGGTGGGCAGCCCAAGGTGTTCAGGCTGCTGAGAGTGAAACAGCTGATGATTACGAGGAAGGTGAGCTATGAAAACATTAGATGAACTACTATCTGAGCTACGTCAGCGCGATGTCAAACTTTGGCTAGAGGGCGAACGCTTACGCTATCGGGCCGCAAAAGATAGTCTCACACCAGAATTGCTAACCGAGTTAAAAACTCAAAAAGCCGAAATCATCAGCTTTCTCCGACAAATTAACACAGCCGCCAGTTCACAGATTCCCCCAATTGTCGCTTGTGAACGGAATGGTAACTTGCCGCTTTCCTTTGGTCAGCAACGGATCTGGTTCCTCCATCAGTTTGAACCTGATAGTTCCTCAAATAATATGCCAGTTGTCGTGCGTTTTACGGGGAATCTGAATGTTGCTGTCTTAGAGGAAAGTTTAAGAGAAGTCGTCCGTCGCCATGAAGTTCTGCGGACAACTTTTCCAGCAGTGAATGGAAAGCCCACTCAAGTCATCGCCACCGATGTTTCCTTGACACTGCCAATAATTGACTTGCGGCAAGTACCAGATGAACAACGAGAAGCGGAAGCTCACCTCCTGGCAACTAAAGAAGCTCATCAACCCTTTGATTTAGGCAATGGGCCGATTTTGCGGGTGTTACTGCTGCGATTAAGCGATCGCGAACATCTGCTAATTTGGAATATGCACTGCATAGTTTGTGATGGTGCTTCATCCGATCTGTTCTATCAAGACCTGATTACCATCTATAAAGCATTATCAGCAGGTCAGGTTTCTCCTTTAACTCCCTTACCAGTGCAGTATGCTGATTTTACCAATTGGCAATATCAATGGCTCCAGGGAGAGGTTTTAGAGTCACAGGTAAATTACTGGAAGCAAAAGCTAGAAGGCAATTTACCCATCATTGAGTTACCTTACGATCGCCCCTGTCCTCAAGGAGTGCAAACCTATCGAGGCGATCGCGCTGCCCTGCTGCTATCAAAGTCGCTGAACCATGCCCTGACAGACATGAGTCAAAAATGGGGTGTCACCCTGTTCATGACTCTACTAGCAGCATTCGAGCTATTGCTCTACCGTTATTCTGGACAAGAAGACCTACTAATTAACTTTGCAAGTGCAGGTCGAGGACAAGTTGAAACCGAGGGGCTGATTGGATTTTTTTCTAATACTCTTGTACTGCGGAGTAGCTTTGCTGGGAACCCAACTTTCCGAGAATTATTAGACCGAGTGCGTAAGGATTGTTTAGAGGCTTATACCCATCAAGACCTACCCTTTGAAAAGCTAATTGAAGAACTTAGACCAGAACAGCGAAGTCGCAATAGTTCGCCCCTGTTCCAGGTAAAATTCTCCCTCAATCCTCCTTGGTCGAATGGTCGTGGCATGGCATCAGTGCAACTACCTGATTTGACTATCACTTCTCTATTTGGCTACATCTATCATGGCAAGACCAAATACGATCTGACATTGGTTTTGCGGGAACAGGATAATGGCCTGGGTATGGTATTCGATTACAATGCCGAGATGTTTGATGCCAGTACAATAGAGCGGATGTTGGCACACTTCAAAACTTTACTCGAAGGTATTGTTGCTAATCCCGATCGCCCGATTGCTGAATTACCCCTGTTGACAGCACCCGAACAACATCAATTGTTAGTTGAGTGGAATAGCAAACAAGCTGATTATCCCCAGAATACTTGTATCCATCACTGGTTTGAAACTCAAGCTAAAAGAACTCCAAATAATATTGCAGTCAGTTTTAAAAATCAGCAATTAACTTATCAGGAACTCAACCACCGGGCAAATCAACTAGCCTACTATTTGCAAACTTTAGGGGTAGAATCTGGGGTACTCATCGGTCTTTATCTAGAGCCTTCCCTGGAGATGATTGTGGGGCTGTTGGGTATTTTGAAAGTCGGTGGAACTTACGTACCCATCGCTCCGACATCTGGGCAAGATGGTCTGGCTGTCATTTTAGAAGATGCCCAAATATCTTTGGTGTTAACCCAAAGCTCATTAGTTGAGAAGCTTTCCGAGCATCAAGCACAAGCTATCTGTTTGGATAGTGATTGGAAAATTATTGCCGTACACGTGACTGAAAATCCAGAAAGTTATGGCACAGATCGGACTCTCGCCTGTGTAATGTATGTGTCCGGCTGCAATGGAAAAGCCAACGGTATAGCTATTACCCACCATAATCTTGTCAGCCACAGCTTGGCAATTAGCGAAACTTGGGAGTTGACTCAGAGCGATCGCCTACTACTCATACCTAGTATCAGCTGCGATACGTTCATTGAATCACTCTTTCCCACTTGGATTACTGGTGCTACTGCAATTCTCCAGCCTCAAGAGATGCAATCGACGGGGCAGTTTTTCCCGTTCATTGCTCAACAACAAATTACCGTTGTCAATTTACCTACTGCTTTTTGGTATGAGTTAATTAAAGAGCCATCTGTATCTCCCCAAAGCTTACCTGCCAGCTTGCGCTTAGTCATGGTTGGTGGTGAAAAAGTCTCACGCCAGGCTTATCTAACTTGGGTAGAAAAAGTTGGCAAGCAAGTACGCTGGCTGAATGCTTATGGAGCGCTAGAAACAACTTTAACCGCCACAGTTTACGATCCAGAGACTCTAACTGAAGCCAGTAACACTCGGTCAGAAATTCCCATAGGAAAAGCGATCGCCAATACTCAAATCTACATCCTCGATCGGCGATCGCAACTCCTCCCTATTGGTGTAATTGGTGAAATCTACATCAGCGGTATCGGTGTTACCCAAGGCTACTTTAATCGTCCCGAATTAACATCTGCGAAATTTATCCCCAATCCCTTTAGCAGCGAATCTGGAGCATACCTTTACAGAACTGGTGACTTAGGACGCTACTTAAGTGACGGCAATATTGAGTTTTTAGGCCGCTTAGACAATCAGGTAAAAATTCGCGGCTTTCGCATTGAGTTGGCTGAAATTGAAACAATTTTGGGTCAATTTCCAGGCGTACAAAAAACTGTGGTGATTGCCAAAGAAGATGTTCTTGGGGATAAAAGTTTAGTTGCTTATGTTGTCCCCAAACAAGGAGAAAGTTTTGGGAGCGAGCAAATGCTGAGTTTTCTCCAGCAAAAGTTACCTGAACATTTGTTGCCTTCTGCCTTTTTCATAGTCGATTCTCTGCCATTGAATGCTCATGGTCAAGTCGATCGCCAAGCCTTATCTAGGCTGAATCCAACTAATTCTAAAATAGAAAAAATATTTGCCACAGCAGAAGATCCATTACAACTTCAGTTAACTAAAATTTGGGAAAACCTTTTAGGTATTCATCCCATTGGCATAAAAGACAACTTTTTTGATTTGGGTGGAAACTCACTACTTGCAGTACATCTGTTTTCTCAGATTGAAAAGACATTTGGCTTAAATCTGCCCTTAGCTATTCTCTTGCAATCTTCAACCATTGAGCAATTAACTAATATTATTCGCCAGCAAGGGTTTTTGCCAGAAAGCCATAATCAGGTTGAGAGTAGTATTAGTAACAACTCAGAAAAATCGATGCCTTGGTCATCACTAGTACCAATGCAGCCCAACGGTTCTAAGCCACCTCTCTTTTGCATCCATGCAATTGGTTTAAGTGTTCTCTATTACCGAGATTTATCACTTCATTTGGGTGAAAATCAGCCATTTTATGCACTACAAGCACGAGGATTAAATGGGAAAGAAGCTCCCTTTACCAAGCTTACACAAATGGCGGCTCATTACATCAAAGAGATACAAACTATTCAACCTGAAGGCCCTTATTTTTTGGGTGGTTCCTCCTTTGGTGGACTAGTAGCTTGGGAAATGGCTCAACAACTCGTAAGGCAAGGTCAAAAAGTAGCTCTGTTAGCTTTATTTGATACCACTGGCCCAAATTACATAAAACAAGCGCCATTAGAAAAGCGAGTTTCTCAACATTGGGACAACCTGACAAAACTTGGGACTAATTACGTGCTTGAGCAAATCAGGAACAAAAGCTCTTGGCTGAAGTATAAACTTCAAGAAAAGTTCCGAAAATTGCTCTTTAAATTTTCCTTAAGAATCTGGCGGACTGTACCTTATAACTACCGGAAATTAACAATAGAAGAGGCCAATAAACAGGCAGCCAGAGAATACGTTCTAAAAGCTTATCCAGGTCGAGTCACTGTATTCCGAGCAGAAGAGCGCGTTGCATTGGAAAAACGGGAGGTTGACCCCCAAATGGGTTGGAGTGAAATGGTCTTAGGAGGTTTGGATATTCAAAATGTCCCAGGAAACCACGACTCTATTTTTAGAGAACCCCATGTCCGAACTCTATCTGAAAAGATGAGAGCTTGCATAGATCGAGCTATTGTAGACATCTAAAATTCGTCTAATTTGCAGAAATAGTTATAGCTTTCAACCTCATCTCGCTTCCGGGATGGGGTTGTTTTATTTGCGCGTAATAACTTCAACTATGTATGTATAAATTCGATCGTAAAGAAAGCTCTAGCATAAGGGATAAGCTGAAAATTACTTAGTATATCTACTGAGGCTTTAATAAAAATCAGACAATAAGCTATATAGTACATTCTTATCTTTGCTAGAAAAGAATATTACTTTTACAAACTATTTTGCAATCTCAAGGGAAATATGACGCAGAAAATCCTGAATTTTGTAGAAGTTCAAAAAGATGATACAAATGGTGTCGATGGACTTGCTGGTGCTAAATCCCTCACAGTTAGCTCCGATGGAAAATTCCTCTATGCTACTGGATATGATGACTCGGCTGTAGCGGTATTTGAGCGGGATACAATCACAGGCGCACTGAGTTTTGTAGAAGTTCAAAAAGATGATACAAATGGTGTCGATGGGCTTG
>NNBT01003138.1_pt1 | contig 21835 bp, 26 predicted proteins | sample 1173831 | NCBI WGS metagenome assembly NNBT01 (sample SAMN07173936, study PRJNA388173) | plant metagenome | isolation source: symbiotic tissue sample KVJ10 | place: Norway: Troms, Kvaloya island | reverse complement strand
TTGCAGGCCGCCGCGCTCAAGACCTGGAAGGGCAAGGCGGAGAATGTCGCCGCCGCCCAGRGCGCTTTMAACCWCCGCGCCGAGATGARCGCGCKCGCCGCCACCGGCAAGTGGTCGCAGAAGCTCGAAAAGGCCGCGTAAACCTACGCTGCTGACTGTTGCACGCCTTCGGGGCCGGTATAGTGCGCGGTGATAACTCTTGAGGGAGATCACCCGCATGACCGGCCCCATCGATTTTTCGGCCTTCGTCGCACATTGGCGCGACATCGAAGGCCGCGAAGACCAGCATTATTCCGGTTCCGACGAACGCCAGGCCTTCAACGCCTCGTTCTGCGAGGCATTCGGCCTGATGCGGCTCGGCGCCCATCATCAGAGGCTGCCACCCGGCCGCCGCCTGTCATGGCCGCATGCCGAGGCCGATGAAGAGGAGTTCGTCTTCGTTCTCGAAGGTGAGCCGGATCTATGGGCTGACGGTTATCTCAAACGGCTCAGACCGGGCGACGGCGTGTCCTTTCCCTCCGGCACCGGCCTCGCCCATACGTTCCTCAACAACACGGACCGGGAGGTGAGGTTTCTCGTAATCGGTGAAGCCTCGCGCCTGAGAAGCCGCGTTCACTTCCCGCTCGACGCCTATCGCAATGACGAGATCGGTGATCGGCACTGGGAGATCGATCGACGCCCCTTGGGTCCGCATGATGGCCGCCCTCACGATGTGACGGATGCCGCGACCGGCCCCATCGATTTCTCGACCTTCGTCGCCTTTTGGCGCGACATCGAAGGCGAGGACAACAACCACTATAATGGCTCCGACGAGCTGCAGACGATCAGCGCCTCTTACGGTGAGAAACACGGATTGATGCGCCTCGGCATCCATCACGAGCGGCTGCAGCCCGGCCGGCGTGTTTCGTGGCCGCATGCGGAAGCCGATGAAGAAGAGTTCGTCTTCGTGCTCGAGGGTGCGCCGGATCTGTGGGCCGACGGCCATCTGAAGCGGGTACAGCCGGGCGACGGTGTCGTCTTTCCTGCCGGCACTGGCCTCGCGCACACCTTCATCAACAACACCGATCAGGAGGTGCGGCTCCTGGTTGCGGGCGAAGCGACACGTATCCGCAGCCGACTTCACTATCCGATGCATCCGGCGCGGAATGCGGAGCTTGCCGAACGTCACTGGAAGATCGACCCGCCGCGGCCCCTGGGCCCGCATGACGGAATGCCCGATCGTTTACGGGACAAAGCTTAAGGTGAAAAAGCGGAGCGCCGGTTTCCGAAGGGTCGAAACCGGCGCTCTCGTCAGTTGGCTCATCGGCCATAGCCGCCGAGCTTCGCGGGGATGATGAGCGCTATGGTCAGCACGTAATAGGCGACCCCGGCGATGAAGCAGGCGGGCACCGACGCGCTCAGCCAGATGAACAGGCCGTGGGTCGCGAGCGACAAGGGATCGAACAGCAGATAATAGACGATGCCGCCGATCGCGATGGCGAGGAAGGCGGCCGGATTGATGCCGCGCCAGAAGGCGTAGTCGGAGGTGCTGGCGTCACTATAGACATCGCTCTGCCGGATCCGCCCGCGCCTGAGGATCAGATAGTCCACCGCGGTCACCCCGGAAAGCGGCGCGAAGCCGAGCGCCGTCCAGGCCAGGAATATGAAGAAATTGTCGTAGATCTGCCCCGGAAAGAACGCCATCACCGCGACAGGGATGAACAGCACGCCGGTGAGCAGCCCCCAGGACACTGCTTCCAGACGGCGACCGCCCGCCTGCCGCATGGCGAGGCACATGCCGTAGAAGATGCTGACGATCGCCGTGATATTGGCGAGACCGATGAAGAGCAAGGCCGCCACGCCGGCGACCATGCCGCCGAGCGGGATCATCCAGGCGGTCGGATCATGCGATCCGAGGCTCAAGGCAGCGAACAGCCCGACGAGCTCGCCGAGCACCGCGGCCGCGAAGACGCCGATCAGATTGGGCCACAGCGCCGCGCGCGGTGTGCGTGTGAAGCGCGAAATATTGCCGAGGATCGGCCACCAGCCGAAGCCGGCGGCGAGATTGAACTCGACCGCGATCATGAAATTCACCCGTGGATCCTCGAAAGGCGCAAGCGGCGGCGCGCTGGCGATGTCGCCCCAGCTTTTGGCGCTGAAGATCAGGAACAGCGTGCCGACGCATAGAATGAGCTTGCCGGGCCCGACGAAACGGTTGAGCCATTTGACCGCGGTCGGCCCGCGCCACAACAGGAGCCACGAAATCGCGATCGCCACGAGCGCCAGCAGCGACACGCCGAGATCATTCTCGCCGATCGCCGTGCCGCCGGCCTGGTTGAGGACGCCGCTCAGGGCGCGCCCGAACATGATCGAGAGAATGGACGACCAGCCCACGCCATAGACGGCGAGAAACAGGCCGACCAGGATCAGGATGCCGAGCGGCCCGAAGACGGAGCGCAGCAAGGTGAACTGCTCGATCCCGTATTTGCCGGTCGAGATGCACACGCTCGCCGCCATGATCGCGACGCCGATCACATTGCCGATGATGATGGCATAGATGCCGTCATGGGCGCCCACCACCAGGGCCGTGCTGCCGCCGAGCAGGAAGGCCCAGGTGGCGATGGCGAGGCCGATATTGATCCAGGAATGATCGAGGAAGCCAAGTTCGCGTTCCTCTTTCAGGACCGGCAGCGTGCCGAAGGCAGCGCTGGCGCCGGTGATCTTCTGGGTCTGGAACGCCATCAGGCACCCCAGCCGCGCAAGAGAAGGGCCGTGGCGGTGATTGCCGCCGCGATGGTGAACCAGATCGTGATCTCGCGGCCCGAAATGTCGGCGCGCGCCGGATCGCGGTAGTCGGGATCATCCAGGATCGCCAGCCTGCGGTCGAGCTCCTGGCGGATTTCGCTGTTGTCGGTCAGCGCAGAGATACTCATTCCATCCTCCTCCAAAGATTGAATGAACGCGTGAGCGGCTCCGAGCCTTGGCCGTCATGGTCTTCGCCATGAATTCTCCGGCCAGGGAGAGCGATCTCCTCTTCAGGCTTGCGTACTTTGACATTCTTGTCAAATCATTTGTCGATGCAAACACGGCCTGATGCAGGCGCCAGCGCGTAAGTGCATGTTAACGTGTAAAATACGGCCATATTTGAAATCCTTCTCACGAGAAGTGAATTGACACGCCTGTCAAAGCGTGCAGAGATAGATTTGAAACAAGTGTCAAATTTTTTGAGCGACCATGGAATCCCTCGCCCTCAGCCATCTCGAAGACCGCGTGAAATCGGTGAAGCGCGCCAAGAACCGGCTCTATCGCAATCCGGGCGCACGTGCCGACTCGCTGCTCGAGGCGGCGCTCAAATGTTTCGCCGAGGAGGACTACAGGAAGGTCACCATTCCGCTCGTCGCCAAGAAGCTCGGCGTCGCGCATTCGCTGATATATTATTATTTCAAGAGCAAGGACATTCTCTATCAGTCCTCGGTGCTCCATGCCCTCGATCGGCTGATGACCAATTATGGCGCCGTGCTCACCCGCCATGACAGCCCGGTCGCGCGTCTCGACGCCTATCTCGACCTCAATGTCGAGATGTCGGAGACGCTGCGCAGCGTGGTGCGCATCATGTTCGTGAATGTCGGCCATGCCGATGACGGCGGGCCGAAATTCATCGACAGCTTCGTCGAGGATTTTTACGAGACGGAGAAGAAGATCCTCGCCGACTGCATTCGTAAAGGCGTTGCCGCCGGCCAGTTCACCTGCCCCGACCCTGACGAGATGGCCGCCTTCATCTCGCGCAATATCGACGGCATCTATTTCGGCAGCTTCATGCCCAATGGCGCGCCGATCCCCGATGCCATGAAGACGCTCAAGGCCGTCGTCTGGCGGCTCCTGCATTATGCCGGCGGAACAAAACCCGCCAGAAGATGATTTTCCAGGGAGGCTGAACATGTGCCAGATCTGCGGTTGCGGTCCCGACAACAAACGCATCGACGGCAGGACCGCCGCCTCCCATGCGCATCACGATCATCGTCATGATCACCAGGAGTTGCATTTCGGGCGTGACCTCGCCGGCGTGAGTGTTCCCGGCATGGACCAGAAGCGCCTGGTGCAGATCGAGCGCGACATCCTGGCCAAGAACGACTTTCACGCCGACGGCGTCCGCCGCAAGCTCGCTGTGCGCTCGATATTGGGGCTCAATCTCATTGCCAGCCCCGGTGCCGGCAAGACCACCTTGCTGGTCGAGACGCTCCGGCGCCTCAAGCACGCCTTCCCCACCTGGGTGATCGAAGGCGACCAGGAGACCTCCAACGACGCCGAACGCATCCGCGCCACCGGAACGGAAGCGGTGCAGATCAATACCGGCAAGGGCTGCCATCTCGACGCCGACATGATCTATCAGGCGCTCTCCAGCCTGGCGCTCAAGACGGGCGGCGTGCTGTTCATCGAGAATGTCGGCAATCTCGCCTGCCCGGCCGGCTTCGATCTGGGGGAAGCCCATAAGGTCGTCATTCTGTCGGTGACGGAAGGCGACGACAAACCGGCCAAATATCCCGAAGCCTTCGCCGTGGCCGACCTGCTGCTCATCTCCAAGGCCGATCTCGCCCCTCATTGCGATTTCGACATCGCCGCCTGCGTGGCGCGCGCCCGCGACATCAATCCCGATCTCGGGGTCATCGTGCTGTCGGCCCGCGACGGCCAGGGCATGGCGGACTGGATCCATTGGATCGGTCATGCCCGCCAGCATGCGATGGGCGAGCACCATCACCATGCATGAGCTGACCATCGCCGCGAGCCTCATCGCCATTGCCTGCGATCATGCCGGCAAACTGGGAGCCCGCCGCGTCACCCGGATGCATGTCCGCCTCGGCGCCATGCGCGGCATCGCCCGCTCGCTCTATTTCTGCTTCGGTCCGGCGACGCGCGGCACGCTGTGCGAGGCCGCGACGCTTCACATCGAAGAGATTCCGCTGACCCTTTTCTGCGCGAGTTGCAACGGGGCGAGGACGCCGCGCTCGCTCGCCAATCTGCGCTGTCCCGATTGCGGCCGGCCATCGCGCCAGGTGCTGAGCGGACGCGAATTGGAGCTGGTCGATATCGAGATCGAGAAGACACCGTCACAAGAACCGTTCGAGGAGGAAGCCGATGCGAGAGGAGACCCCGGAAATCGCGCCATGGCGCTTCACGCCGCATCAGCATCAAGGCCCGGCTGAGCAGCACGGACCGCTCGACCACATCTACTCGCCCAAGCTGCATAATGGCGCCTTCAAGTCGCGCGGCCTCGCCACTTTCATGGGCGCGCCCTACTGTCCGCCCGACCGCCACAAGATCCGCCAGATGGGCGCCAAGATCTGTTTCCTCGCGGTGCCCTGGGACCAGGGCCAGATCGTGCGCGCCGGCACCTCGCAAGGCGCTTCCGCCCTGCGCGAGGCGACGACCCAGTATTTCCCCTACATGTTCGAATATGACGTCGACCTCCTGAGCTTCTTCCGCGTCGTCGATTGCGGTGATGTGCCGAATGTGCCGGGCAACAATGCCAGGTCGCAGGACTACACCACCGACTATGTCACCGAATGCCTGGAAGGCGGCGCCAAGGTCATCCTGTTCGGCGGCGATCATTCCCTGCCGATCCCCGGCGCCAAGGCGCTATCGCGCCACACGGGCTCCGGCCGCATGGGCTATCTCCATGTCGACAGCCATCTCGATGCCGGGCCCGACTGGGCCGGCAATCCGATCACCAACTGCTCGGGCGCGCCGCGCGCGCTCGACCTCCCCAATGTCTCGGCCCGCAACATGGCGCATCTCGGCTCGCGCAACGGCCTCAATCCAAAGGACTGGTGGGACTTCTATGTCGACAACGAGATCCGCGTCGTCGCCATGCCCGAGGTCGTCGAGCGTGGTCTCGAGGCGTGCGCGCGCGAAGTCTTCGAGCGCGTGAAGAAGGATGCCGACACGCTTTATTTCACCTGGGACACCGACTCCATCGACATGAGCTGCATGCCGGGCTCGACGTCCCCTGAATGCTACGGCCTCAAGGGACGCGAGGCGATCCAGTTCGCCCGCATCGCCGGCCAGTATGGCTGCGACATTCTCGATGTCGTCGAGCTCTGCCCATATTTCGACTCGAGCCAGATCAGCGCCAAGATGGCCGTCAACATGATCTACCACTATCTGGGCTCGCGCGCCGCGACGCTGCGCCGGCACGGCAATCAACCATAATTCAGGAGGAGACGACATCATGAATCCGGCAAAAGCCTATGCGCATCTATTCTCCCCGCTCGGCGGCGACGCCGGCGACAATTATCGCGCCCCCGGCCTCATCACCTTCCTGCGCTCGGCGCATGTGCCACTCAAGGCCGACGCGTTGCGCCAGAGCGGCGCCCAATATGCCTTTGTCGGTGTGCCCTTCGATGAAGGCAATATCGGCAAGCCCGGCTCCGAGGACGGGCCGCGCGAATTCCGTCTCGTGTCGCAGGAATATTTCTCCTACTGGTTCGAATACAATGTCGACCTCAACGGCAAGGCCGTCGATTGCGGCGACGTGTCGATGCCGAAGGTCAGTCCCGATGTCGCGCATGAGCGCATCTACCGCGCCGTGCGCGAAGTTCTCTCGTCGGGCGTGACGCCCATCGTCTGCGGCGGCGACCGCTCGATCTCGATCGCGGCGGCGCGCGCTCTGTCCGACCATATCGGGCCGAAGAAGAAGATGGGCTACCTGCATTTCGGCGCCCATCTCGACATGGCCGACAGCTGGGCCGGCGAGCGCAATCTGGCGCCTTGCGCTCTGGCGCGCATCACCGAGCTTCCCAATCTCGCGATCGGCAATGTCGCGCATCTCGGCGCCCGCAACGCCATGAACCCCAAGGACCATATCGACCTGGCGCGCGAGCGCGGCCTGCACTTCAGCTCGATGTTCGATCTCGTCGATCAGGGCCTCTTCCCGCCGGTCGAGAAGGCGATCGACCGCGTCTGGACCGGCACCGACGCGCAATATCTCAGCTTCAATTTCAATGTGATGGATTCATCCGCCGCTCCTGGCGTCACGGCGACGGAGCCCGGCGGCCTCGAGTCGCGCGAGATGATGCGCATCGCCGACATGATCGCCAGGCGCGGCCAGGTTTCGGTGATCGATCTTACCGAGCTGTGCCCGATCTTCGACATCAGCGGCACCGCGGCGCGGCTCGCCGCCTGCGTCATCATGCGCCTGATGGCGTCGCTGGCGGCCACGCGGGGCGATGTCATCGACGCTTCGCTGCGCCGCGCCGATCTGATCGCCGCCGAATAGGGGACGGCGCTCAGCGGGACGGCCTGGCGTCCATGTCAGTCTGAAAGTTGAAAAAATTCGGGGAGTTTTCCGCCACCTCGGCTCCGCGAAGTGGCGGGAATGGCGTCGACTTTCGACCTAGTCGGCTGGCTAGTGCCTCATCTGGACGGCCAGCTTGGAGATTTCGTCTTTGATTCGGAGTTTCTTGCGCTTCAGCTCGGCAATTTCGGCATCTGTCGAAGCGGGGTGGGACATCACGTCCTCGAGCTCCGCTTCCAGAGCCTTATGTTTTGCCGCCAGTTCACCGAGATGCGCCTGAACGCTCATCAAAGCCTCCTGTGATTGACCATATGAGTGTGACACAGACTTGGGGTCTTGTCGAACCCCGTACAAGGGCATAGGGGAGTGTGGAAAAAATCGGTGCGCAAACTGGGGTAGGCGCCGGATGATCGATGGGACTGAAGAGAATCTTCTGCAGACAAGGCTGATGACGCTGCGCCAGCAACATCGCGACCTGGATGCCGCCATTTCGTCGCTCGAGGACTCGGGCGTCGGCGACCAGCTGCAATTGCGCCGGCTCAAGAAGATGAAGCTGCAGATCAAGGACGAGATCCAGAAGGTCGAGGACAAGCTGATCCCGGATATCATCGCATGACGGCCAAAGTGGCGATCATCATGGGCAGCCAGTCCGACTGGCCGACCACCATGAAATATGCCGCCGACACGCTGGCCGAGCTTGGCGTCGCGTTTGAGGCGCGTATCGTTTCGGCGCACCGCACGCCCGACCGGCTGTATGAATTCGCCAAGGGCGCCAAGGCGGAAGGCTTTAGCGTCATCATCGCCGGCGCCGGCGGCGCCGCCCACCTGCCCGGCATGACCGCGTCCATGACCAGCCTGCCGGTTCTCGGCGTGCCGGTCGAAAGCCACGCGCTGAAAGGCCAGGACAGCCTCTATTCGATCGTCCAGATGCCGGCCGGCATCCCGGTGGGGACACTCGCCATCGGCAAGGCCGGCGCCGTCAATGCCGCCCTCCTCGCCGCGGCGATCCTGGCGCTCACCGACAAGGCGTTGGCCGGCAGGCTGGAAGCCTGGCGCGCCAGGCAGACTGCTGCCGTTGCGGAAGCCCCGAGGGACGGCGCCTGATGCGGCTGGCTCATCCTCTCCCGCCCAATTCCGTGATCGGCATTCTGGGCGGCGGCCAGCTCGGCCGCATGCTGGCGCTCGCCGCGGCGCGCCTCGGCCTCAGATGCCATATCTATGCGCCCGAAACGGACAGCCCGGCTTTCCAGGTTGCCGCCGCTTTTACATGTGCCGCCTATGACGACCGCGACGCCCTGGAGGACTTTGCCGCCGCCGTCGATGTCGTGACCTATGAATTCGAGAACGTACCGGCCGAGACCGCCGCCATTCTGGGGCGACTGAAGCCCTTGGCGCCCGGCGCCGAGGCTCTCGCCACCAGCCAGGACCGTTTCGTCGAAAAGACCTTCCTCACCCGCATCGGCCTCGAAACCGCCCCCTTCGCCGCCGTCGACGACGAGGCGGGACTTGAGCGGGCCGTCGCGCGGATCGGCAAGCCCTCGATCCTGAAGACCCGCCGTTTCGGTTACGACGGCAAGGGCCAGACCACGATTCGCGCCGAAACCGCCCTCGCCGCCGCCTGGGCCCAGATCGGCGCCCGCCCGGCCATCCTGGAAGGCTTCGTCGCGTTCGAGAAGGAAGTCTCGGTCATCGCGGCGCGCGGCTGGGACGGTTCCATCGCCGTCTATGACGTACCGGAAAACCGGCATGCGAATCATATCCTGCACCAGTCGATCGTGCCGGCCGCCATCGCTCCCGAAACGGCAGCGGCGGCCCGTGAGATCGCTGCCCGGATCACCGCCGCCCTCGATTATGTCGGCGTCATCGGCGTGGAGCTGTTTTTCGCCAGGAATGATGGCGCCGAACGGCTAATCGTCAACGAAATCGCCCCCCGGGTCCATAATTCCGGCCATTGGACCATGGATGCCTGCACCGTGTCCCAATTCGAGCAGCATATCCGCGCCGTCGCAGGCTGGCCGCTCGGCAGTCCGGAGCGCCATAGCGACGTCATCATGACCAATCTCCTGGGCGAGGACGCCGAAAACTGGCGGAATCTGGCCCAGGAACCCCATTCCGGGCTCCATCTCTACGGCAAGGCGGAATGCCGCGCCGGCCGTAAAATGGGCCATATTAACCGGCTAACCCCTCGACAGGGCTGAAACCCTGTGCTATTTCGCCCGCCAGCTTGAAGGGGCTCGCCCTTTCGAACGGCCTGGGTTATTCCGGGCCGCTTTTCTAGGAACAGCAACTTTCTAAAGGAACCGAGGTCAGAACTCGTGCAAGTTATCGTTCGCGACAACAATGTCGACCAGGCGCTCAAGGCCCTCAAGAAGAAGATGCAGCGTGAGGGCATTTTCCGCGAGATGAAGCTCCGCGGCCATTACGAAAAGCCGTCCGAGAAGAAGGCCCGCGAGAAGGCGGAAGCCGTCCGCCGCGCCCGTAAGCTGGCCCGCAAGCGCCTGCAGCGCGAAGGCCTGCTCCCGGCCCCCAAGAAGATCGTCAAGCCGTAATCACGCCGTCACGGCAGTGAGGAACGAGGCCGGGCATGTCCCGGCCTTTCGCATTTGTGCCGTCACTCGGCTTTGCGCGCTTTGGCGATCTCGGCCTTGATCAGCGGCACCAGCTCGGCATTGCCGGCCAGCACCGTTCCCGTATCGAAGGGCGCCTTCTCCCCTTCCGCCGAGGTGACGATGCCGCCCGCCTCGCGCACCATCAGGATGCCCGCCGCGGTGTCCCAGGGCTCGAGGCCCCGGCCCTGCATGACATCGATGCGGCCCGCCGCCACATAAGCGAGCTCGAGCGCCGCCGAGCCGATCTGGCGGATGGCCGCGACCTTGGACTGGAGCCGCGCTAGCTCGCGCTGGGCCTGATCATGGCGGTCCGCCTCGCCGATCGTGGGAATGCCCCAGGCGAGCACCGTATCGGCGAGAGTCTTGCGCGCCGCGACCCGCAGGCGACGATTGTTGAGGAAAGCCCCCTGCCCGCGCTCGGCGGTGAACAGCTCGTCGGTGATCGGATTATACGTCACGCCGCATAGCAGATCGCCCTTGCGCTCGAGCGCCACGGAAATGGCGAAGAACGGGATGGAATGGATGAAATTGGTGGTGCCGTCGATCGGATCGATGATCCAGCGGTGATCGGTATCGCGGCCCACGACCTTGCCGGATTCCTCCATCAGGAAGCTGTAGCCCGGCCGTGCTTTTTCCAGCTCGTCGCGCAGCACCTTTTCGCAGCGCTTGTCGGCGGCGGTCACGAAATTGCCTGGTCCCTTGACGGAGACCTGGAGATTGGCGATTTCGCCGAAATCGCGCTGCACGCCGCGCGCCGCCTTGCGCACGGCGGCGATCATGACGGTGAGATTAGCCGATTGGGCCACGATGAGATCCTGCCTGATGGAAAGAGGTCCGTGTCCTAGCAAGTCCGCCACCTTAAAACTAGACCATTTTCCTGTTGTCCTTGCGGCCTCGATATCCAAGACTGACGATCCTGGAAGCATCAGGGAATGCGATGAGCACCTACGAGAAGACCTATCAGCGCTGGCAATCGGACCCCAAGGCCTTCTGGGCCGAGGCGGCACGCGACATCGACTGGATCAAGCCCTGGGACCATGTCTTTGCCAAGGTCGACGGCCTCGACCGCTGGTTCGTCGGCGCCCTGTGCAACACCTGCTGGAACGCCGTCGACCGCCATGTCGCGGCCGGCCATGGCGCGCGCACCGCCCTCATCTATGACAGCCCGCTCACCGGCAATAAGCAGCGCTTCACCTATGCCGAGCTTCAGGACGAAGTCGCGACGCTCGCGGCCGCGCTCGAGGATCTCGGCATCGCCAAGGGCGACCGCGTCCTCCTCTATATGCCGATGATTCCGCAATCGGTCTTCGCCATGCTGGCCTGCGCCCGCATCGGCGCCGTTCATTCCGTGGTGTTCGGCGGTTTTGCGCCGGCCGAGCTCGCCACCCGCATCAACGACGCCAAGCCGAAGCTCATCATGTCGGCCTCCTGCGGCCTCGAGCCCGGCCGCGTCATCGCCTATAAGCCACTCATCGACAAAGCGATCGAGCTCGCCCAGCACAAGCCGGCATCCGGCCTCGTCTGGCAGCGGGCGGAGCTTGCCGCCGAGCTCACGCCGGGCCGCGATCACGACTGGGCGGCGCGCCTAGCGGCGACAAAACGAAAAGCGGATTGTGTGCCGGTTGCGGCCACCGATCCACTTTATGTGCTCTACACATCGGGCACCACCGGCCAGCCCAAGGGCGTGGTGCGCGACAATGGCGGGCATATGGTGGCGCTGAAATGGACGATGCCGAACATCTACGGCATCGCACCGGGCGAAACCTTCTGGGCCGCCTCAGATGTCGGCTGGGTCGTCGGCCATTCTTATATCGTCTATGCGCCGCTGCTCCATGGCGCCACTGCCGTTCTCTTCGAAGGCAAGCCGGTCGGCACGCCGGACGCCGGCACCTTCTGGCGCGTCATCGACGAGCATGGCGTGAAGGCGCTGTTCACCGCGCCGACCGCCTTCCGCGCCATCAAGAAGGAAGACCCGGACGGCACCTTCATCCGAAAATACGACTTGTCGCAGTTCCGCACTCTGTTCCTCGCCGGCGAGCGTGCCGATCCCGACACGGTGAAATGGGCCGAGCAGCGTCTCGATGTGCCGGTCATCGATCACTGGTGGCAGACCGAAACCGGCTGGCCGATCGCCGCCAACCCGGTGGGCCTCGGGCGGCTGCCGGTCAAATACGGTTCGCCCACCGTCGCGATGCCGGGTTATGACGTGCGTGTGCTCGATGAAGGCGGCCACGAAGTGAAGCGCGGCACGCTCGGCGCCATCTGCATCAAGACGCCGCTGCCGCCCGGCTGCCTGCCGACATTGTGGGGCAATGATGCACGCTTCCGGTCGAGCTATCTCGACCATTTCCCCGGTCATTACGAGACCGCCGATGCGGGCTACATGGACGAGGACGGTTATCTCTACATCATGGCGCGCACCGACGACATCATCAATACCGCGGGCCATCGCCTTTCGACCGGCGGCATGGAGGAAGTGCTGGCCAGCCATCCCAATGTCGCCGAATGCGCCGTCATCGGCATCGCCGATCAGCTCAAAGGCCAGGTGCCGGTCGGCTTCGTCGTGCTGAAAGCCGGCGTGGCGCGCGCGGCGAAGGAGATCGAGGCCGAATGCATCCAGCGCATCCGCGAGGAGATCGGCCCGGTCGCCAGCTTCAAGACGGTGATGATCGTCCAGCGCCTGCCCAAGACGCGCTCGGGTAAGATCCTGCGCGCCACCATGCGCAAGATCGCCGATCGCGAGGAATGGAAAATGCCGGCCACCATCGATGATCCGGCGATCCTCGATGAGATCGGCACGGCCTTGAAGACGAAGGGGCTGGGCTGATCGCCATGGCGGACGTCATCACGCGCGAAGACTGGGCCGAGCATCCCGACCGCTGGCAAGGCGAGATACAGCTCGGGAGCCATGGCGGCGACCTCTGCATCATCTTCAACTACATCGCCGGGCCCGGCGGCGGGCCGCGCCTGCACAAGCACCCTTATGCCGAGACCTTCATCATACGCGCAGGCACCGGCCTGTTCACGCTGGGCGATCGGCAGATCACCGCCACCGAAGGCCAGATCCTGATCGCGCCGGCAAACACACCGCACAAATTCAGCAATGTCGGCCCCGGCCCGCTCGAGACCATCGACATTCATTCGAGCGGCAAATTCATTACCGAGTGGCTGGAGTGAGCCGCGAGCCGTAGAGTTTGCGCGCCGCGTCGCCGTCGCTTGGCGTCGGCCCTTTGAGCTTCTCGTCATAACGAAAACCCATCAGCGCGCCGGCTGCGCCGGGATGATCGAGCCCGATGGCGTGGCCGATCTCATGCATGAAGGTGTAGCGCAGATCATAGACATCAAGATCGCCGTCGAAGCCGATCTTCCACTTGGCCCGCGGGTTGAGGCAGATCAGCGCCTGGCGGATCATCCGCACGCTGTGCGCCTTGGCGGGCGGCCCCGCCGGCGCGTCGCCGACCAGTCCGCGTTCCGTCGCGGGCGCCGATGCGAGCGGCCCAGTGAAGAGCTCGATATTGGTGAAAGCGCGCCCTTGCGGCTTGCCCTGCGCACCGATGAGGATGTCGGCCCGGGCCGCATCCGGCGTCTCGATGAAAGTGAGATTGGCAACCTTCGACCACGCCGCGAAAGCGGCGGCGGCTTCGGCGCGCACGCGCTCGTCGGCAAATCCCGTCTGCTTCTCCAATCCCTCGAGCGGTCGCAGCGTTGCGCAATTACGCGCCGACGGCGACGTCACGTCGGTGGTGGCGAAGCCGTAGGTCACCGTGGCGCCGGCGCTCCATTCGGGCGCGCCCCATTTGACCCAGGAGCCTTCCAGCACCAGGAGCCGTTGATCGCTCGCAATGCTGGGGACGGACATCGTTGCCGCCAGGACGAGCGCGGCGGCAGCGAAGCTGCGCGGCATCATGCAGTAAGTTCCCTCACTCACCCATAGATAGTGTCACTGTCGATCTTGGTGCCGGCGCCGCTTACTTCGCGGCAAACTCTTGCACGGCCCGTTTGTTCTACATTTCCCTGCTCTGCGCAATCCGCATTTTGTCGCCTGGGCGGCAAATGATAGGGAACTTTCTCAACCAGCTCGAGGCGCGCCTTCCTGATGTCCCCTTCCGTCATTCGCAGAGCGCGCGGCGCGATCTCGGTTACCTTCCTGGTTTATGGGCTGATCGTCGGCGCCTGGGTTCCGCATATCCCGCTGGCCAAGGACCGCCTCGCCGTTGGCAATGGCATTTTCGGCATGGCGCTTCTCGCCATCGCGATCGGCGGCATCATCGCCATGCCGATTTCCGCCGGCATGACGAGCCGCTTCGGCAGCGCCAAAGTCGCCGCGGTAACGGGTATCGCGCTGTGCCTCGCCTTCATCCTGCCACCGCTGGCGCCGGATCTCGCGACCTTCCTGCCGGCGGCCCTCCTGTTCGGCGCCGCCTTGGGCGGTATGGATGTCGCGATGAACGCCCATGGCGTGGCGGTCGAAAAGGCGATGCGCCGGCCGACCATGTCCGTGGTCCACGCCGCCTATAGCGCCGGCGCCCTGATCGGGACGCTTCTCGGTGCCGTGCTCATCGAGGTGATCGGCGAGACGCCCCAGATCCTCCTCACCACCGCGCTGGGCTTAGCCCTGTTCCTCGCCTGCATCCCCTTCTATCTTCCATCCGCCGTCGACAGAGGAACGCCGGGGGCGATCTTCGTCTGGCCGACACGCGCCTCTCTCGGGCTGGGCGCTCTCTGCTTCCTGACCCTGATGTCGGAGGGCGCCATCATCGACTGGTCCGGCCTCGTGCTGCGCCAGCGTTTCCTGCTCGAGGCCAGCACGGCAGCGCTCGGCTTCGCGGCCTTTTCCGTCGGCATGACCGCGGCGCGCCTTCTCGGCGACCGCCTGCGCGAAAAATTCGGTGCCGTCCTACTCCTGCGCTGGAGCGCCCTCATGACAGCGGCCGGAATGGCCATCGCCCTCGTCATCCCCTCGGCCCCCATCGCCATCGCCGCTCTCGCTTTGACCGGCATGGGGCTCGGCAACGCCGCGCCCGTCCTGTTTGCCGGCGGTGGCCGCCTGGAGCCGGAAGCGCCGGGCCGTGGCATCGCCGCGGTGACAACGCTCGGCTACACCGGCTTTCTCGCCGGCCCTCCGCTGATCGGTTTCGTCGCCGAGCTGAGCGGATTGCCTATGGCGCTCGGCCTCGTGGTGCTGGCGTCACTTGTCATTGCTGCCTCGGCGCGCGCGGCTGGCGCCGCCGACCGCTATTAGCTAGACTCGCACACTCATACGAACAGAGGGAAACATGATCAGCAAGCCGGATTTCACGGGCAAGACTGTGGTGATCACCGGAGCCGGCCGCGGCCTCGGCGCCGCCTTCGCCGTGATCCTCGCCGATCTCGGCGCCGAGATCATCATGACCGGGCGCAACACCGAGCAGGTGACCACTGCCGCCGAAGCGATCGGCCTGCGCACCGGCAAAAGGCCGCGCACTCTCGTTTTCGACCTCGCCGATCCGGGCCAGGTGACGCTCACCGCTAAGAAGCTGCGTGATGAGATGGCGACGATCGACATCCTCATCAACAACGGCGCGCAATGGCTCGCCGGCAAGATGGACGAGCATGACGCCTATGCCATCGTCAGCACGATCTCCTCGGCCGTCACCGGCACGTTGCTGTTCACCCGCGGACTTATCAAGCCGCTCGAGGCGTCGGGCGCCGGCGACATCCTCAATATCGTCTCGATCTCCGGGCTCACCAACGTTCCGCTTCAGGGCGCGGCGGTCGCCTTCCATGCCGCCAAGCACGGACAGACCGGCATGACCGACGGCCTCAGGCAGGAGCTCAAAGGCCGTCCCGTCCGGGTGAGCGCGCTCTACCCGCCCAATCTCGTCGACATATCCCCGCTCGATGCCGAGGCTTGGGAGGCACCACGCCCGGCGGATTCGCTCGCCACCAATCGCGATATCGTCGAGGCCGGCATCTTCGCGCTGACCCGGCCGCGGCATGTGACTCTCGCCTCGGTCGTCATCGACCCCGATCGCGGCGGCATTTTTTAGGCTGACATCAGGACCGAAATGAAACTCAAGGATAGAACCGCCATCATCACCGGCGCGGCGAGAGGCATTGGCCGCGCCTGCGCCGAGCGCCTTCTCGCCGAAGGCGCGCGTGTCGTTCTCACCGACATCGAGGATGCGCGCGGAAATGAAACCGCTCGAGAGCTCGGCGCCGGCGCATTCTATCTCCATTGCGATGTCGGCGACTCGGCGCAGGTGAATAATGTCGTGAGCGCCGTCGCGGCGAGCCACGGCGCGATCGACATTCTCATCAACAATGCCGGCATCACCGCCCCTGGCGACATCCTCGAAATCTCGGAAGCCGATTTCGACCGCGTCATCAGAATTAACCTGAAGGGCACCTTCCTGATGGGACAGGCGGTGGCGCGCCAGATGGTGAAGCAGGTGAAAGAGGGACGCAAGCCGGGCGCCATCGTCAACATGTCGTCCGTCAATGCCGTGGTCACCATCGCGACGCAAGTGCCCTATTCCGCCTCCAAAGGCGGCGTCAACCAGCTCACCAAGGTAATGGCGCTCGGCCTCGCCGAGCATGGCATCCGCGTCAACGCCATCGGTCCGGGTTCGATTATGACCGATATGCTGACAACGGTGAACAGCGACCCGGAGGCACGCCATCGCCTTTTGTCGCGCACGCCTCTCGGCCGCATCGGCGAGACGGCGGAGATCGCCGCTATCGCGGCGTTTCTCGTCTCCGACGATGCGAGCTATATCACCGGCCAGACCATCTATGCCGATGGCGGCAGGTTGCCGCTCAATTACACGGTGCCGGTGAAATCATGATCCGCGTGGCGCGCCCCGAGGACATGCCGGCGATGACGGCGATCCGCATCTCGGTGACTGAAAATCATATGAGCGTCGCGCAGATGGCCGAGCGTGGCATCACGGCCGAAGCAACGCTCGCCGAAATGGCGGCGGGTGATCTCGGCGCCTGGGTGGCGGAAGATGAGAGTGGCATCGTCGCCTTCGCCATGGCCGATCGCCGCGACGCCTCACTCTTTGCGCTTTTTACCAAACCTGGTTGTGAAGGAAGAGGCCACGGATCGGAGCTTCTCACCGCCGCCGAGACATGGCTCGGGGAACGCGGTCACAAGGAAGCCTGGCTTACCACCGCGAGCGATTCGCGCGCCGCGAACTTTTATGTACGGAAGGGCTGGCGCGCGACGGATGAGGGCGATCCCGGCGACACGCTGTTCCGCAAGGCTCTTAATCGCCGAGCTTAGTTGCTCTTCTTGCGCGCACGGGATTTCGCGCCGACGACCGCAACGATTTGATCGACGGCCTCAGCCTCCTTGGCGAGACGCATTTGCCGCAGGTGAGCGGTCCTGGAGGCGCGCTCCCGCGCTTCTTTTTCGATGATGCTCATGGCCGTATCATGGGTGGCCTTGGCCTTGGCCGCACTGATGGAATAGGACATTGGCGTTCTCTCAAGCAGATGGTCAAAAATAGTCTGTCGGCAGCGCAGCCGGTACATCCGCGGTCTGCGCTGCTGACACGGGCCAAGCCCGCTGATCGACGTTTTCTGAAATCGGTGATTTCTGCGCTCAAAAGCGCACGCGCCAAACATGCTTGGCGAAACTTCGACCTACCCCATATGGGGTCGATCCGCGGAAATACAAGACCTGGTATCCGAGAGTTCCCCTGACGGCCTTTTCAACCGCCAGGGGGCAGCCCTATGCCGCAACGTCATCCTGCTCCATCTCTCCGTTCACCGCCCGCTTGCGGAAGCCTGACGGAGTGTCGGCGAAACGATTGCGGAAGCTGCGATTGAAATAGGACATGTCGGTGAACCCCGCCTGGCGGGCGATGGCCGAGATCTTAAGCATGACCTTGTCGGGATCGGCGAGCACGGCTTCCACGGCCCGCAGCCGCCGCACCAGCACATGCTCTGAAAAGGTGAGGCCGCTTTCGGCAAGGAGGAAATGCACATAGCGCGGCGTCACACCGAGCCGCTCGGCCACCGCGGCGGCGCTCAACGTGGCATCGGCGAGATTGCGCTCGATCTCGCGCAGCACGGCGGCATGACGCACCGCCCGCACACCGCGCCGCTCGGCGAGCTGAAGCGTCGCACTTTCATGGCTGATCGCCATCCGGATCAGGTCGACGAGATGATCGCCGAAGATTCGCGCCTCCTGCTCGTCGCCCAGCGCCTCGCTGTCCTGAAGCCCGTCGAGATATCGGCTCAGGAGCTTGAGCGCCATCCCGGTATTGGCGAGCTTGAGCCCGGCGAAGCGTTTTACTTGCGGCGCCACTTTCGCCATGTCGGCACGTGCGATCTTGAGCGCCCAATAGCAGGCGCCGGGACCGATATGGAGTCCGTCCGCCTCGCCGCTGTCGCACAGGACACCATCGCCTGGCCCCAGTTGCACCGGGGCCTCGCCTTGCGTGCACAGCATGCTGCCCTGCAGGCAGAGCACCGCCACGATGGCATCGCCGCCGTCATGAGCGAGCTCCGGCGTGCGCACATAACTCGTCGCATTGGCCGTGACCTTGGAAACACCGACAATGCCGAGCCGGCACCGCTTTATCGTGCCCGAGAACCGGGTGTCGTTTTGCGCGACGACGCTGAGCGCCGGTTCACGCCTTGTTGCTTCGTCGTGAAAGACCGCGAAGTGATCGCGTTCCGGCAGCACCTGGGTGCTGAATTCATCCCATACAAGCTTGGTCATTCCCATACACCGCATCCTTGTGAAAAATTCGGTATTCCCGCGTCCCGGCACCGGCTCCACCGAGCCGGCGCCCCAACCTTGTGATGAACAGCCTTCTCACTTCTCCTTCGTCAAAAACCCGGCATTCCAAACAGCTTCTTCTTGCGATGGTCGCGCACTTCAGGCTGTGCGCGATGATCCCGCACGATGGGCTCGGCGCGATGATCGCGAACGACCGGAGCGCCGGTCTCGGTCACCGTCACACCGCCGCCACCCGAACCGGTGCGATGGTCGCGGACCACCGGCTCGACATTCTTCGGCTTGTTTTTCTTTTTGCCGACCCATTCGAAGCCGCCATCCTGGCTGCGCTCCCAATGACCGGGGATCTTGTTTTTCTTGCCGGCCTCGGCGGGTCCGGCCGCGGCGATCGTCACCGCTGCAATCAGGGCCAGGGAAGACAGGGTCTTGAAAGTGAATGCGTTGAACATTTCATTACCTCCAGTGTTGCAATGTCCAACATAAAATTCACTGGCTGAACAATTCCCCGTTCCTCCGTTCATATGCGGTTCATCAAGAACCCATTGAAATAACTACAGTTTTTGTTGTTGCTCGGGGCGAAATAAGCGCTTGCCGCACAGCGAAATCGCTTAGAGTAATTCGTATATTACAATGCAAATGTTGTGCTTACAACAAAAATATGGACAGAATGCCGCAGAAATGTTTCCTGCAAAGAAATCAACCTGTGCGGGAGAGGATATCGGCGAAATCCCCCACAAATGCAAAAGGCCGCCTCGTGAGGCGGCCTTTCTGTATCCAGCGACAAATTATTCCGCGTTTGCTCAGTCGAGCTTGATCACCTGGCCGGTGATGGCGCCCTCGACGCTCTTCACATAAGCGAGGCCGACGCGCGTCGATGAGACCGGCATGTGGCCCGGGAAGAAGCCGTCATATTTCTGCGCCGAGACCTCGAGCACGGTCGGGCTCACCACATTGATGCGGATGCCGCGCGAAAGCTCGATGGCCGCACTCATGGCGAAGGCGTTGAGCGCGCCATTGACCGTCGAGGCATTGACGCCCTTGCGGATCGGGTCGCGGTCGAGCACGCCGCCGGTCAGCGTGAAGGAGCCGCCGTCATTGATGAGCGACTGGCCGATGAGAACGACATTCACCTGGCCCATCAGCTTGTCCTTGAGGCCGTGCATGAACTGATCTTCGGTCATCGTCGCGAGCGGCCCGAAATGCGCATGCCCCGTACAGGCGACGACGGCGTCGAGCTTGCCGGCATCCTTGTACATGCGCTCGATCGAGGCGCGGTCCGTGAGATCGACCTTCACATCGCCCGACGTGCGACCAGCGGTGACGATCTCATGGCGGCCCTTCAGCGCCGCCACGGCGGCCTGGCCGAGCGCGCCCGACGCTCCGATGATCAGTACACGCATTATTCGTCCTCGGACGGAGCTTTGAGGCCCTTCAGCTTGGCGAAGACGGAATCGGCATCATATTCCTCTTCCTCATGCTTCTTCCCATGCGGGGCCTCTTCCTCGTGATGCGGCTCGGCGGGCGCCACCGCGGCGGCAGCCGGGATGAGGGTGCGCACCGGCTCGGCATCGGGCACGAAGCCGCGGCCCGCCTTGCGCGCCGCCTTCTGCACCGCGAAATCGAGATCGATCTGCGAGCAGAGGCCGAGCGACACCGGGTCGACCGGCTTGATGTTGGGCGCGTTCCAGTGGGTGCGGTCGCGGATCGCGGCGATCGTCGTCTTGGTGGTGCCGACGAGCTTCATGATCTGCGAATCCGGCAGCTCGGGATGATAACGCAGCAGCCAGGCGATGGCGTCGGGACGGTCGCCGCGCTTCGACACCGGCGTATAACGCGGCCCCTTGGTCGACTTCTGGATGGCGATGTTGACCTTGGGCTCGAGCAGCTTCAGGCGATAATCCTGGTCCTTCTCGCCCTTTTCGATCTCCTCGCGGGTGAGCTGGCCGCCGGTCACCGGATCGAGGCCCTTGATCCCTTGCGCGACATCGCCGTCGGCGATGCCTTTCACTTCGAGCTCATGCAGGCCGGCAAAGTCGGCGATCTGGCGGAAGGTGAGCGCGGTATTCTCGACGAGCCACACGGCGGTGGCCTTGGGCATCAAAGGTGCGCGTGACATAGGTAAAAACTCCTTCAGAACCGATGGCTCTGTGATCGCGAGATCAAAAGATGAATGGAATAAGGGTTATATAGGCGCGAGGGCCCTCACGGCACAAGCACAATCTTGCCGACATGGGCGCTCGATTCCATCAGCCGGTGCGCTTCCGTGGCCTCCGCCAGGGGGAAGGTCCTGAAGATCTGCGGCCGGATCTTGCCCTGGGTCAGGAGCGGCCACACCCGGGCCTCCAGCGCCCGGGCGATTTCAGCCTTTTCAGCGACACTGCGGGGCCGCAGCGTCGAGCCGGTCAAGGTCAACCGCTTCAGCATGATCGGGAGAAGATCGACCTCGACCTTGGAGCCCTTGAGGAAGGCGATATTGACGATCCGCCCATGCATGGCGGCGGCGGCGAGGTTGCGCCCGACATAGTCGCCCCCCACCATGTCGAGGATCACATCGACCCCCTTTCCGTCGGTCTGGGCTTTGACGACCTGGCCGAAGTCTTCGTCGCGATAATTGATCCCGCGTTGCGCCCCCAAGGCCTCGCAGGCGCGGCATTTGTCGGCCGAGCCCGCGGTCGCGAAGACGCGCGATCCCAACTGATGCGCCATCATGATGGCCGTGGTGCCGATGCCGCTCGAGCCGCCATGGACGAGCAAGGTCTCGCCGGGCTTGAGCCCGCCCCGCTCGAAGACATTGGTCCACACGGTGAAGAAGGTCTCCGGAATGCCGCCGGCTTCGATGAGCGAAATGCCGGCCGGAACCGGGAGCGCATTGTCTTCGGCCGCCACGCAATAGCCAGCATAGCCGCCGCCCGGCACCAGAGCGCAGACGGCGTCGCCCTCCTTGTAGCGCCTGACCTGAGCGCCCTTCGCCACCACATGGCCGGCCACTTCGAGGCCGGGCGTCGCCGGCGCTCCGGCGGGCGGCGGGTAGCCCCCTTGCCGCTGCAGGACGTCCGGGCGGTTGACGCCGGCCGCCGCGACCTTGATCAGCACCTCGTGATCCTTGGCGACCGGCAGCGGGATCTTGGTGGGCTTGAGCACCTCCGGTCCGCCCGGTGTCGTGATGGCGATGGCGGTCATCTCGGGTGGCAGCGCGGTCATGGCCGGCTCCTTTTTTCGGTTGGT
>NNBT01002248.1_pt1 | contig 21935 bp, 14 predicted proteins | sample 1173831 | NCBI WGS metagenome assembly NNBT01 (sample SAMN07173936, study PRJNA388173) | plant metagenome | isolation source: symbiotic tissue sample KVJ10 | place: Norway: Troms, Kvaloya island | reverse complement strand
CTCTTAACTGGTTCATTGGTCATTAGTTCATTTGTTGGCTCCAAACGCTCAACCCCATACTATAAAACCCGCTCGATACTAAAAGCGCGATCTTCTTTATTAAAACCCACTTTTGGATAATAATCGAAAGCGGTAGGTACCGATAATAATAGCAGCATGCACTGCGGCCCAATTTTCTCACGGGTTAGGCTAATCATTTCTTTCCCGATTCCTGATTGTTTAAAGCCTGTAAATACCGCAATATCTGCCAGGTAAGCACACCAAACCCAATCGGTAATGGTTCTGCAAATGCCAACAAGTTTATCATTTTGCCAGGCTGTAATCAATAAATCTGCATTTTTCAACATCAATGCAACCCGTTCAGGGTCAGTCGGTCTTTTAAGTCCCGCCTGAATAAATAATTCAATCACTTCTTCAGCGTCGGGGATAATATCTGATTTATAACTAATGTTCATATCTTCTAAATTACAAAAGATAAATGATGGTAAAAAACTTCATAGTTTATGTTAATTCGTTAATTGATTCCCAATCAGTTTGTCATCCTGAACGCAGTGAAGGAGCCCTAACCAAAGAACCACTGGCTTTATCATCACACCTGGTACAGTAAAAATTTTAATTAAATTCTTCACTGCGTTTAAAATAACAATTTTGCGAGCGGATCGCTAATACCTTAATTTTCTTAACTTTCTTAATGCTCAGCTATTAAATTTACGTTGATTAATTCAAGACAACTTAATTTGACTAAAGACTCCCGACTAAATTAATTGCCGCTCTCTCAGCTTTTTCGTATTATTGAATATATGACATTCCAAAGATTACTCTTCTTTTTATTGATCAGCATATTCTCATTCGGTAGCATTAAGCTTTGTGCCCAGCAACAAGATACTGTAAAACATACTCTTACTGATAGCCTGCCGAAAAGTTTTGTAGACAGGATGCAGCAATTTGCAAAGAAATCTTCGGAAGAAAGTCGTTCGGATTTTGATGCCGATAAAGCCACCATTTCACAGATCAAAATTTTTGATGAGATTAAACGGGTATTGCAAAAAGCAAAAATCTACCTCCGGAAAAATCTGGATACTACAGGAACAAAAACGGAACTGAAAGAAATAGAAGCGGATTTTAAGATTGCCGGCGACGGTGTTTTTGTTAACCGCGGAACGGCACAAACCTTCCGTAATTTAACCGCAACCTCCAAAATCCTTTTCGAACTCGAAAATAAAGCCAGTAAGCGTAAGGCAGCTTTGGATGCCAGCCAAACCGCCTTAAACAATTTCCGCTATCAGCTCGATTCACTTTCCAGCATTCCTTCATTGTTCAAATTTCCAAAAGATTCTGTTAGCCTGATGCGCTACCTGAAAAAGATTGTGGTAATTGCTTATGAGGTTAAACCCATTGATAGCGCACTTAAAGAAGCAAACGGGAATATCCAAACCTTAATCAATCAGGTAAATTTAACCGTTTTCAGGTTGCAGAGCAGTTTGGAAGAAATAGAATCATATCAAAAAGCTATGGCTGAGAATGCCTATCGACGTGATTTTGGAAATATTTGGGCTCGTGAAGGTTATTACAGGCCATTTAATGAGATTTTATCACATTCAATGGTGAAAGGTTTACTTACACTTAGTTTTTATGTGGAAAATAATCAGGGCCGGATGGTTATTTTGCTATTGCTGATTATTACCTGTTTTATTTACCTGCGTTCGCTGAAAAATATCTACGTAGAAAGGGCACTCTTAAGCCCCGGTTTTGAAAATCAGCTTGTTCTAAAATATCCGCTGCTTTCGGCACTGCTGATCATCATCAGCCTGTTTCAGTTTATGTTTATCTCGCCACCGTTCATTTTAAATGTAATGTTATGGTCGGTTAGCTGTATCTGTGTAAGCTTTATTTTTAAGCAGTACATCAGCAAATACTGGATGCGGATCTGGCTCCTGATGGTGCTGTTTTTCTTTTTTGCTGCTTTTGGCAACCTGGTGTTGCAGGCATCCAGAATAGAAAGGTGGTTGATGCTGGGTGGTTCTTTGATTGGCTGTATTGCCGGAGGACTTGCTTTAATTTTAGGGCCAAAAAATGAACTCAGGGAGAGGTGGATCACCTATTCAATTGGCTTAATGGTGGGACTGGAAATGGCCGCTACTGTCGCAAATCTGTTCGGAAGGTATAACCTTGCAAAAGCGTTATTTATCAGTGGTTTTTTAAATGTGGTTATTGCCATACTCTTCCTGTGGACTGTTAGGCTGATTAATGAGGGCTTATCGCTCGCATTCAATGTGTATTCTAGCCCCAACCGGAAATTGTTTTACCTCAACTACGAAAAGGTGGGCAGCAGGGCTCCCGTGCTGTTTTATGTGCTTTTGGTCATCGGCTGGGTAATTTTGTTCGGACGCAATTTCCCCGCATTCGCATACTTGTCTCGCCCGCTTATTGAGTTTTTTAGTGAAGACCGCACCATTGGCAATTATACTTTTAGTATCAATAATTTAGTGCTGTTTTTTGGTATCATGGCCATCGCTGTGATTATTTCGAAGATTGTATCTTTTTTTGCTTCCGATTGGCATTTGGATAAAAGCCATGGCGATAAATCAAAAAAGCAAGGTATTGGAAGCTGGCTGCTGCTGGTTAGGATTTCGATATTGAGCCTTGGACTTTTCCTTGCTGTAGGTGCAGCAGGTATCCCGATGGATCGTTTTACCATAGTTTTAAGTGCTTTGGGCGTTGGTATCGGTTTTGGATTGCAAACATTGGTAAATAACCTGGTGAGCGGTCTGATCATTGCTTTTGAAAAACCGGTAAACGTTGGCGACATTGTTGATGTGGACGGACAGGGCGGTACCATGAAATCGATCGGTTTTAGAAGCAGCATCATTGCCACCTGGGATGGGGCCGATGTGGTCATGCCCAATGGCGATCTGCTTAATTCGCATTTAATCAACTGGTCGCTGGGTGGCAACAGAAAAAGAATTTCGATTGTTATAGGCGTAGCTTACCATACCGATCTGGAAAAATGCAGGCAACTGCTTAAAGATATATTGGAAAGCGAAGAACGTATTTTAAAAAGCCCTGCACCAGTGATCCAATATGAACAGTTTGGAAACAGTGCCATCGATTTAAAGATCTATTTCTGGACCAGACATATTGCTGAAGCATTACCCACGCGGAGCGACCTTATAATAGCCATTAATAAGGTTTTTAAAGCCAATAATATCGAAATTCCATTTGCACAACAGGATATACACCTGCATTATCCGGAAGAGGATAAAAACGATAATGGCTAGTTTTTGGTTTTTAAATAGACCAGGCCGTCTTTATACTTTGCTTAATAAACGGTTAAAAAAAAGCAAATTAATGTAAGGCTATCTAAACAGTAATTTATATGTTTGTAAACAAAGTTTACAAATACTGTTTTAAGGTGTTTTTAGACGAGCGTTGCTATTAATCCCTAACCAATACAAATGCGAAAGAGTGATGGAGCCTAATGCCATAATGCAGAGCAATCAATCTGCCTTTGATGCCCTGGATATCTGTTGTAGGATTATTGCCAAAAAAATGGACTCAACAGCGATTGAAGAATGGCGTGTATCTGATTATAACAGGTTGAGCAGTCAGTTGGGTAAACAAACCAAAGTATATTTAAGTGTAAATACACTTAAAAGGTTGTTTGGTCAGTTGAAAACGCCACAACGCTATTTCCCCCAAAAAGCCACCCGCGATGCCCTGGCACAGTTTATTGGCTACCGTGATTGGCAGGAATTTGAGCTGGTAAATTCAGTACAGCCCATTGAAGCAAAGCCAGAACCGCTTATTGCTCAGCCTGAAGAAGAAATTGCGCCCAAAGCGCCAAAAAAGAACCGTAGAAAATACATTTACGCAGGTATTGTTGCTTTTTTATTGCTTGTTTTAATCGGTGGCTTTTTTATTTTGAAATCGGTACAGCCGGCTTCCGATACAGAATTGATCTGTGAAAATCCTTTTGGTAATGTACCACATACTGCCGTATTTAAATTAAAGTCGAAGTTACCGCATATTGGTAATGAAGAATTTAAGATCGATTTTATGGACGAAGCACTTCAAACGCCTATTAGTGGTAAAAAAGAAATTGCCAAGTTTTTCAGAAACCCGGGGGTGGTATATGCCACGCTTTTATATCACGATAAACCCATCGATACCATTTCGGTTTATATGCAAACAAAAGGTTGGGTAGCCAATTCGGGCAACGATACTTCGAGGGCATTCCCTATTGCCGGACTTAAGGCTTTAAACCCCAAAAACATTTATGTTTCGAAAGAACAGTTGGATTCTGCCGGTTTGGCGACCAATAAACCTTTTTTAGTGGGTTTTAGTAATATAAAACCTTCCAATATCAGTGGCGATAATTTTTCTTTTACCTGTAGGGTTTTTTCGGAGCAGAGCCGTCCGGGCACACAGTGTGTAGAAACCACAGTTATTATTTTGGGCGAAAAACACCGTCATCTTTTAACACTTAACAGAAGCAACTGTGTGGCATTTTCGCAATATAAGTTCTCTGAGACAAGGGTAGTTGGGGCGGAGCAGTTTTTGGGCGCATTGGCTTTTGACCCCACTAACGGAGGTGATATAGAAATCAGGGTGGTTAATAAAAAGGCTTCGGTAATGCTGAACGGTAAAAAAGTGCTTGCTACCAGTTACAAAAAATCTATAGGTAAAGTAATGGGTATCAAGATTTTGTTTAGTGGCATCGGTAAAGCGGTTTCTCCAAGACTACAGGATTTATCTACCAAGGAAGTGTTTTAATCTTTGGCTTTACAGTTACGCTTATAATCCCATATTATCAGCGAAAAACCCGCTATCCATTTTGTTTTTTGTATTAATGTTATCTGCTCATTATTAATGTGTTAGCTGTACAATGTTTTGTCTTTTATTTGTACGGCGCAAGATGTTATTCTGGTTTTTATTTCCCATTATCTTAGGGGTAACCAAATAAACCAGCGCTTCTAACCAAACAGATTCTTCTGGTCAGATAAACAAAAATCAAACAAACTATATGAGAATTAATTACCTGTTATTGGGAGGGATGCTGCTTACCAGCTATGGAAATAGTTATGCCGCTGCAAAAATTTCTCCTTTGATAAGTCCTGAACCTAAGGGAAAGGCTTATTTTTCATTGGACAATACAAGTGCGAGATTTCTGAAAGTCTCGGGTGTAGTTAAAGATGAGCTCGGCACGCCATTACCAGGTGTTTCGGTAAAAGTGGTTGGAAGTAAAAGAGGGGTGGTAACCGACGGAAAGGGCTTTTACACCATCGATGTTGAACCGACTGATCAGCTGGAATTTATTTTTGTCGGCTACAAAAAATACACGGTACCCGTACGTAATAAAGTAGACCTGAATATAACCCTGGAGCCAGAAGAAGGCAGTTTGCAGGAAGTTGCCATTGTAGCTTATGGCAAGCAAAAGAAAACCAGTTTAGTAGGTGCACAGGTTACTGTTAAGGCTGAAGAACTGAAACTTCCGGTTCGGGATCTTGCATCAGCCATTGCCGGCCGTATGGCTGGGGTAGTAGCCTATACCAGAAGTGGTGCGCCCGGTGCTGACGCCACCTCGATTTTTATCCGTGGTATCGGTACCTTCGCATCAAGTCCCCAGGCACCGCTTTTGGTGGTAGATGGTGTGCCCGACCGAAGCATCAATAACATAGATCCTGAGGATATCGATAACTTTACGATTCTAAAAGATGCTGCATCAACCGCAATTTATGGTACGAGAGGTGCTAACGGGGTAATTATCATCAATACCAAAAAAGGAAAGATGGGAAAGCCACAGATCAATGCGGAGTTTAACCAGGCCGTTAATAAGTTTACTGATCTGCCAACCTTTATCGATGGTCCAAACTTTATGCAGCTGTATAACGAAGGTTTAACCATGCGCGGCAGAACACCTTTGTACACACAGGCCCAGATTGATAAAACTGCGAGTGGTGTTGATCCGGATTTAAGTCCGAATGTGAACTGGTATGATGTATTGTTCAACAAATACGGTCAGAATAAACGTGCTACCTTAAATATAAGTGGTGGTTCTGAAAACTCGACCTATTACATCTCTACAGGTTATTTTGGCGAAACAGGACTCTTTAAAACAGATGATGTACAGAGTTATAACTCTGCCCTGAAATACGACAGATTTAATTTTACCAGTAATCTTGATGTAAATGTAACCAAAACTACCAAACTGGCTTTGGGGATAAATGGATTTATAGGTACAAGGAACCAGCCTAACTACGGTACTGATGCCATTTTTGCCCTGGCAACTTCATCTGCTCCGCACGTTATTCCGCCACGCTACTCTAACGGGCAATGGCCCCAGCTGGCAGGTACTTTATTTAGTCCCTATATGGCTTTAACCCAATCGGGTATTACCAATAACTCAACGGGTACAGTGCGTTCTAACCTTAAGGTAACCCAGGATCTGAGTATGCTGGTAGAAGGTTTAAACTTTTCGACCATGTTTGCCTTCGATTTAAATAATACCATTAACTATTCGAGAGGAAGAACATTGCAAACTTATTGGGCAACTGGCCGTAATGCCGATGGGAGCTTAATTACACAGATTACTACACCGGGAACAAACGATTTGACTTTTGGAACGAGCCGTTATGGGGATAAACGTTTTTATACTGAAACTTCTTTAAACTATTCGCGCAAATTTGGCGATCATGATATCGGCGGACTTTTATTGTTTAACCAATCAAACTATACTGATGCCACTGTAAATGTAGAAAACTATGGTTACAAGGCAGCTATTCCATACCGCCAGCGCAACATCAACGGAAGGGTAAGTTATGGTTATAAAGACAAGTATTTTGCCGAGCTTAGTGCTTCGTATTCAGGTTCTGATGCATTTATTCCTGATAGAAGATATGGTTTCTTCCCGGCTATTGGTGCGGGCTGGATTGTATCGAACGAAAAATTCTTTAAGTCGATTAAAAACGTAGTGTCTTATTTCAAATTGAGATATAGCTATGGCGTATCGGGTAATGCGGCAGTAAGCAATCCTGATTTCAGATTTTTATATTTAACCACGCTTGCAAACAGCGGCTCCTATACTTTTGGCGAGCCAGGTTCTACTTTAGGTTTTACAGGTTATAGCGAATCGCGTATTGGTGGTGATGTGAAATGGGAAAGTTCTTACCGCAACAACCTGGGTATCGAACTTAATTTCCTGAATAATGATTTACAGTTAATTGTAGAGTTGTTTAAAGAAAAACGGGAAGGTATTTTATTGCCTAACCTGGTAATTGCTTATAACTCAGGTTTTACATCAGGCAATATCCCTTACAATAACATTGGTCGTACCAAAAACAAGGGCATCGATTTAACCTTAAATTATACCAAAAACTTTAAGGATGATAGTTTTGTGAGTTTTAGGGGAAGTTTTAACTACAATAAAAATTTAGCGGTTTTTGACGGTTTGCCACCCTGGCGTTACGATTACCTGAACAGGATCGGGCAGCCCATCAGCCAGCGCTTTGGCTACATTGCAACCGGATTATTCCAGTCGCAGGATGAGATCGATAATTCCGCCGTTCAATCAGGTGATGTGAGGGTAGGCGATATCCGTTACAAAGATTTAAATGGTGATGGTATCATCAATTCAAACGATCAGACGGCGATAGGTTATGGTGCTACACCACGTATCATTTACGGTTTAAATTTTGGCGGTGGTTACAAAGGATTTGATATTGCACTGTTCTTCCAGGGAGCTGCATTAGTTGATTTTAACTACGCAAGTGGTTTCGGTACAACGCCTTTTACACAGGGCGCTTCGTACGGTAACATGTACACGCAGGTTTTGGACAGGTGGACACCTACCAATCCAAATCCTCGTCCGTTTTACCCACGTTTATCTACCAATCAAGATGCAACCACCAATTATTACACCAGTACCTGGTGGATCCAGCGGGCAGATTACCTGCGTTTAAAAAGTGCTGAAATCGGATATACCTTTAAGGGAGAATGGATGAAAAAAGCGGCCATCAAAAAAATCAGGGTATTTACCAATGGTACCAACCTGCTTACTTTTTCTCCATGGAAATTCTGGGATCCCGAGCTGGGCGATGGAAGAGGGGCAACCTATCCAAACATTACCACTTACAATTTAGGTTTACGCGTTAATTTTCAATAAATCATCATGAAAAAAATTAAGATAAAATTACTGGCATTTATGGCATTATGCTTGGTTTTTTTACTGCCTGTGGGCTGTAAAAAAGGTTTCTTTGATGCTGTGCCCGATAACCTGGTTACAGTTGACGGGGTATTTCAAAACAGGTCTCAAACCGAAAGGTGGCTGGCCGGATTGTATTCTTCCATTCCCGATCCATGGGATATGCCCTACAACTACATTACTTCTATTACTGCCGATGAAATGGATGCCAGTAACTGGACCAACCCACCAATAAACAGTGGCGCGCTAAATGCCGATCAGAATTCGTCGGGAATGAATGCTTTTTACGAAAAAATCAGATTATGTACCATATTTTTAGAAAATATCGACCGTAACGAAGAGATCAAGGCACTTGCAAACGGAGCTGATTTAATTAAACAATATAAAGGCGAAGCACAGTTTTTACGCGCTTATTACTATTGGATATTTATGAAACAGGTTGGTCCGGTGGTAATTGCGCCATTAAAAGCATCAACGCCTGAAGATAACTTCCAGATTCCGAGAAGCTCCTGGGATGAGTGTGTGGCTTTTGTGCTCTCACAGATGACCGAAGCCGAAAGTAAACTACCGTTGAACAACTATATCAATGGCACTTCTGATCTGGATGTGACTAAAGCGGGCAGAATAAACAAGATTATTTTGGCAGCGGTAAAATCGCAGATATTATTATATCACGCCAGCCCCTTGTTTAACGGAAATACAGAGCTATCAGACTTTAAAAATTTAGATGGCAAACAACTGTTCAATCAAAGTTACGATGCAACGAGATGGAAAGCTGCTTCAGATGCAGCAAAAGCTGCCATCGATCTGGCAGAAGCAAACGGAAAGGGAATTTACAAGGTAACCAGCACTACACCCTTCAGGGCGGCATTTTTATCGTGCAGGGATTTATATTGGAGTGGCTGGAAAACGGAAGGGATCTGGCTGAGAACATCAACAGCAATATCAGGTTCCTGGGAAGCTTCGGCTTCGCCACGTTCTACCCAGGGAACAGGTTATAATGGCCTTGGTGTAGTGCAGAGCCTTGTGGATGATTTTAGAATGGCCGATGGAAATAACATCACCACCAGTGCCATTTATAAAGAAAATACCTATACCTCAACAGCAAACGAATATTATGTGGCAGGTACCAATACCATGTACACCAACCGGGAGCCGCGTTTTTATGCAGATGTTACCTTCAATGGGGCTGTAAATCCGGGAGTGGCCAAAACTGGTGCAAATAATGCCAGGGTTGAATTTTTTAATACAGGAACTTCTGGTAAAGCAGGTGTACCGAGAGATTGGCCAAAAACAGGATATACCGCCAGAAAAAATATCCACCCAACATTTAGTATGAATCCTTATGTTACCGTGGCTCGTCCGGCGATGTTGATCAGACTGGCAGAATTGTATTTAAACTATGCTGAGGCACTGAACGAATCGGATCCGGGTAACCCAGATGTGCTGAAATACCTTAACCTGATCAGAACCCGTGGTGGACTGCCTGAACTGGCTAATGGGATAAGCCAAAGCGATTTGCGCAATCAGATCAGGCTGGAAAGAAGGATTGAACTCTGTTACGAAGGTGGCAACAGGTATTATGATGTGCGCAGATGGAAAATTCCAAATCAACAGGGATCAAACCAGGGTGGTGCATTTTATGGAATGAATATGGATGCAGGTACAAGTTTATCCGACCCTAATTTTCATGTCCGTACCATTGCCTTTACCAGGGCCACCTGGCAGCGTAAATTTTACTTCCTTCCTTATGGTCAGAATGAAATGGACAGAAATAAGCAATTGGTTCAATTTCCAGGTTATTAACAATACAACAATCATGAATATCAAAAATATAAGTTACCTGAGTATTATAGCTGCTGCATGGATTGCAGCAGCAGGTTGCAAAAAAAATACCTCCTACGAAGAAGAAACCGATTCGAAAGATAAGGTCCAGATTTTTGTGGCCAGGGCAAATGTTGGCCTGCAGAATTTAAATATTTTCCCTTATACCGATGATGCCAGAACGTTTAAGTTTAATGCACAGTTTGGTGGCTTAGGTTTGCCTAAAAACCCTATAAATGTTACTTTTGAAATAGATAACAAAGCTTTCGACAGTTTGAATGTAATCAGGAAAAATAACGGCTCGGCCCTTTATGAGCGGTTTCCTGCCGATTCATACTCAATCGATAAACTGAATGTAACTATACCACAGGGTGGGGTTTCATCAGATTTTATCAGTCTTAAATATTTTTCCAAAAAGTTTGATCCGACTAAAGATTATCTCTTGCCCATCAGTGTAAAAAATGCTTCAGGTTATCTGATTAATCCAACGGTTAAAACTGCTTTTATTGTGGCACCAAAGTTAACCGCCGTTCTTGCCTCAAAAACAGGATGGAGCGCCACGGCAGATACGGAAGAACTTACCGGAGAAGGGGCCGTAAACGGAAGAACTGCAGCAGCCATTGATGGTGATGTAAATACTTACTGGCACTCCTCATGGAGCCTTGCTGAGCCTCCATTTCCACATTGGATAAATGTAGATATGAAAACAGCCATCTACGTTACCCGTATAGATTTAGCACCAAGGCAAAACAACAGTAATGGCTTTACTAAATTTGATTTGGATGCAAGTTTAGACGGTACAACATGGGTTTCGCAGGGCAAAAATCTAACAATGGATCCAGTGGTGAAAAGTTACCAGTCCTATCAGCTTTCTACACCGGCACTTTACCGGTACATCAAAATAACCATGTTAAACGCGGCTTCGCCAACAACTAAATCAACACATTTAGCCGAGGTTAACGTTTACCGTTACTAAAAACCAATCTACCAATGAAAAGAACCACAACCCTTTTAACTTTACTATGCGCTGCATTACTCTTTGCATCATCATGTAAAAAAGCAGTAATTGCCCCTGAAGGAGGCGAAACAACAGGGCCAAAGAAAACGGCTACTACTTCTTCAATTATTACGCAGACCAGGAATCTGGCCATCGTTTATTTTATTCCGTCCGACCTGGATACGCTGCCCAACTGGAAAAAACGTTTGAGCGATGTAATGTTATACGCCCAAAACTGGTATGGCACGGCCATGAACAATGCGGGTTATGGCTTTAAAACCTTTGGCTTAAAACAGGATGGAACAACCGGAAATGCAGAAATTGTGCTCATCAGGGCTGCCAACCCGAAAGCAAGTTATGGCACAAACGGTTCGGCCTATACCACCGAGATTGATGCCTATTTTGCTTCCCATCCCGGATTAAAAACCAGTAACCACGTACTCATTTTAGTGCCTGCATTTGGCTACGATAACAATAGCACCGAAGGCCCGCAACCATTAGAAGGGGTACAGCCTTTTTATGGCTATGGCCGTTACTGCTTTGCTAACGATAATCCTTATATGAACATGGCTTTAAAAGGGGTGTTAAACACTGGCCGAAACAACTTTGCCAAATGGGTTGGCGGGATGATGCACGAGCTTGGCCACGCCTTTAATGCGCCGCACGACAGGCAGTGGGTTTCGCAGAATATTTATGCAAACGGTACCAACACCAATTATAAAATGCCGATGATGTGGCTGAGTAATTATTATTTAGAAGTTAGGCCAAGTTTCCTGACAGATGCAGAAGCAGCTATATTTAACGCCTGCGAAGCATTTAACAACGATAGTAAAAGTTATTATAGTGCAATAACATCTGCCGTAAAACGGATTTATGCCAATTACGATGCTGGTTTAGGGGCTATTGTGGTGTCTGGAAAGTACACCAGCAACGGTACGGTAAACAAAGTGCTTTACTACAACGATCCAAACGAAAATAACGAGGGTACGGGTACCAATAAAGATTATAATGCCATTACCTGGGCATCTTCGCCAATTGGAACAGATAGTTTTAGGGTAGTGATGCCGATAGCCGAACTGGAAAATAAAACAAATGGCATTCCTTACGAACTTAAAGTAAAACTGGTACACGATAACGGGATCATCAATGAAACGGTGTATGCCTATACCTTTCAAAGTGGTATACCTGTGCTCGATTTTTCGACTAAAACCGAATTGTCAAAAACCGGATGGTCTGTTGCAGCTTTTAGTTCGCAGGAAACTGGTGAAGATGGTAAAGCAATCAATGTAATAGATGGGTCAACCTCAACCTTCTGGCACTCACGTTGGTCGTCAAATGCGGCAAGCTATCCGCATTACCTTACCATCGATCTGGGATCAGCTAAAACTGTAAACGGCGGATTATCGCTTACCCAAAGAGCGGGAGCCAGCAGGGCCATTAAAGATTTCGAATTATTAATCAGTAGTGATGGAACTAATTTTACCAGTGTTTTCAGTAAACAGGCTGCCAATAACAGTGCTACGCAATACTTTGGCTTCGGTTCACCTAAAACCTTCCGCTATTTTAAGGTTATTGCCAATAATGCCTGGGATGGCACGCAGTATGCAGCCTTATCTGAACTGGGATTGTATTAATCTCTAAATTACCCGCTCTCTCTATGTAGGTAGTTTCCGGTTTCGGAAACTACCTTTTTTTTCTATTTATTCCTCGCTTTTTTAGCGCGGTCAATTTTTGAAATATCCTGAAAATCAGTATCATTTACCCATCCCCAGCGTAATGTAGTATCTTTTTTCAAGTATCGGTCGTAAAAATTCACACCTTTTTTATCCGCATATTTATATTGGTCAAATTGGCTGCCCTTGCCAAAAACCCGGGGATCTGCCTGTTCTTTTAACAGGGTCAATAATTTATTTTTTAGTTGTGTCGATCTGTTTTTTTGCGAAGGAACTGTAATCAGATTATTTAAACAGGCAGGATCTTTTTTAATATCATACAATTCTTCGCTATTACGTTTCCCGAACGACCATAACCAGTAATTGAAATCATTATTGATCGAATAAACTGTATTTAAACAGGCCGTTTTGGTTGGGCCACCATCTACATTTAAGTAACCTGTTTCGGGGTTTCCGGCAGGCCATCTTTCAGGCTCGAAATTTTTTATAAACAGGTAGTTTTCCTGAAAGATCGCCCGGATGGGATAACCCACATCGTTCGGACGGCCAACATCATGGCGCTCTTTACCCACCAGTACAAAATTCCGTTTTGCGGAAACCTTTTCTTTATCGGCGCTAAAAATATCTGCAAAACTTTTTCCGGTAATGGGTTTCATCATATTTTTACCGGAAGGAACTTTGGCCAGATCCAAAAAGGTAGGAGCAAGATCGATAAAACTGATAAAATCTTCCACCTTACGGCCTTTATGTGCTATTCCATCGGCCCACATCATCGCAAGTGGAAGGTGATTGGAGTATTCATAAGCCTGCCCCTTAACCCTCGGAAAAGGCATACCATTATCAGAAGTAACCACAATAAGGGTGTTGTGCAGTTCACCTTTATCTTCAAGCATTTTCAACATTTTGCCCAGTTGTTTGTCGAAATATTCAATTTCAAAAGCATAATCCAGTAAATCTGTCCGTACCGAATCCGTTTTTGGCCAGAAGGGGTAAATTTCTGCATTCGGAATGTCGGTAAGATTTTTTCCTCCTTTACTAATGCCCGAGTTAAATTCATATCCGCGGTGTGGTTCTAAACCTCCATACCAGAAAAAGAAGGGTTTACTGCCTGTTTTACTTAAAAATGCACCAAAATTGGCTGCATAATCTACATTGCTGATTTGAGTTGTTGGTGGCGTTGTTTTAAGCTGATTGAACGCTTTTACCAGCACTTCGCGTGGGCTGCCATCTGCATTTTTTGCCACAACAGGTGCTACTCCTTTTCCGGTATAACCTACTTCATATCCATTTTGAGCCAGCACCTCTGCAAACGATGCAAATTTGGCCGGAAAGTAAGACCAATGGTTGCCTGCTTCTTCCAGCTGCCACGAATTTCGGCCGGTAATAATACAGGAGCGCGACGGGGCGCATTTTGCATTTGGCGTATAAGCATTTTTAAATAGTAGTCCATCTTTGGCAATCCGGTCGAAATTTGGTGTTTTTACCCACTTGCAACCATAAGCCCCTACGTGCTGATAGGTAACATCATCCATAATGGCAAAAAGTATGTTAGGACGCTTAGGAGGCTGATCTTTTTTATTCGTAAAGGATAAAACAACAACACCGGTAAAAATGATGCCTGCAATGCTTAAGATATATTTTTTCATAGTTATTATAAAGCAAAAAAGGGAGACGAGAAGTCACCCTTAATCATTAATTATTTATTCATTTATAACGCCTGTACTTTTAACACGACGCTTGTTCTGTAAGCGTTAACTTCGGGATTAAAACCAACTTTCATTAAAAAATCACCAGAATACACTTTAGCGCTGTCAACAGGCGATTTGGTGCCTGGATATAGGTTAATTTCTTCTATTTTGTATTTTTTAGCCGGATCAAGACCTTTCAGTTTGATTGGTAGAATCACCCCATTGGTAAAAAGCGTAGCTACGTAATAATTAAAAACAATTGCCTGGTCTTTAGCATCGTTTACATAAGCAATGGAGGCAATTTTGTTTTCGTAAGGATCCTGCAAACGGTACTGCTGGCCATGCCATACAATATCTTTGAAGCTGTTGTAGGTTTTAACGGCATTCTGACTAAAAAGCAGGTCGTTTTTACTCAGTTCATTTACGCGTACATCGTAGCCTAGTTTGCCCATCATAGCCACATCTGTTTTAAATTTAATGGGCTGCTTGCCCATGTCGGTAATGTGGTTGTCAACCGCAACTGAAGGGAAATAATAAGAATATTCCCACTGGATAAAAATACGGTCGTAAGGATTGGTATTATCGCTGGGCCAAAATTCAGTAAAGTATTTAAGTGCGGCATAATCAACCCGCGAGCCGCCACCTGCGCAGAGCATCATTGGTGTTTTAGGATATTTTTTTCTGATCCTTTCCAGCACATTGTTCAATCCCCTGATGTATTCGATGTAAAAATGATCCTGGTTTTTTAAGGTAGGCGAGTTGGCATTGTAGATCAGAGAATTGCAGTCCCATTTAATAAAGGCAAGCTCTGGCACCTCCTTAAAAATATCATCAACGGTTTTATAAATAAAATCCTGAACCTTCGGGTTGGTTAAATCAAGCACCAGTTGGTTCCGCATGTAATATTCTTTTCTTTCGGGCTGCCTGATGATCCAGTCGGGATGATTTTCGTAAAGTTCACTTTTTGGGTTAACCATTTCCGGCTCTATCCAGATCCCGAATTTTACACCATTGGCGGTGGCTTCCTTGCCCAAAGTGCTGATGCCGTTTTTCAGTTTTTGCCTGTTATATTGCCAATCGCCCAAACCCGAAGTTGAACCGTTACGCGGGTATTTATTGCCAAACCAGCCATCATCCAATAAAAAAACGTCAACACCTAATTTTTTAGTGTCTTTCGTCAGTTCATTCAGTTTCTCATCATTAAAATCGAAATAAGTGGTTTCCCAATTGTTTAAAATGGTTGATCTTTCACCTTTTCCATCCAATAACTGGTAATTTCGGGCCCAGTTTTGCAGATTTCTGCTCGCCACACCTTTTCCCTCTGATGAATAGGTATATACAAAACGCGGAGTGATAAAATTTTCACCTGTTTTTAAGGTATAATCCGACGAAAAGTTATTGATACCTGCAGTAATCCTTAAATAATACTCGTCAAAAGTTTCGAAATCGAGTTTAAAATTCCCTGTCCAGGCCAGTGAGCCGGCAATTACTTCGCCCATATCTTCGGTGGCCGGCTGATCAATTGAAACCATAAAAGAAGAGGAATGGAGCAGGTTTGTGCGGGTACCCAGTTTCGAATCGATGGTTTTGATGCCATGGAGCAACTGTTGTTCTTCTGATCGCATTTCGCGTGTGGCACCGCTATATTGGTTTTTCAGAAAGAATTTACGCCCGCTCAGGGTAAGGTTTGCCGAAGCATATTTCTTCAGCACAACGTTTCCTTTTTCGTGATGCTCAATTTCTGCCCATTGTTCGATTACGTTTTCGTTAAAATAAGCCAGGTATTTTAATGTCACCTGAAATTTATATTTCTGGTCTTTTAGTAAAATGCTGGTTAATTTCCTGTTCTGATCGAGCTGTTCTGTTTTTACCTCAGAAAATGTAAGTACCGTTGATTTATTGCCATCGGCATGACTTACTGTTAATGCCGGTTCCATCAGGTTTAACGATCCCGAAGCAATATAAGCTTCCCGTTTATTCAAAAGATCATCAGAACCCGGTTTGTACTTATCCAATGCCTGGATGCCAGGATATTCAGCTGTGTTATCAAGCTTTTTGCCAATATAGCTTGATAGTAACGTATTATCTTTATCCGTTTCTAAAATAAGTACGTTGTTTTTGGTGGCAATTTCTATAGTTTGTTGTGCAAAGCTGCATAATCTTACAGCCATGAAGAGGAGAGAAAATATAAAATGTTTTTTGGTCATTTATTGGGTTTATTAAGTTGTTGATTTTGATAAAATTAATCATAAGATTTTATCCTTAACAGGATGCGCCCATACAAAAATCAGCGTAAATTTTTGTATGGCTAAATTGCTTGTATATAGGTAGATATGTTGGTTTTTTTGATGGTATGTACCATTTTAAATTTCAAACTGGCATTGTTTAAAACAAATGAGTTATTAACCATTTATGAATTTTTCACAATTAACATAAATCTTTAAGGTACTAAGTTAAACTTCAATGTGTGGCATCTTTAGCCCTGCATTTCATCTATTGCTTTAAAATATTTGAAGCTGCTACCGCAATTAGGTTGTCCATAATTTCCTTTTTTTATTTTGTAAAGTTTTGATTTAAAAATAGTTAGCGGTACGTTGTTTTGTGCTGAGTTTGGTTGGTTCAACATAGTCTGTTTTGTATTGCACCCTCTAATTTTACCCGATCATCAGTAAAAAGATGAATAAACCAACATTACAGAACAATCTATGAATTTGAAAAAAAAATCGGATGGGAAGTTTCTTATCCCAAAGTTTTTGAGCATAAAAGTACTATTGGTACTCTTATGTTTCACTGCGCCGTTACTTGCAGGGGCGCATCAGGCAGGCAAAAATTTCGGCAGCAATTTGATAAAAGCCGATAGCACGATTAAAGGCAGGATTACCGATGCCAAGAAAGCAGGTTTACCCGGGGTTAGTGTGCTGGTTAAGGGCACTCAGAAAGGAACTACAACTGATGGAAATGGAAATTTTACTTTAAGCGGGTTAAATGGGAATGAAATTTTAAGCATTCGTTATATTTGGTTTTGCACCGCAGGAAATAGCCTTAAATGGCAAACAAACCATATCAATTACCCTATTAGAAGAAAATAATAATTTAAACGATGTAGTAGTGGTTGGTTACGGTACGCAGAAAAAGGCTACTTTAACTGGTGCTGTGGTACAGGTTAAAGGCGATGTGATCAAACAAAGTCCTAATGGGAATCTTTCCAACAACCTTACGGGCAGAACGCCGGGTTTAATTGCCACAAACCGTTCTGGCGAGCCTGGTAATGATGGTTCTGCACTATCTATCAGAGGGGCAACCAGTTTTTCAAATCCAAATGCCGGACCATTAATTGTGGTTGATGGTGTTCCTGACAGGAGTTTTAGCCGGATCAATCCGGAAGATATCGAATCGGTTTCGGTATTAAAAGATGCTTCAGCAGCTATTTATGGGGTTCGTGCAGCCAATGGGGTGATGTTGATTACCACTAAACGTGGTAAAACCGGCAAACCAACAGTTTCTTACAATGGTAGTGTTTCACTTCAATCGCCAACCCGAGTTACCAAGCTGGTTGATGCAGGTCAGTTTGCGAGGTATTATAATGAACTTCTGGCGCGCAGAAATGGTGCTCCAAGATATACTGATGAGGATATTACACTGTTCGAAAACGGAACTGATCCATTAGGGCATCCAAACACCAACTGGTATGATGCGGTAATTGCTAAAACGGCTCCGATGACACAGCACGACTTAAATGTTTCTGGAGGTACCGATAATGTAAAGTATTACATCTCGGGGCAATACCTGTATCAAAAGTATTTGTATAACGAATCGCCGTTTAATTATAACCAAAAAAACTTAAGGGCTAATATTGATGCCAATATTACAAAGGATCTAAAGGTTTCACTCGATTTATCAGGACGTAATGAAGATAAATATGCACCTCTTGATAATGCAAACTTAAATGGTGGGGTATTTATGGCAATTTTGGCCCAATATCCAACTGTTGCAGCAAAGTATCCTAATGGTTTGTATGGTACAGGCACAACAACTGGCAGCAATCCATTGCTGAGGGTTACAGATCAACCCGGTTACGATCGTCAGTTATCATATTATGCACAGGCAACGGGTACAATCGACTTGAAAATGCCATGGGTAACCAAAGGTCTTTATTTAAATGCCTATGCAGGTTTAGATAATACTTTCTGGCAATATAAACGTCTTTCCCGTCCTTATGATAACTATGATTATAACAAAACTACCGGAGAATACATCAACAAAAAAGAATCTACCAATGGAAATTTAATCGGATTAAACGAAACCTGGGGCCGTACCAGAAGAAATACCTATAACATTAAACTTGGCTATGATAGAGTATTTGCCAGCGATCATAATGTGAGTTCTATTTTTGGCTATGAAGAAACGGATTATTTAACTGCCCAGACCACCACAGGCTCAAGAAGCCTGTTAAGCGATCAGCTGCCTTTTTTAGGATTAGCCAACCCTGATCCGACCTTTTTATCGAATGGAGGTTCAGGAGATCAAAATGGCAGAAGAAGTGTTTTTGGGAGGGTAAATTACAGCTACAAAGAAAAATATTTGTTCGAATTTAGCGGCCGTTATAATGGATCGTTCAATTTTGGTCCGGGTAATAAATTTGGTTTCTTCCCGGGTATTTCTGCCGGATGGGTAATGAGCAAGGAAAATTTCTTCAGCAAAGCTTTACCTTTTGTAAGTTTTGCGAAACTAAGGGGCTCGTGGGGCATTTTGGGTGATGACGCGATTAGCCCATATCTTTATTTAAGTACTTATAAAATTAATCAGAATGCCTACTATTTTGGCAATCCGGATGTACCCGCCCTGGGCTTAGCCACCAACGTATCACCAAATCCAAACTTTACCTGGGAGAAGGTTAAAAGTATGGACCTTGGCCTTGAACTCGGCTTTTTTAACAATGCATTAACCTTTAACGGTGATTATTTCTGGAGACACCGTTACGATATTTTAACCCAAAGAAATGCCTCCATTCCAAGCTATACCGGTTTAGGAGGTAAACTCCCGCCCGAAAATATTGGTATCGCCAATAGCAACGGTTTCGAATTAGAATTAAACTACAATGGTAAAATCGGTACCGATTTCAGTTATACCATTGGTGGTAATTTTACCCATACCAACAACGAAATTGTTTTTATGGATGAATCGCCACTAACAATCGATTATCAGCGTCAAACCGGCTATCCAATCCGTTCTTTTTTAATTTATAAAACAGATGGTATTTACAATAATCAGGCGGAGATAAATAACTATACCAACGCCAACGGCGGAAAAGTAACGCCCTTAACAGGTACCAAACCTGGCGACATTAAATATGTTGATATAAACAATGATGGCAAAATTACCAGTAACGATAGGGAGCGCTTTTTTGACAGCCAGATTCCAAGAAACAATTTTGGTATTAACCTGGGGTTAAGGTATAAAGGTTTTGGTGTAGAAGCCTTGTTTTATGGCGTAAGCGGTGTAAAACATATTATCCGTCCGCAAGGAAATAACTCAGAAACCACGCCGGCACTTTGGCAATATGAAGGTCGGTGGACACCTCAAACTCCTGATAATAATCTGCCTGCCGCATTCGACAGGAACAGTACGGTGAACAACCTGGATTCTGATTTCTGGTTAAATGACGGCGCCTTCTTAAGGTTAAAAACCCTTCAGTTAAGTTACGACCTTCCAAAAGAATTTTTGTCGAAAATTAAGGTACGCAGTGCAAGGGTATTTGTAAACGGATCAAACCTGTTTGTACTCAGCAAAATCAAAAATTACGATCCGGAGCTAAATTATGTGCCATCTGATAACAATGGCTATTATGTTAACGGTGCCTACTATCCGCAAACCAGAATTATTGGTGCCGGTGTAAATGTGTCATTCTAAATAAGATTTTATGAAATTTAAAAATATAATTATTGCTTTATCTTTTATGGGACTGGTTTCCTGTAAGAAAGATTTATTAGACTCTAAACCGCTTAATTTAATCAGTGACGAAACCTTATGGAATGATGTGAGTCTGGTTGAAAAATTTGTAAATGAAAAATATGTGGTATTACCACACTTTTATATGTATAGCGGTGTGCCAAGCCATTTAGGCTATGCAGCAGCATCAGACGAAACTTATGCCAAGTTTCTTTACGAAAACGTTAACCGCATCACCACAGGTCAACTTTCGCCAGATGTTTTGGCATTGGATAGCTGGACGGTTGATTACAATTACATTAGAGAACTGAATGTGTTTTTTAGTAAAATCGAATCGGTTCCTGGCGATCAGGCAAAGAAAAACAGGTTAAAAGGCGAGGCTACTTTTTTAAGGGCTTATTGCTATTTTGATCTGGCATCAAAGTATGGGGGAGTACCTTTAATTACCAAAGTGTACAACGCTACCGATCAAAACTTTGTAGAAAAAAGAGCCAGTTACGAGGAGGTGATCAGGTTTGTTGTAGACGAACTGGACAAAGCTGCACCATTGTTGCCTTTAAGTTATTCGGCCAACCTTGATTTAGGCCGTGCAACAAAGGGAGCTGCCCTTGCGCTAAAATCGCGAACGTTGTTATATGCGGCAAGTCCGCTTTGGAATACCAATAACGATCAGGCCAAATGGAAAGCTGCTGCAGATGCTGCAAAAGCAGTAATTGATATGAATCAATATGTTTTATATCAGGGCGATTACCATAACCTATTTATTCAGCCCGATTTGCCTGAGGTAATTATTGGTTACCATATCGATCCGATTAAAACCAATGCTTATTCTGATACCTTTTTTAGTCCATGTGGCTCAAACGGTTATTCTGCTTATATTCCTACGCAACATATTGTAGATCAGTTTGAAATGAAAAATGGAAAAATGATTACCGAAACAGGCTCGGGTTATAACGATCAAAACCCGTATATCGATCGCGATCCAAGGTTTTATGCCAATATATTGTATAACGGCGCACAATTTAAAGGCAGAACACTTGCTTATTATGATAAAGGTGCCGATAGTAGAACGGCGCCAGTTAATGCCGGAAACGCAAGCAATACCTGTTATAACTGGAGAAAATATAATGATGAAACACATAACGAGGCCATTGAAGGAGAAAGTAAAACGCCATTTATCATTTTTCGTTTATCAGAGATTTATTTAAATTATGCTGAAGCTTTAAATGGTGCTGGTAATGACGGCGAGGCTGTAATTTGGCTCAATAAAATACGCCAGAGAACAGGGGTAAATATGCCTGCGGTTGTAGCCACCAGTACTGATTTACGCGATAAAATCCGCCATGAAAGAGAAGTAGAACTTTGTTTAGAGGGGCACCGTTTCTTTGATGTACGCCGGTGGAAAATTGCCGAAATCACCGATAACAAAAATGCGATGGGTGTTAATGTGATCAAAAATCCGAACGGATCATTTACCTACGACTATAGCTTGCTGGTTGAAACGCGCAAATTTGATGCGACTAAACACTATTTGTTTCCAATTCCAAAATACGAACTGGATAAAGTAAAGCTTGTTCAAAATCCAAATTATTAGTTGTCAATTA
>NNBT01003356.1_pt1 | contig 22133 bp, 17 predicted proteins | sample 1173831 | NCBI WGS metagenome assembly NNBT01 (sample SAMN07173936, study PRJNA388173) | plant metagenome | isolation source: symbiotic tissue sample KVJ10 | place: Norway: Troms, Kvaloya island | reverse complement strand
GGTTCAGACGCCCGGCACGCAGTCTCATCGCCGCTCCGGCGGCCCGGCTCCTCTCCGGCCATAAGAGGGAACGGCGCATCCCGCACGATCCGCGCGAGATCGAAAGATTCCGCACCGAGCTGGAGCTGAAACGCGCCAGCCTCGATCTGACCTACCGCTTCAAGGTCATGTAATCATGACCTTGGAGAAGGTCAGGGGATCGGTATTGGACCCGCACAGGACGACGCAGACGCGTTCATCCTTCTGCGGCCGGTATGCACCAGAGAGAAGCGCAGCGAAGGCTGTGGCCCCGCCCGGTTCGGTAATGATCCGCGCATGGTCCCACAGCCAACGCTGCGCCATCCTGATTTCCTCGTCCATCACCAGCGCCACGCGCTCGATGTATTTCTGCGCCAGCGGAAACATCAATTCGCCGGCAAAGGACGCACCGAGCGAATCGGCCGCGATCCCCGACGGCGTCACCGTCACGCGCTCGCCCTTCGCCAAAGAGGCGTGAAGCGCGTTGCAGCTGTCGGGCTCGACCCCGACGATCCTGACATCACCGCGATACCAGCCGGCAATGCCGCCGATCAGGCCGCCGCCGCCCACCGCCACCAGCAACGTATCGATGTCGGGCAGTTGCTCCCCGATCTCCCGCCCCAAAGTGCCCTGGCCGAGCAATGTCGGCACTGCGTCATAGGCGTGCACCGACAAAGCGCCCGTCTCGGCGATGAAGCGATTGCACTTCTCCAGCGCGTCATAATAAGTGGCGCCATCCTGGTCGATGATCGCGCCATAACTCTTGATCTTCGCCACCTTGGCGGGCGACGCGATGGCGGGAACGAAGATATGCGCCGGCACGCCGGCCATGTAAGCGGCGTAGGCCGCCGCCGCGCCATGATTGCCGCCCGACGCCGCGGCAATGCCGGCTTTCGGAATGTCGCTGCCGAGCACCGTCGAGAAGGCGCCGCGCGCTTTGAACGAACCGGTATGCTGGAAGAGCTCGAGCTTCAACGCCACCGGCGTTGCGATCTTGGAGAGCGTCACGTCCATGACCGGCGTGCGCCTGATGTAGGGCGCGATCTTCGCGGCGGTCGCTTCGATGGCGGAACGGGTGATCGGGTCAGGCATTGATTTCCATCCTCAGGCCACGTGGGTTACGGGGCGGATCTTGCGGGAAACGCATAGACCGGCCATTGCCGATGCGCCATGCCACAAAAGCACAAGCGCAGGCATCAAGCAGGTCGTCGGCGCCGACATCGCGGCGGCGGTAATCGGCCTTGAGCTCATCGACCGGCAGGCCGGCACGGCGCAGCAGTGCGCGCCGCAGATCGAGGCCCGGCCCATAGGGCGCGCTTTTCACCTTCTTCGGCAAGGCCAAGGGCGTCTCGCCATTCATCACCCAGAAAGCCAGCTCGGGATGCGATTCGAAGATGCGCGCCTGCAGCTCGGGCGTGATGAGCGCGTCGATCTCGCGCATCTTGGGGAAGAGATGGAAACATTGCTTCGAGACTTTCCGAGGCGGATCGGAATGCAGCAGATTGACCCGGCAGGCTTCGGCATAATCGGCGCAATAGATGGCTTTCTCCGACGGCACGGCGAAGACGCTCGACTGGCGCTTGCCGAGGCGCTGGCGCACGGCGCGCTCAGGCGGGCGGCCGGAGTGTTCCGGCAGGCCGATCGGCATGTCGACCGCAATTATGTTGGCGGGGAGCGCGACCACCTCGGCGAAGCTCCGGCACAAATTCGAAGTGATAATCGGGCCGCCATCCCAGGTCACCGCGATCCAGCCGGCCGGACAGCCATCGACGCCGGCAACCAGCTGGGCCTCAGCCACGGTCGCAAGGATGGGCTTTTATGGCGGCGATATTCTTGAGCCCGACAGCGAGATCGAGGCTCGTCTTGCCGGCGCTCGCCGTGATGATTTGCTCGATGATGGCGACGGCAAGTCCGATACTGTCCGCCAGCGTGTGCCGCAGAGCGAGGCGGGCGGCGAGAATGCCGGCGAGGAGATCGCCGGTGCCATGCGGAATGCCGGACAGTTTCGGCCGTGTGACCGCGGTCATCTCGCCATGCTCGACCAAGGCGGTGGTGAGTCCGCCATTCTCGGGAAGCGAGGTGACGACGATCGATTTGCCGTTCAGCGACCGGCAGGCGGCACGCGCCGTCTCCCGGTCATGGACGGGAAGGCCGGTGAGCCAGCCGAGCTCGAAGGCGTTGGGTGTCATGAGATGGGCCATGGGCAGAAGCCTGTCCCTGATGGCATTGGCGACCACTTCAGGAATGTAGAGGCCTTCGGGCATGTCGCCGAGCACCGGGTCGCACAGATAAAACGCGTCGGGCAAACGGCGGATGATGCCGGCGACCGCCTCGATCTGCTCGGCACTGGCGAAATAGCCGGTCACGATGATGGCGTCAGGCTCGATATAGCCGAGCTCGATGAGGCGCTCGAGCATGGCGGCGAGCTTGTCGGCCGGCACGGCGAGGCCCGAAGGCCGCGCCAGCCCCGGATGATTGGACAGCATGATGGTCGACAGCGCGATGGGCGACACGCCGAGCGCCAGCATGGTCGGAAATATGACCGAGTTGCCGACCAGCCCGACGGCGACCTGCGATGAAATGGTGATGACCTGGCGGGGCGCCATGAACTTAAGCTCCGAGAGCCGCGGCAGAGAGGGAGCAGGTGGGTGCTTGCATATCGCTTCCAGGGTCTTGTATCGCCAAATCCTCCTCTAACATTCCGTCCCAAGGGGCGAAAGAAGACCGCTCAAATTTTTCGCAAATCCGCGGGCGCGGTCATTTTGTGGCTTAAGCGCGGCGGGGACGCGCAAAAAAATCTGCCCACACACCTTCCCTTACGCATATTTGCCAGAATCTTCTGGCACCCGATTGCCGGACTACGGAAAGGCACCTACCATGCCGGCCTGAATTACGGACCGGGACAGATGTCAGCGCCGCGCGATTGTCATGCGCCCACTTTAGGGGACGCAGCGATGTCACGTGGCCGGGCCCAATCCGCGGCAAGACAAGGGACGATTCTGATGAGCGCGCGCACCACCACCATCAGCCACTTCATTTATATCTATCGCCTGTTGATCGCTCTGGCGCTGGTCGGGCTCATGGCGGCGCCGGTCCGCGCCGCGGCCCCCTTCGTCGTCGACAACTACTCCTATGCCGCGGACAATTACCGCGAGACGATCGCCAAGATCGCCAAGACCCTCAAGAAAACCGAGGCCGATCTCCAGCAGGAGCTCACTGCCGCGGTCGAGCAGGGCAACAACCGCACCGCCGCGCAAGTGGTCGAGCAGCTGCTGGCGCTCAAGCCCGACGATCAGGCCAACTGGCAGAAGCTCGCCGATTTCCTGCTCATTGCCGAGCCTTTCAATTCGCAGGACGGCTATGAATTGCCGACGCTGGCGCTCGGTGCCGCGATCCGCGCCTATCAGCTTTCGAGCAACAACGACCAGAAAGCGGCGGCGCTCAACGATGTCGCCCAGGCTTTCGTCAAGCGCCAGGACTGGCGTCCGGCGCTCAATGCCTATCGCGCCAGCCTCGAGCTCGTCGAAAATGCCGATATCCGCAAGACCTATGAGGAGCTGCGCAAGATCCACGGCTTCCGCATCACCGATTACACGGTCGAAAGCGACGCGCCGCAGCCGCGTCTGTGCTTCCAGTTCTCCGATCCGCTCGCCAATTCGGTCAGCGATTTCGCGCCTTATTTCACGCAGGACCCCGGCCCGATCTCGGCCGTCACGGTCGATGGCAGCAAATTGTGCCTCGAAGGCCTGAAACATGGTGAGCGCTACAAGGTCACGGTGCGCCAGGGCCTGCCCTCGTCGGTCGATGAGAGCCTGCTCGACAATGCCGAATATGAAATCTATGTGCGCGACCGCTCGCCGTCGGTGCAGTTCGTCGGCAAGTCCTATGTGCTGCCGCGCACCGGCCAGAGCGGCATCCCGCTCGTCTCGGTCAATACCAGCAAGGCCAAGCTCCAGCTCTACCGCATCGGCGACCGCAGCCTGCTGTCGGCGGTGGCGGGCTCCAACTTCCTCGAGCAGCTCTATGGCTATCAGTCCTCCGATATCGCCCGCAGCAAGGGCGAAAAGGTCTGGGAAGGCAGCATGGATCTGGTCAGCAAGGCCAATCAGGACGTCACCACCGCTTTCCCGGTGGACGAAGCCCTCGGCAAGATCGTGCCCGGCCTCTATGTGATGACGGCGCAGCCGGGCGATCTCGTGGCGGAGGACGAGTACAACCAGGTCGCCACGCAGTGGTTCATCGTCTCCGATCTCGGCCTCACGACGCTCAAGGGCAAGGACGGGCTGCATGTCTCCTTGCGCTCGATCGCTTCGGCCGAGCCTCTCGCCAATGTCACGGTCAGGCTGCTTGCCCGCAACAACGAGATCCTCGGCAGCGTGACGACGGATGCGGCGGGCGTCGCCTTCTTCAATTCCGGCCTCACCAAGGGCGAGGACGGTCTCGAGCCGGCGCTGGTCGTCGCCTCCGACGAGAAGGACGATTACGCCTTCATCGACATTTCGCGGCAGGCCTTCGATCTGTCCGACCGCGGCGTCACCGGCCGTGACCCGCCGGGTGCGGCGGACGCCTTCGTCTATGTCGAGCGCGGCGTCTATCGCCGCGGCGAAACCGTGCATGCCGCCCTTCTGTTGCGCGATGGCAACGCCAACCAGCTGGCCGACGTGCCGGTCACGCTGGTGGTCGAGCGCCCGGATGGTGTCGAATATTCACGTACCATCCTGAACGATCAGGGCGCCGGCGGGCGCACCCTCGACATTCCACTCATCGCTTCGGCGGCCGGCGGCACCTGGCGCGTCCTCGCTTATACCGACCCCAAGGCGCCGTCGATCGGCGAGACCAGCTTCCTCGTCGAAGACTATATCCCCGACCGCATCGAATTCGATCTCAAGGCCAATGGCACGCGCATCGACCGCAATGTTGGGGCGAGCCTGACGGTCGACGGGCGTTATCTGTTCGGCGCACCCGCCGCCGGCCTCGATATCGAAGGCGATGTCTCGGTATCGGCCGATTACCAGCCTTTCGAGCAGTGGAAGGACTACGCCTTCGGCCTGTCGGATGAAGCCGTCGACACGGTGCAGAACAGCATCGGCGATCTCGCCCAGACCGACGACAAAGGCCATGCCGAAATCACCATGCCTTTGCCGCAGCTGCCGACGACGACGCGTCCGCTCAAGGCGAACTTCACCATCCGCATGAAGGAGGCGGGCGGCCGCGGCGTGGTGCGCACCACCGCCCTGCCGATCCTGGCCACCGGCAACATGCTGGGACTGAAGCAGGAAGGCGAGGCCGGTGAAGGCCAGAATGCCGTGTTCAACGCCATCGCCGTCGATCCGGACGGCAAGCCGGTCGCGGTGAAAGGCGCCAGCTGGGTGCTCAAGCGCCTCACCACGACCTATCAGTGGTACAAGACCGACAATCGCTGGAGCTATGAAGCCGTCACCACGGCACGGAAGGTGACCGGTGGCACGGTCGATATCGCGGCCGACAAGCCGGCGCAGATCAGCGCGCCGGTGCAGTGGGGCCAGTACCGGCTCGAAATCGCCGGCGACAACCTGGCGCCGTCGTCGACGAGCTTCTATGCCGGCTATTACGTCTCCGAAAAAGCCAGCACGCCGGACATGCTGCCGGTGGCGCTCGACCGCAGCTCGGTCAAGACCGGCGACACGCTGCAAGTGAAGATCGATGCCCGCTTCGCCGGCAAGGCCTCGGTGCAGGTGGTGGGCGAAAAGCTCTATTCCTCGCAGCTCATCGACGTGCCGGACAACGGCACCACGGTGCCGGTCACGGTCGGCAAGGACTGGGGCACCGGCGCCTATGTCATCGTCACGCATTTCCGGCCGATGGATGTCGCCGCCAAGCGCATGCCGACACGCTCGATCGGCCTCGCCTGGTTCGGCATCGACCGCGACGAGCGCACCCTCAAGGTGGCGCTGACGCCGGCCCCGGTGATGAAGCCGCGCCAGACGCTGAAAGTGCCGGTGAAGATCGCAGGTCTCGACGGCGAGAAGGCCTATGTCACGGTGGCGGCCGTCGATGTCGGCATTCTCAATCTCACCGGCTACAAGCCGCCCGAGCCCGAAACCTATTATTATGGCCAGAAGCGCCTGTCGGCCGAGCTCTATGACATCTATGGCCAGCTGATCGACGGCATGGGCACCAATCGCGGTGCGATCCGCTCAGGCGGTGACGGCGGCGCCGGCAATTTCCAGAGCCCGCCGCCGACCCAGGCGCCGCTCGCTTTGTTCTCCGGCATCGTCGAGGTGGCGGCGGACGGGACGGCGGAAGTGCCGTTCGACATCCCGGCCTTCAACGGCAGCATCCGCGTGATGGCGGTGGCGTGGACGCCGACCAAGGTCGGCCATGCGTCGGTCGATGTCATCGCGCGTGATCCGGTGGTGATCGCCGGCACCTTGCCGCGTTTCTTAGGCTCAGGCGACACATCGCGCCTGCGCCTCGATTTCCTCAATGCCGAAGCGGCGCCTGGCGATTACGCGCTGGCGGTGACGGTCGACGGTCCGCTCGGCACCGATGCCGCGACGCTCAATCAGACGGTGAAGATCGGCGCTGTCGGTTCACGCACGCCGGTGAACATTCCGATCACCGCGACGGCGATCGGTACCGCGCGGGTGACCGCGACCTTGTCGGGCCCCGGCGATGTGCAGATCGACCAGAGCTTCACCCTCGGCATCGTGCCGGCCAATCCGCCGGTGACGCGCCGCATGGTGCATACGCTCGAGCCCAAGGGCGGCATCACGGTGAGCAAGGATCTCGTCGCCGAGATGGTGGCGGGTACCGGCGCCGTGTCGCTGTCGGTCGGTCCGCTGAGCGCGCTCGACGTGCCGGGTCTCCTGCGTGAGCTCGACCGTTATCCCTATGGCTGCTCGGAGCAACTGGTCAGCCGCGCCATGCCGCTGCTCTATCTCTCCGAGCTCGGCGGCAACGACCTCGATCTCGACGGGTCGGTGAAGGACCGGCTCGCCGATACGGTGCAGCGTCTCCTGGCGCGCCAGGATAGCAACGGCGCGTTCGGCTTGTGGAACTCCTATAGCGGCGATCTGTGGCTGTCGGCCTATGTGACCGACTTCCTGCTCCGGGCCCGTGAGAAGGGGTATGCGGTGCCGGAAGGCGCGCTCAACCAGGCGGTCGACTATCTGCGCAACCAGGTCGGCAACTCGCCTTACGTGCAGGATGGCCGCGGCGAGGACATCGCCTATGCGCTCTACGCGCTGGCGCGCGCCGGCCGCGCGCCGGCGGGCGACCTCAAATACTTCGCCGACACCAAGATCGGCCAGTTCGGCACCGCTATGGCGCGGGCGCAGATCGCCGCCGCTCTCGGCATGCTCGGCGACAAGCCGCGCGCCGGCGCGGCGTTCCAGTCGGCGGCCGACGCCCTCAGGGCCGAGGTCGACGGGACCAGTACAGTGGCCTGGAACTATTATGGCTCGCCGCTGCGCAATGCCGCAGCGATCGTGGCCCTGGCGGAGAACGGCAATGCCGGCCAGCCGGTGATCCAGGCGGCGCTCAAGGTGATCAGCGACGAACGCGCCAAATACCGCTATGCCTCCACCCAGGAAATGACCTGGATGGTGCTGGCGGCGCGCACCATCGTCGATCAGGCCCGCGCGGTGAAGCTCACCGTCGACGGCTCGGCGCATCAGGGCGCCCTCTACAAGGTCTATCGCGGCGGCAATCTCGATCAGGAGCACAAGGTCAGCAATGAAGGCGACACGCCGCTCCAGGCCGTCGTCGCTGTTTCGGGTTCGCCGACGGTGGCCGAACCGCCGTCCTCCAACGGCATGACGCTGCTGCGCATCTACTACACGCTCGACGGCACGCCGGTCGATCCGGCGCAGGTCAAGCAGAATACCCGTCTCGTCGTGGTGCTCAGCGCCAGCCGCGACGGCAATGACCAGACCGGCAACTTCCTGATGGTCGATCGTCTGCCGGCCGGCCTCGAGATCGAAAATCCGACGCTGGTCGCCACCGGCAGCACGGCGAGCCTGTCGTGGCTGACCGATCTCACCGGCGTGACCTATACCGAGTTCCGCGACGACCGCTTCGTCGCGGCCTTCACGGATCAGAGCGCCAAAGTCGCTTATATCGTCCGCGCCGTGGCGCCGGGGCAGTACACGCTGCCGGGCGCCACCGTCGAAGACATGTACCGGCCCGACCGCAATGCCGTGCTCGCCACCACGTCGATGACGGTGACGGAATAGGGTGTCGCTCATGCGCAAGATGGCGCGGAACGACGAGGACACAAGGGAGCGCCGGCGCGGCCGGCGTTTCCGGATTTTCTGCGCCGCCGTTTTCACGACGATCCTCGTCGTCAATGCCGGCGGCTTCGCTCTGTCGGAGGCGATGCGGCGGATGGGACCGCAGCCGCTCGGCGAGAATCTGAGCTACTCGCCGCTGGTGCTCGACCGCGACGGCCGCTTGCTGCGGCCCTTCACCACCGCGGAAGGTTATTGGCGGCTGCCGGCCAAGCCGGACGAGGTCGACCGGCGCTTCCTGGCGATGCTCATCGCCTATGAAGACAAACGTTTCTATTCGCATTATGGCGTCGATCCGGTGGCGATGTTCAGGGCCGCCTGGCAGTTCGCCTGGCATGGCCGCATCGTCTCGGGCGGCTCGACCATCACCATGCAGGTGGCGCGCCTGCTCGAGCCGCGCCCGGAGCGCACGCTCGGCGCTAAATTCGCCGAGATGATCCGTGCCGTGCAGCTCGAAAGCCGGCTGAGCAAGGACGAGATCCTGTCGCTCTATCTGGCGCTCGCGCCCTATGGCGGCAATCTCGAAGGCACGCGCGCCGCCGCACTCGCTTATTTCGGCAAGGAGCCGCGGCATCTGTCGGCGGCCGAGGCCGCCCTGCTGGTGGCTTTGCCGCAGGCGCCCGAGACGCGCCGGCCCGACCGGTTCCCGAAGGTCGCCCGCGCGGCGCGCGACCGCGTGCTGCGACTTCTGATGGGCAAGGGCCTCATCAATGAGGACCAGGTGCTGGCGGCCGAGGCGGAGCCGGCGCCCGATGGACGCCAGCTGTTTCCGCTCCATGCCGCCCATCTCGCCGAGCGTCTGGTGAAACAGGACCGCGTGGCGAAGAAGCGCGTCAACATCGTCGAGACGACGACGATCTCGCGTCCTTTGCAGGAGCAGCTCGAGATCCTGGCGCGCGAACGCGCGGTGGCGCTCGGCGGCAAGATTTCGGTCGCCATCATCGCGCTCGACAATGCCAGCGGCGAAGTCCGCGCCCATGTCGGCGGCGTCGGCTTTTTCGATAAGGGCCGCGCCGGTCAGATCGATCTCGCGCTGGCGCTGCGCTCGCCCGGTTCGACATTGAAGCCTTTCATCTACGGCCTCGCTTTCGAGGACGGGCTCGCCCATCCCGAGACGCTGGTCGACGACCGGCCGATGCGTTTCGGCATCTACCGGCCGGAAAATTTCGACGAGGCCTTCCAGGGCACGGTGACGATGCGCCACGCGCTGCAGCAGTCGCTCAACATGCCAGCGGTGCTGCTCCTCAATGCGCTCGGTCCCAACCGGCTGATCGCGCGCATGACGAATGCCGGGGCGGCGCCGAAGCTGCCGGCCGATGCGGCGCCGGGTCTCGCCGTCGGTCTCGGCGGCGCCGGCGTGAAGCTCACCGATCTGGCGACGCTTTATCTCGCTCTGGCGCGCGAGGGCGAGGCCCTGCCGATCATCTGGCGCAAGCAGGACCGGGCCACCGCCGCAGCACCCCGCCGGCTCTTCGACAAGGCGGCCGCCTGGCAGGTCGGCGATGTGCTGATCGACGCGCCGCCGCCGCTCAATGCGCTTCCCGGCCAGATCGCCTACAAGACCGGTACGTCCTATGGCTATCGCGATGCCTGGGCCGTCGGCTATGACGGCGCCAATACCGTCGCCGTCTGGGTCGGCCGGCCCGACAATGAGCCGGTCTCCAATCTCGTCGGCCGCACCGCCGCGGCGCCGATCCTGTTCGACGCCTTCTCGCGCATTGCCGAGAAACGCACGCCCTTGCCGCCGGCGCCGGAAGGCGTCCTGTTCGCTCGCACCTCGGACCTGCCGCCGGCCTTGCAGCGCTTCCGTCCCAACAGCCTGCCGGAGATTGCTTCCTCGGGGCCCGGCGACGCGCCGTTGGTGATCTCCTTCCCGCCCAATGGCGCGCGGGTGGAGCTTGCGGGCGAGGCGAGCGACATCGGCCTGGCGCTCAAGGCCATGGGCGGTGCGCCGCCTTTCACCTGGTTCGCCGACGGCCTGCCGATCGTGACCGGCGAAGTCCGCCGCGAGACCTGGTGGGAAGCTCCCGCCAAGGGCTTCGCGCGGCTGTCGGTCATCGACGCACGCGGCCACACCGCGAGCGTGCAGGTGCGGTTGGATTAGATCACATTGCGCTCGAAGAGTGGCGCCTTGCGGGCGATGCGCGCGAAGCCGAAACGGGCGAGATCGATGCTGCGATAGCCGCCATGGATCACGAGCTCGGCAATGGCATTGCCGGCGCCCGGGCCTTGCTGCAGGCCGTGGCCGGAGAAGCCGTTGGCGAAGAGGAAGTTGGCGAGCTCCGGATGCGGACCGATCACCGCATTCTGGTCGAGCGCGTTGTAGTCGTAATGACCGACCCAGGCATTGACCACCTTGATCGCCTCGAAGGCCGGCACGCGGCCCGCGAGCCTTTCCCAGATATGCTCCTCGAACCAGGAATAATCGACGTCCCAGGAGAGATCGCCGGGCTCGTCGGCTTCGTCGGGCGAGAGGCCGCAGATGAATTGCTGGCCTTCGGGGCGGAAATAGATGCCGGAAATATCGACGGTGAGCGGTGCCTTGTGCAACGCCTCGCTGGCGCCCGGGCAATCGAGCACATAGACATAACGCTTGCGCGGGCCGACCGGCAGGTCGATGCCGGCCATGCGGGCGAGTGCCCCAGCGCCGGTGCCGCCGGCATTGACGAGCGTGCCGCAGCCGATCTCGGCGCCATCGGCGAGCGTCACCGAAACGGCCTTGCCGGCGATCGTCTTCACGCCCGCGACCTCGCCCGAGATGATCTCGACACCTTTCTGGGCCGCCGCCTTGCGGAACAGGCTCATCAGCGAATAGGGGTCGAGCCAGCCTTCGCCGGTCTTGCCGAAGCAGCCGAGCTCCAGGCCGTCGGTCACGAGCCAGGGGAACTTCTTGCCGAGCCCGTCCGCGTCGAGGAGGACATTGTCGGCGCCATTGGCGATCTGGACGGCATGATTTTCCTCGAGGATGGCGCGGCCGGCCTCCGAGGCGAGGATCAGGTAACCCTGCTCACGGAACCCGACATCTGCTTCGGCGCCGAATTCGGCCTTGAGGTTCCTGAGCACATTGAGCCCGAATTTCGACAGCTGGATATTCTCCGGCGTCGAGAATTGCTGGCGGATGCCGCCGCAGGAGCGCGCCGTGCAGCACTGGGCATAGGTCGTGTCGCGCTCGATGAGGGCGATCGAGCCGGTGAAACCGTGCTTTTTCAGGAAATAGGCCGCGCTGCTGCCGACAATGCCGCCGCCGACGATCACTACATCATAAGTCTTCATGGTGGCGGCACTCTGCCCAAAGCCGGGCTCGGCCTCAAGCCCTTCGTCCGTCGGTTTGGCTTGGCAGATATGAAGAGAATGAATAGGGTCACCCCGCAAATTCAGCAAAGGTGACCATGACGATCAGACCTCGCCGCAGTGTTCTCTATATGCCGGGCGCCAATGACAGGGCGCTGGAGAAGGCCCGGACCCTTCCCGCAGACGCGCTCATCCTCGATCTCGAGGATTCGGTCGCTCCCGAGGCCAAATCCCAGGCCCGCGACAAGGTGGCCCAGGCCGTCAAAAGCGGTGGTTATGGAAAACGCGAACTCGTCATCCGCGTCAATGCGCTGGACACGCCGTGGGGGGCCGACGACCTCAAGGCCGCCGCCGCGGTCGGTCCAGATGCGATCCTGGTGCCGAAAGTATCGCGGCCCGGCGACATCGTCAGCGCCGCCAAGGTGCTGAAGGCCTGCGGTGCTCCCGCGCAGACGCGGCTCTGGGCGATGATGGAGACGCCGCTCGCCATCCTCAATGCCCGCGACATCGCCGGTGTCGCCGCCGATGCCGATCAGCGCTTCGCCTGCCTGGTGCTCGGCACCAATGACCTGCTCAAGGAATCGCGCGCCCGGGCGCTGGGCGACCGCTTCGCCATCGTGCCCTGGCTCGCGATGAGCGTTCTGGCGGCTCGCGCGTTCGGCCTCGATGTGATCGATGGCGTCTATAACGACTTCAAGGACGAGCCGGGCTTCCGCGCCGAATGCGAGCAGGGCCGCACGCTCGGCATGGACGGCAAGACGCTCATCCATCCCTCGCAGGTCGAGCCCTGCAACGAGATCTTCTCGCCGAGCGCCGAGGAGGTGCAGTGGTCGCGCAAGGTCATTGCCGCCTTCGCTGTGCCGGAGCATGCCGGCAAGGGCGTCATCACCGTCGATGGCCGCATGGTCGAAAGGCTGCATCTGGTGATGGCCGAACGTGTCGTCACCATCGCGGAAGCGATCGGCCCGTGAGCGCGCCGACGGCAATCGATCCGCTCGAGACCGCCTATCTGCTCGCGGCGGAGATTTCCGGCGCCGACCGGACGCCGGCGGACGTGAGAAGACTCGTTCGCTGCCTCGATGCGCTGGCCTATGCCGTGCATTTCGTCGACGCGGAGAACGGCGCCGGCGAGCTGGAGCCGCCGCGGCTCGACTACGCCCAGACCTATGAAGCCATCCGGCAGCGTTTTCCGTTCCTGGGTAAATATTGGCTCGCCCTTCATCCCGTCCTGCAGGAGGGAATAGAAGGCGAGCTTGCGGTCGGTGATGCGATCGACGATCTGGCGGACATTCTGATCGAGCTCAAGGATGTGCGCTGGCTGCATGAGCAGGCCGGGCGCAAGGAAGCCCTTGCCGCCTTGCGGGAGCGATACGATATGCATCTGTGGATGCATATCCATTCGCTGCGCCAATATCTCGAAGAGGTGAAGCGTGATGACTGACAGCAAGACCAATCAAGGCAATTTCTTCGAGGACTTCCGCATCGGGCAGGTCATCCGGCATGCCACGCCGCGCACCGTGACAGCGGGCGACCAGGCACTCTATACCGCGCTCTACGGCGCGCGTTTCGCCGTCCAGTCGTCGGATGAATTCGCCCGCGCCGTCGGTTACGCCAAGGCGCCGCTCGACGATCTCCTCGTTTTCCATGTCGTCTTCGGCAAGACGGTGCCCGACATCTCGCTCAATGCGGTCGCCAATCTGGGGTACGCCGAAGGCCAGCTCCTGAAGCCCGTCTATCCGGGCGACACGCTCAGCGCCACGTCGGAAGTGATTGGGCTGAAGGAAAATTCCAACAAGAAGACCGGCACCGTCTATGTGCGCTCGACGGGCTTCAACCAGGCGGGCGAGCCGGTCTTGAGCTATGTGCGCTGGGTGATGGTGAGGAAGCGCGACGAAGCCGCACCGGCGCCCAAGGCGCAGGTGCCGGAGCTGACATCGGCGGTGTCGCCCGACGTGCTGGGCGCCGGCTGTCCCAAGATCGCCGGCAAATTGTGGGACGCGGCGCTCGCGGGCTCGGCGCATCGCTTCAAGGATTACGAGGTCGGCGAGCGCATCGACCATGTCGACGGCATGACGGTCGAAGAAGCCGAGCACATGCTGGCGACGCGGCTCTACCAGAACACCGCCAAGGTGCATTTCAACCAGTTCAGCGAGGCGAAGGGACGCTTCGGGCGCCGGCTCATCTATGGCGGCCACGTCATCTCGCTCGCCCGCGCGCTCTCCTTCAACGGTCTCGGCAATGTCTTCCATATCGCCGGCATCAATGGCGGACGGCATGTGGCGCCGCTGTTCGCCGGCGGCACCGTCTTCGCCTGGTCCGAGATCGTCGCCAAGGCGGATGTGCCGGCACAGTCCGATGTCGGCGCGCTGCGCATCCGTACCCGCGCCACCCGCGATCTGCCCTGCGGTGATTTCCCTGAGAAGGACGCAACCGCCGAGGAGCCTGGTGTGATCCTCGATTTCGACTATTGGGCGCTGATTCCTAGGTAGCACTTTCTCTGGCGCATCGGCTCGTCCGAAAACCGCGGTCACTTTTCGGGCCGATGCGCTATAAGAGCAGCAGCTTCTTCACGATGGCGAAGATTTCCTTGTAAGGGAGCTTCGTCGCGCCCGCCGCGGCGAGCGGCAGGAGGGCGGCGGCGCCGAGCGGCACCAGGGCCTCGCGGTTGAACAGGAAGACCGACAATTTGCGCGCCAGCTCGTATTGCTTGCTGGGATCGGCGATGTCCGGCGTTTCCTCTCCATCCTCCGCCTCAGGTGCTGTGGCATTGACACCGAGAAGCTTGCGCTCGGCCTGGCGCAGCGCGGTCGTCGCCCGGGCGCCGCTCAAAGCGAATGTCCGCGCTTTCAGCTTCGACAGCGGGGCGGTGAACACCAGAAGCGGAATGGCGAAGAGGCCGAGCACGATGACGAGCCAGGCCGCCATGACGGCGCCATAGGCCGACAGCGCCAGCGCATCCTTCTGCAGGAAATGGGCGAGGGCGGCGCCGACGACGCAGCTCATGCCGAACATGAAGGTCGCATAGGCATTGGGATAACGGCCGACAAAAGCGAGGCCGGCCTTGCCGTCCGGATGCGTCGCCACCAGCCGCAAATCCAGGCGCGCCAGCCCATGCAGCAGCAGGGCCCAGACGAGATGACGCCACAGGCCGCGCGCCAGCAGAAACCAGAAGATCGGGCCGCTGATCAGAAGCGCCCAGCAGCCGGCCAGCGTCAGCCCGCTGCCGCCCGACAGATCACGCAGCGCCCAGGAGGCGGTGTCGGCGCTCTTCAGATTGTAGAAGGAGACGAACGAGATCAGGGCGGCGAGAGCGAGGCAGACGGCTTCGGCGACGCCCGAATTGCGCCGCCGCAAGGCATTTCCCACGAGGCGCGCCGCATCGGGGCGCGAGGCCGGGGCGATGAGCGGCGCTTCGGCGAATTGCGCCAGGGTCTGGCGCAGCTGCGGCTCGACCTGGCGCTCGGCGATGATGAAGATGCCGACCGCCACGAAGAAACGGGCCCAGACATTGAGGTCATAGAGAAACGGCGTGCCGGGGCCCGAGACCAGATTGCCCTCGGCGAGGCTCAAGAGCGCCGGCACGGCCCAGGCGAGGCCGATGAAGATCACGGCGCGCCGGCCGGCCTTGAGCGAGCGCTCATGCAGGAGGCCGAGACGGCGCTGCAGATCGTAGAAGGGACCGCCATGGGCCGCGAGGAACTCGCCGATTTCAGCCTTGTCCATGAGCCTGCTCTGTGGAAGTCTCGGCGACAGACTAGCCATATCCGGGCCAGGGGGCGCGATGGACCAAGGTCCAACTGGAGGGTGGCCGGCCAAAGGGGGAGATTCGGGGGCAGAGGGAAAATCGACATGAAATCTCTGCGCTTTCTGCTGATCACCGGAGCGGCATTTCTCCCGGCTTCCGGTTTCGCGGCCGATCTCACACCGCCGCCGGAGCCCGCCAGCGAATGGACCTTCAAGATCGCGCCTTATCTGTGGATGGCGACGCTCGAGGGCGATATCGGCCAATTCGGCCTGCCCGACATCGAAGTCGATGCGCCCTTCAAGGACATTCTCAAGAATCTCAAATTCGGCGCCATGGCGGTGGCGGAGGCGCATAATGGCAGCTTCGGCGTATTCAGCGACATCATGTATGTGAAGCTCGGCGTCGATGACGGGGCGAGCATCCGCAATCTCGATGTCGACATCGACGTGACGAGCGAGACCTTCACCGGTCTCCTCGCCGGCGAGTTTCGCCTCATCGATGCGGAAGGCGGCAGCCTCGATGTGCTGGCGGGCGCCCGTCTGTGGTCGGTCAGCACCGATATCGATGTCTCCGGCGACCTGGACGGATCGGCGAGCGATTCGGCGACCTGGGTCGATCCGACGATCGGCCTCAAGACGCGCGTCGATGTCAGCCCGGATTTCTTCCTCAATGCCTGGGGCATGATCGGCGGCTTCGGCGTGTCGTCGGATTTCGCCTGGGATGCCTATGGCGGGATCGGCTATCAGATCAGCGACGCGACCGCGCTCGTCGCCGGCTACCGCGCGATCAGCGTCGATTATGAAAAGGACGATTTCAAATTCGACGTGATCGAACACGGCCCGATGCTCGGCGCCGTGTTCACTTTTTAAAGCGTGATGGCTTTAGGAAGAGGCGCCATCACGCTTTATTTCCTCTTGCGCATGATTTTCCCGGATAACCGCTGCGCACTTTTCCGGATCATGCTCTAGATCAAGCCCGCATCCATCAGCAGGAACAGGCCGCTCAAGGTGAAGAGCGACAAAGCGGTGCCGAGCGCGATGGCGCCCGAGACGGGCGCGGCACCGGTCTCATAACGCTGCGCGAAAAGATAGGCATTGGCGCCCGTCGGCATGGCGGCGAGCATCAGCGCGATATGGGTCCAGAAGGGGTCGAGTCCGACCACATAATGCGCGATCAGCCAGACGACGACCGGCAGGCAGAGAAGCTTGAGCGTCATCAGCGTGAAGATGGCGCGCCACTGGCCCTTGAGGCTGTAGCCCGCGAGAGACAGGCCGAGAGCGACGAGCGCCGTCGGCACGCCGGCCTCGCCCAGCATTTCGAGAAAGCGGTCGGGCACCGGATGGAGGCCGAGGCCGGTGAAACGCCAGAACGTGCCGAGCAGCAGCGCCAGCACGATCGGGTTGCGGATGAGCTGGTTGGCCAGCTGGCGCAGCACCGACAGGACCGACGGCAATTTGCCCTGGCCCGAGGCCTCGATATGGATCACGGCGGCGAGCCACAGAATGGGGGCGTGGATCGACAGGATCAGGCCCACCGGCAAAGCAGCGCGGTCGCCGAAATGGGCGAGCGCCAGCGGCAGGCCGAGCATCGCCAGATTGCCGAAGCTCGCGCCCATGGCGGCGGAAGCGGGCGCCGCCTCGATGAGATTTGTGCCGCGTGCGATGAGGGTGGTGGCGATCCACACGACCGCGATGCCGCCGAACAGCGCCGCCCAGAGCGGCCAGGGCGACAGGCTCTCCTGATCGATCACCGCCACGGTGCGGAACAAAAGCGCCGGCATGGCGAGGTTGAACACCACCTGGCTCAAGCCCTGGCCGGCGGCCGGGCCGATGAAATTGGCGCGCGCGCAGATGAAGCCGAGTGCGATCAGGCCGAAGACCGGGAGGATGGTGGTGAGGATGGAGGACATGCGAGCGCCTGCACATTAACCGCTCACGGCACGATGCGATAGTTCCTGCCGTACCAGCGCATCTCTTCCTCCTGCAGGCGGATCGGCGCGCCCGGCTCCGGCGGGCGCCAATCGGCCCAGGCCACCGCGGCGATGGTGCGCCCATCGGGCAAGTCGACGAAGACCCGGGGCAGGCTTTGACCCTCGTCGGCCTGATGCACGGTCCAGCGGACAAAGCGGGCCTCGAGAATGTCGCGTGACACGGGAACATTCGTCGCCCAGAAGATCAGCCACGCCGCCACGGGCAGCCCGACCAGGACGGGAGCGACAAATTTCAGGATGGCGTCGAGCGTCATCCGTCGGTCGAGACGTCGGGCGAGCTCTTTTCTCATGCCGGGTCGTCGCTTGCCGACTTGATCATTGGGTTTGGGGCAAGACGATAACGTCTGCCGGACCAGAGAAGCGTGAGTTCTTCGAGCCGGATCACGTCGCCGACAGCGGGAGGCCGCCAATCCGTCGGAACGGCCGCACCAATCGTTCTTCCGTCGGGAAGATCTACAAAGATATGGGGATTGCCCTGGCCGTCATAGTCTTGTCCAACCGTCCAGCGAACGAATCGCCCCTCGACAGTCTGACTCGAGATCACGAAGCGGCTGGCTATCCATAGCGCCATGCATGTCAGAAACAGCAAGCCAAAGGCGAAGGCCGCAAGATTGCTGCGAACTATGTCGAATACCACCAAGCGAGTGAAGTGCCTGGCAGTTTCCTTTTTCACGCCGCTTCCTCGCTGGCGCGCGCGTCGATGAGCCTGACGAGATCGCTCATGATGCGGTTCAAGTCGAAGTCCTTCGGCGTATAGACCTGGGCGACGCCCAGTTGCTTGAGCACCAGCACGTCTTCAGGCGGAATGATGCCGCCCGCGACCACCGGCACCTGGCCGAGGCCAGCGGCGCGCATGCGGTTCATGACATCGCGCACCAGAGGCACATGCGAGCCCGACAGGATGGAGAGGCCGACGACATGCACCTTCTGCTCGAGCGCCGCGGCGACGATCTGCTCCGGCGTCAGACGGATGCCGTCATAAGAAACCTCGAAGCCGCAATCGGCGGCGCGAACCGCGATCTGCTCGGCGCCGTTGGAATGGCCGTCGAGGCCGGGCTTGCCGACGAGGAATTTGGGCGTGGCGCCGAGCTTGGCAGCGAGCGCCTCGACCTCTCGCCGCACGTCGGCGATCGATTGCGAGGCTTCGCCGCGCATCAGCAGCGTGACGCCGGTAGGGGCGCGATATTCGCCGAAGACACGGCGCAAGGTCTCGCCCCATTCGCCGGTGGTGACGCCCGCTTTGGCGCAGGCGATCGATGGCTCCATGACATTGCGGTTTTCGCGCGCTGCCGTTTCGAGGGTTTTCAGCGCGGCGGCGACGGCTTTCGCGTCACGGGCGCCGCGCCAGGCCTTCAGCTTCTCGATCTGCTCATATTCGACCGTCTCGGGCACGGTCAGGATCGCCTCGCCGTCCTCTGACGCAAGCGGCGACGGCTCGCTCGTGGTGAACGCATTGACGCCGACGACCTTGGTCTCGCCCGCCTCGATGGTGCGCAGGCGCTGGGCATTGGACTCGACCAGCGCCTTCTTCATATAGCCGGTCTCGATCGCGGCGATGGCGCCGCCCATGGCGAGCACACGCCCGAGCTCGAGGCGTGCTTCGGCCTTGAGCTCTTCGACCTTGGTCTCGATCTCCTTCGAGCCGTCGAAGATGTCGCCGTAGTCGAGAAGATCCGATTCATAAGCGACGATCTGCTGCATGCGTAGCGACCATTGCTGGTCCCACGGCCGCGGCAGGCCGAGCGCCTCGTTCCAGGCGGGCAATTGCACGGCGCGGGCGCGGGCGTTTTTCGACAGCACCACCGCCAGCATCTCGAGCAGGATACGATAGACATTGTTCTCGGGCTGCTGCTCGGTGAGGCCCAGCGAATTCACCTGCACGCCATAGCGGAAGCGGCGCAGTTTCTCGTCCTTGACGCCGTAACGGTCGCGGCAGATCTCGTCCCACAACTCGGTGAAGGCCCGCATCTTGCAGATTTCGGTGATGAAGCGGATGCCGGCATTGACGAAGAAGGAGATGCGGCCGACGACTTCCGGGAAGTCGGCCTCGGGGATCGTGCCGCTCGTCTTGACACCGTCGAGCACGGCGATCGCCGTCGCCAGCGCAAAGCTCAGCTCCTGCACCGGCGTCGCGCCCGCCTCCTGCAGATGATAAGAGCAGACATTCATCGGATTCCATTTCGGCAATTCAGATGCCGAGAAAGCGATGGTGTCGGTGATGAGCTGCATCGACGGCTTTGGCGGGAACACATAGGTGCCGCGCGAGAGATATTCCTTGATGATGTCGTTCTGGGTGGTGCCGGCGAGGTTCGCGCGGCTCGTGCCCTGCTGGTCCGCTGCGGCGACATACAAAGCGAGCAGCCAGGCGGCGGTCGCATTGATGGTCATCGAGGTGTTCATCTCGTTCAGGGGAATGCCCTCGAACAAAGTGCGCATGTCGCCCAGATGCGAGATGGGAACGCCGACCTTGCCGACTTCGCCGCGCGCCAGGATGTGGTCGCTGTCATAACCGGTCTGGGTCGGCAGATCGAAGGCGACCGACAGGCCGGTCTGGCCCTTGCCCAGATTGGTGCGGAACAGGCGATTGCTTTCGGCCGCGGTCGAATGGCCGGCATAGGTGCGGAAAATCCAGGGGCGGTCACGCGTCATGCAGCGCATCAAAGCATGAGCGATATTGCGGCGCAACAATTCCTTGGGAGGATCACAGCGGCCGGAGCAAAGCCATATTGACCAATCCCATGGCGGTCATGCCCGAAAACAGGGCAAAGGTGCCGTTGGCGGTGATTTCGAGCGGCGGCGACCAGTCGGGAAAAATCTGGAAGCCAAGAAAGGCGCCCAGGGCCAGCGAGAAGAAATTGCCGGCCATGCGCGGCGTGTCGGAGGCGTCGGTGATCTGGTTGAGCACGATGGTGGCGGCGAGCAGAAGAACCAGCAGGAACAGCCCGCTGCCATCGGTCAGCGCCGACCAAAACCACGACATCACAGGGGCCAGGAGATCCACCATTCCACCAACCCGGTTTGCTGCCGAATTATCGGCCGGAGTCACGGCGGGGTAAAGCCCGAATGGGTCAGTGTCATTGACCTGTCATATGCCCAAAACTGCGGCAAACTGTCATGATCGGCCTGTGAGCAGTCGCAATGTACTTTTGTTGCATTGCGAAATGACATAGCCTTCCCTTTAAGTTTGGGGAACGGAGGAATACCCATGAGCGCCAAAGCGAAAACAAATGTCAGCGCGCCGGCCAATGCCAATCAGCCGGTGAAGGATCTCTACGAGATCGGCGAAATCCCGCCGCTCGGCCATGTTCCCGAGAAGATGTATGCCTGGACCATCCGCCAGGAGCGGCATGGCCCGCCGGACAGCGCCATGCAGGTCGAGGTCGTGCCGACCTGGGCGATCGGCGAGGACGAGGTGCTGGTGCTCGTGATGGCGGCCGGCGTCAATTACAACGGCGTGTGGGCGGCCCTCGGCAAACCGATCTCACCGATCGATGGCCACAAGAATCCCTATCATATCGCGGGCTCCGACGCGTCCGGCATCGTCTATGCCGTCGGTTCGAAAGTGAAACGCTGGGCGGTGGGCGATGAGGTCGTCATCCACTGCAACCAAGACGATGGCGACGACGAGGAATGCAATGGCGGTGATCCGATGTTCTCGCCGTCGCAACGCATCTGGGGTTATGAGACGCCGGACGGCTCCTTCGCGCAATTCGCCCGCGTGCAGGCGCGCCAGCTGCTGCCCAGACCGCAGCATCTCACCTGGGAAGAATCGGCCTGCTACACGCTGACGCTGGCCACTGCCTATCGCATGTTGTTCGGCCATCGCCCGCATACGTTGAAGCCCGGCCAGAATGTGCTGGTGTGGGGCGCTTCGGGGGGCCTCGGCTCGATGGCGGTGCAGCTCATCGCCACCGCCGGCGGCAACGCCATCGGCGTCATCTCGGATGACGACAAGGCGGATTTCGTCATGTCGCTCGGCGCCAAGGGCGTCATCAACCGCAAGAACTTCAAATGCTGGGGCGAGATGCCGAAGGTCGGCACGCCCGAATACAACGAGTGGCTGAAGAACGCCCGCGAGTTCGGCAAGGCGATCTGGACCTTCACCGGCAAAGGCAACAATGTCGACATGGTGTTCGAGCATCCGGGTGAATCGACCTTCCCGGTCTCGGTGCTGATCGTGAAACGCGGCGGCATGGTGGTCATCTGCGCCGGCACGACCGGCTACAATCTCACCATGGATGCGCGTTACCTGTGGATGCATCAGAAGCGCGTGCAGGGCTCGCATTTCGCCAATCTGATGCAGGCCGCCAACGCCAACAAGCTGGTGCAGGCGCAGCGCATCGATCCCTGTATGTCGGAAGTCTATGCCTGGAGCGACATCCCCAAGGCGCATATGAAGATGTGGAAGAACGAGCACCGCCCCGGCAACATGGCGGTGCTGGTCTCAGCGCCGCGCACCGGCCTCAAGACCTTCGAGGACACGATCGAGGCGGCGTCCTCCTGACGCGCACTTTATCTTTCCATTCGTCATGGCCGGGCCCCGACCCGGCCATCCAGCCTCGCTGTCGCACATCCATAGCAGGATGGGCTGGATGGCCGCCTCAAGGGCGGCCATGACGAGTTTGGAGTGGCACTCATGAATGAGGACCGGCTGCCGGTTGCTCAGTTGCGCAATCTCGGGCCCAAATCGGCGCTGATGCTGGCGGAAGCCGGCATCAGGACGATTGCCGAATTGCGCGCACTCGGTGCGGTGAAGGCCTATCGGCGGGTGAAGGACAAGGCGGCGCTCACATTGTTGTGGGGGGTCGCCGGCGTGGCC
>NNBT01000262.1_pt1 | contig 22229 bp, 21 predicted proteins | sample 1173831 | NCBI WGS metagenome assembly NNBT01 (sample SAMN07173936, study PRJNA388173) | plant metagenome | isolation source: symbiotic tissue sample KVJ10 | place: Norway: Troms, Kvaloya island | reverse complement strand
AACTAAGAGTAAATCGTTTGCCCAAGAGAATTACGCAGAAAACTATGTAAAATGGGTGACAGAGCCAGCTTGGAATGCACCACTAGGTGGAGAAACTGCGGTAGATATTGCTAACCGTTCTATGCCTGTAATTGCTGAAATTCAAGAAAAACATCCCCAAGGTAATGTTTTAGTAGTTTCCCATAAAGCCACGATTCGGATTATGCTTTGCAGTTTACTGGGAATTGATTTGGGACGCTATCGCTATCGGGTGAATATTTTGGTCGCGTCGGTAAGTATGGTTAAATTTGACGTTAATGGCCCTTTGTTAGAAATATTGGGCGATCGCCATCATATACCCGATGATATTCGCTCTCGCCCAGGAACATAATATAGCGGTTCTCGTTTGGGTGCAATACAGTCTGACCTCTCTCCTAAGAGGCTACGGTGTACACACATCTTTCTAGAAAACCAAAATCGTCGTAGATCCCCCTAAATCCCCCTTCAAAAGGGGGACTTTGAGAGCTTTTTGCCCCCCAATTTATCGGGGGGTTGGGGGGATCAAAAGGCTGTGGTGCAACTCTAGAAAACTTGTGTGTACACCGTAGCTCCTAAGAGGAGAGAGGCTTTCCGCCGTAGGCGATCGCGCCAGTTGACAAAGCCCTCAGTAAATAGGAAATTAATTTGATCGGGTATGAGGATTTCTGCCTTGCCGAACTGATTTATTTTCATAGGTTCTAGCCTATATTTGGCAAGATCCCTATCCCACAAGACTTAACTCCTGGTTTCGATATCGTATAACTGGCATAAAGTGAGGAGTTTTTGTTTAAGGCGATCGCGCACATTCTCTGGTAATATCACTACACAATCTGGCGCATATTGCATAACTTCCCGTATAAACCAAAATGTACTCGATACTCGCCTAATCACTCGTCGAACTTTTGGTTTATCTGGTAGCCATTCATGGATATCATCTTCTGGTTTAGCTTGATAAGCAAAAGCCAAATTTGCTAATAAGTGCATTTCTACTTTTATCTCATCCAAATTAATACGCCACTCACCGGAAATTGAAGTCACTGCCGCATCCGTAATTCGGTCTAATCGTAAACTCCAGTTGTGAACCAGTTCTGGGATATCAAAATTTCCTTCTGTTTCCTCACACCAGCAATCAAGATATTGTCGCTTTTCGTGGGGTGCTACTTTGGCGTGGCGAACCGTAAAGTTTAATAAACGTCCAGTTGCATCTTGATAGGAAAGCTGAAAGGGTTGTTCGCGTAAGATGTAGCGGTCTATTTCTAAGCGCCAAGGCGGGGGCAAATTCTCTAAGAAACGTTCGATTTCGCCTCGCAGAGGTAATGATAGTTCGCTGCGTTCGAGAAGTAAGTTTGCAATGATTTGGGCTTGTTCAATTTGCCCGATATCTGTCAACGCATTGATACATCTATGTAATGCTCTAATGCGTGGTTCTTTCCAATCGTTATTGTTACCGATGAGTAACTTACGTTGAGCGATCGCTTCTATCAATTTAGAGATATTTGGGCGATCGCCCCACATCATACCGAATTCTAAGGCGATCGCTTCTAGCTCGGCTTTATCACGTTCTGATATCGACAGTGTAATAGATTGACCTTTTCGACTCATATTTTATACGGACACTTTTATACGGATATATCTTGGCAACTTCTATTTTGCATGGCATTATAGGGAATAACAACGAGTTACGGACAGTTTTTAAGCAAATTGAAAAACTTGCACCATTGGTGCGAGAAATAGGCTGGAGATGTTTTATACCCATCTTAAAAACTGCAACCAATGGTTGCAGAAATTTACAAGTGGTATTTCTTAGCACATATATAAAAACTGCCGCCATTGGTAGCAGAAATTGATTAGATTTACTAAGTCTGTCATTCTTTTTGCATAAAACTTCCGATAAACCAAGCATTCACAAGGAATTATCAAGGATATGTCTGAAAATTACAGCATAAATCTCAAACCTGTTTATTCTCAAACCGTCCCTACACCTGACGGGGTGAAATTACCTAAAGATTGGTCGCTTTCTTGGCATCAAGTGGAAACTTTGGAGGCGTTGCGCGATCCAAATATTGATATAGTGTTCAACACTGCCATAACCGGGGATGGTAAAAGCTTGGCTGCTTTTCTTCTGGCTATGACAGATGGTGTATCAACAATGGCAACTTACCCGACTAACGAGTTAGCGAGAGATCAGGAAAAGCAAGTACAAAAATATAAGGACGAATTTCAGCCAAAGAAAAACCCACAGATTTATCGTCTGAATGCAGCTATTCTGGAAGATTTTATCGAAACGAATAAATTACCAACTAAACAGTCTGGATTAACTAATCTTTCCAACCAAGCAGAAATTTTGCTGACTAATCCTGATATTTTTTACTATATTCACGATTTTCGCTATCTTAGGCGTTTTAAAAAAGATGGTAAAACCAAGGGAGAAAATGCTAATAAGCTACTCAGTAAAATAGATGATAACTACAACTTGTTTATATTTGACGAGTTTCATGTATTTTCGTCAGCTCAAGTTGCAAGTATATTCAATGCAATATTGTTAATTAAGTATACCGTTCCAAGCAAGAAATTTTTATTTTTATCGGCAACGCCAGATGATTTATTGCTAGATTTTTGTGATAAATCTGGCATTAATTATAAAGAAATTAATCCAGCCAAAAAAGGAAAATATTTTTTTTCAGAAAATGGTACTCAATGGCGGCAAATTAGTCAACCAATAACTTTATTTTTTCCGCAAACACTAGAACCTAGTTTTTCATCCACTTATGATTGGCTGATAGAAAATTCTGAATCAGTAATTTTAAAGTTTTTTCAAGATTATCCAGGCAGTAAAGGTGCAATTATTCTCAACTCGATTGCTGCGGTTAAGAAACTAGTTAAGCATTTTAAAAATATTTTTAAACCTTTAGACTTAGAGGTTAGAGAAAATACAGGTTTAACTGGTGAGACAGAAAAAGTTGAATCAGTTGCGAAAGCCGATTTACTCATAGGAACATCAACTATTGATGTAGGTGTAGATTTTAGAATTAATTTTTTGGTATTTGAAGGTGCTGATGCAGGTAATTTTATTCAACGCTTTGGCCGGATAGGCAGACATAAAGATTTTCACCCTCATCCTTATCATGCCTATGCTTTGATTCCCAAATTTATTATTCAAACATTATTCAAACCTGATTTAGACTGTTTGCAAGATGGCAAAACTTACGACCGAGTAACCTTTACACAAGCTATTCGTTCAAGTTATCCATTTGTGAATGAATTTAAGCAGTACCCTAAACGCTGGGGTGCTATTCAATCAGCTTGTGTTCATCAAGAATTAAGACGGCTGACTCATCAATATCCCGATGCGGAGAAAAACTTTAAAGAGACTATTGAAAAAGCACTTGATGTAAATATTTGGACAAAATATGGACAAATTAATCAATGTTTACAAGAAAAGAAAAAGAAAGTCATTGATGAAGCACGAAGTTTTCGAGGAAGTAGTCAGTTAGATTGTGCAATTTATGATTCAACAAATCCAGAAGAACCAGAAAATGAACGTTTTAAAATTTATAACTTACCAGGTATTCTCAGCAACTTTAAGTTTGAATGGATGGATAGAAAGGAATTTATACAGCAAGCTGAGAAATCTAGAGTCACAACCACTCGTTTTCAAGAAGCTTTATGCTGTTTGAAACTGACTGGCTATCGAGAAGTAAGAGAAGACTGGAAATTTTACTATCCAGAAGATATCAGCGAAATTGCCAAGTCTGGTAAAGTACAGGTTCTAAAAGGGTTAGAAATTCGCCAACCCCACGGTAGCGGGATTAATAAAATAAGTGATGCTGTATCGGGTAGGGGTTTAGTATGCTTTCTTTCAGATTGCGATCGCACTTACCTCAGAGCAAAGTTAGGTTTACCTATCCACTTTCAAGCATACTCCTTAGCAGATAAATATAGTAGCGACGATAAGAAGTCGCCACCGTACACTATAGCATTTGGTAAATCTGCACTAATGCTGGAAACCTTACTTTGGTTTCGGAAGCCGAAAAAGGATGATGGCTGGATTTGTTAGAAAGTAGTTATATAACATCAAATTTTGGGAATACTAATGGTTGAAGATGATTTGCTTTCTCGAATTTCGATTGACCCAAACATCTGTTTTGGAAAACCCTGCATTAATGGACATCGTATTTGGGTTTCTTTAATTTTAGATTTATTAGCTGGTGGAGAAACTATTGAGAGCATTTTGGAGGCATATATAAGTATAGAACGAGAAGATATTTTAGCGTGTATTGCATTTGCTGCTAAGGCAATTAAAGATTTATATAGTGAAGATGGGGAATAGAGATGAGTATGAAGAACGTTGATGAATATCCTGAAATTCCAGACTTAGACAACTATGATGAAGATGAAAAAGATACTCCTGTTGAACGTGAACTTTTAACTCTTAGCCTCTTCAAAAAGGCAATTAAAGAAGTACCAGAAAACAAGGAAGATTCCATAATTATTAGTTTTTCTGATAATGTATTACCTAAGCTAATTAATCAATTAGTAGGAGCCACAGCTAAGGGTGGTCAATTTACAGAAGACCGTAGATCCGAAGGTAAAAACGTTGAACGTAGTAAGCATGACCAATCTTTATTATCTCATCTGCTTAATGGTTTATTCCCTACTTACCGGATTATTCAGAAATTAAAGTCATCAGAACTGGAAACTAATCCTGTTAAGCGCCAATGTGAAGAAAAGGAAACTCGTTTATTTGTAGCTGCGTATATTCTACATGACTTTGAAAAATTCCCCGACTATCCAATTTGGTTGAAAGAAAATGACACAGATGATGTATTTAAAAACCGTGATTGGCGTAAAGACCCTGCAAAAAAATCAGATGCACCAAATTTAAGACGCGGGTATGTAAAACAAAAAATTCAGGATTTTAGTTTAGATAGTTTTTTGGGTGAAGATTGGGAAAATTGTATCGATGATATTGTGTGGCTGAGTAGTAATGCTGGTGATGGCAGTGATGCTGATCGAGGTTTAGAAATTCGTGGTTTGCGTCCTAATTTAGATGGTCGAGTGCGGAATATTCTGCACAGATTATTAAAAATGTCTGATTTATTTGCTTCATTGTTAAAGCATCCTCGTGATGTAGAAAGTGATGGCAGAAATGAGAAATTACCTGAGTTATTAAACGACTTAAGTAATGGTCAGTTAACATTTAGCTACCATGCTCTATCAGATAATCGTGGTGTGCTGACGAATATTATTAATAATGCTTTGATGGATGCACATCCTCAGCAATACTACACACAGTTATTGTATTTGCCAGATGGTGTAGTATACCTTGCCAGTAACGATGCGCCTGCAATTCATACTGCTGATATTCCCAATCAAGTTGTAGATAAAATTAAAACATTATGCAGTAAGCAGTTAACAAAGCGACAAACAGGTTTTAGTCGAGATGGTAAAGGTTTCAAGTTCGCTGATTACTACTGGTTATTTTTCCGTGCTAATGAGTTAATGGAAGTCAGCATTAATGCAGCTATCAGTATACTCCCTGATACTAAATTAGCCTCATCTGGTAAGCGGAGTGAAAGTTTACAAACTTTTCAGACACAAGGAGAATTACCACAAAATATAGATGTTGTATTTGGTAATGAAATTCAAATTGATAGATTAGCTGAATTTGGAGATATTATATGTCGAGGTATTTGGGGTAAATGGCAAGAACGCGCGAATGAATACCAAAAACAATTTTCTAAAGCTGAACGTAAAAATATTCCTGATTTAAATCTGACTGAAAAACTAGCTGAATACTTGGGTTTGTTAGAGGAAATACCAGCTTTAAGACAAATTCAATCTCTCAAGAAGACAGGAGGTGTTCCTTTAGATTGGTATTATTTATCGGCTAAGTATTACCAGAAAAATCTAGGTAAAAATTTAGCGCAAAATATTGAGTTGATGGAAGGAATGGTTAACTATACTTCCAAGCTCATTAAACCTATTTTAGAAGATTTTGCAATTCCTGATGGTTGGAGTGATTTACGCACTTATGTAAGTCGAGTTATTTCTTTACCAACAGGTGCAGTTGTTGAACCTAAGCCAGACCAATTTTTAATAGAAATAAGTAGGTATAACGCTGCAAAAGTTACAGGAAGAGGTAGAGAAAATGTTTGTGCTATATCTAGTTCTCCCTACACTGTAACGGAGCAAATGGAGTCAGCAACGTTATTTGCACCACAAGTTTATAGCAATCGCCAAATTTTATTTAATGCTCAAGCTGCAAAGCGGCAAATTTGCTCAATCTGGTCAATTGAAATCATGTTGAGACAAATTATGATGAGTAAGACTAACGCGACTGGTGCAGACTTTGAAGGTCGTAAATATCGCTATCTCTATCTCTATCCTGCTTATTTCTTTACTCCAGAAACAAATAAATTTTTGCAAAAGGCTTATAACGCCATATCTCAAACTCGATTTGATGCTGAACTTCGCAAACATTTTGTTTCCAAAGAACAAGTTGCAAATTTAACAATTGACAACTATCAACAAGTCGATGATTTATTGATTAAGCAGGATATTCCACCAGAAGATGATAAGACATTTAAAATTAGCTATCCCGATGATGAAACATTAACTTTCTTCTTTATTGGTTTACCACCAGGAAGAGAACCAACAGATACAGAATCGTGGGTAATGCCAACTTGGTTAGCATTTGCTTTACCGCTTGTTCTCGATGTAAAAGTCGTTGCATCAGAATCACCTGTACCACCTTTCATTAGTGGTGCTGATTTTGAAGAAACAGTTTTAATTGATGGAGAACACCAAGCGATTCGTTCTTTGATTAAGAAAGATAACTATCGTTTAGATAGTATCTTACCTCACAAATCTGGACGCTTTTCACCTTTAAATGCTCTCACTGCTGCTTACTCTATTCACTTGGAAGTTAACCGTAAAAAAGATGGCGATCCAGATTGGGGAAAATTAGCAGATTTAGTAAGAGATTTAGAAACCAGTCCTCTCTATGTCTTCCATTACCTTAATAAATGGTTGCGAAAGCAAGACAAAATTGATTCTGTATCTATTGCTAAAATTCGTCTGTATCGACACCTTTACTACTGCTTTGATCCTAAAGGAGATAAAATGACTAAACTTGATGAACTAACCAAGCTATACCGCAGTTTTTATAGAGCTAAAAGTAAGGGTAAACCACCAAAAGCTAATGCAATTCTCAAGCCAATTGATGAAGCTGCTGATGTTATCTTGAAATTTAATAAAGATTTGGCAGATGATAGTGAATCTTTAACACAACTCGTAGCAGCTAAAATAGCAAGTCTTATGAAAAAAGTTAGACGAAAAGAAGCAGAGGGAAAACCAACATTAATTTTAGTTGATGGTAAGTGGAAGCCTGCCTTAACTTCAGAAGAAGAACGTCGAGCAGTTTATGAATTTTCTAAGTATTTTGTCAAGGAAATATTTGAAGTAAGTTTTAAAAGCGATCGCGCACGTTTAGCAGGTACTCAACTCAATTTAATTAGAGATACCTGTGAATACCTTTATCGTCTAGCAGATGATGAAGAACGTAAAGCACGTCCGCAAGATGAACCTGATGATATTCCTGAATTAGAACTTGAAGCATCAGTCTAATTTATTCTTTTTTTACAACTAACTAAATCGGAGCAATCAAACCATGAAATTCTTGAAAACACTCGATTCTAAATTTTTCCACGATGTAATCCCTGCTAAACCAATGGGGAAATATGTTCATTTCATTACTATTCGCGTTACAGAATCTTATCCTTTATTTCAAACAGACGGTGAACTGAATAAAGCTAGAGTACGTGCTGGAATTGAAAACAAAGAACCTATTAGTCGCTTGGCAATGTTTAAGCGCAAGCAGTCTACACCAGAACGTTTAACAGGTAGAGAATTACTACGTAACTACAAAATTGGTGATTCGGAAAAATGCGACTACAACGTAGATTTCAGCAAAACTACTCCTGATTGTATTCTCTACGGTTTTGCTATTGGTGATTCTGGTTCTGAGAAATCTAAAGTAGTTGTAGACACAGCCTACTCTATTACACCCTTTGATGATTCTCATCTTAACTTTACCCTCAATGCACCTTTTGAAAATGGGACAATGAGCCGTCAAGGGGAAGTAACCAGCCGGATTAATAGTCAAGACCATATATTACCTCAAGTCTTTTTCCCTAGTATTGTCACGCTGAAAGATCCTACTGAAGCTGGATTTCTCTACGTTTTCAATAATATTCTCAGAACACGCCATTACGGAGCGCAAACTACCCGCACTGGTAGAGTGCGTAATGAGTTAGTTGGAGTCATTTTCGCTGATGGTGAGATTGTTAGTAATCTTCTCTGGACTCAAAAGATATATGACGTAATGAGTAATGCAACTCCAAAGCAAATTAATCCTCCTGATCCGCTCAATGAAGACGAGGTTTTAGAAGCGGCTACACAAGCAATTACTACTTTAATGTCTCAAGAGTGTATTTCTCATACTGACTTTGTTGGTGCATCCTTCACACAACTTTTGAATGAAGTGAAGTCTATCACCAGTGATGAAACTCGATTGCTAGAAATGTTGACTCAAGCAAATGATGAATCATCTGTTTATGCTCAAACATGGGTTCTTAAATCAGGGAAGAAAGACGCTAAGAAAGATACCAAGGTTAATAAGAAAGCTGCTGCTGTCACGGAGTAAGCAAGATGGTTTCAATTTATCGTTGTCAAATAGAACTACATGACAGCCTTTATTACGCAACTCGTGAAATCGGACGATTGTATGAAACAGAGCCAATAATTCATAATTATGCTCTCTGTTATGCACTGGGTTTAGTTGATAGCCAAATCTACTCTACTACCGTTGCTGAAGAACATTCTTATCGCTATTTTTGCCCCGAACAAGTGCCAAAATATGAGGAGCATTTAACGCCTCTCAATCAACAGCAAATTTACGTAACTCCGGCGCGATCGCTCAATCATTCTTCTATCCTCAACACCTGGAAGTATGCTAACAATAACTACCACGTTGAAATGGAGAAAACCCAAAAAAACATTCCTAGTTTTGGCAGAGCAAAGGAAATAGCCGCAGAAAGCCGATTTGAGTTTTTTGTAATATCTCAAAAAGAACTCAAATTACCAAAGTGGATTCGCTTGGGTAAATGGATGAGCAAAGCTGAAGTGACGGTTGAACCATTACCGAAACATAAAATTTCTGAAGGTATATTCACTTGTACACATCCATTAAATCCTTTAGATGTGATGTTCACTAATCAAGTGATTAGCTATGATGTTGTGAATATGCCTCCAGTTAGCTTAATTCAGAATGTCCAAATGCGAGGTCAATACTATCAATTTGAAGGCATTCAAAACTTAAAAATCCCAGTTCGGATAGAATATCGTTTTCGGAATTAATCATTTCCCAAAACCTTTACCACGGCTTTTATTTTTTCGAGGCTCTATCGTCATTAACTCAGCTTTAAAACCTCTAGAATCTTGCAACATTAACTTACGAATTCGCTGGCGTTGGTAAGTCTGCACCTCAGCAGCTAGGGGATGATTAGAGTCAATTTTTAGGTGAGTAATAGAAGAAACATATTTTTCTTTACTTTCAGGATTATTTGGCTCTTTTAGTCCGCACATAATCCCGCCTTCATCTCCTGAATAGCCAACGGAATCAATCTCAAATTCCCTGTCTGGATCGGCGTTTACTCCTTTTTGCTTTAATGTCTTTAAAAACTCCTTCCCGGCTCGTGCTTTAATGGGTAAGTTCTCTTTCAGTTTTTCAGTTAGTGCCTTTGCTGCATTGTAATCATCAATTCTCATTGGTCTTTCTCGCTATGTAGTTTTTCTCACTTAAAAGAATACTACTATCATCAGTCAACAGTCTTTAAAATTTTAGATACCACATTCAGCGATCGCTTCTCTATCCCCAGTGAAACATTACCAGCAACAATCCAACGCCTTCCCCAGCGATTACCTAAACAACTTGTGGGGAGAAATCCAAGCTTGTCCTTACTTTGCTATCAACAACCTCAACCGCGATTTTGTCGCCACTAAAGGATTTTCTGTAGTATTTCAGCGTTCTGGATTAGCAAAAGTAGAACAGCAGTTTCCCTACTTCAAACCTTACCTCGATTTGGCTCTCCAGCCGAGTTGTAATGCTTTTTACCTCAATCCTTTACAGCTAAAAGAAGGCTCCCGCGTCGATCCGCATATCGATCGCTCCTTACGTTCCTACTCCAAAACCATTGAACCGCCTGCGGTTGTTAGTGTTCTCTATGTGCGCGTACCTGCGGATATGGAAGGGGGAGAACTGGTATTGCGATCGCACAAACGCCAACTTGGGCAAATTAAGCCCCAATTCAATACTTTAGTTTATTTTCAAGGTGATTTAACCCATTCGGTTAACGCCGTCAAAACCCCAGGAAATCGCCTAAGTCTCGTTTGTGAACAGTATAGTTTGAGTGATGATGAACTCCAAGAAATCCCTGAGTTTACTGTAGAGTCAAGAATCACTCAGTCTACAACCAAAAAAAGAAAGTATGCCTCATAGTTTAGTGTTGAATTTGCTACCTCAATCGCCCATTCCACCACAGTATCTTACAGGTAGACATCTCCACGCCCTATTTTTAACCCTCGTTAGTTCTGTAGATAGCATATTGGGCGATCGCTTGCACGATTCTACCGCAGATAAAGCCTTCACTCTTTCCCCCCTGCAAATAAGGGGACAGGGGATAGGGGATAGGGAACAGGATCGGGGTAAATATAAATCTAAAATTTCTACTAGCAGTAGTTTGCAGTACTCACATCAACAACCCATTCCCGCCGGAACTCCTTGTTGGTGGCGCATCTCTTTATTAGATGACACTCTATTTGGTAAACTTACCCAACTTTGGCTAAATCTGAATCCCAATCGCCCTTGGCATCTTGGCCCGGCTGATTTGTATATTACCAGCATTCAAGGCACACCCCAATCTATTCAACCTTGGGCAAATGCCAGTACTTACGCTCAATTATACGAAGAAGCTAGCGATCGCAATTCTTCCATTAATCTTACCTTTTCCACGCCTACCGCCTTCCGTCAAGGACAGTATGATACTACCCTTCCTACCAGGGAATCTGTGTTTAACTCCCTACTTTCGCGGTGGAATAAGTACAGTGGCATAGAATTAAATCAGATTGCGATCGAGTCAATATTTCCCTCATTTGTCAATATTCACACAGAAATATTAGCTGATTCTCGCAGCAAATTTATCGGCATTCTTGGCGAAGTTAACTACAAGATTTTGGGGGCAATTGAACCCATACAAATTAAGCAACTTAATACTTTAGCTGATTTTGCTTTGTATGCAGGAATTGGTCGCAAAACAACTATGGGAATGGGAATGACACGGCGGCGATATTCTCCATAATTTTAATAATCATTTAAAACTACCTCAGTTATGAACCAAACCGAATATATTTCCATTGCGGCATTGAATCAATATGCCTATTGTCCGCATCGCTGTTGGCGGATGTTTTGTGCCGGGGAATTTACCGATAATCAATACACAATTGAAGGCACAACTTTACACGATCGCGTCCACACTACAAGCGATGTACAGCGAGGAGAGACTTGGCAAATTCGAGCAATTTGGCTAAAGTCTGAGCAATACAAACTCATCGGCAAATCTGATTTAATTGAAGCCGAATCAGGTGAAATTTATCCAGTCGAATATAAACGGGGACGTAAAGGTGAATGGGATAACGATGAATTGCAAGTTTGTGCCCAAGCCTTATGTTTAGAAGAGATGACAGGACAACCAGTTAACACTGGATATATCTATTATGCCCACTCCCATCAACGGCAATTAGTAGAGATTAATTCAGAGTTACGGCAAAGTGCGATCGCGACTATTGAATCTGTCACAAATCTCTTAGAAACAGGAGCAATGCCAAAACCAGTTTACAGCAAATGCTGCCAAGGATGTAGCCTTTATTCGCAATGTTTACCCAAAGCAACCGATAAAGTCAAAAGTTATCAAGAAGTACATTAAATCATACCCCAATACAGTTCAGAATGAGCAACAAAACCATCATGTAGAGACGCGATTTATCGCGTCTTGAAAGACCAATTACTTACACCAACAACCATAAGTTTGTATTGAATCATACCTGATGATTCTACTTATTCAAACTCAAACTATTACTAGGAATCATCACAAATGGGAACACTTTACGTAACACAAGCCGATGCTTTTATCGGTAAAGTTGACGAACGTCTCACCGTTAAAGCTGAACAAAAAACAATCTTGGATATCCCTTTAATTAAGATAGAAGGAATTGTAGTAATAGGTAGGGCTACCGTTTCCCCCTCAGCTGTCAGTGAACTTTTAGAACGTCACATTTGTTTAACATTTCTCACACAAAACGGACGATATTTAGGACGTTTAGAACCAGAAGCTACTAAAAATATCTTTGTTCGGAAAGCCCAATGGCAAGCTGTGGGAGAATCACAACCAGCAATACATTTAGTCAGAGGATTTGTACGGGGTAAATTGAAAAATTACCGCCATACATTACTTCGCACTCAGCGAGAACATCCCGATCTTGACCTGAATAATAACATCACTCGATTGGAAAACGCGATCGCACCAATCGAAAAAACTAGCAGCATTGATTCTCTCAGAGGCTTAGAAGGTGCTGGTAGTGCAGCCTATTTTGGTTGTTTTCAACAACTAATCAAAACCTCAGAATTTCGATTTGAAGCCAGAAACCGCCGTCCACCAACCGATCCGGTTAATGCCCTACTGAGTTTTGGGTATTCATTACTACGCCATGATGTGCAAAGTGCTTTAAATATTGTTGGCTTCGATCCTTATCTAGGATACTTACACGTCGAGCGTTATGGTAGACCTTCCCTAGCTTTGGATTTGATGGAAGAATTTCGTCCTTTAATAGTGGATGCTGTAGTGTTGTCGCTGATTAACAAGCGATCGCTAACCCTAACTGACTTTACCACCGAACCGCTCAGTGGTGCTGTGTCTTTAACCAAAGAAGGATTGCATACATTTCTTCGCACCTATCAACAAAAGAAACTATCGAGTTTCAAACATCCAGTTTTGGGAAACAAATGTACCTACCAAGAATCCTTTGAAATTCAAGCGAGGTTACTGGCTAAATACCTCATGAACGAAATCGATAAATATCCCCCTTTAATTCTTAAGTAACTTCCGCACTAACATGTATATTGTTGTCAGCTACGACATTCCAGAAGATAAGCGTCGGACTAAAATCCATTCGATTCTTAAGTCTTATGGACAATGGATGCAACTGAGTGTGTTTGAGTGCGATGTCACTCCCACTCAGTATGCTAAACTGCGATCGCGTTTAGCTAAATTGATTAAACCCGACACTGACAGCGTTCGTTTTTATTTTCTCTGTGGCTGTTGTCAGCGAAAAGTCGAACGCATTGGCGGAGAACAGCCACGAGATGAAACAATTTTCTTTGCTGAGTCTCCTTCTAGCTAGGTTCCTGTCTCTCAAATGCGCGGAAGGGTAGGTGTAGAAATTTCACAGCCAGAAAAAATGCTTCTATCCCAACTCCAGCAAGGCTTTCAACCCATTAACCGCCTAATCCTCATCCGCGCAATCTCTGAAATGCTTCTCAAAATAGGGTTTTAGCTTTTAAAGTTTCCTGGCGCTCTTTCCAAACGAATTCTCTAATGCTATGATTGCCCTTGAATCGCGCAACCGCACCTTGAAAACTAAATACAGCTTGGCTTTCAGCCTCCCGCTATTGCAATTCATCAAAATCCCTATTAGGGATTGAAACGAGTTGAATGTACATAAACAAGTAGTTAATCGAATTGCAATTCATCAAAATCCCTATTAGGGATTGAAACGTGGTATACCCTTTTTACACCGGAGTATTTTTGCATTGCAATTCATCAAAATCCCTATTAGGGATTGAAACTTCTGTACGAATAGCTTCGGATTCAGCACCTTCTTATTGCAATTCATCAAAATCCCTATTAGGGATTGAAACTAAATGAGCTAGAGTTACTTAGTTTGCTTTGCACCATTGCAATTCATCAAAATCCCTATTAGGGATTGAAACACCGATCGCGACCTCGTTAGTAAGCTTTGCCCAAAATTGCAATTCATCAAAATCCCTATTAGGGATTGAAACACTTATTACCATTTTTCAATTCCTCACAAATGTAATTGCAATTCATCAAAATCCCTATTAGGGATTGAAACTAGAAACTAAGTTTTCAATCCCTGGTTTATACCCTTATTGCAATTCATCAAAATCCCTATTAGGGATTGAAACCTTACGATAACATCGGTACTGGTATGGGTGTTAAATTGCAATTCATCAAAATCCCTATTAGGGATTGAAACAAATAAAACCTAAGATTTTCAAATATAGTGAAGAATTGCAATTCATCAAAATCCCTATTAGGGATTGAAACGTAACTTTGGGCGATTATGAGCCATACAGTAAATCATTGCAATTCATCAAAATCCCTATTAGGGATTGAAACTTCCCAGACTGGGCAGGGCAAGATTATTCGTGATATTGCAATTCATCAAAATCCCTATTAGGGATTGAAACCTGGAAAAATTCAAACCATTCTAGATCATGTTGGAAATTGCAATTCATCAAAATCCCTATTAGGGATTGAAACTTAAAATAAAATTTTGGTAGTTCAAACACTAAGAATTGCAATTCATCAAAATCCCTATTAGGGATTGAAACTTCAAGTATTTTGAAGAACCGATTAAACCCTGGAATTGCAATTCATCAAAATCCCTATTAGGGATTGAAACTCTTCGTCAATATCTTTCAAGCGATCGCTAATCAAATTGCAATTCATCAAAATCCCTATTAGGGATTGAAACAAACCCTGCTGCAACGGTATGAAGTTGATTTAGGGCTATTGCAATTCATCAAAATCCCTATTAGGGATTGAAACACCAAGTTTATTAAACTTGGTAACAGGTATATTAAATTGCAATTCATCAAAATCCCTATTAGGGATTGAAACGCTCAGATAGGAGATTTATGGACACCTCCCTCAAATTGCAATTCATCAAAATCCCTATTAGGGATTGAAACCAAAGGATGCCGTTTAACAATTTCAAGGTCTGCGAATTGCAATTCATCAAAATCCCTATTAGGGATTGAAACGCGGAATCACACTTGGCTGGATGACGACTGTCCGCATTGCAATTCATCAAAATCCCTATTAGGGATTGAAACGCAGAGACAACCAGCAAATTTATTGTGAGGGCTACATTGCAATTCATCAAAATCCCTATTAGGGATTGAAACTAGATAGATTTATGAGTAAAAAGAGCAAATTCCATTGCAATTCATCAAAATCCCTATTAGGGATTGAAACAAAAGTGCAAGGCAGCAATACTTTCTTGGCTTGATTGCAATTCATCAAAATCCCTATTAGGGATTGAAACTTCATTCCATAGCGATAATGTAAATCCTGATAGCTATTGCAATTCATCAAAATCGCTATTAGGGATTAAAACATTTACTTCTATTCCCTGTTCCCTGCCCACGCAAGTAAATTCAGGAATCAAACCGGATTTCTATAGGTGTTCGTTATTTACTGAACACCTGAAGAATTTAGTTAAGCTTCAGCAATATTTTTGTTAAGCCATCGCCTAACTGCTCAATAGATTGTTGCTGTTTAGGATCTTTTAACGTGCCATCAGCATTAAAAGCTTCGTAAGCTTTAGGTAAGGCTATTTGATCGGGAAGTACTAAAACTTTGATGTTTCCCAAAATAGAGCGCAGGTGAACCAATCCCCGCAAACCACCAAGAGCGCCTGGGGAAGCGCTCATAATACTAGCAACCTTACCTGCAAAAGCAGCCAATGGTGCTTCATTTGGGGCTGGACGAGATGCCCAGTCAATGGCGTTCTTCAAAACTGCTGTGAGTGAACTGTTATATTCCGGCGAAGCAATCAGCAATCCTTGATGAGAAATCATCAAGTCTTTAAAAGTGCGGGCGTTGGCTGGTAGTCCTTTTTGAGCTTCCAAGTCTTCATCAAACAGAGGTAAAGGCAAATCGCGGAGGTCTATATAAGTAACCTCTGCGCCAGCTGCCTTAGCGCCAGCCGCCGCGATTTTTACCAGTTTTTTGTTGTAAGAATCTATCCGGGTGCTGCCAGCAAAGGCGAGGATTTTCGGTGTAGATGCCATAATTCTAGGTTGAATGGGAAGGATTAACCTGTTCAGCTGCATTATCCTGTTTTCAGGCGATCGCTATTTGCTACCTTTAGATTTTCTTTACAAACTTTTTCGTTATGGCGAATTGGTCAGACTCTTATCTCGGCAAGTTACGACAAGTTGTAGGCGATCGCATACTTCTATTATTTGGCACACGTGTGATTATAGAGGATAATTTGGGGCGTGTTTTATTGCAAAAGCGGAGTGATTTCAAACTTTGGGGGCTACCTGGCGGTTGTCCTGAAATAGGTGAATCTGCCGAAGAATGTTCCGCACGAGAGGTTTTTGAAGAAACTGGTTTAACGGTTAAGCGTTTTGCAGCTGTGGGATTTTCTTCCAACCCAGCTATTGAAGCTGTCACTTATCCTAATGGCGATCGCGTCCAAAATTTCATTTTAATTTTGCGAGCCGTTGAATGGTCAGGCAGCCTCGCTTGCTTAGATGGAGAATCGCTGGCGCTGGAATTTTTTGATTTGGCTGATTTACCTACATTAATGCCAAACGATCGCCCCGTTTTAGAAAAGTTTCAGGAATACAAAAAAAGCGGCGAATTTCTGATGTTCTAAGAGGGTGTTTGAAAAATCTAAATTATTACTAGCCTTGGCGACTAGAAGTCACAGCTACACAGACAAAACCCACACTTCTCTACGAGACGCTGCGCGAACGACAAGCTCAGTGACCGCCTACGTGAGTTAAAGAGTTTGATTTTGTGTTAGTCCGCGCAGGCGGACTTTGCTTGTGTAGCCGCGATTTCCAATCGCCCAAAACTTTTCAAACATCCTCTAAAGCATTTTTTCTAAGAATTGCTTGGCGCGATCGCACTGAGGATTTTGGAAAAACTCGTTAGGGGTAGTGTCTTCTGCTAAACTTCCTTGGTCGAGGAACATAATCCGATTGGCAACTTCTCTAGCAAAGCCCATTTCATGGGTGACAATCGCCATTGTCATCCCAGATAGCGCTAAATCTTTCATCACTTCCAGCACATCCTTAACCATTTCTGGATCTAATGCAGAGGTGGGTTCATCAAATAAAATCATCTCTGGTTTCATTGCTAATGCCCGTGCGATCGCTACTCGCTGTTTCTGTCCCCCCGATAATTTGGAGGGATAGACAGACACTTTTGATTCTAAACCTACCTTAGCCAGCAATTCTAAGCCATGTTCTGCTGCTTTTTGCTTGTTTATTCCTTTTACCTTGATGGGTGCGTAGGTGACATTTTCCAGCACATTCATGTGGGGAAACAAATTAAAATGTTGAAATACCATCACCAATTGCTGACGTACTTTAGCGATGTTTGCCTTGGGATTGGTGATTTCTTGGTCGTGAAAATAAATTCTGCCTCTGGTGGGTTGTTCTAGCAAGTTTATGCATCTTAAAAAGGTAGACTTACCTGAACCAGAAGGGCCTAATATGGCAACCACTTCCCCTTGATAAAACTCAGTTGAAATATCTTTGAGTACGTCGAGTTTGCCAAAGGATTTACATAAGAATTCCGTGCGAATTACTACATTATTCACTTTCCCGTAACCTCCTTTCTAAAGCTGATGCACCCAAAGTCATACCCATTACCAAAACATAGTAGATTAACCCGGCAAATAGCAGTGGTTCAAAATAAATATATTTGTTTGCACCAACGATTTGGGCGCTGCGTAATATTTCCACCACTCCAATGGTTGACACCAGCGCGGAATCTTTAAGCAATCCGATAGTTTCATTTACCAATGCCGGGAGAATGTTCTTCAATGCTTGGGGCAAAATCACATCCCACATCATCAACCAATAGGGAACACCCATAGACATCGCCGCTTCACTTTGCCCTTTATCCACCGCTTGAATCCCACCCCTGATGGTTTCTGACATATAAGCGCCAGAATTCAGGGTAAAAGTTAGCACCCCAGCCTCCAATGCGGAAATATCATAGCCTGTAAGCTGGGGTGTTGCGTAATAAACTAATGCCAACTGTAATAACAAAGGTGTACCTCGAAAAACAGAGGTGTAGGCGTTAGCAACCCAGGTAAGCGGCTTGATGCCGAGAATTTTTAACAGAGACAAGATTGTTCCCCAGATTAACCCCAAGGTTACAGATAATAGGGTGAACAACAAAGTTAAAGGGATTCCCCGCAGAATAAAGGGAATGTCGGGAAGAATTCTGGTGAAGTCGAGATTCAATCCGCCTTTGGCAGCAGTTGAGGATGCAGTATTGGCGGCAGTATTCTGTGAAAACCATTTGGTTACTAGTTTAGCCAATGTACCATCGTCCTTCATTTGTTGAAGGACTTTGTTAAACGGTTCTACAAAAGAAGAACCTTTAGGAAAAGCGATCGCCGATCCACTTGCTTCCTCTGAGGGAATTGTATTAAATTCTAAATCTGGGTTAGCTTGGGCAAATCCCTTAGCGACGGTATCTTCAACAATTGCGGCATCAATTCGCCTAGATTTGATTTCTTGAACGACTTCCGGCACTTTGTTAAGTTGCTTTAGCTGAATACCCGCGACTTTTTTCGCAATTTTCTGAGCATTTTGTTCTTGTATGGTTCCTAGTTGTACCCCAAGCTTTTTTCCTGATAAGTCTTGGGGTTGCTTCAGGTTGCTACCTTTAGGAGCGACAATTGTATCTTTGGCTTCGTAATAAATAATTGAAAAATCAATATTTTTTTGACGTTCTGGAGTCGGAGTCATTCCAGCCATGACAAAATCAGCGCGATTTGCTTGGAGTGCAGGAATTAACCCATTAAAATCTGATTCCATTATTTTAAGTTTAAACCCTAGTTTTTCAGCCAGGGTTTTGGCAATATCTATATCAAAGCCAACGATTTGGCGTAGGCGTAGCCCGTCGTAGACATCGCCTCCTTTCGTATCATAAAACTCATAAGGAGGATAATCTGGGGAAGTAATCAACGTCAGCGTGTCTTTCCCTAAAGGTGAAGCAGCTTTTAGAGAATTACTATGTCCGATGATGATGTTGATTACTACTACTGCTACAACTAGTATTGTTGATAGCCATGCTTTCTTTTTCTTCATGAACTTGATCAATCTATAATTTACATTCCGCACCTTATACCAATTTTTTATGAGGCTGCATAGAATTCGATCCCCCCTAGCCCCCCTTAAAAAAGGGGGGAACTAGAATCAAAGTCCCCCTTATTAAGGGGGATTTAGGGGGATCAAGATATGTGCAACTTCACATTAAGTTGGTATTAAGAGAATTCCAAATAAAAAAATATCCCACAACTGACGCAAAAATCCTCTCTATTCCTCCTCACTCTGTGTTCTCTGCGTCTCTGTGGTTCGTCAAATTCTCACTTTAGTCGCCTCCAGTAGCTTGACGCTGGCATAAATAGCATCAATATAAGGTGTGGGAATTTGAGTAAGTTTTCCCAATTCCGCCACCGCGCCAACAATGGCGTCTATCTCCGTAGCGCGTCCGGATTCAATATCTTGTAACATTGAGGTTTTATGGGCACCAACATTTTCTGCGCCATTAATTCGCTGTTCTAAAGTGATACCAAACTTTATACCAAATTTTTCTGCGATCGCTTGAGTTTCAGTCATCATTTGTCGCGCTAGTTCGCGGGTGAGGGGATAGCGGCAAATATCCTCTAGAGTCGCACCAGTTAAGGCACTGATGGGATTAAATGCTACATTCCCCCACAACTTGATCCAAATTTCTGTGCGAATCTGATTGCGGATTGGTGCTTTGAATCCTGCTTTTTTTAAAGTCTGTGCTAATAATTGAATGCGTTCTGTTTTACTCCCATCGATTTCACCGAGAGTAAAGCGATCGCCTTCAATATGTTTAATTACACCTGGTTCAATTATCTCAGTTGCCGGGTAAACAACACAACCAATAGCACGTTCAGCACCGATATTAGCTTCAATAATCCCATCTGCGTCAACAGATTGAATCCGCGTACCTTCATACTCACCGCCATGCTGACAAAAGTACCACCAAGGAACGCCATTTTGGGCTGTCACCACCATTGTGTAAGGATTGTAGAGTGCAGGGAGAGAAGGTGCGATCGCGGCTACACTGTGAGCCTTCACAGTTAAAATTACTACATCCTGTGTCCCTGCTGACTGAATATCATTAGTTGCCATCGGAGTAACAATTTGGCTGGAACCGTCTGCCATAAGTAACTTCAGCCCATTTTTTTTAATTGCCTCCAAATGAGAACCACGCGCAATCAGCGTCACTGCTTCACCTGCCAGTGCCAATTTCGCCCCTAAATATCCACCAATCGCACCCGCGCCGACAATACAGATTTTCATTTTGTCAAAAGAATATGAGTCGTGGAAGACAATATATAGTCGCTTTTACCCTCAGCAAAAAGCAGGATGAGATTTGTAGAAAGTGGCATTATCTGAATTAATTATCTATTAGGGTTTGCGGTACTGCACTTCGTGGTTGAATTCATCTTGGTTAGACTCAATATTTTGAAAAAATGTCGATCTGACAAATTCCAAATTATGTAGTAAGGCAATAGAACGATGATTTTCTACATCAACGTCAGCGCGGAAATTAAGATTTTGGTATGTCTCAACTAAATAATTAATCATACACTTCACGGCTTCGAGCGCATAACCTTGTCCCCAGAAATTAGGGAAAAACACATATCCAAGCATTGCACTATTATCTATAGTAATTGTTGCTTGAACATATCCAACGTAGCATTTCTCCACAAGAGACCAGACAGCCCAGTTTAACCAAATCTCCGTTCCATCCGGTGATTGACGACGTGCCAAAACCATGTAGCGATCGCGAAGTGATTGAACGCTTTGTGGCGGCATATCTTCAATAAACTTGTATATACTCGCACTCTGTAATCCATCAAAAAGCAGTTCGGCATGATATGGTTCTAGTGGTTCTAAACAGAGTCGTTGAGAGTACATTTTCATTAGCGATCTAGACCGAATACCTTGGACTAACTCATCTTTAACATCAACCTGTAAATGCAACATTACTTGATATTGATTACCCCTCAAATAGTTAGACTTTGCATCGCTTCTAATAAATCTTGATGAACAGATTTTGAAGCAGCTACAATCAATCCAGGCATACTATAGTTTTGACAAGTATGCAGTGGCGGTAAAGTCGAACCGTCCAGAGTAGTTACAATCCAGCCAGCCTCTTTTGCAATAAAAGCGAGTGCAGCACTATCAAGAAATTTGCCCGATTTGATAACTGCTCCACTCAAATCGCCAGTGAGAATACCATTAAGATTGGGAATTTGAATATCACTAGAGTAATCATTCGCTATATCGATTACTTTATATCGATCTTTTAATAAATTTGCGATGGAATTCATTCCCCATCCTAATAAAATAGAAGGTTTGGCAGATGTTATATCTAATGGGGCACAGGCTTCTAAGTTCATGTCTAGCGTGCCTTTAAAAGCACCTTCACCTCGAAGGGCGTAAAAATAAATGTTTTGGGCAGGAGAAATGGCAATTACTGCTTCAAAGTCATCCGCATTTAGAATACTGAGAATAATTTGGTAATTAGAATGTCCATCCATATAAAACTTCGTGCCATCAATCGGGTCGAGTGTTACTAAGTAATCCCCTTCTGAACCGAGTTCGGTAGCGCGAAAATATTTGGTATTATTAGAACTTTCATATTCTTCACCATAAAAGCGAATATCTGGGAAAGTGCCTAGTAATACTACTTCTACCAGATTTTGAATAGCCACATCTGCGTCAGTAAGGGCGGCACTAAAAAAGTTGTTTGCTTGTTCTTTGGCAGGAAGTGCAGCAATTTTTGGTTGTAGAAAATTGGCATAGGCTGCTGCTACTTTGAGATGGGGGAGTAAAGTCTCTAAAATTAATCGAGTAGTTGGTGTTGTGGACATTGCAGCAAACTCCTTTTAGAAATAATCTACCGTCCGCAGGGCGATAGAATTCTATATCTAGACAAAATTACGGTATCATTTGGATGCAATGATACCACCGTTGCTATATTACTTTAATC
>NNBT01002926.1_pt1 | contig 22232 bp, 21 predicted proteins | sample 1173831 | NCBI WGS metagenome assembly NNBT01 (sample SAMN07173936, study PRJNA388173) | plant metagenome | isolation source: symbiotic tissue sample KVJ10 | place: Norway: Troms, Kvaloya island | reverse complement strand
ATAGTAACCTTATGCAAAGTTAAAACATTGTTTTTATTAGTAATCGGTAGATGAAAAGAATGTACCCGATATAAAATCTGTATTTATCCGTGTGCATCTGTGGCTAAAAAAACAATATAACAATTGGCTTAAACCTAAATATATATTCGGGATGTGGAGTAAAACGCATCCCGAAATAAAATAAATTTTAGCCCTTAATAATATTCATAATCATTAAATTCGTTTTCTAAATCCATTTTAATGAAACAGCTCTTACTTATCGCCTTTACTTTCCTTTCTGTAACAACCTTTGCCCAAAAAAAGCTTCCGATAATAAAGGCAAATTCAAAAACTGCTAAAATTTATGAAGAAGATGGTCTTTTAAAAGGCTGGAATATCGATCCTAAAACAAAACCCGATGTTTATACCACATCAAAACTGGTGAGAGTCAAAACAGTTAAATTTAGAACTGATATCGATTCCATTACCTTTAAGATAAAACCAGGAGAAAAAAAGGATTTTATCGTGCTTTTAAATGGCAAAGATTCTTGTTATACACAGATTGCAAGTCCGGAAATTAAGAACTTTAGTAAAATCAAACCCGAAATTCACGACAGTATCCCGTTGTTTATTAATAACGAAAGTACCATTTATGTAAAATCCATATTTAATAAAGTTGATTCATTGAATTTAAATTTCGATAGCGGAACAACAGAACTGGTGCTCACCAATGAAGTACTAAAGCATAAAATAAAGTCTGATCCTAAATTATACAATACCACTTACAACCTCAATATTGGTAATAGCGATTATAAAACAAAGTTGTATCCGGCCGAACTCACCGGCGTTGGTACTGACGGGAGATTTGGCTGGGATTTGTTCGATGGGAAAATAGTTGAGCTCAACTACGATAAAAATGTAATGATTGTGCATTCCATTCTGCCAAAATATGTAAGCAGGGATAAAGACTTTAGCAAATTAAATATCAAATATTTATCGAGTCTTTTTTTGGTAGAAAGCACTATTGAACAGGGTGGTGTAAAAAACACAAATTGGTTCCTTTTCGATACCGGCTATCACCGTACAGCCATGCTGGATAATGATTTGCTTAAAACAGGCAATTTCCCTGCCGATAAAATGGAAGTGATTAAAAAAGTAATGATGCATGGTGCTACCGGAAACGAAATACCTGTGGTTACTTCAAACCTGCAAATCCTTAAAATTGGTAAATACGAACTAAAAGATGTCCCGGTACAACTATTAACGGGCAACAAACCATTAAGGGGAGCAAATATCCACATTTTGGGTAACGAAGTTTTAAAACGCTTTAATACCTTTTTCGATTTCCAGAATAATGTAATCTACCTTAAACCTAATCGTTTTTATAATGACGGTTACGTGGAGCAGAAAAAGAGCGGAGTGTAAATCTGGTTCTGTTTAATCGCGTTTTACAATAAATTAAATAAACTTGCGTCATCCCCAACTTGATTGGGGATTTTAATGTCTGATTAACATATATTAAGATTCCTTACCTTTGTGTAATGCAAAAAACGTTTACCGATCAAATGGGGAGAGAAATGACCATCAATTTCCCTCCAAAACGGATTATTTCTATTGTGCCATCACAAACAGAACTTTTATTCGATTTAGGCCTTGATCAGGAAATTATTGGATTGACCAAATTTTGCATCCATCCAATAGAAAAATTTGCAACGCGCACTAAAGTAGGAGGGACTAAGAAACTGAATATTGATCTCATCAAAGATTTAAAACCCGATCTGATTATTGGCAATAAAGAAGAGAATACCCAGAGTGATATAGAAGAACTTGCCGAATATTTTCCCGTTTGGATGAGCGATATTTTTACACTCGATGATGCGATGAAAACCATTACCGAAATAGGCGCACTGGTAGATCGTGAGCCAGAGGCCAGTTACCTTAACCATCTTATTTCGGCTGGATTTAACGACCTTAAAACATTGGCATTACAACACCATGTTGATAAAAAAGTAGCTTACCTTATCTGGCGCAAACCTTATATGGCCGCCGGGAAAAATACTTTTATCGATGATATACTGCTCATCAATGGTATGACGAATGTGATAAAAAGCGAACGTTATCCTGTTGTGACATTAGAACAACTGAAAACTACCAGCTGTGAACTGATTTTACTTTCATCAGAACCTTATCCTTTTGGCGAAAAACACATCGAAGAGATTGAGGCAGCCATTCCTGATGTTAAGATCATACTCGTTGATGGCGAAATGTTTAGTTGGTATGGCAGCAGGTTGGTTAAAGCTGTTCAATATTTTTTCGAATTCCAAAAACAACTTTATTAACGATGCCGTTTTAATTTTGTAAATTGTAGCATAAAATTAAATTACCCCGTTTACACTACCATGAAAAGAATATTTATATTATCCCTGTTTGTTGCTATAATTTCTGGCTGTAGCCCCTTGAAAGATGCAAACCATACCACTTCTGTTACTGCAAGCGGAACTATTCAAAAACTTGGAATGACAACCTTTCAATACGGTACGCATTTATTAAAAACCGACAATAAAACCTATGCTTTAAAAAGTGGCTCTATAAACCTTGATACCTATTTAGATAGAAAAGTTAAGATTAAAGGAAGAAAAGTTAAAGGCTATCCAATAGATGGTGGTCCGGAGCTGGTTGATGTAACACTGGTGGAGTTTTAGAGGTAAAATGGAGGATGTAAGATGGATGATGTAGAATTTTCTATTAATCCTAATAGTCTGTCTTTCACAGAACATTATTAATTAATCAATTTTTTGCTTTCACAAAGCATCTCAAAAATTTGATTTTTCAATTTAGTTTCTATCTTTGCAGTCCTTAAAACATCCTAATGCGGAAGTGGCGTAATTGGTAGCCGCACCAGACTTAGGATCTGGCGCTTCACGGCGTGGGGGTTCGAGTCCCTTCTTCCGCACCATAATAGAAACCGTTCCGATTTAAAAATCAGAGCGGTTTTTTTATTGGTATTAGTTTGTTAATCTTGTGATGAGCGTTGCCGCTCAATTATTTTTAACCACAGATGTACACAGATGGTATATTTGTTATCCATGTTTTATCTGCTGTCAGTTATGTATATAGCCTGCCTTTTATGTTTGAAGCTAAATTGTGCTTTCTTCCCGCCCCATAGGAGAATGTCATTATATTAAGGTTTTTAACCACAGATATTTACAAATAAATACAAATAGTATATTTTTATCTGTCGTCAGTTATGTATATAGCCTGCCTTTTATGCTGGATGCTAAATTATGCTTCCTTCCCGTCCCAGAGGAGAATGTCATTATATTAAGGTTTTTAACCACAGATATATACAGATAAACACAGATGGCATATTTTTTATCCATACTTTTCATCTGCTTTCAGTTATTTTTATGCCTGCCGTTTATGCTTGAGGCTAAATTGTGCTTTTTTCCCGTCCCAGAGGGACGTCTCATGGGTAGCCAATTGCAAAATTGGCGTTTTCGTTCCGTAGGAACGTTTGGTGTTTTAAACATTAACCTCTCTACCGGCACTGCCATCTAAACCCGATGGAAGCGGTCCCGATTTTTCATCGGGATAAAGCGTACAGCGGGAATGTATCATCCTAAGCGCTACTGAACCTGCTTTCCAAAAAAAAGGCTTATATTGATTTGAAACAAAACCGATGTCTTTATTTCAGTAATAACCCTGCTTTAAGTTATAAGTTCTCATAGTTTGTTTCCCATGGTTTGTGTCTCCACAAACCATCGAGAGAGTTCTTGTTAGCTCCATATTTAATTTTTTCTCCTTAAAAACTAATTAGTTAGCCCTTTTTGATTAAAATAATCGACAAAATATGTTGAATGCCTTTTGATTATTCAATCTTGTTTCTATCTTTGCAGTCCTTACAACATCCTAACTGCGGAAGTGGCGTAATTGGTAGCCGCACCAGACTTAGGATCTGGCGCTTCACGGCGTGGGGGTTCGAGTCCCTTCTTCCGCACAACAAGATAAAGGCCGTTCCGATTTAAACATCGGAACGGTTTTGTTTTTAAAAACATTGATTAATAAAAATTGATGTACTGTTTCGGTTGTGTCGATATATGGTTTTTCTCATATTTCAATTCCCCGATCTAAAGCACATCTTAATATATCTCAGAAAAAATGAATATTACACAGGAAAAAACCGGCAACTTAAATGCTGTTGTAAAAATCAAGATCGCACCTGCTGATTACACTGGAAAAGTAGAGAAAGCTATTAAAGATCAAGCTAAAAAAGCACAATTACCTGGTTTCCGTAAAGGAATGGTTCCTGCTGCCCACATAAAAAAAATGTATGGCAAAAGTATCCTGGTAGAAGAGGTTAACAATTTGTTAAACGATACCCTGTCAAACTACATTGCTGAGCAAAAGTTAGAAATTTTAGGTCAGCCACTTCCTAAAATGGACGATGAGCGCGAATTTAAATGGGATAACACTGATGATTTCGAATTTGACTACGAGTTAGGTTTAGCGCCTGCTTTTGATGTAAACGTATCATCAAAAGATAAATTTACCGAGTACGTGGTTAAAGCTGATAAAGAAACTTTAGAAAGCCGTATCAAAAATATCCGTCGTAGCTATGGTAAAATGACAAACCCTGAAGTTTCGGCTGATGATGACGTTTTATATACCGAATTAACTCAGGTAGGTGCTGATGGAGCTGCTATAGAAGGTGGTATTATCAGCACGGCAACTATCCGTTTGGATCAGGTAAAAGATAAAAAAATCCTTAAATCGTTAATCGGTTTAAAGAAAGATGATGAAGTTACCATCGATATCCAGAAAGCCCTGGAAGATGCTGCGGTAATTTCAAAAGCTTTAAATATTTCGGAAGATGAAGCTGCTGAGTTAAAAGCAAATTTCAAACTTCACGTTAAAAACGTAAACCGTTTAGAAGAGTCAGACTTGAACCAGGAGTTTTTTGATAAATTATTTGGCGAAGGTGTAGTTACAGATGAAGCTGGTTTCAAAGCAAAAATTACTGAAGAAGTAGAAAGCATGTTTAAACAAGATGCTGAGCGTAAATTATCGAATGATATTTATGAAGCATTATTAGTTAAACATAACTTCGAATTGCCAGATGAGTTTTTACGTCGTTGGTTAAAAGCAACCAACGAAAAATTAACCGACGAAGAATTGGCAGAAGGTTATGATGATTTCGCTAAAAACCTTAAATGGACTTTAATCGAAAACAAAATCATTAAAGACAATAGCATCGAAATTAAATACGAGGATGTAGTTCAGGCGGCTAAAGCAAAATTAGACGCACAGTTCAGAATGTATAGCCCAAGTCCACTTCCTGAAGATCAATTGGCACAGTATGCTGTTCAGTTTTTACAGGATAAAGAAAATGCAAACCGTGTTTTCGAAGAGGTAAAAGCATTAAAAACTTTCGAGCAGATCAAATCCATTGTTACTTTAGAACAAAAAGATATTGATTACGATAAGTTTATGGCGCTAGTGGAGAAAAAATAACAGCGGTTGGCGTGTGGCGCTAAGCTTTTAGCATAGTGCCAAAGCCGTTTGGGAAATGATTGAGCTATTGCTATATTTAGTTATGGCACAATTTAAATTTCAATCGCTCGAAGTTTGGCAGTTATCAATTGCGTTAACTGATAAATTACTAGATATAGCTGACCGATTGTCAGTTGATAAAAAGTAAAGATTTGCAGAGCAGCTCAATGGGGCTGCTCTTAGCATATCCAATAATATTGCCGAGGGATCAGGTTCAGTTTCCAATAAGGAATTCGCTCATTATCTGAATATTGCGCATCGATCCACCTTTGAGAATGCAAATATTTTAGTAGTTTTAGAACGTATAAAATATATTTCTGACATAGAACTGAATGATTATCTGGAGGAATTAGATAAATTGGCACGGAAATTAACCAACTTCAGGAAATATTTATTAAAATAACCCGCGTATTTGGTTTAGGCTAATAAAAACGCTTATCGCAAAACGCCAAACTCTATAACTCATGAACATAGATTCACAAGAATTCAGAAAATTTGCCGTTAAACATCAGGGGATTGGCGGTTTACACGTAGATAAATTTATTGCTCAGGCTAATTTAGACCCTAAGAGCATGACGCCATATATTATTGAAGAACGCCAGTTGAACGTAGCACAAATGGATGTTTTTTCAAGATTAATGATGGACCGCATTATCTTTTTAGGTGATGCCATTTACGATCAGAATGCTAACATCATCCAGGCGCAATTGTTGTTTTTACAATCAGCAGATGCAGATAGAGACATTCAGATCTATATTAACTCGCCAGGTGGTTCGGTTTACGCTGGTTTAGGTATTTACGATACCATGCAGTATATCCAGCCTGATGTAGCTACAATTTGTACCGGAATGGCAGCATCAATGGGTGCCGTATTGTTAGTGGCAGGTGCAAAAGGAAAACGTGCTGCATTGCCTCACTCAAGAGTGATGATCCACCAGCCATCAGGAGGTGCACAAGGTGTGGCATCTGATATGGAGATCAACTTAAGAGAAATGTTGAAATTGAAAAAAGAATTATACGATATTATTTCAGAACACTCTGGTCAAACTTATGATTGGGTAGAGAAAGCTTCAGATCGCGATTACTGGATGACTGCCGATGAGGCAAAAGGTTTTGGTATGGTTGATGAAGTATTATCGAGAAACGCAAAGAAAGATGGCGAAACAAAATAAAGAATCCCGTTGCTCATTCTGCCATTCTGGCAAGCATGAAACTTTAATGTTGATTGAAGGCATGGATGCATTTATCTGCGATAAATGTGTTACCCAGGCCAATCAGTTGCTTGCGCAGGAATTAGGAACCAAAGGGACAAAAAATATTCAGGAGGCGATAAACTTATTAAAGCCTCTTGAAATTAAACAACATCTTGATCAGTATGTAATTGGTCAGGATGATGCTAAAAAGGTACTTTCCGTTGCTGTTTACAACCATTACAAACGTTTAAATCAAAAAGTTGATAAAGACGAGATAGAGATTGAAAAATCGAATATCATGTTGGTGGGCGAAACCGGAACAGGTAAAACGCTTTTGGCTAAAACCATTGCGAAGATTTTGCATGTGCCTTTCTGTATCTGCGATGCAACTGTTTTAACAGAAGCAGGTTACGTAGGTGAAGATGTGGAGAGTATTTTAACACGTTTGCTTCAGGCTGCAGATTATGATGTAACTGCTGCAGAGCGTGGTATTGTATATATCGATGAGGTAGATAAAGTAGCACGTAAAAGTGATAATCCATCCATTACCCGTGATGTATCTGGTGAAGGTGTTCAGCAGGCTTTATTAAAGATTTTAGAAGGTACGGTAGTTAACGTTCCACCTCAGGGCGGACGTAAGCACCCGGATCAGAAAATGATCCCGGTAAACACCAATAACATATTATTTATTTGCGGTGGAGCTTTTGATGGTATCGAACGCAAAATTGCTAATCGTTTACGTACCCAGGCTGTAGGATATAAAGTAAAGAAAGATGAGACCGTATTGGATCTTAAAAATCTTTATAAGTATATTACACCTCAGGATTTAAAATCTTTTGGGCTAATTCCAGAATTAATTGGTCGTATACCAGTTCTTTCTCACTTAAATCCATTGGATAAAGAATCTTTAAGAAACATTTTAACTGCACCTAAAAATTCATTGATTAAGCAATACGTTAAGCTTTTTGCTTATGAAGACGTTAAGCTTGTTTTTGATGAGGATGTTTTAAATTTTATTGTAGATAAAGCAATGGAATATAAATTGGGAGCGCGTGGTTTAAGATCGATTTGTGAAGCGATTATGTTGGATGCAATGTTTGATACACCAACGCAGACGGATGTCAAGGAGTTGCATATCAATCTCGATTACGCGATAGAGAAATTTGAAAAGGCCGATTTTAAAAAGCTTCAGGCCGCTTAAAAAAATCAAATCCTTCCCGTAATTCGGGAGGGATTTTTTTTAATATAGTATTTTATAACGCCAGGCGATATGCGCCCGGCAATAAACCAAAAAAGTATGAACGAAGAAAAAGACATAAAAAAAGACGAAGAAATCGTAGAAAAATCGAAAAAAATTAAAGAGGTAGAATCTCCCGTTAAATCTGGATTAAAATCCAAAGATGAAATTGTTAAAAACTGGTTGCCACGTTACACCGGCCGCCCATTAGATCAATTTGGTGATTATATCTTACTGACCAATTTCAGTAAATATGTAAGCATGTTTTCGGAGTGGAACGATAACGCACCGATTATGGGTTTAGATAAACCTATGCAGAGCGTTACCGCGAATGGAATCACCATTATTAACTTTGGTATGGGAAGTCCGTTGGCAGCAACCATGATGGATTTATTAACAGCCATTAAGCCTAAGGCTGTGTTGTTTTTGGGTAAATGTGGTGGTTTAAAAAAGAAAAACCAATTGGGTGACTTAATCCTGCCAATTGCGGCCATTAGGGGAGAAGGTACATCAAACGATTATCTTCCGGCAGAAGTACCTGCATTGCCAGCTTTCGCCTTGCAGAAAGCGATTTCTACCACCATCCGCGATCATGGAAGAGATTACTGGACCGGAACCTGTTATACCACCAACCGTAGGGTTTGGGAGCATGATAAAGAATTTAAAAAATATTTGAAAACTTTACGTGCAATGGCTGTAGATATGGAAACTGCTACTATTTTTACCACTGCATTTGCCAATAAAATCCCTGCTGGTGCATTGCTTTTGGTTTCTGATCAGCCGATGATCCCTGAGGGTGTAAAAACTGCAGAAAGCGACAGCAGCGTTACCGAAAAATATGTAGAAACGCATTTACGCATTGGCATCGATTCATTGAAACAATTGATCAACAATGGATTGACTGTGAAACATTTGTTGTTTTAACCTATAATTTAAGCAAACCACAAAGACTCAAAGCGCATCAGGATCTTATTTCTTTGCGTCCTTTGTGTCTTAGTGGTAAATGGCTAAACTTAAGCTGTAAAGCCTCGTAGGTAGCCATGCGTTACCAGGTCATTTTCATCATTGATGGTGTAATTGCATTTGTTATGCAGCAGCACAATCCTGTCAGAAATATTTAAAATAGACTGGTAGTAATGATCAGTTATAATAAAGCCTTTTTCTGCTTTTGCTTTATTAATATGCTTTTTTAACTCTTCTATCCATAATGGCGATAATTGCGAGAAAGGCTCATCAAGAAGTATATAATCCGTATCGCTGTAAATCATTAACAAACATTCCATAAACCTGCGTTCTCCGCCAGATAAATTATAGAATTTGGCCTTTAAATGATTAATCACAAAGTCAATTTGCGTTAATTCAGCTTGTCGTTTTTTGCAAAAGGTATTAATGGCTTGTAAAACAGTGATCTGGTTTGGAATAAAATTATCTTGGGGCAAATAAGACAGGTTCTTGGATAAGTAACCTTTATCATATTTTTTATTATTTATACTAAGGTATTTGAAGTTTGCTTTTACACTTCCAAAAATAATTTTTAATAACGTGGATTTACCTGATCCGTTCCTACCCAATAAACCAACTACTTCGCCAATTTTACAGTTTAGGTAAACGCTGCTTAATACTTCGCGGTGTGCAAAAGATTGGTTAACACTGTCGATATAAAGTCCCTGCATATTGACGATACAATTAAGATTCCAATAAAAACAATTAAATCATATAAAACCAGGTTGACCACGATGTTTTTAAATCCAATGCCCTGATTTTTGAAATAATATGCGGTAGATTTATAAAACAGGAAGTATATGGCTATAGAAAATAACCAGCCAGTAATTTTGATGAATAGGGCAAAGGTATAAATCCCCGGCTCCTTAAATCCATTTAAAATGAAAAATACCGATGTGAGTAAACTAACCAATACATTCCATAAAAAAATGGGTTTGTATATAGTTAGGGATTTTGTGAGTAAACCAATCGACATGATTTAAAGATATAAAATCATAACGATAAATTTAGTTGCTTATAATAAAAAAAGATCGCTAGCGTATAATCGTCATTTCGACCGTAGCGGAGAGATCTAATAAACAAAAAAAGACCAGCCTTAGCCGATCTTTTAATATCTGTGTAAATCTAATCTCTTATCCTAAATAAGATTTTAAGATTTTACTTCTTGAAGTATGACGTAAGCGTTGTAACGCTTTATCTTTAATCTGACGAACACGTTCGCGTGTTAAGTTAAATTTCTCACCAATTTCCTCTAAAGAAAGTGGGTGGTTAGAACCTAATCCGAAGAATAAAACGATAATTTCTCTTTCTCTCTCCGTTAAGGTAGATAAAGAACGTTTAATTTCTTCTGACAATGATTCGTTGATCAGTGAACTATCTGTGTTTGGCTCGTGGTTTTCCAAAACATCTAATAAAGTGTTTTCTTCACCTTGAACGAAAGGAGCATCCATTGATACGTGACGGCCTGAATTACTTAACGTATCCGAAATTTTATCCACAGTTGTTTCTAAAATGTCAGCCAGTTCCTCCGGAGAAGGTTCACGTTCGTATTCTTGCTCTAATTTAGAGAAAGCTTTACTGATTTTGCTTAATGATCCTACCTGGTTTAAAGGTAAACGAACAATACGGCTCTGCTCAGCAATTGCCTGCAAAATAGACTGACGAATCCACCAAACGGCATAAGAAATGAATTTGAAACCTTTGGTCTCATCAAAACGTTTCGCCGCTTTAATTAAACCCAGGTTACCTTCGTTAATTAAGTCTCCTAAAGTTAAACCTTGATTTTGATATTGTTTTGCAACAGATACAACGAAACGTAAGTTGGTTTTAGTCAATCGCTCTAATGCTGCCTGATCGCCCTCACGAATCTTCCTTGCTAAAATTACTTCCTCTTCTGCTGTTATTAAATCTACTTTACCAATTTCGTGTAAATACTTATCCAGGGATTGACTTTCACGGTTGGTAATAGATTGCGTTATCTTGAGTTGTCTCATTTATACGAATTGTGTGCTCTTTAATTATTGAGTGTGCAAAGTTACGAAATTGTATGGCATTCTGAAAGGATAAAATGCTGAAAATGTTGCCGTTTGCACAATTTTTTTACAGTTTTACTTACTACAAAAATCATTCCAAATAAAATCCTGATGCCATTTGCCAGCTTTTAAGCGTTATAGTTGATATTCGACTATTATTTATTGTAAATCAATAAATATATTTTGATTCGTAATAATTTATTATTTATGTTTGTGCTATAAATTATTAAATAAATATGACGTTTCTTAAATTTCTGTTTTTTAATCTGAAAAATACAACCTCTGGTTTTTAGGTGATTTTAAGGTCAGGAATTTTTGTCAGATTTTTAGGGCTCAGTAAAAATAATCTGACCAGAATTGAAATCGTTTTTTACCATTACGCTTTTTTTAATCTAACCTCATGAACACATTCACCCTCAATTTGAGGAATTCGGCTATTATCGTGATTGCCTTTTGCATCATTTCTATACTTGTACATTTAGTTTGTGCCTTTATCGATTATAATAATGGAACGCTGAGTTTTCTGGTAAAGAAAATCCCTGATGCTCAAATAGAGAATTTTAATGGTTTAAAATTTAAAAGCAAGCAAATTGGTGAAATAGAGATTAAGCCGACCAAAATGCAGGCTGTAGTATTGGAGAATGCCGTATATAAAGATGGTGGTGCTACCATGTTGTTTTACCTGATTTTGTGCATTGGAGTGCTTAAAATGATAAAAAAAAGAAATATTACTTTGGAGCATTTAACGGAGAAAAACATAGCGAAAGTTATTTGGGTAGTAGCCGGACTATTTTTTGGACTCAAGTTAATAAGTAGAATACTGCTCAGTGAATATGTTGATAGCTTAACTATGGGACAATTTAAGCATTATGATAATTTACAGGGTTTTTTCGGCTTTTCGGTGCTAGGTATTATGATTTTTAATGCAGTATACAGCTTAATTGAATATTCGAAAAAACTAAAACAAGAAAACGATTTAACCATATAAAAATGAGTAATACAGTTAAGATTTTAAAAAGCTGCGCGTATAGCCTGATTTTTTACGCAATAGTTTCTGGTTTATCGCATGTGGTGTATGCGGTGATTGATTATAATAAAGGTAATTTGAGTTTCAATGTTTCCAGACAATTATCACCTGTAACCAATAAAATAAATGGTTTCGATTTCACCAAGCGCGAAATAGGTGTGATCAACATAAAACCGACTTTAACACAGGCAATTGTTCTTGAGAATGGTGTTTTTGGAGATGGTGGTGCCAGTGTGGCTTTTTATTTAATACTTGGCACTGCGATTATGCTTGCTGTAAAGTTTAAGTCAATCAATGTTTACGCGATAGATGAATGGAATGTTTATCAGCTATTGGTTATAGTGGCATTCTTGTTTTTTGCTGTTAGCATTGGAGGGAAGGTAATGATGGATAACTACGTTAAAACTCTGACAAATGGTGCTTTTAAATCTTATGATGGTTTGCACGGTTTTTCGAGCCTTTATGGTATGGGCTTAATTATACTTGCTAATGCAACTTATCAGTTTATTGTGTACACGAGAAAACTAAAATTAGAAAACGATTTAACGATATAATATGAAAAAGCAAAATCAAATTATGCTTATTAAACTGGGGTACATACTTACGCTCATAACCGTAGTTCTATTTTCGCTTACAGATATGGCCCGTGGTTTTGAAGATGGTTATGCTGACGGGGGAAATGGAGGGGTATTTGGTTTGGTGCATGGTACACTTATTCTGATCATTTCTTTTTTCTGCTTAAGGGTATTGTTATACTTGTACCGCTTTATCGATTCGGTACAGGTGGGTAATGTTTTTAGTGAAGAAAATACAAGCCGTTTAAAGCGGATGGGCTGGTACTGTACTGCTATTCCATTTTTGCTGTTTATTTTTAATGCAATGGATTATGTTCGCGCATCAGGTAATGATGAAAATTTAGCACTTAAAATCATTCAAAATGTAGATTTTCAATTCTGGTTGTTAATTTTTGGTTTAACGCTTTTAACCATAGCTTTTGTATTTAAAAAGGGTATTGAACTTAAACAAGAGCACGATTTAACGGTTTAAGTTAACTTAAGCATTTCTAAATTTACAAACTATAATGCCCATAATAATCAACTTAGATGTAATGCTTGCCCGGCGTAAAATGTCGCTTACTGAATTAAGTGAGCGGGTAGGAATTACGATGTCTAATTTATCGATATTGAAAACAGGTAAGGCGAAGGCGATCCGTTTGGAGACGTTAGAATCTATCTGTGCGGTTCTGGATTGCCAGCCTGGTGATATTTTGGAATTCCGTGCTGAGTAAGGGGCTCAGAGGATCAACGAAACCATGTTAAATAAACCTGATAGAACGGAAAGCCCGGAGCGCAGCGAGGACTTGAAGAGATAGCAGGAGAGGAGGCCGCCATAATAACAGAACCACTCATTTTCAAAAAAAAATTGACCACCTAAGACATCTTATTATATTTAAGTTGAATTGCTATTGGATTTAAACCTATAAGGTTTTTTTGGTAGTGACAGTTTTAAGAACACCCCGTCCTGCGGACACCCCTCTGGAAGAGGGGAATAAAAAAAACCTTCCAGTTTTCACTGAAAGGTTTTAATATGATATACGCTTTTTGCTTTAGTCTTTCAACTTTAGCCTATGCTTGTTCAGCCAATACTTTAGTTACTAAATCTGCTGCTTCTTTTAAAGCAATTGCAGAGTAAACCTGTAAGCCAGACTCATCAATTAATTTTTTAGCTTCTTCGGCATTTGTACCTTGTAAACGGCAGATAATTGGCACCGGAATGTTACCGATTTCTTTATAAGCATCGATTACACCTTGAGCAACACGATCGCAACGAACAATACCACCGAAAATGTTAATCAAAATAGCTTTAACGTTAGGGTCTTTCAAAATGATGTTGAAAGCCGCTTTAACTGTTTGTGCATTTGCAGTTCCACCAACGTCTAAGAAGTTTGCAGGTTCGCCACCAGCTAATTTAATGATATCCATGGTAGCCATTGCTAAACCAGCACCGTTAACCATACAACCTACGTTACCATCAAGGTTGACAAAGTTTAGGTTAGAAGCACTTGCTTCAACTTCCATTGGATCTTCTTCTGTTACATCACGCATTGCTGCATAATCAGGGTGACGGAATAAAGCGTTTTCATCTAAATTAACTTTAGCATCAACTGCAATTACTTTATCATCAGAAGTTTTTAATACCGGATTGATTTCGAACATTGAAGAATCGGTAGCTTCGTAAGCTTTGTATAAAGCAGTTACAAATTTAACCATTTCTTTATGTGCAGCTCCGCTAACACCTAAATTAAATGCAATTTTACGTGCCTGGAAGCCTTGTAAACCAACTTTAGGGTCGATTTCTTCTTTGAAGATTAAATGTGGTGTATGCTCAGCAACTTCTTCGATATCCATACCACCTTCGGTACTGTACATGATGATGTTACGGCCTTTAGCACGGTCTAACAAAACAGAAATGTAGAATTCTTTAGTTTCAGAAGCACCTGGATAATAAACATCCTGAGCCACTAAAACTTTACTCACTAATTTACCTTCCGGGCCGGTTTGAGGAGTTACTAATTGCATGCCAATAATATCGGTTGCACGTTGTTTAACTTCATCAAGGTTTTTGGCTAATTTAACACCTCCACCTTTACCGCGACCACCAGCGTGGATTTGCGCTTTAATTACAACCCAGTCAGAATTGTAATCTACTTTCAGTTGTTTAGCAGCCTCAACAGCTTGCTCAGGAGTATCGGCAACAATTCCTTCTTGAACGTTAACACCGAAACTTTTTAATATCTGTTTACCCTGGTATTCGTGAATATTCATCTGTTTATATTTTTATCTTTATCTGTCAGATGGAGCCTCATATAATTAAAATAATTATTTTAATCATATCGGGTTCATTTGCTACAAAATTTGCCCAAAGCTACAATTTCAAACCCTTTAAACAAATAGCATTTGCCGATTTTTTCAGAAAATGAACGTTTTATGTTAATCGGGAAATTAGTGCCTGTAATGTGCGCTGGTTTATGGTGCCCCGCTGATTTCGCAGATAGGCGCAGAGAATTTTTATTTGAAAGTAAGGGGGCGGTTCTTTGTGGCGGCTGGCGGCCCGCCCTGTTTTCCGCTATAAGTCCTCACTATGCTCCGGGCTTACCGCTGCATCCTGTAGCTATAGGATCAGGCTTAAAAATAATTTGGTTCCTGCTAAATGCAACAAAAATATTTCCTCTGCGCTAATTATCTTAAATCTGCGGGAACAAAACGATTAATAATGTTCTTTAGCTTCCTGCAAAGGGCGTTCCGAAGATTCCTACAGCCAGTTCAGCCCAAATTAAAAACAGGGCCAGCAAAATAGCAACCAGTATGATCGTTCTTAATGTGCCTGTTTTTAAATTTCTGATCACCAGTTCGATGGCCAAACCCGTACTGAGCAATAAAGCGCCTGCTGTAGCAAAATCGTTTAAATTCCATTTTACCTCGTTGGTAAATTGCATCGCAATTAAAGGAATGGCCAATATTGTTGCTGTTATTGTTAAAATAACAATGATTCTTAATTTGCCTGAACTCAATGTTTCTTGAATTTTCATGATTTTATGTAATTTACTGATTAATAATTAAGTTTTAATTCTCCCGATACAATTTGCATCATGAGAAAAAATTCCAACCGAAGTTGAAGTTGTGGAGAGGTTAATTATAAGTGGGTTTGATTGCCGTTTATTTTTGAAAATTTTGTATGGTTACGGAAATGATATAAGAATGCTATCGTTAATAATGCAATGAGGATATATAAGTCAGGTTCGTCCATTCTCTGTGTTTCCTCATCAGGATTGAGGTTTTTGTTGCCGGATAAAATCTGATCCTGTTTTTTCTTCAATGCTGATTTTTGGGCTTCGTTCTCCACAACCAGATATGAGGTGTTAGGAGATAAAATACCGGTAAGCATACTCTGTTTTATTAAATCTAGGTGCGCGCTGCTTGATTGTTTAACATTAAACTGGTACCTGAGCCACATGCCCTGTAGGTTTAAGCCTGCCTGCCAATTTCTCATATCAGTGGTATTGGGCTGATTGGCTTTTGCCGGGCTATTGATAATGATGGATTGCTCACCATTATCAGCCAAATAAGCTTTCGGTTTTATCGGATCGGGCCAACAATAAACGCTAGGCTTTTTTATCGTTTCTACCAAGGTTAACCGTTGTTTGGGCTTATCCATTAACGAATGGCCCCAAAGCTTACCTTGTTGGTCAAGCTCATAAAAATTATCACTTTCCGGATAGGCTATTTTAAAATCAGCAAAATCGTTTTGTAATATGCTATTTTCCAAAGTGTCGCTAAGCACAACCATAATCAGGTAGGCGTTACTATTTGCCTTATAATTATTGACCAGTATTTTTTTGATGCCCCCTTCTAAATAAAAACCGCCATCAAATCTGCGTTTGTAAAATTTATCCTTCCAATCGGTTGTATAAGCTGTTTCTTCGTTAAAAGTGCCGACGAAATTCAATCTGATGTTTTTCGGTTGGATTTGGTTTTTACTTACAAAGTTACCGATGCGATTGATGTAATCGGTTTTAGCCGTGGCCCTTCCCTTAGAAACATCGATGATAAAATGATACATCGGCCTTCTTTTTACCAGTTTCAGTTTTGCCTTTTCGGCTACCGGCAGGTAAACTGTACCATTGATGGAAGCGGTTTTAGCGCTGTGTGATGTGCTACTATCGCCAAGTACAACGGTTTGGCCATCTAACTTAAAATTGACCGGGCCTTTATGGATTAATTCTATTCCGCTTTTTCTGGTTTCCTGAGATGAAAAAGGGAATACCTTAAATGCAATTCTGTTACCGGTTAAGTAATATAAAATTCCAGGATCGCGGCTTGTGTTTCTGATCTGTGAAAATATCCACATGGCGGCTTTTTTCTCAGCCAATATCCCATATTCTTTTCTGTTGCCGATATTCAAGTAGTAATTACTGATCCAACAACCATCAGGTAACTCAAATGTTGTTTCGTAGCTTTCCAGGTTGGTATGTTCAGGGTTTTTCAGTTCCAGATCGATGGTGCTGATCCATGCCTGTTGTTTCTCGTCAAATTTACTTGCGCTGTGTATTTTTGATATTTTTACTTTGCCCTGGGATTGGGCAGTAGGGACTATTTTTTTCTCATCATTATAATTACCAAAAAAAATGGCTTCTAAAGTATTGATCTTGCTATCGGATAAAACCAGGTTGTCCAATACCAGCCAGTTATAATATGGTGTTAAAAATGGCGATTTTTCATCTGCAAAGAAATTATTTCTACCCTTATTCTGCCGTATTTTTGCCAGTGTTTTAGTTAATGAATTTTTATCAATACTGTAGTTTTTAGCATAATCTGGACTGTAAACGTACTCAAGCGCATTATTTAATACGGATCTATCACGTAAATATAAAGCGGTGATTAAAGTAGGGATAACCAAAAGGGACAAACCTGTAATCCCTGTGAGCTTTGCTCGCGAATAGTTTATGGTTAATGCATTAAAGTCTCTGCGTAATTCGTTAATCTGCACAATAAACAAAAACAGTGGCGCCAACATCAGGAAACCTAGGCCGATTGCAATTACCGCAACCACTGCCAAAGGTAGGTAAGGCAAAAACACCAGGAAAAAATATAACGTATACGGAAAACAGATAACAAGGCCTAAAAAACGGAAGAGACAGTAGCGTGCATTTTCGAAACGTGGCAAACAGATCAACAGGCCGTTTATCAGGGCAATGATGTAAAACCAAACATCATTAAAATTTCCAAATATAGATGCATCCGCTCCACGGCCAATTGGCAATAAGCCTCCACTGTTTACCAACAGTCCGGTAACAGGAAAAACAATGGCAATCAATATTTTGAAGTAAATGGTATACTTTGATAATTTCTGGGCATTTAATTGGGTGAGGATATATACACCACGGCAGATAAAGAAGAGAAACAGTACAGAAGCGATTATCAATAGTACGATCAACGCGTTCGTATCAAAACCATTTTCGGTGTTTTTCCATAAGGGAAGAATAATCTGTAAGAACACGTAACCTAAAATAGGGATTGAAATGCCATATAAAAAACTCAGCCAGGCCGACGAAGATCTGCTTTTCCGGCTTGAAAACTCTACAAGAATGAAAAGTGCATGGATCAGTGTTGGCATTAAAAAAGTGCCCGGGTATAAAATAATATCCACATTGATCATCCATTGTGGAATTGAAAATGGTATCAATATATCAGCATATTGCGCATAAGTATACAGTAAAATGATATATGCCAATAAGCTGAAAAATGCATATACTACTGATATGCTATATTTTTTGTAAATACTGTATACGATGTAAACCAGTTGTGCACAGGTTAATAAAATCAATATCAGTGCAAGGTTTAACCATATTACAGCAGTTTCTGTCGGGAGCAGGCTTTTGATTATACCGAATTGGACATAAAGAAGTAGCATTAATACCACCGAGGGAATAATGTTGATAAGGATAAGCCATCTGGGGTTAAGCAGGTTTTTCATATTGAACAGCGTAATTTTTAAGTAAATGATTGATTAATCTGTAGGATAAAATCAAAAAGAATAAGTAAATAAAAGTACCTTCTGCCTGATGCAGCAGTGCTTGATACGGTTTTGAAACCGCAACATATCTGCCTATGAAGATGGAAGATGTTATTCTCGATGTATTAACGAAAATAGTGAGCATCCAATCAAATAACAGCGATAGTGGTAATGCAGACCATTTCAGTTTAGAATCCCTTAAATGGCTTGCCGATACACAATAAGTGATTAAAAAACTTAATAAGAGGAAGTTAAAACCCGAGCACGATTTCTCTATCGTAATATTGAGCTCATGATGATAATAGCCAACATTCGGAATGTATATCGCATTTGAATCTGTTAATATTGATACAAAGTAATCAGTTGGACCAAGTATAAAAGATAAACTGCCTGCATCCATAGCTGTATAAGCGAACTTAAAACACAGGAACGTTACGATACCAATCAGATAAGACAGGAGGTGTTGATTTCTTTTCATTTTCTTATTTATTCAATCCAAAATATTCTGCCGTATTCCAGTCTTGTAAATTCCATGATAGCCAGCCTGATACTTCGTAACGTGCTTTGAAATAGCCGATCCTGTTATCAAGACGGGTTAAGATCTGATCGTTTGTTGAGCTTACAATTATTTCCCCTTTTGGAATGAAAGAATGCGATAATAAGGTCTTGCGGTTTTTATCCAATATTGGCAGTGTTTTTTCTGATAAAGAAAGCAGGTAATCAGCATCTAAAGCAATCGATGTCTCGTGTGTCAGATTATATTTTACAATTAAAACATCCCAGTTGATGAGGGTAAAAGTAAGCAACAGTACAAACCAGATATTTCCGTTTACCTTGAAAAGATAGAATATGGTTTTCTGTTTGGCCACCTTGAAATAAACCGTTGCCAAACCAATGATACAAAGGGTGGCAAATACCAGTACCCCAATCCGTTTATGGGTCAAACCATGAAATTCGATATAATAACCATCACGGATGTATACCGATATGATCAGGATAAAATTCTGAACCATCCAGGTGTAGGCTAATAGCCTTAGCGTTTTGCTTTTATGGTAAAAGTTTAAGTTCCCTCTAAAATAATAGAGAATTACTGCCATGGCCATTACAATGCTAAATATCAATGAATTTGTGCCCTGGTGCAGTTCTCCCGAGAAATTGCCTGAAGGTTCATAGCCAAACCAAAGTGTGGTAATATCGATGGCATTTAACATCAGCAATAGCAGGTTAAGCGCAGTGAACGAAATGATACCCACGATGTACTCTGTTTTTAATGCCATTTTCCTTGTTAACAGGTTGCCGGTGAATGTTTGTACGATATGGTACCATATTGTTTTCTGACCTAAGCTTCTTCTGATCCGTACCAATTGTTCTTTACATTTCAACTCTGCTTTTTCGAGGCTTTTATCAAAAAATGCCAGCAATAAACCGCTTGTTAAAACCAAGCCAAAACAGAAATGCATAATGCGTTCGATACTTAAATCCTTGAAAAAGAAATGAAGTATATTTTCGAAGAAATTTCCAATGTAGGTGAGCATTTCCTCCGCGTAATGAGCAAAAACATTACTGGCCGCGGCATATAAACAGGCAAATATGGTTACGATGATCACCGGAATAAACAGATATTTGATCAAGGTAAATAAGGGCTTTAGTTTAAAACTACCTACGCTAACCATACTTAATTGCTGTATGGCATTAAAAGGAACAGTAACCAGCTGTAATATTACTGCGGCAAAGGCGGTAAAAACTGTTCTGATTTGTTGATTATGGGCAAAGCCGATAAATATCAATAAGCTGATGTAATAAGTAGCCACTGATAAATCCGAATTATTAACAACTACCAGCACTGCTGCCAGTAAGTGCGCCAGACCATAAATTTTGAGTTTGTTGCTTTTTACTACATCTGGGTTGATAAAAGTAACGATCAACAGGTAAATGCTATAAATGAGCAAATTAAGGGCTAAGCGCTCTTTCCAAAACAAAAAGGTAAATAGCAGACCGCCCAACAAGGCAGAAAATAGCAAGAGGTTTGATTTATTTTTCATTTTATAATTTTTTAGTTAATGTTAATTTGAAAACCGTACATGAATATTCTGAGGTATAAGAAAACGATTGGTATGTTTAAGAGCATGACTATTAAAGTGAAAAGTGCTTTCCATTGATAATCATTGTTAATAAATACCAAGATAATAATTGCAAACAGTATGATTAGATTAAGTAGGGCAGCTATCAATACGTAAGAAAATCCAATATATATTGAAATGCTTTGTTGCATAATAATTAGCACTATTAATAATATTGTACCAAATAGAAAAGATGCCAGTGCACTTTTTAAACCAGTGGATATAATCAGGCGTTTTGTTTCTTTTCTCATTTTAAAAGTGCTTTGTATTTCAAAGTAAATAATCAAAAAAAATAGTTTATAGCTTTTTTATCATTTTTTCAAGTGCATCTAAGTGTGCCATAAAAGCTTGTTTGCCTAAAGCTGTAATAGAGTAGGTGGTGCTGGTTTTTCTGCCGATAAAACCTTTGTGTACATTAATAAATTCTGCCTGTTCTAAGGTATTCAGGTGCGAGGCCAGGTTACCATCCGTTAATTCGAGCATTTGTTTCAAGTCATTAAAGCCAATTTCGTTGTTCACTACCAGCATAGACATTACACCAAGTCTAATCCGGCTGTCGAATATTTTATTTAAATCTGCTATCGGGTTTTTCATGCTTACTGACCTCTCTCATATTTAAAATACATTAAAAGACCATAAACAATATGTAGAACACCAAAACCAAAAGCCCAGAAAATTAAACCATAACCCATGTAAAACATACAGACTAAGCCAAGGATTACCTCACAAAAACCCAGGTACCGGATATCACTAAACGTATATTTGCTTGCATTAATAAGCGCCAAACCATAAAAAATTAAGCAACTCGGCGCAATAATGCTATAAGTGTTTGGATGATTGATCAATAAAGCGATAATGAACAGACCGCCGGCGGCTAAGGGAACAAACAAGTTAATTAAAAGTGATTTTGAAGTCTTATCCCATATAGGAAGGTTATTTTTCTGACTTTTTCGATAAGTAAATAAAATTCCGCCTGCCAAAGCGATAATCAATACGAAAACGCCAAGCTTGATCAGGTTAAATTCCAGGTCCATCTCCCCGTCAACGCCATAACCATAACCACGTTTATTGATAAACTTATTAATTTCATCATTTGCAAAATAAGCACCTATTAAAGCAATTACACCAGCAAAAACACCCGATAAACCACTCAAAGAAATAAATCTTGATGACCTGTCCATCATTTGTCTGATATCTTTTAAGGCATTTAATTGTTCTTCCTGATTGCTCATTTTAAAAGTGCTTTGTTTTTCAAAGTTAAACAGAAAATTGATATCTGCAAATCTTTTTTATCTTTTATTGGTTAGTGGTAGGGTGGTTAGTAGTTGTTTGATGGGAGAGTGCTTCATGGTTATATGGTTAATAGTGATTGCCCGGGTGTTTAGGCATACGTTGATAAATAATAAGGTTAATAAACAATCATCAATAAACTATGCTAATTGCCCAATGAACTATCGCTAGTTAAACTATTTGGCAATGAACTATTAAGCCATCAACTATGAACCAATGACCAATGAC
>NNBT01003184.1_pt1 | contig 22286 bp, 24 predicted proteins | sample 1173831 | NCBI WGS metagenome assembly NNBT01 (sample SAMN07173936, study PRJNA388173) | plant metagenome | isolation source: symbiotic tissue sample KVJ10 | place: Norway: Troms, Kvaloya island | reverse complement strand
ATTTGACACAGCTTAAAATCATTCTAAATTCGCCCGGTGMGCGGCCTWCAGGCCCTCGAAAGGATTTGTCCATGTTCATCCAGACCGAAGCCACCCCCAATCCGGCTACCCTGAAATTCATTCCCGGCAAGCCCGTCCTGCCGGGCGCCACCCGCGACTACCGGAATGCCGGCGAGGCGGCGGAATCACCCTTGGCCGAACGCCTGTTTTCGGTCCAGGGCGTATCGGGCGTCTTTCTGGGCCAGGATTTCGTCACCGTCACCAAGAAGGACGGCGAGTGGCAGCATCTGAAGCCGGCGATCCTCGGCCTCATCATGGAGCACTATCTGGCCGATGCCCCGATCCTCGCCAAGCCGGCCACCGGCGACCTGCCGTCGGACGAGGACTTCGACGAAGCCGACAAGGAGATCGTTACCACCATCAAGGAGCTGCTCGACACGCGTGTGCGTCCGGCGGTGGCCCAGGATGGCGGCGACATCACCTTCCAGGGCTATCATGACGGCGTCGTGTTCCTGAACATGAAGGGCTCCTGCTCGGGCTGCCCGAGCTCGACCGCCACGCTGAAGCACGGCATCGAAAACCTGCTGCGCCACTTCATTCCGGAAGTGACCGAGGTCCGCCCGGTCTGATCCGGCGCGGGCGTTTCGCGAAACCCGCTTTCTTCTGTTGCGGATCATGCGATAAGTCGCCCGCATGCTGTTGGTCTTCGACACCTCCATGGCCGCCTGCTCGGCCGCGGTCTATGACATGGCCGGGCGCCGTGTGCTGGCGTCACGCTTCGTGGTGATGGAGCGCGGCCACGCCGATGCCCTGGCGCCGATGATCAAAGAGGTCATGGACGAGGCCGGAATCGCTTTCGGCGATCTCACCCGCATTGGCGTGACGCTTGGGCCCGGCACCTTCACCGGCGTGCGCACCGGCATCGCCATGGCGCGCGGCCTCGCTCTGGCGCTCGATGTGAAGATCGTAAGCCTCGACACGCTCGCCGCCATCGCAGCCAATGCCGCTCCGGACAAGACGCCGCTGGTAATCGCCGCCGATGCGCGCCGAGACGAAATCTATTTCCTGGGGGCACCGGGTGAGGCGCCGCTGGTGCTGCCGGTCGCCGAGGCGGCGCGCCGGCTGCCGCAAGGCCAGAGCTTCGTGCTGGGCTCAGGAGCGGAAGCATTGATGGCAGGGGCGCCGGAAGGACGGCTCATCCGTTTGCGCGCCGGCGACATGCCGGATGCGAAGAATTTCGCGCGGCTTTGCGCAACACGTCCTCTGTCCGAGCTTGCCCCTGAGCCGCTTTATCTGCGGCCGCCCGATGCCAAGCCGCAGCATCAGGCGGCGGCCGGCGCTGCCGCTGTGACCTTGCGTCCGGCGTCTGTCGACGAGGCGATGGTGCTTGCGGCGATGCATGCCGAATGTTTCGACAATGCCTGGAGCGCCACCGAATTCGCCAAGCTGATGGCCATGCCGGGCGCGCTCAGTCTTCTCGCCGTCGAAGGCGGCGAGCCGGTGGCGTTTGTCCTCGCCCGCCAAGCGGCCGGTGAAGCGGAAATCCTGGCGATCGGCACCAGACCCTTTGCCCGCCGTCGCGGGATCGCCAAGAAACTCATGTCTCATCTTGCCCAGGAATTGCGCGGGGCCGGTCTGACGCAGCTCTTCATCGAAGTGGCTGCGGGCAATGACGCGGCGCGCGCGCTTTACGCCGGCCAGGATTTCGCTGTGACGGGACGGCGCAAGGCTTATTATGAGAAGCCCGGAGGCAAGCGCGAGGATGCGATCGTGATGATGAAGGCACTCGGCGCATGACGACCTTGCGCGCCGCGGTGAAGCTTGCGGGCTTCGTCGCCATGACGCTTCCAGGCTTGCCGGTGCAGCGCGCGCTGATCGCGCTGACGGCCAAAGGGGCGCGGCGTTTCCCGCATGTCTATCATCGCGCCGTCGCCCGCTGGCTCGGCATCAAGATCAACATCATCGGCGAGCCGGTGCGCGACAAGGCGTGCCTCATCGCCGCCAATCACGTCTCGTGGATCGACATCGTCGTCTTGAGCGCGCTGACGCCGCTCTCCTTCATCGCCAAGAAGGAAGTCAACAACTGGCCGGGTTTCGGCACGCTGGCGCGCCTGCAGCGCACCGTTTTCATCGACCGCGACCGCCGCCACACGACCGGCGCGTCGCGCGACGAGATGCAGGAACGGCTCGCCGCCAAGGAGACGCTCGTCCTCTTCGCCGAAGGCACGTCGAGCGACGGCTATCGTGTCCTGCCGTTCAAGAGTGCTTATTTCGCCGCCGCCGAGCGGCCCGATGTGGTGGTGCAGCCGGTAACGCTCGCTTATCGCGGCCATTGGGGGGCGCCCATGTTGCGCCGTCGGCGGCCCTATTTCGCCTGGTATGGCGACATGGAGATGGGCCCGCATCTGTGGCAGGCATTGGCGCTCGGACCCATCGAGGTCGATGTCATCTGCCACAAACCTCTCACCCTTGCCGAAGCCGGCAACCGCAAGCTCCTGGCGAAGCAGGCGGAGGACATGGTGCGCAAGGGGCTGGTCGAAACCTTGTCGGGCGCCCACACCTGACCTTCACGCGGCCCCTTGGCAATGGCGCAGAATGGCATCCGCCAATAACCGCGCGGCGCGATTGGCGCGCTCACGGCTGAACACGATCTGGAATGTGTCGTCATAGGTCATCCGGTCGGGCGCCAAAGCGCGCAGCGTGCCGGCGCGCAGCGAGGCTTCGGCATAATGGCTCGGCAGGAAGCCGATATAGGCGCCGGAGAGGAGCATCAGCAGCGTTCCCTCCATATGGGCGGTCACCGCGTGCCAGTGGAAATCGACACCGCAGATCGGTGCCTCCTGCATATAGGAGCGCCCAGCGAAGGGCTGGCGCGCGAGCAGTTCGGGCGTCACATCCGCGTCGGCGACGGAGAACAGCGCATTGCCGCGGCCGCAATAGAGATTCTGCCGCTCGGCGAAAACGTCGATCGCCTGCATGGTCTGGGCGCGCGGCTGCGCCGGCACCAGCACGATCTGATAACGGCCGCTGAGCAGGCCCTGCATCAACGCCTGGGGCGTGGCTATGTCGATATCGAGCAGCACCTTGGGCGCCGCCTTGGCGAAGTCGCCGATCGCCGCATCGAGCCCGAGCGTCCGGTTGCTCTCCATCGCATCGACGGTGCCGAAAGCCAGCCTGCCGACGAGCTCGCCCTGGATGTCGCTGACGGCAGTGAGGAAATGTTCGATCGAGCCGAAGAGGTCGCGTACCGCCTCATGCAGCTGCTTGCCCTCGGCGGTGAGGTAGAAGCCGCTGCGCCCGCGCTCGCAGAGCCGCATGGCCAGGCGCTCCTCGAGATTGCGCATATGGAGCGAGATCGTCGCCTGGGTCATGCCGAGGCTGTCCTGGGCGGCCGAGAAGCCGTTATGGCGCACGATCTCGGCAAACACCCGCAGCAGCCGGAGATCCGTGTCGCTGAGGGTGCGGCGGCTTCTGGGCTGGGTCGGATTCATTCATAGATATTCCGATATGTAAACGTAGAAAGATATATCTTTTTCAACGCAACATCCTTTGCTGTGCTGCTCCGACCCAAAAAACAGGGCTTAAGCCTCAATCAGGGAAGGAAATTTCATGCTGGACCCCACCAGTGCCTGGTCGCACGAGCTCGACCGCCGCATCGCTCTCTACGAAGACCTGGAAGCCGCCGGAACGCTGCCCGGCCGGCTGACCGCCATCGATTATTGGGCGCTCACCCTTTTGACTGTTCTGCTGAGCGCCGGCTTCTGGATCTGGGGACGCTGACATGGCCAGCGTCGAGACGGACGAGTTCCGGCTGGCCGCCGAGCGCGGCGATGCACCCTTGCTGCCCTCCGAGAGACTCTGGGGCTTCTGGGAATTCACCTATGCCAATTCGGCCCTGGCGATCGCCACCTGGGCCTTTCTGATCGGCGGCGCCGTCGGGCTGTTTGTCGGCCCGAAAGAAGGCATCGCCGCCATCGTGATCGGCAACATCATCGGCGTCGTCCTCACCGCGCTCGCCACCTGTGTGGCGACCGGGCGCTACGGCGTCGAGCAGTTCGTTTTCCTGCGCAGCATGTTCGGCGCCCATGGCAGCCGTGTCGTCTATTTCCTCGCCGTGGTCTTTCTCACCATGGGCTGGCTCGCGGTTCTGGGGCTCATGTTCGGCCGCTCGATCGAGGGTCTCGAAGGGCTGGCGGCCGGCGCCGCGGCGGCGCCGCAGAGCGGCTCGGGCCTTTCGGTTCTCATCGCCGCGGTCGGCGCCATCCTGCTCACTTGGCTCATCGTCGCCAAGGGGCCGACCTCGATCAAGTTCTTCAACATGGTCGTGGCGCCGGCGCTGCTCGTGCTGATGATCGTGATGATGGTGCTGATCCTGTCGAAGCATTCCTTCGCCGAATTGATGGCGATGAAGGCGCTCGAGCCGCCCTTCGAGGACAACACCATCAATTTCATCATCGCGGTCGAGGTCAATATCGCCGCCGGCATGTCCTGGTGGCCCTATGTCGGCAATCTCGCGCGCCTGACCAAGACCGAGCGCACGGCGATGTGGCCCAATCTCATCGGCATCTTCGGCGCCGCGGCGCTCGGCGAGACCGTCGGCCTTCTCGCCGCGGTGGCGCTCGGCAACAGCGATCCGACCATCTGGATGGCGCAGATCGGCGGCATCACCATCGGTATCATCGCGCTGGCCTTCGTCGCCTTCGCCAATATCACCAGCATGACCAACATCCTCTACACATCGGTCATCGGCCTGCGCCAGGTCGGGACCGGGGCGTTGCGCGCCCTGCGCTGGGAAGTGCTGGCACTCCTCTTCTGTCTGGTGCCGCTTTTCCTCGTCCTCTTCACGCCGGGAATCTATGACGGCTTCTTCAAGTTCCTGGTCTGGACGTCGGCCTTGAACAGTGCACTGACCGGCATCGGCATTGCCGACTTCTTCCTGCTGCGCAAGCAGAAGCTCAATCTGAAAGCGCTCTTCGCCGGCCCGCATGATCCCGCTTATCGCTTCTGGCGGGGCTTCAACCCGGCCGGGCTCATCGCGCTCGCTATCGGCTTCATCGTCTATGTCTGGGTGTTCAACCCGCAGACGCTGAGCAACGCGCCGGTCTTCGTCTATCTCACCGCCTCGATCCCGTCCTGCGTGGCGGCGGGCGTCGCGCATGTGCTCCTGACCTGGATCTGGGTGCGCCGGCGCGGCTGGGGCGACTATCCGCAAGCGTAACAGGCGAAAAGAGGCCATGTCCGAGATCTATGATTACATCATCATCGGCGCCGGCTCGGCGGGCTGCGTGCTCGCCAACCGGCTCACCGAAGATGCGGCGGTGAGCGTGCTGGTGCTCGAATTCGGCGGCACTGACCGCAGCATCTTCATCCAGATGCCGAGCGCCTTCTCGATCCCGATGAATGGCAGCAAATACAACTGGCGTTATTATACCGAGCCCGAGCCCGGCCTCGGCGGTCGGCGCATCCATTGCCCGCGCGGCAAGGTGCTGGGCGGCTCGTCCTCGATCAACGGCCTCGTCTATATGCGCGGCCACGCCTACGACTACGATGAATGGGAGAAGCTCGGTGCCCGCAATTGGGGCTATCGCAACTGCCTGCCTTATTTCCGCAAGGCCGAAAGCTTCGCCGGCGGCGGTGACGATTATCGGGGCCATGACGGGCCGCTTCATGTCAACAGCGGCAACGACATGGCGAACCCGCTCTGCAAGGCCTTCGTGGCGGCGGGGCGGGAGGCCGGCTATTCGGTGACCGCCGATCCGAACGGCTATATGCAGGAGGGTTTCGGCCCGATGCATATGACGGTCAAGGACGGCGTGCGCTGGTCGACCGCCAATGCCTATTTGCGGCCCGCCATGGCGCGGCCCAATCTGCGCGTCGTCACCCACGCCTTGACGCACAGAGTGATCATCGCCGAGGGCCGGGCGCAAGGCGTCGAATATTCCGTCAACGGATCAAAGCGCGAGGCGCGCTGCCGGCGCGAGGTCATCGTGGCGGCGGGGGCGATCGGCTCGCCGCATCTCCTGCAGCGTTCAGGCATCGGCTCAGGCCCGGTGCTCAATGCCGCCGGCATCGAGGTCCTGCATGATCTGCCGGGTGTCGGCGAAAACCTGCAGGATCATTCCGAAATCTATATCCAATATGCCTGCAAGCAGCCGATCACGCTCAACGGCCATATGGGGCCGTTGGGCAAATTGCGCATCGGGCTCGAATGGCTGCTGTTCAAGCGTGGCCTCGGCATCACCAATCATTTCGAGGCCGGCGGCTTCATCCGCTCCGACGCCTCCGTCGCCTGGCCCGATATCCAGTATCACTTCCTGCCCGCCGCCATGCGCTATGACGGCAAGCAGCCGCTCGACGGCCATGGTTTCATGGTGTTGACCGGTCCCAACAAGCCGAAGAGCCGCGGCCATGTGCGCGCCCGCTCGGCCGACCCGACCGAGCATCCGGCCATCCTCTTCAATTATCTCGATCGCGCGGAGGACCGCGAGGGCTTCCGGCGCTGCGTGCGGCTCACCCGTGAAATCATCGCACAGCCCGCTTTCGATCCCTATCGGGGCGATGAGGTGGCGCCCGGTCCCGATGTCCAAACCGACGACGAGATCGACGATTTCGTGCGCCGGACGATGGAGACCACCTATCATCCGTGCGGCAGCTGCCGCATGGGCGAGGACGGAATGGCGGTGGTCGACAGCGAGCTCAGGGTGCGTGGGCTTTCAGGTCTCCGGGTCATCGATGCCTCGGTTTTTCCGAGTGAGCCCAATGCCAATCTGAACGCGCCGACCATCATGCTGGCCGAGCGCGCCGCCGATCTTTTGCGCGGCCGCCCGCTGCTCCCGGCCTCCAATGCGCCGGTGGGCCTGGCGGAAGGCTGGCAGAGCCGCCAGCGCCCCGGCCTGCCCCTGCGTCCATTGTCGGCGGCCTGAGGTTCACAGGCGCGAGGAAATGGTCTAGATCACGCCCGGTTTCAGGATCCGGAAAAGGCGCGTGAAGAAGGTCCATATCAAATCCTATGGCTGTCAGATGAATGTATATGACAGCCAGCGCATGGGCGATCTCCTGGGGCCGCTCGGCTACGAAGCCGTGGCGGGGCCGGAAGACGCCGATTTGATTATCCTCAATACCTGCCATATCCGCGAGAAGGCGGCCGAGAAGGTCTATTCGGAACTCGGCAAGCTGCGCCAGCTCAAGCACGAGCGGGCCAAGCAGGGCGGCGGCGAAACGGTCATCGCGGTGGCGGGCTGTGTTGCCCAGGCCGAGGGCGAGGAGATCGTGCGCCGCGAAAAGGCGGTCGACCTGGTTTTCGGCCCGCAGACCTATCATCGTCTGCCCGATCTCCTGAAGGCCCGCGCGGTGACGGGAAGGGCCGTCGTCGAGACGGAGTTCCCGGCCGAGGACAAATTCGCGCATCTGGCGAAGGCGGCGCCGAAGCGTGGCGTCACTGCCTTCCTCACCGTGCAGGAAGGCTGCGACAAGTTCTGCAGCTTCTGCGTGGTGCCCTATACGCGAGGAGCCGAATTCTCTCGGCCCGTGGCGCAGATCGAGGCCGAGGCGCGCGCCCTGGTCGCTGCGGGCGTGCGCGAGATCACCTTGCTCGGCCAGAATGTGAACGCCTATCATGGCCTGGGAGCGGACGGTGAGGTCTCGTCGCTCGCCGGGCTCATCACATATCTGTCACGCATCGATGGCATTGAACGTTTGCGTTTCACAACTTCGCATCCGCGAGACATGTCGGACGATCTGATCGAGGCCCATGCCGAGAATCCCAAGCTGATGCCTTACCTGCATCTGCCCATCCAGGCCGGCAGCGACCGGGTGCTGAAGGAGATGAACCGGGGCCATCGCGCCGAGGATTATCTGAAGCTTATCGCCCGCATCCGTGAGGCGAGGCCCGACATCGCTCTGTCGGGTGACTTCATCGTCGGCTTCCCGGGTGAGACCGAGGCCGATTTCGAGGAAACCCTCGCCGTCACCCGCGCGGTCCGTTACGCCGGCGCCTTCTCCTTCAAATATTCGCCGCGGCCGGGGACGCCGGCCGCCGACCGCGCCGACCAGGTTCCCGAAGAGGTCAAGGCCGACCGCCTGGCCAGGCTCCAGGCGCTCTTGGGCACCCAGCAGAAGGACTTCAACCAGGCCTGTCTCGGTCGCGAAATGCCGGTTCTGCTCGAAAAGCCGGGCCGCCATCCGGGCCAGCTGATCGGCCGTTCACCCTATCTGCAGGGCGTCTATCTTGACGCAAGGGGACATGCTATTGGGGACATGGTGAACGTGACCATCGACAGAGTTGGATCGAACGCCCTTTCGGCCCATATTCATCCCTAGATGCCAGTGATTCTCTCATTCAATATTGCAGCCGAAGGAGCAGCTTCTCATTGAGTGCGCGCGCCAATGCCCGTGACGCGGCCGGCCAGAAACCCGGCCCCATGACAGAAGATCGTGACATCACCACGCTGGTTTTCGACGACAATCGCCTGTTGGCGCCCCTTTTTGGAGAGCATGACCAGCATCTGGCCCTCATCGAGCATCGCCTGGGCGTCGACATCACGCCGCGCGGCAACCGCATCTCGGTGAAGGGGCCGCAAAACGCCCGCGACAATGCCCAGATGGTCTTGACCACGCTTTATGAGCGGGTGCGGCGCGGGCTCGAGGTCGCGCGCGGCGATGTCGAAGGCGCCATCCGGATGAATCTCACGACCAGCGGCGATGTGGCGGCCGATGAATCGGCGGTGCGGACCAAGCGCAAGCTGGTGACGCCCCGGACGCAGATGCAGAAGGCCTATGTCACGGCCATCCGCGCCCATGAGCTCGTCTTCGGCACCGGCCCCGCCGGCACCGGCAAGACCTATCTGGCGGTGGCCTGCGCCGCCGCGGCGCTCATGAACGGCGAGGTCGACCGCATCGTGCTGTCGCGTCCGGCGGTCGAGGCGGGCGAGCGTCTGGGCTTCCTGCCCGGCGACATGAAGGAGAAGGTCGATCCTTATCTCCGCCCGCTTTACGATGCGCTCTATGACGTGATGCCGGCGCCGCTCGTGCAGAAGGGCCTCGCCGAGAATCTGATCGAGATCGCGCCGCTCGCCTTCATGCGCGGTCGCACGCTGGCTTCCGCCTTCATCATTCTCGACGAAGCGCAGAACACCACGCCGCAGCAGATGAAGATGTTCCTCACCCGTCTGGGCGAGGGCAGCCGCATGGTGGTGACGGGTGATCCCTCGCAGATCGATCTGCCGTCCGGCGTCCATTCCGGTCTCGACGACGCGCTCGCCATTCTCAAATCGGTCGAGGGCATTTCGCATATCGCCTTCACCGCCGCCGATATCGTGCGTCACGCGCTGGTCGGCCGCATCGTCACCGCCTATGACAAGCACAGCCAGAAGGCGCAGGGCTCCCGCGGCACGAAATGATCGCCGCCATCGATATCGCCGACGACGCGTGGGCGCGTGTCGTCGATCTTGAACCCCTTACCGAACGCGCCATCGCGGCCACCCTGGCCCATACCGGCACGGACCAGAATGTCGAAATAAGCGTGCTCTTTGCGGGCGACGAAGAGGCGGCTACAATGAACACACAATGGCGCGGGAAGGGCTATGCGCCCAATATCCTGTCATTTCCCGCGCCGGCCGTGCATGATCTCCCGGAGGGAGAGGCGAGGCCGCTCGGCGATCTGATCCTGGCCGCCGGAACCGTGGCCCGCGAAGCGCAAGAACAAGGAAAGCCATTGACGTCACATTTGACCCATCTCATCGTTCACGGAACCCTGCATCTCCTCGGGTTCGACCATATTGAGGATCGGGAAGCCGAGCATATGGAGGCGACGGAGATCGCCATCCTGAAAGGTCTCGGCGTGCCGGATCCGTACAACTCATGAGCGACATAGGCCCCTCTCCCAAGCCCGACAGCCTGCTCTCCAGGTTGAAGGGCTTCTTCTCACCCGAGCGCGACGCCACGCTGAGGCAGAGCCTCGAAGGCGTCATCGCCAGCCACGACGCGCAGAATCCGGCCGACACGATGCGCGCCGAGGCGAAGTCGATGATGCTCAACCTCATCAAATTCGCCGATCTGCGCGTCGACGACGTGATGGTGCCGCGCGCCGACATCGTGGCGATCGAAAGCAGCGCCACCATCAAGGAACTGCTCGAGCGTTTCATCGACGCCAATCATTCGCGCATGCCGGTCTATCGCGAGACGCTCGACGACCTCTCGGGCATGATCCACATCAAGGATCTGGTGCGCTGGCTGGCCCAGAAGGGCGTCAAGACGCGCCGCCGCAAGGGCGCCAAGGACGGTCAGGACACGGTGCTTGCCGGCCTCTCGTTGTCGGCGACCGATCTCGCCACCGAAGTGAATGCGCTCGGCATCGTGCGCGAGGTGCTGTTCGTGCCGCCCTCGATGCCGGCCGCCGATCTCCTCATCAAGATGCAGTCGACGCATATCCATATCGCCATCGTCGTCGACGAATATGGCGGCACCGACGGGCTGGTCTCGATCGAGGATCTGGTCGAAGAGATTGTCGGCGACATATCCGACGAGCATGATTCCGATGAAGAGCTGGTCGTCAGCAATGGCGACGGCACCTTCACCGCCAGCGCCCGCGCCGACCTCGAGGAGCTGGAGAAGCTGCTCGGCGTCGACTTCCTGCCCGAGGAGCGTGACGAGGAGACCGACACGCTGGGCGGTCTCATCTTTTCGATGTTCGGCCGTGTGCCGGTGCGCGGCGAGTTGCTGCGTCACAATAGCGGTGTCGAATTCGAGGTCCTCGACGCCGATCCGCGCCGCGTCAAGCGGGTGAAGATCCGCCCCGCGCGGCCGGAGCCGCAAGCGGCGGTGGAGGCCGCCCCGACGGAGAAAGACACGACGGGATAGGTCAGATCCCCAATCCGCTCGCCAGAAGCTGTAGGCCGAAGAAGGCGAAGATCGCGCCGGCGCCGCCGGTGATGGCGCGCTCCGAGCGGGCATAGGCGGCGAGCGCGCCCGGCCGCGTGAACAGCCACAGGCAGGTGAGATAATAGCCGAGCGACATGGCGATCATCAGCGCGACACTCAGGAGGCCCAGCCACAGCGGCCCGTGGATGACGGACGTGGTGGCGAAGAGGCTCGCCACGAAGGCGAGCGTCTTGGGGTTCGACATGTTGGTGAGGAACCCGCTGCGATAGGCGCTGCCGGGCGTGAAATCCTGGGCCGGGCGCAAGGTTCGAAGTGCGCCGGGGCCGCCCGCCCAGGCCGAGCGCACGAGCACGAAGCCGCGCCAGATGAGATAGAGCCCGCCCACCACCTGGACGGCGCGGAAGGCGCCGGGAAACCGCTCGATGAACCAGGCGAGGCCGAACAGCCCGGCAAAAGCCCAGATCAGCATGGCGCTCTGGATGCCGGCGATGGCCGCCACCGCCACCTTGCGCGGCGCCGACACCGCGAGCCAGGTGAACAGCAGCATATTGGGCCCGGGCGTCAGCACCGCCACCAGCCAGAAGGCGGCGAAGGGCAGGAGACTCTCCAGTCCCGGCGCATGATCAGGAAAAGTGGACACCGGTTTTCCGTCCGATCATGCGCCAGCGAAAGACGTCACATCACAACATGGAGGGCAGGACGCGGTCGGGCGGCTTGTGCCCGTCGACCCAGGTCTTGATGTTGATGATGACCTTCTCGCCCATGTCGACGCGGCCTTCGATCGTCGCCGAGCCCATATGCGGCAGGAGCACGGCGCGCTTGGCCCGGAGCAGGCGCGGATTGACCGCCGGCTCATGCTCGAACACGTCGAGGCCGGCGCCGCCCAGCTCCTCGGCTTCCAGCATGCGGGCGAGCGCGTTTTCGTCGATCACCTCGCCGCGCGCCGTGTTCACGATGATCGCGTCCTTGCGCAGCAGCTTGAGGCGCCGCGCCGAGAGCAGGTGATAGGTGGCGGGCGTGTGCGGGCAGTTGACCGACACGATGTCCATGCGCGCCAGCATCTGGTCGAGGCTTTCCCAATAGGTCGCGTCGAGCTCCTCGGCGATCTTGGGGTGGACCGGCTTGCGGTTGTGATAGTGGATCTGCAGGCCGAAGGCCTTGGCGCGCCGGGCAACCGCCTGGCCGATGCGGCCCATGCCGATGATGCCGAGCCTTTTGCCCCAGATGCGGTGGCCGAGCATCCAGGTCGGCGACCAGCCCTGCCAGCTGTTGTCGGGGCCGATGACGGAAGCGCCTTCGGTGATGCGCCGGGCCACCGCCATGATGAGCGCCATGGTCATGTCGGCGGTGTCCTCGGTGAGGACGCCCGGCGTGTTGGTGACGGTGATGCCGCGCGCCACCGCGGTCTCGACATCGATATTGTCGACGCCGGTGCCGAAATTGGCGATGAGCTTGAGCTGGTCGCCGGCCTGGCCGATCACCGCCTTGTCGATGCGGTCGGTGACGGTCGGCACCAGCACCTCGGCCTGCTTGACCGCCTCGATCAGCTCGTTGCGGCTGAAGGGATGGTCGTCGGAGTTGAGCTTGGCGTTGAACAGCTCCATCATCCGGGTCTCCACCACATCGGGCAGCTTGCGGGTGACGATGACCAGGGGTTTGCGCTTGGACATAAAATGTAACTCCGCGAGGCCGGCCATTGAGATAATCTTAACCTTGCATAGCCAAGGCTAGGCGGAAGGTTTATAGTACCGTTATCCGGCTCGTGTAGACGACATTTGCTGTCTAGCAGAGGGCATGGCAAAGACAAGCCCGGAGCCGGAAACGGCCGTGCATCGACCGAGGGGAATGCATATGGTCAAGACTGCCGCGCCGCGGCGCAGAATCGGACCTGCGATTCTGGGGATGGCATGCATCGCTATCGCCGCCGCTACGGCGTGGTCGCTGGCGGCTGGGCAGACCGATGGTCCGGGCTCGGCCAGGGCTGCCGCCGACATCACCGGCTCGACGACACCGATCGACAAGGTCAAGGGCACTTCCGGCCTGCCGCTGCCCCGATTCGTTTCCCTGAAAGCCGACAAAATCAATGTCCGGCGCGGACCTTCGAGCGAGCACCAGGTCGCCTGGGTCTATCAGCGCAAGGGCCTGCCGGTCGAAATCACCGCCGAGTTCGAGAACTGGCGCCGCATCCGCGACAGCGACGGCGATGAGGGCTGGGTCTATCAGAGCATGCTGTCCGGCAAGCGCATGGCGCTGGTGGCGCCCTGGCGCAAGCAGGAAGCGGTACCGATGTATACCAGCCCCGGTCAGGGATCGGGCCTCGTCGCCATGGTCAAGGCCGGCGTCGTGGCGACGATCGAGGATTGCACCGGCGACTGGTGCAGCCTCAATGCGTCGGGCTATCAGGGCTGGATCTCCCAGGCCATGCTCTGGGGCGCCTATCCGGGCGAGCAGATCGAGAAATAGGCTCAACCCGCCAAGGTCTTGGACTTTGGCAGAATTTGCTCCCAATCCAAGCTTTAGTCAGTTTTGGCGGCTCTTGAGCCGGACGATGATGTCGATCCGGCCGACTTCCATGCCGGGCGGCGGCTCGGGCAGGCCCTTGATGGTCAGATTGTCGGAGGCGATGTCGAACAGCCGGCCCTCGCGCTCGACATAATAGTGATAATGATTGGACGTATTGGTATCGAAATAGGTGCGGTCGCCCTCGATGGCGACTTCCCGCAACAGGCCCGCATCGGTGAACTGGTTGAGGGTGTTGTAGACGGTGGCGAGCGATACCGGGACCGCCGCGGCGACGGCCTCCGCATGCAGCTGCTCGGCGGTGATATGACGGTCGCCTGATCCGAACAGAATCTCGGCCAGCGCCAGACGCTGACGCGTCGGACGGAGCCCCGCCCCGCGCAATCTCGTCGCAACAGTCTCGGAATTCATCAATTACCCTTTTAATCCAGCGTAATAAGTATAGCGAATATCACCCAGGCCCTGCAATGGTGCCGAAAAGGGGTATTTTGGTGACCGAACCGTTCGCCTTTCATGCCGGGGATCGGTATGTTAGGAAGCAGTTCGCTGTGTTGGACTGAGCGGGGAGCGGAATAGCGGAACAGATGGCCGAACGGAAATCGCGTTTTCTTTATGATGAGTTGATCGCCTGTGCCCGGGGAGACCTGTTCGGGCCTGGTAATGCCCAATTGCCGCTGCCGCCGATGCTGATGTTCGACCGCATCACCCATATTTCCGAAGACGGCGGTGAATTCGGAAAAGGCCAGATTGTCGCAGAGCTGGACGTAAAGCCCGATCTCTGGTTCTTCCCGCCGCATTTTCCGGGCGATCCGGTCATGCCGGGCTGCCTCGGCCTCGATGCCCTCTGGCAGATGCTGGGCTTTTTTCTGGGCTGGCTGGGCGCCCCCGGCAAGGGGCGCGCTTTGGGCGTCGGCGAAGTGAAATTCACCGGCATGGTCGTACCTTCGGTCAAGAAGGTCGAATATGTCGTGAACCTCAAGCGCGTCATTCTGCGCAAGCTCAATCTCGGCATTGCCGATGGTCTTCTCAAGGCTGATGGGGAGACTATCTATACAGCGGCTGATCTTCGCGTCGGCTTGTTCTTGCCCGCAAAGGCCTGAGGGAGGCTAAAACCGTCATGCGCCGTGTCGTCGTCACCGGTCTTGGTATTGTTTCGAGCATTGGCAACAATGCCCAGGAAGTCCTGGCATCGTTGCGGGAGGCCAAATCCGGTGTGGTAAAGGCCGAGGATTACGCAAGGCTCGGTTTCCGCTGCCAGGTCCATGGCGCACCCACCCTTGATCTCGACAGCGCGGTCGACCGCCGGGTGCGCCGCTTCATGGGCGACGGTGCCGCCTGGAACTGGGTGGCGATGCGCCAGGCGATCGGCGATTCCGGTCTCGAGGAAAGCGACATCAAGAACGAACGCACCGGCATCATCATGGGTTCGGGCGGTCCGTCCACCCGCACCATCGTCGCCGCCGCCGACACGGCGCGCGAGAAGGGCCCCAAGCGCGTCGGCCCCTTCGCGGTGCCGGCCTCGATGTCGAGCACCAATTCGGCGACGCTGGCGACCCCCTTCGGCATCAAGGGCGTGAACTATTCGATCTCGTCGGCCTGCGCCACCTCGGCCCATTGCATCGGCAACGCCGCCGAGCTCATCCAGTGGGGCAAACAGGATGTGATGTTCGCCGGCGGCGGCGAAGAGCTCGACTGGACCTTGTCGGTCCTCTTCGACGCCATGGGCGCCATGTCGACCAAGTACAACGCGACACCGGCGACTGCCTCTCGCGCCTATGACAAGAATCGCGACGGCTTCGTCATCGCCGGCGGCGCCGGCACCGTGGTGCTCGAGGAGCTCGAGCATGCCAAGGCGAGAGGCGCCAAGATCTATGGCGAAATCGTCGGTTATGGCGCCACGTCCGACGGCTATGACATGGTCCAGCCGTCCGGCGAGGGCGCGGCGCGCTGCATGCGTCAGGCGCTCGCCACCGTGAAGGAGAAGGTCGACTACATCAATCCGCATGCGACCTCGACGCCGATCGGCGACAAGAAGGAGATCGAGGCCATTCGCGAGGTGTTCGGCAAGAACATCCCGCCGATCTCCGGCACCAAGTCGCTGACCGGCCATTCGCTGGGCGCGACCGGCGTGCAGGAGGCGATCTACTGCCTCCTGATGATGAAGAACGGCTTCATTTGCGAAAGCGCCAATATCGAGGAGCTCGATCCCGAATTCGCCGACATCCCCATCGTCCGCCAGCGCCGCGACAATGTGGATGTGAATGTGGCGATCTCGAACAGCTTCGGTTTCGGCGGCACCAACGCCACTTTGGCCCTGCAGCGCTACAACGGCTAGAGCGCGTGGGAGCAGGCGGCAATTCTTTGAATTCGATTTCAGCGCACCGGGTAGTTTCGGCCCAGGCGCGATCGGGGAGTGTAGGGGAGTGATGACGAACGGGTTGATGAAGGGCCGGCGCGGCCTCGTCATGGGGGTGGCGAACGATCATTCGATTGCCTGGGGCATCGCCAAGTCCTTGCATGATCAGGGCGCCGAGCTCGCCTTCACCTATCAGGGCGAAGCCTTCGGGCGCCGCGTGAAGCCGCTCGCCGAGACCGTCGGCTCGAAGCTGGTGCTGCCCTGCGATGTCGAGAACACCGCGACCGTCGATGAGGCCTTCGCCGCCATCGCCAAGGAATGGGGCACCATCGACTTCGTCGTCCATGCCATCGCCTTCTCCGACAAGGCCGAGCTCAAGGGCAAATATGCCGATACGAGCCGCGACAATTTCGTCCGCACGATGATCATTTCGTGCTTCTCCTTCACCGAGATCGCCCGCAAGGCGGCGGCGCTGATGCCGAATGGCGGCTCGCTGGTGACGCTCACCTATGGCGGCTCGGTCAGGGTGATGCCGAACTACAATGTGATGGGCGTGGCCAAGGCGGCGCTCGAATCCTCGGTGCGCTATCTCGCCGCCGATTACGGGCCGCAAGGGGTGCGCGTGAACGCCATCTCGGCCGGGCCGATGCGCACTCTCGCCGGCGCCGGCATCGGCGATGCGCGCGCCATGTTCAACTTCCAGAAGCGCCATTCGCCGCTGCGCCGCACCGTGACGCTCGACGAAGTGGGCGGCGCCGCGCTGTACCTGCTGTCGCCGCTCTCGGGCGGTGTCACCGGTGAAATCCACTATGTGGATTCGGGCTACAACATCATCTCGACGCCGCGTCCGGAAGACCTGAAGCGCGCCTTCGAAGAGGGCGACGACTGAAACTTCTGGACAACTGCCCCCAGCTGTATCGAAACTGCACAAGCGGGAGATGAGTCGTCTCCGGCTTTGAATGGATCGGAGGCAACTCAATGGCTGAAAGCAAGCTCGAATATTACGAAGACAAGGCTGGCGAATGGCGCTGGCGCCGCAAGGCGGGCAATGGCGAGATCATCGGCGCGTCGTCGGAAGGTTATAAATCCAAGGCCGATTGCGAGGCCAATGCGACGCGCGACACGTCCAAGGACAAATGGGAATTCTACCAGGATGATGCCGGCGGCCATCGCTGGCGCTGCCTGGCTTCCAATGGCAAGCAGGTCGGCAAGGCGAGCGAGGCCTTCACCTCGAAGAAGAACTGCGAGCACAATGCCGGCCTGAACGGCTGGAAGGGCTGAATCTGGCAGGATCAGTTTGCTGGGGCGGAGCTTGGCTCCGCCCTATGTCTTGCGCCGGGTGAGCTTGAGGCCCGACCAGTCCTGATCGAGCGCGCAGACCTTGATGTCGACGAGGCCCACGGCCAATGCGGCTTTGCGGATGTCGTTCTCGCTGAGGCCGGTCGACAGCTTCGAGGTCAGTTTCGGCCACGACACCCAAAGCATGCTGGCGGGCGGCAGATGCCCGGCAAGCTTGGCGATCTCGGCCAGGCCTTTGGCGTCGCCGATGAAGAGATGGATGGCGTCGCTCGCTTTGGCCGTCTTGCCGAAATTCAGCCCCTCGGGCGCGTCCGTCATCAGGTTCGCATAATGGGAAGGGGCATGGATGAGGGCGATCTTCATGCCGGGCTTGAAGCCGAGCTTCTTCCATAAAGGCGTGCCCGAATAGCCGGCCGTGCTCATGGCTTGGTCACCCGCCGCACAGTGAGATTGAGCCGGCCGCCTTGCCTGAGAAGCGTCGAGGTCCCGCTGAGCACCCGGTCGATGCCGTGATAGCGCAGCCGCGATGCACCGCCCATCACCAGCACATCGCCGGAGGAGAGCTTGAGCGTCTCCGTCTTGCCGCTCCGCTCAGTTCCGCCGATGCGGAAGATGGCGGTGTCGCCGAGCGAGATCGAGACGACCGGGGCGGCGAATTCCTTCTCGTCCTCGTCGCGATGGAGGCCGAGCTTGGCGCCCTCGCGATAGTGGTTGACGAGGCAGGCCTCCGGATCATGCGGGTAGTCCGCCACCTCGCGCCATAGCGCCAGCACCTGGTCCGGGATCGCCGGCCAAAGCTCGCCGGTTTCGGGATGCCGGGCCTGGTAGCGATAGCCGTCCCGGTCCGACACCCAGCCGAGCTGGCCGAGATTGCTCATCCGGACCGTGAAGGGCCGGCCGCTCCGCGGCATCACCGGCGTGTAGAAGGGGGCCTGGGCGATCGCCTGCTCGACGGCGGTGATCAGAGCTTCCTGCGCCGTCCGGTCGAAATAGGACGGCAGATATTTGAGGCCGTTGCTCATACGAGGCGGGTCTCCCTGTCGAACCTGCCGACGAAAAGGCCTTCTTTGCGGATCATGAAATCCACGGCATCCCACAGGTCGACATTGCTCAGCGTCCCGGTCTCACGGGCGAGACGGCCGTAATTGAGGAAGGCGGTTTCGCGGGCCAGCCCGCCGAAATCACTCGGCTTCATGGAGCGGGAGAACTCGGCGAACCGCAGGACCCCGAAAGCGCCGACGCCCAGGAGCAGGGCGACTATTCCGGCCGTGGTCGCCATGCCGAAATAGAAGGCGGCGAGACAGGATGCGATCCCGAGGAGGAACAGAAAGCCCTGATCGGCGGCATAGGGGACGGAAGGGAGCCGGAGACCGGTTCCCTCGCTCAGGGCCTTTATCCGGGAGGCCAGAGTCTTGGCGGGAAAGACATCGGAAATCGCGGTGCGCGGGCTCACCTCGATGCCGGTGGCGTCGGCGACGGCCTGCTTGAGCCGGTAGAAGCTCACGGCGCTGAGGCAACGCCGGCGGCGGTCCTCGGTCGTTCCCATCTTGGCCTGCAGAACCTCGAACAGGTCTCCCACGGTCCGGAGCTTGTCGACATCGCTCTGGACGAAGCGGACCTCGAAGGCCTCTTCCAGGGTCAACAGAAGATCCTCGACATCCTCGGGATCCGGCAGATAAGGGCGGGTCATGGCGGTGCTCCTTGGGCCCGTTTTTCCCACGCCGGGGCCCGGGCGGCAATCTGGCGCCAAGGCGCCCCGTCCGGCCACCCGGAAACCGTGCGGAACTTGGCCTTTGGCTCTCACCAAAACTTGATAGGGCCGGATTCCAACCTTATATAGCCCCCGAACGCCGGATTTACCTCGAACCCAAAGGGGTGGTCCGGTTTAACGTAATAGGGGACCCCGCACCCCGCTTTCGAGTCCGGGGCGGAAGTGCCGGATAGGGCTTCCACCAGGGTCTGCCGCTAGGAGGTTTTGTAAATGGGAAAAGTCATCGGGATCGACCTCGGTACCACCAATTCCTGCGTCGCCGTGATCGAGGGCAAGCTGCCCAAGGTCATCGAGAACGCGGAAGGGGCGCGCACCACCCCGTCGATCGTCGCGTTTAATGCCGACGGCGAACAGCTCGTCGGTCAGCCGGCCAAGCGCCAGGCGGTCACCAATCCGGAAAATACCTTCTTCGCCATCAAGCGCCTGATCGGCCGGCGCTGGAACGACCCGATGGTCGAGAAGGACAAGAAGCTCGTCCCCTATCACATCGTGAAGGCGGACAATGGCGATGCGTGGGTCGAGGCCCGCGGCCAGAACTACGCCCCCTCGCAGATCTCGGCCTATATCCTTCAGAAGATGAAGGAGACGGCGGAGCGTTATCTGGGTGAAAGCGTCAGCCAGGCGGTCATCACCGTTCCCGCTTATTTCAACGACAGCCAGCGCCAGGCCACCAAGGATGCCGGCAAGATCGCCGGTCTCGAAGTGCTGCGCATCATCAACGAGCCGACCGCGGCGGCGCTCGCTTACGGCCTCGACAAGAAGGAAGCCGGCACCATCGCGGTGTATGACTTGGGTGGCGGCACCTTCGACATCTCCATTCTGGAGATCGGCGACGGCGTCTTCGAGGTGAAGTCGACCAATGGCGACACCTTCCTCGGCGGCGAAGACTTCGACATGCGCATCGTCGATTATCTCGCGGACGAGTTCAAGAAGGAGCAGGGCATCGACCTGCGCAAGGACAAGCTGGCCTTGCAGCGCCTGAAGGAAGCGGCCGAGAAGGCCAAGATCGAGCTTTCGTCTTCGACCCAGACGGAAATCAATCTGCCCTTCATCACCGCTGACCAGACCGGTCCGAAGCACCTAACCCTCAAGCTGACGCGCGCCAAGCTCGAAGCCCTCGTGGATGACCTCATCCAGAAGACGGTCGAGCCCTGCCGCCAGGCCCTGAAGGACGCCGGCGTCACCGCCGGTCAGATCGACGAGGTCGTCCTCGTCGGCGGCATGACCCGCATGCCGAAGGTCATCGAGGTGGTGAAGCAGTTCTTCGGCAAGGAGCCGCATAAGGGCGTCAACCCGGACGAAGTCGTGGCCATGGGTGCCGCGATCCAGGCCGGCGTGCTCAAGGGCGAAGTGAAGGACGTGCTCCTGCTCGACGTGACCCCGCTGTCGCTGGGCATCGAGACCCTGGGCGGCGTGTTCACCCGCCTCATCGAGCGCAACACCACGATCCCGACCAAGAAGAGCCAGGTCTTCTCGACGGCTGACGACAATCAGACCGCCGTGACGATCCGCGTCTTCCAGGGCGAGCGCGAGATGGCGGCCGACAACAAGATGCTCGGCCAGTTCGATCTCATGGGCCTGCCGCCGGCGCCGCGTGGCATGCCGCAGATCGAGGTCACCTTCGACATCGACGCCAACGGCATCGTCAACGTGTCGGCCAAGGACAAAGCGACGAACAAGGAGCAGCAGATCCGCATCCAGGCCTCCGGCGGTCTTTCCGACTCGGAAGTCGAGAAGATGGTCAAGGACGCCGAGGCCAATGCCGCCGAGGACAAGAAGCGCAAGGATCTGGTCGAAGCCAAGAATCACGGCGAGAGCCTGATCCATTCGACCCAGAAGTCGATGACCGAGCTCGGCGACAAGGTCTCCGCCGCCGACAAGTCGACGGTCGAAGCCGCCATTGCCGACCTCAAGACGGCGATGGAAGGCAGCGACGCCGAGGTGATCAAGGAGAAGACCAACGCTCTGGCGCAGTCCGCCATGAAGCTCGGCGAGGCGCTCTACAAGGCGCAGGGCCAGCCTGGTGCGGATGCCGGCCCCGATGCCGGCGGCCAGGGTGGTCAAGGCGGTGCCGACGATGTCGTCGATGCCGACTTCACCGAGGTCAAGGACGACGACAACAAGAAGTCGGCCTAAGAAACGTGGCCTGCTTCCGGTCCGAAAACCTTCTCCCCGCGCGACCCGCGGGGAGAAGTGTCTTTTTCGGGCGGGCGAAAGCGGGTTAAGAAGAGCTGGGCGGACGGGTCAGAATGGCCAAGCGCGATTATTATGAAGTCCTGGGGGTGCAGAAGAGCGCCGACGAGAAGGAGCTGAAAAGCGCCTTCCGTAAGCTCGCCAAGCAGTACCACCCCGATGCCAGTCCGGGCGACAAGACGGCTGAGCACAAATTCAAGGAAATCAACGAAGCCTATGACGTCCTGAAGGACCCGCAGAAGAAGGCGGCCTATGACCGCTTCGGCCATGCGGCCTTCGAAAACGGCATGGGCGGGCGTCCTGGCGGTCCGGGTTTCGGTCCCGAATTCACCTCCTCGATGTCGGATATCTTCGAGGACCTGTTCGGCGAGTTCATGGGCGGCGGCCGCGGTCGCGGCCGGGGCGGCGGCCGGACATCGGCGGCGCGCGGCTCCGATCTCCGCTACAACATGGAAATCAGCCTCACCGAGGCCTATTCCGGCAAGACGGCGCAGATCCGGGTGCCGACCGCAACGGCTTGCGATGTCTGCAAAGGTTCGGGCGCCAAGCCGGGCTCCGCGCCTAAGACCTGCGGCACTTGCGGCGGCCAGGGCGCGGTCCGGGCGGCGCAGGGCTTCTTCACCGTCGAGCGCACCTGTCCCACTTGCCATGGCAGCGGCCAGGTCATTTCCGATCCGTGCAGCAATTGCAGCGGCCAGGGCCGCCTCACCCGCGAGCGCACGCTGTCGGTCAACATTCCGGCGGGCGTCGAAGATGGCACCCGCATAAGGCTCGCCGGCGAAGGCGAGGCGGGCCTGCGCGGCGGCTCGGCCGGCGATCTCTATATCTTCCTGTCGGTGCGCCCGCATGAGTTCTTCCAGCGCGACGGCGCCGATCTTTTCTGCAAGGTACCGGTCTCGATGATCACGGCCTCGCTCGGCGGCGACATCGAAGTGCCGACCATCGACGGCAAGAAGGCGCGCGTGTCGATCCCCGAAGGCGCCCAGACCGGCAAGCAGTTCCGCTTGAAGAGCAAGGGCATGCCGGTGCTGCGCTCGAACCAGATGGGCGACATGTATATCCAGGTGACGGTCGAGACGCCGGTCAACCTGTCGCGCAAGCAGCGCGAGCTGCTCAAGGATTTCGACAAGGAAGCCCGCAACAACTCGCCTGAATCGGAAGGTTTCTTCGCCAAGGCGCGTGCCTTCTGGGAAGGTTTCGGGAGCTAGAAACTCTCTCAATCACATCGTCATCCTGGCGAAGGCCGGGACCCATTGAACAAGCGCAATC
>NNBT01001821.1_pt1 | contig 22428 bp, 20 predicted proteins | sample 1173831 | NCBI WGS metagenome assembly NNBT01 (sample SAMN07173936, study PRJNA388173) | plant metagenome | isolation source: symbiotic tissue sample KVJ10 | place: Norway: Troms, Kvaloya island | reverse complement strand
GGGATGGGTATAAGAGCAAGGTCTCGAAGCGGCGCTGAAGGGCGACGACCGCGTTGCCGCCGACGCGGTTCTGGACGAGGCGATCCCCGATTTCAGCCGGCGTCAGAAGACGCCGCCAGCCGCTCCAGGGCTGCCCGCGTCGCAAGCGGCGGCCGCCAGCCTGCCCTGAGCAGCCCATCCGGCGGCGCCACGAGACTGCCGCTGAGCTTGAGGAAGGCCTCCTCGCGACCCGCCAGACGCGCCGCCAGTCGCAGGATGCCGGGCGGAATGGCGATCAGGCCGGGCCCGCGCCCCATGCCCGCCCGTAGCGCGGTCAGGATGCCGGCGACATCGATCGGCTGGGGATCGGCGAGCGTGAAGGCCCGCCGCACCGGGCAGGCCGGCGTCAGCGCAAACAGGACGGCATCGGCGAGATTCTCGACCGCCAGCAGCGAGCGCGGCCGGTCCAGCCCCCCCAGCGGCAGCGGAACAGGCAGCCGCGCGAGCTTCAGCAACGCCGCCATGTTGGCCTTGACGCCCGGCCCATAGACCAGCACCGGCCGCAGGCTCACCCAGTCGAAATCGAGCCGCGCCAGGCCCTGCTCGGCCGCCAGTTTCGAGCGGCCATAGGCGTCGTCGGGCGCCGGGGCGTCGTCCTCACGCAGCGGCGGTCCGTCGAAGGCGCCGGTCTGGGCCTTGATCGAGGAGATGAAAACAAAGCGCGCCACGCCGGCCCGGTAAGCCGCCTGGGCCAGATCCAGCGTCGCGCGCGTATTGATCGCGCTGTAGAGCGCCTCGTCGAGGCCGGGGCCAGCATGGGCGAGGCCGGCGAGGTGGACGACATGCGCCACCCCGTCGAGCGCGCCGCTCCAGTCGATCGGCGCGGCGAGATCGCCGGTAACCACGGCCTGCACGCCCTCTGGGACCGGCGCGGCCTTGCGCTGGGCGACGCGGACGCCATAGCCGGCGGCGGTCAGCGCGGCGACGACATGGGGGCCGATGAAGCCGCCGGCGCCGGTGACGAGGACCCGCTCGCCGCTCACGCGGGAGCCCGTCGCGAAAACCGCCTCAGCAGCAGCCCGGTCAGGAGGAACGCGCCGGCAAAGCAGCCCCATTGCACGGCCGGTGAGGGCATCGCGATGGTCAGCGCCGCCAACCCGATCAGGACGACGTTCAGCAACGCCACCTGCGTGACGACGCTGAGGACGCTGTGGCCGTTCGTCGTCGCCTGCTGGTAGAAATGCGAGCGATGCGCCTCCCAGACCTTTTCGCGGCGGGCCAGCCGGCGCAACAGCGTGATGGTGGCGTCCATGACATGGTAGAGCGGCAGGATCAGCGCCGCCGCCACCGCGCCCGTGCCGGCCAGCCGGTAGAGCAGATAGGCCGAGATCAGCCCAACGGGCAGGGAGCCGACATCGCCGAGGAAAAGCCGAGCCGCCGGTCTGTTGAAGGGCGCAAAACCGATCAGGCCGCCGCACAAGGCCGCCGCCAGCAGCCCCGTCGCCGGGTCGACTACACCGACACCGCCGGCGATCGCGAGCGCGCCCGCCAACGGCACAAAGCCCGCGACCGTGATCCAGTCGATGCCATCCATGAAATTGGTCAGGTTGACGAACCAGATGCCGGCGAGCAGCGCCAGGCAGCGCTCCACGGCGAGAGGCATCAGATCGGCAAACAGCCTGACATCGGGCGCCGCATAGACGATCACCACCGCCACGCAGAAGGCCTGCAGCCCGAGCCGCAAGCCGGCGGAAAGCGGCCTGATGTCATCCCAGGCGCCGACGATCGCCAGCAGGAGGCTGGCCAGGCCGACGAAAACGAGGCTGGCGACGCCAGCGGGCGGAGGCAGGATCTGCAGGGCGAGCGCCACCGCCATGGCGGCGGCGGCGAGCACGGCGATGCCGCCGCCTTGGGGCGTCGGCACGCGATGGCTCGAGCGCGCATTGGGGCGGGCCAGCGCGTAACGGACCAGCAGCGGCCTCAGCCCCACGCACAGCAGCGCCGAGACGACGGCCGAGGCGGAAAGGATCAGCAGGAGGGCGAGAGCGGTGGGCAAGGAGGGTGGCACCATGGTGGCATCGCGCACTCCCTAGAGCATGCCGGAGGAAAGCGGGAGCCCGGAATTTCGCCTGTGATGGGCAGCCGCGACGGCCAGAAGCCGGCAGGCCCACGCATGAGCGCTTGTGTCGGACGGCACAAAGAGGGAACATGCAGATATGCTCCTTCCCGATTCCAGGCTCAATCCGCCTCCCGCGCGGCCCGACATCACCCGCGCCGTCTGCCGGGGCGCCGGGCGGCATCTGCGCGAGCGCGGCTATGCGATCGTCAAGGAAATGACCTTCGCCAACGGCCGGCGCGGCGACATCGTCGCCCTCTCGGCCTTGGGAGAACTGCTGGTCGTCGAGGTCAAATCGGGGATCGAGGACTACCGCGTCGACGGCAAATGGCCCGATTACCGCGACTTCTGCGACGGCTTTCTGTTTGCCGTCGCGCCCGAATTTCCGCTGGAGATCCTGCCCGAGGATGTCGGCGTGATCCTGGCCGACGCCTATGGTGGCGCGCTGGTGCGCGATGCGCCGCGCCACCCGCTGGCACCGGCACGCCGCAAGGCCCTCACCATCGCCTTCGCCAGGCTGGCGGCGAGCCGCATGGCGCAAATCGAGGATCCCGGCGTCTAGCCCGGCCCGTCCGCACGGCGCAGGCCACGCGTGATGCCGCTGCTGCTGCGGCGGTCAGCGAGGCGCGCGTTTCGCGAGAATCCGTTGGAGCGTGCGCCGATGCATACCCAGCCGCCGCGCCGTCTCCGAGACGTTGCGGTTGCAGAGTTCATAGACGCGCTGGATGTGCTCCCAGCGGACCCGGTCCGCCGACATCGGGTTTTCGGGCGGCAAGGGCCTCGAATCGCGGGCGGCCGCGAGCGCAGCGTGGATCTCATCGGCGTCGGCCGGCTTCGCGAGAAAGTCGAAGGCGCCGAGCTTCACGGCACTGACGGCGGTCGCGATGTTGCCATAGCCGGTCAGCACGATGCCGCGCGCCTCGGGCCGACGCTCCTTCAGCCGGGCGATGACATCGAGACCGTTGCCGTCACCCAGACGCAGGTCGATCACGGCGAAGGCCGGGGCTTCCTCGTCGACAGCCGCGATTCCGGCGCCGACGCTGTCGGCCATGCGCACGGAATAGCCACGGCTCTCCATCGCGCGCGCGAGCCGGGTCAAAAACGGTTTGTCGTCATCCACGAGCAGCAGCGACATATCCACCGCGCCAAGGACCGCAGCGGTTTCATCCAGCACATTCTGCATCAGACTCTCCTCCCGCCAGGCTTTACGTAGCGGAACTCTAGCGCGGCTTCCGCCGCGGCGCATCCGGGATGCGGACTCATACGCCCACTCCATGTGGGAGCGGCGGCAGGGCGTTTTTAGCCCCTGGCGTCGACAGATCGGCTTCGAACACCGCACGCGGCCAGCTCAGGCGCACCGAGGCGCCGCTCGCCGGCGCCGGCAGGTTGGCGAACTCCATCAGCGCACCGCCCCGTTCGAGCAGCGTCTTGGCGATGAAGAGCCCGAGGCCGAGCCCCCCGCCGGCCCGGTTCTCGCCGGCACCATGGGTGAGATAGGGGTCCCCGGCCCGCAGCAGCACGTCGGGCGGAAAGCCCGGGCCGTCATCGGCGATGGTGAGCGTGACAAGGGCAGCATTCCATTGCGCTGTGATCGTGACGGTCGATCGCGCGAAGTCGACAGCATTGTCTACGATATTGCCGAGCCCGTAGATCATGCCGGGATTGCGGCGGCAGATCGGCTCGGGCTTTTCCCCGCTCATCACGATCTCGAAGGGCACACCGAAGGGGCGCTGCGGCCCCGCCGCCTCCTCGATCAGCAGACGCAAGCCGAGCTGGTCGAGCGGGCTGCCATCATCGTCCTGCAGCGATGCGAGCTTGCCGAGGATGCCGCGACAGCGCTCGACCTGTTCGCGCAGGAGCGCGATGTCCTCGGCCATCTCGCCCTCGGGCGGCGCCAGGCGGGACAGTTCGCGGGCGACGAGCGCGATCGTCGCCAGCGGCGTGCCGAGTTCATGGGCGGCGGCGGCGGCGAGACCATCGAGCTGCGACAGGTGCTGCTCGCGCGCCAGCACCAGTTCGGTGGCCGCCAGCGCATCGGACAGGTCGCGCGCCTCCTTCGCAACGCGCCAGGCATAGATCCCGGTGAAGCCCAGGCCGAGCACCAGCGCGGCCCAGCTGCCGAGCTGGTAGGACGGCGGCAGCACCGGCCGATCGTGCCCCGCCCACGGCAGCGGCAGGTGAAAGATGCTCACCAGCGTCGCCAGCGCGATCGCCAGCACGCCCAGCAGCAGCGTTCGCTGTGGCGGCAGCGCGGTCGCCGAGATCATCACCGGCGCCAGGAACAGGATCGAAAACGGGTTCTGCAACCCGCCGGTGAGATGGAGCAAGGCCGCGAGCTGGACGATGTCGAAGGCCAGCAGCGCCGTCGCCGCGCCGGGCTGGAGCCGGTGGCTCATGGGAAAGCGGATGCGCAGCGCGATGTTCAGCCATGACGAGACGGCGATGGCGGTGAAACACCAGCCGAAGGGAAGCGGAAAGCCGAGGCCGAAATGCACGCCCGCGACCGCCAAGCTCTGACCGGCGATGGCGAGCCAGCGCAGCCGCACCAGCGTATCGAGGCGCAAATGCCGGCTGGTGCGGGCAAAGAGGGGAGGCGCGGCATCCTGAGCGTTCATGCGCGGCTCCGCCGTGCAGGATCCCGCCCTGGCGGCGTGACAGGCCTCATAAGAGGCACTCGAACAGGGCGATCATTCGTGGAAAATCCCATGGGAGCGAATTCTTAGCCTTTTGCGGGATTGAATGAGAACAATTTAGGCATAGGGTGCGTTCCTGTTGCGGCGCACCAATCGGTGTTGCCGCGCGGGACAAGACCACATTCATCTGGACGGGGCCGCCATGTCGTACGCCTACCATGCCTATGAAGCGGTTCACATGATGCTCAGCCCCGCCAGGGGCCTGTCGGACGCGATGCATCTCGCGTTCAAGAACCCCGCCAATCCCTTCACCTACACACCGATGGGCCGCAGCATCGCAGCGTCCTGCGAACTGTTCGAGCGCACGACGCGGCGTTATGGCAAGCCAGCCTTTGGGCTCACCCAGACCACGATGAACGGCGTCAAGGTCGCGGTCGAGGAGCGCGTCGTCTGGGAGCGCCCCTTCGGCAGGCTGGTCTATTTCGATCGCCAGATCGAGGGGCGTCGCAAACCGCAGCCCAAGGTTCTGCTGGTCGCACCGATGTCGGGGCATTACGCCACGCTGCTGCGCGGCACGGTCGAGGCCTTCCTGCCCGGACATGAGGTCTACATCACCGACTGGACCGACGCCCGACTAGTGCCGCTCCTTGCCGGTCACTTCGATCTCGACGACTACATCGATTATGTCATCGCGATGCTGCAGATGCTGGGTCCGGAGACCCATGTCATGGCGGTCTGCCAGCCTGCGGTGCCTGTTCTGGCCGCTGTCGCGCGCATGGAAGCCGATGGCGACCCCTGCGCGCCGCGCTCCATGACGCTGATGGGCGGACCGATCGACACCCGCCGCTCCCCGACCGAGGTCAACAAGATGGCGGTCGATCGCGGCATCGACTGGTTCCGCAACCGTTGCATCACCACGGTGCCGTTTCCGCATCCGGGCGCCTTCCGGAAGGTCTATCCCGGCTTCCTGCAGCTGTCGGGCTTCATGGCGATGAATCTCGACCGCCATGTCACGGCCCATCACGACATGTTCAAATATCTCGTCCGGGGAGACGGCGATTCCGCCGAAAAACACCGCGACTTCTACGACGAGTACCTGGCTGTCATGGACCTGACCGCCGAATTCTATCTCCAGACAGTGGAGACGGTCTTCGTCGAGCACGCTTTGCCGAAGGGCACGATGATGCACCGCGACAAGCCCGTCGATTGCAGCGCGATCCGCCGCGTCGCGCTGATGACGGTCGAGGGCGAGAAGGACGACATCTCCGGCGTCGGGCAGACGCAGGCGGCGCATGACCTGTGCGCCAACATCCCCGACGACAAGCGCGTGCACTACCTCCAGATGGGCGTCGGCCATTATGGCGTCTTCAATGGCTCGCGCTTCCGCTCGGAGATCGCCCCGCGCATCTCGGACTTCATGGTCAGCCTCGATATGGAGGCCGCCAAGGGCCGACGCGAGGCCGGCGCCGGCGACGCGCGCAAGGGGCTGAAGATCGCGAGCTGAGGCTCGCATTCACGCCGCCATCAGCACCGACCGATACATCGAAACGCCACCATACCGGATCGACCGGGATGGTGGCGTTTTCGTGTGCGGCTAGCGGAAGAAGATCACCGTCTGCAGCAGGAAGAGCGGGATCAGGATCGCACCCGACCATGCCATGTATCCGAAGAAGCTCGGCATCCTGACCTTCCGGTCCTTGGCGATGGCGTAGACCATGAAGTTCGGCGCATTGCCGATATAGGTGTTGGCGCCCATGAAGACGGCGCCCGCCGAGACCGCCGCCAGCGTCAGTGCGCCGGTCGTCATCAGCGTCTTCGGGTCGCCGCCCGCCAGCTCGAAGAAGACGAGATAGGTCGGCGCGTTGTCGAGGAACGACGACAGGATGCCGGTCAGCCAGAAATAGGCGACCGTGTTGTTGCTGCCGTCGGGGTTGCTGACCAGCGCGACGAGACCCGAGAAGGCGCCGTCCCGGCCGGCCTGAAGCATCGCCAGGACCGGAATGATGCAGACGAAGATGCCGGCGAAGAGCTTGGCGACCTCGAGGATCGGCCCCCAGGTGAACTCGTTGCCGGCCCGCACAGGCTTGGGCGTGAGCATCAGCGACAGGCCGGCCAGGGCGAGCAGAACGACATCGCGGGCGATGTTCTGGAGCTCGACCTTCGATCCCGCGACGTCGAAGATGATGCCGGGCTTCCAGCTCGCCGACATAAGGATCGCCGCGATCACCCCGCCGAGCAGGATGAAGTTGAGCTTGCCGTAAAGCTTGATGTCGCGATCCGGCGTCGGGTCCTTCAGCGAGGGCATGCCCACCTCCCTGCGGTAGAACCAGCTGTCGAGGGCAAAGAACAGCGCCAGCAGGATCGCAACAGCGAGGCTCGTCTCCGGCAGGAGATGCGTCGTGGTCCAGAAGAAATCGACGCCGCGCAGAAAGCCCAGGAACAGCGGCGGGTCACCGAGCGGCGTCAGCGAGCCGCCGATGTTGGAGACCAGGAAGATGAAGAAGACCACGACGTGGACGTTGTGGCGCCGGTTGTCGTTGGCGCGCAGGACGGGGCGGATCATGATGATCGACGCGCCGGTGGTGCCGACGAAGCTCGCCATCAGCGTGCCGATCGCCAGCAGGGCGGTGTTCGTCGCTGGCGTGCCGTGCAGGTTGCCCATGATCAGGATGCCGCCCGCGATGGTGAATAGCGCGAAGAGCAGGATGATGAAGGGGATGTATTCCAGCAGCGCGGTATGTGCGAGCGCCGCCAGAGCCGGCTCAGCCCCCCGGAACAGCACCAGCGGCACGAGCACCAGCACCGCCCAGAAGGCCGCGAACTTGCCGTAGTTCAGCTCCCAGAAATGCGGAAACAGGATCGGTCCGAGTGCGATCGAGAGCAGCATGCCAGCGAAGGGCAGGGCCCAGAGCACGCCCATGGACGCGCCGCCGATGTCACCGGCCGCAAAGGCCGTGCTCGACATCAGGCACGACACCACCACCGCGGCGGTGCGCGCGAGACCGGTCTTCGATGCCATTCCCCGCCCCACTCTCATGCGTGGTTGTCGTGATTGCCGCAGGCACGGTTATACGATGGCTACGGCACCCGCAACCGCACCCCAGGCCGCCGCCCGGCATTGTGCAGCCGCGCATTCCGCGAGAATAATCTTCTCCACGCGGTCATCCTCCGCGTTTGATTCGGACGAATCCATGTGCCGTTTCCTCGCCTATTCGGGTTCGCCGGTCTTCCTCGAAGATCTGGTCGCGGCGCCGAGCCATTCGCTGATCCACCAGTCGCTGCACGCGACCGAGGCGAAGACCGGGACGAATGGCGACGGTTTCGGCGTCGGCTGGTATGGGGACCGCCCCGAGCCTGGCCAGTACCGCGAGGTGCGGCCCGCCTGGTCGGACGAAAACCTGCTCTCGATCGCCCGGCAGGTCCGCTCGCATCTGTTCTTCGCCCATGTCCGCGCCGCCACCGGGACAGCGACGACGCGGGCCAATTGCCACCCTTTCGCCCATGGACGCCATCTGTTCATGCATAACGGCCAGATCGGCGGGTATGGCCTGATCCGGCGCCGTCTCGAATCGCTGATCCCCGATGCGCTGTACGGCGCAAGGGTCGGGACCACGGATTCAGAAGCGCTGTTCCTGCTGACCCTGGCGCGGATCGAGGATGGGCAGGCGCCTGGCGCCGCGCTGGCGGCCGCGCTGGGCGATGCGCTGGCGCTGATGCGGCAGGCTGGCACGACCGAGCCGCTGCGCTGCGCCGCCGCGCTCGCCGATGGCGACACCATCCATGCGGTGCGCTGGTCCTCCGATGCGCGGCCGCCCAGTCTCTACGTCTGCGATCGCGGCGACAGCATCGTCGTCGCCTCGGAGCCGATCGACGCCGCGCGCGACTGCTGGCAGGCCCTGCCCTGCAACACGCTGGTCAGCGTGCGGGCGGGCACCGTGGCGATCACGCCGTTCGAGGTCGGCCTCGCCGAGGCCGCCTGAGAGGATCGCCGCCCGTCGTGGTCGCATCATCAGATTAGATGATGCAAACGCAGAATTTGGCGCTACGCTAGATTGGTATCGTCGCCCGGCGACTGTTGTCCGCTCGCGTCTCACGCGATCGGGGCACGCCACGGGCGACGTTTGACTGTTGGCCGCAAAAGAAACGCAAGGGGAGCATCGCCATGTCTCAGGTCGCAGCGAGCGGGATTCAGGATATCGACGGCCTGTTGTGGGGCTACAAATGGGACAGCCTCAACCTGACCTATTCGATGCCGACGAGCGCGGCGGAGTACCTCAGCGGCGGCTATCAGGCGGTCAATGGCTTTCAGACCATGAACGCGACGCAGATCACTGCGATCAACCGCGTGATGGCGAATTTCGACAACGTCTGCGGACTCAGCTTCACCTATACAGCCGGCACGAATGGGAACATCCGGTTCGCTGAGGCGACCTCGATCGACACCGGCCCGAATGCCACCCTCCGCTCGATCCCGACCGCACAAGGAACGCCGCCCGATCCGATTTTTGATCAAAATGCGTGGGGCGACACCTGGTATAATTCGTCTGATTACAACAACCCTACAGTCGGCAGCTTTTCTTATTCAGCAGGTTTCCTTCATGAAGTTGGCCATTCCGTTGGCCTCAAGCATGGACACGCCACACAGTCGGGATTTCCAGCGCTGCCGACGGATCATGATTCGTACGAATACTCGGTCATGACCTATCGGCAATATGTCGGCGACAATCCTGGCAATGGCGACAACGCCCCGCATCATCCCACGACGCTGATGATGAACGACATCGCGGCCCTGCAGTACATGTACGGCGCCGACAACAGCTACAACAGCGGCAACACGACCTATACGTTCAGCCCGACGACCGGCGAGATGTTCATCAACGGCGTCGGCCAAGGCGCGGCGATCGCCAACTACATCCTGCTGACGGTCTGGGATGGTGGCGGCAACGACACCTACGACTTCTCCAACTACAGCACGAACGCCAAGATCAATCTTCTGGCCGGCAGCTATTCGACCCCTTCACTGTCGCAGCAGGCCAATCTCGGCGACGGCGTATTCGCGCGCGGCAGCATCTTCAACGCCTACCAGAACGGCAACTCGCTGATCGAGAACGCCTTCGGCGGCTCGGGCAACGACGCCATCGTCGGCAACCAGGCGGACAACGTGCTGCGCGGCAATGGCGGCAATGACGGCATCATGGGTGGCGAAGGCAACGACACGATCCTTGGCGACGCCGGCAGCGACACGCTTCTGGGCGAGAACGGCAACGACGCGATCGCGGGCGGCACGGAGATCGACTTCATCCTGTGCGGCAGCGGCAGCGACGTCGCCTTCGGCGGCGCGGGCAACGACGCCATCCTCGGCGAGGGCGGCGACGACGTGATCTGGGGCGAGGACAATTCGGGCGCGCCAGCGGGCGATGACGGCATCGACGGCGGCGAGGGCAACGACACGCTGCTGGGTCAGGGCGGCAGCGACACCATCATTGGCGGCAACGGCTATGATTCGATCGCTGGCGGCGACGGAAATGATCGGCTTTACGGATACGCCGACGCGGACGTCATCTTCGGCGGCACAGGCAACGACCTCATCTACGGCGGACAGGGTGGCGACGTTCTCAAAGGCGAGGGCGATGCCGATCTGTTTTGCTTCGGGATCGGCGATGGCGGCGACCTGATCATGGACTTCAATTTCGGCGGCGTCCGTGACGGCATCGACCTGAGGTCAATCTTCGACGTCACCGGTTTTGCGGGGACCAACCCACGCGGCGCCGGCATTCTCGGCGTGTTCCAAAGCGGCGCAGATACGGACGTCTACGTCTACGGCGTCTTCACGCTGCGCTTGCAGAACGTCGTCGCCGCAGCCGTCGACGACAGCTATTTCCTGTTCCAGTAGGCTTGGGGATTGCAAGGCCTCTGGCGCAGGCTGTCGAAGGCGCCCGCAGTCTCGATTGATCGCATTGTCGCCATGGCGCGGTGAACCTCTTCGCGCCCCGATGCGACAGACAGATGGATCGCGATGACGCGATTCCAGACCTCGCCGCCCCGGTCTTCACCCCTCCCAAAGGCTAACCGGGGCGGCGATAGCTATCTGATGGGAAACAGGCTGGTCAGCGCCGATCGCGCATGCGGCAGGTCAGTCGAGCCTGCCCAGCCAAATCGGTGCGATATAGCGAGGCCTCAGGCCGTCGCTTCTTCCAACGCAGCGATGTCAGCGAGTGAGAGATGGTGGAGCCAGGCGGAATCGAACCGCCGACCTCTTGAATGCCATTCAAGCGCTCTCCCAACTGAGCTATGGCCCCACTCTCAGCCGGCTGACATGGGGGTCAGCCGGGTCATTCCGCTGTCCGGGCCGCTCACCTGTGGAGGTGGTAGGGCCGGACGAACCGGGCGCCGCGTCAGCGGCGAAGCGCTCTATAGGCGGGAGCGGCGGAAGACTCAAGCGCCGATTGTGGCCTGATCGTCATTCTCTTTTGCGCCGCCTCGCCTCAAGGCCGTCAGACGTCCTCGTCGCCCTCGATGTCGCCATCGATCAGGTCGGCGACGTCGTCGTCGGCTTCCTCGTCCTCTTCCAGGAAGGTGTCGTCGTCGGGAGCGGCATCGTCCTCGACCTCGATATCGTCCTCGCTGGTGACGACGACGTCCTTCTCGGACGCTTCGGCGTCGGCCTCGTCGAGCGAGACGAGCTCGACGGCGCTGTCGGCGACCTCGACCTCATCCTCGTCCTCGTCGGGCTTAGCCGCCACGGCGGCGGCGGCCTTCGCCTGAGGCTCGAACACCGAGCGCGGATAGGACTGTCCCGTGTAAGGCGAGACGATCGGGTCCTTGTTCAGGTCGTAGAATTTGCGCCCCGTGGTGGGGCAAACGCGTTTCGTACCCAGTTCCGGTTTCGCCACTGCGTCGGACCTTCAATCATTCATGTTCTGAAAAGCAGGCGCGTCCGTTAGTCGTGGCAGGCGGCCCTGTCAAATGCTCATTTCGGGCCGGCGCCAAGAACCAGGGCGGCGCAGGCCGATTCGTGGCCCGGCAGGATAGACCCGCGGAGCGCGCAACGCGGACGTGACGCCTGCCCGGCGCGCGTGCTAGGGCACCGCGTTCCCGATCGACGAAGCCGGCAGAGATCATCGTGGCCCACGCCCTTTCCCCCGTCCCCGTCTCCGCGCGCCGCTGCGGCCCGCTCGCCGGCCGCGTCCGCGTGCCCGGCGACAAGTCGATCTCGCACCGCGCGATGATCTTCGGCCTGCTCGCCATCGGCGAGACGACAATCTCGGGCCTCCTCGAAGGCGAGGATGTGATGCGCACCGCCGATGCCGCCCGCGCGCTGGGCGCCATCGTCCATCATGACGGACCCGGCGCATGGCGCGTGCGCGGCGTCGGCATCGGCGGCTTGCGCGAGCCCGCCGGCGTCCTCGATTTCGGCAATGCCGGCACGGGCTCACGGTTGATGATGGGCGTCTGCGGCGCGCATCCGATCACCACGACCTTCGACGGCGATGCCTCGCTGCGCAAGCGGCCGATGCGCCGCATCCTCGATCCGCTGGAGCTGATGGGCACCGTCATCGTCTCGCAGGAAGAGGGAGGCCGCGTGCCCCTGACCCTGCGCGGGCCGCAGGAGGCGGTGCCGATCACCTATCGCACGCCGGTCGCCTCGGCGCAGATCAAGTCGGCCGTGCTGCTCGCTGGCCTCGCCGCGCCGGGCGAGACCACGGTGATCGAAACGGAGGCGACGCGCGACCACACCGAGAAGATGCTGATCCATTTCGGCGCGGAGGTGACGGTGTCGCCCGAGGGCGCGCATGGCCGCCGCATCGTGCTCAAGGGCCAGCCGGAGCTTGAGGCTGCGCCGATCGTCGTGCCGGCCGACCCGTCCTCGGCGGCTTTCCCGATGGTCGCGGCGCTGATCGTGCCGGGCTCGGATGTGCTGATCGAGAGCGTGATGACCAATCCGCTGCGCTCAGGCCTTCTAACCACGCTGCGCGAGATGGGCGCCGACATCACCGTCGAGAGCGAAGCCAATGAGGGCGGCGAGGCCGTGGCGACGCTGCGGGTGCGCGCGTCGCGCCTGAAGGGCGTCACCGTGCCGCCGGAGCGGGCGCCCTCGATGATCGACGAATACCCGGTTCTGGCCGTCGCCGCCTCGTTTGCGACGGGAACGACGCGGATGCGGGGCCTTCAGGAACTACGGGTGAAGGAATCCGACCGGCTCGCGGCGGTCGAGGCCGGGCTGAAGGCGGCAGGCGTCATCTGCGCGATCGAGGGCGACGACCTCGTCGTCGAGGGCTCGGGTGGGGCCGTCGCCGGCGGCGGCACCGTCGCCACCCATCTCGACCACCGCATCGCCATGAGCTTCCTCGTCATGGGTCTGGCGACGGACAAGCCGATGCAGGTCGATGACGGCGCAATGATCGCGACCAGCTTTCCGAGCTTCATCCCGCTGATGAACGGCCTCGGGGGCGAGATCGGATGAGCGACGCCAGCGCCTCCGCCGGGCTGGTCATTGCTGTCGACGGCCCCGCGGCATCCGGCAAGGGCACGCTGGCGCGCCGGCTCTCGGCCCATTACGGCCTGCCCTATCTCGATACCGGCCTGCTCTACCGCATGGTGGCGCGCGCCATGCTCGACGGCGGACACGACATCCGCGATGCACAGGCCGCCGAAGAGATCGTCTCGCGCTTCGATGATGGCGCCTTTGCCGAGGATTCCCTGCGTGGCCGCGAGATCGGCGAGGCGGCCTCCGTCGTCGCCGCAATGCCCGCCGTGCGCAGCGGGCTGATCGCGCGCCAGCGTCGCTTCGCCGCACAGCCGGGCGGCGCCGTCCTCGACGGGCGCGACATCGGCACGGTGATCTGCCCGCAGGCGCAGGCGAAGCTCTTCGTCACGGCCACGCCCGAGGTGCGCGCCGCCCGCCGGCACAAGGAACTGGCCGGGCGCGGCGAAACCGCCCCTTTTGACGGCATCCTCGCCGATATCCGTCGCCGTGACGCGCGCGATTCAGGCCGTAGCGATGCCCCCCTCAGGGCCGCGGAGGATGCGGTGATCCTGGATACCTCGGCTCTGACGATCGACGAGGCGATTGCTGCCGCCATCGCCATCGTCGAGCGATGGCGGGCCGCCGGCCCGGCGGAGCCTTTCACGGAGCGGTGACTGCCCGCCATTAAGGCTTGGAGGGAATCAAAAGCAGGCGCACAGTTTCGTCACGAATGGATGACGGAGGTGGCGATGCGGCGATGGCTGTACGGTCTCTTGAGTCTGGCAGCAGCGGGCTTTTTGTCCGCCGTGGCCCATGCCCAGCCGACAGCCGGCACGCCCGAAGAGGTCGACGTCGCGCTCGTGCTGGCGGTCGACGTGTCCTTTTCGATGGATCTCGACGAGCTCGCGCTGCAGCGCAACGGCTATATCGAGGCTTTCCGGTCGAAGCCGCTGCATGACGCCATCGCCAAAGGAGCGATCGGCAAGATCGCTGTGACCTATTTCGAATGGGCTGGCGGCCATTTCCAGCATGTGATCAAGCCATGGACGATCATCGACACGCCGCAATCGGCGATCGCCTTCGCGGAGGAACTCGGCGAGGCGCAGACGCGTCGTGGCCGGCGCACCTCGATCTCGGCGGCGATCGATCTCGGCGTGCAGCTCCTGGAACAGGCCCCGGTCACGCCGCTGCGCAAGGTGATCGACATCTCCGGCGACGGCGCCAACAATGACGGGCGGCCGGTGACCGTCGCCCGCGACGAGGCCGGCGCCAAGGGCATCAGCATCAACGGGTTGCCGGTGATGCTGAAGCAGGCGAGCTATTTCGACCTCGAAAACCTCGACCTGTACTACAAGGACTGCGTCGTGACGGGGATCGGCGCCTTCGTGATTCCGATCCGCGAACGACACCAGTTCGTCGACGCGACGCGCACCAAGCTGATCCGCGAGATCGCCGAAATGCCCCGCGACGGCGAGGCGGTGGTGCAGAAGGCGCAGTCGACGGGCGGCAACAACGCAACCTGCCTGGCAGGAGAGCGGCAATGGCGCGACCGGATGGGGAATTGAGGGGGTGGTGCCTCAGGACTGTCCCGTCGCGGCAAACAGCGCATCGACGTTGCGGCCGCGATAGGCGATGCGCAGGATCACGACGGTATCGCCCTGTATGGTGAAGGCGATCGTGGCGCGTCGACGATAGCCGAGGAGGCGCAGACCCGGCAAAAGGTCGTCGCGTCGCCGGCCACGTTCAGGCGCGAGCGTCAGATTGAAGCAGAACGACCGCAGCCGCCCGATGAAATGGTCGGCAACACGCTCGCCGCTTTGGTCGGCGATCCAGGCATAGAGTGAATCGAGATCGTCCCTCGCTTCCGGCAGGAAGACGAGGTCGAATTGTCTCATTTGCTGGACTGGTGCCGCTTACGGGCGCGATAGCGCGCCGCCATTCCGTCGAAAACCTCTTCGGCCGGGAGGGCGCGGCCCGGATCCGCGAGATAGGCGTCGTACGCGGGCTTGACCGCGGCGAGCAGGGTTGTGTCGTCGAGGTCGAGAATATCGAGCTGTCGCAGGCCGTCGCAGATCGCCTCGCTCTCAGACGCATACTCTCCGGACGCGACCCTGTCCTTCAGCGCCTGCGCCATGTCGTCGGGAAGGGTGATGGTCAGCGAGGTCAGGCCCATGTGGTTTTCTCCTCGGCGCGAGGATAGCAGTGGCCGGCCGTCGCATCCAGCCGCGCCTCACGTCCCGCGCGGCTTGGCCCGCGTCGTCGGCGGCGCAGCCGATGGATCGTCGGGCCAGGGGTGGCGCGGATAGCGGCCCTTCATCTCGGATTTCACCGCCGCCCAGGAACCACGCCAGAAGCCCGGCAGGTCGCGCGTGATCTGGACGGGTTTGTGCCCTGGCGAAAGCAGTTCCAGCACGAGCGGCACCCGTCCGCCGGCTAGCGCGGGATGCTTTGCCAGCCCGAAGAGCTCCTGCACCCGCACCGAGATCGTCGGGCCGGCCTCGGCGGCGTAATCGACGGCGAGGCTGGAGCCCGTCGGCGCGGTGAAATGCGTCGGCGCCTCGGTGTCGAGCCTGCGCTTCAGCTCCCAGGGCAGCAGATCAGCGAGCGCACCGTCGAGATCGCCCGGCTCGATCGCGGCGAGCGAAGCCCGCCCCACGAGATGCGGCGCGAGCCAGAGGACGGCGTCGGAGACCAGCCCTTCATCCGAGAGATCGGGCCAGGCATCCGTCGCGCCGGCATCGGTCGCGGCCCGTCGCAGAAAACCGACGCGTTCGCGCAATTGCCGCTGGGCCTTCGTCCAGGGCAGCAGGCCGATGTCGAGAGTGGCAATCCCTTCCGCGAGGACGGTCGCGTTCGCCAGCGTCGGCTCGGCCGGCAACGGCCGCTCGGCGAGGCTGAGGGCGCCATAGCGCCTCACCGCCCGCACGCGGAGCGCTCGGGCGGTTCGGTCGAAGGTCGTCTCGCTGCGGTCTTCGATCGCGAAGGGCGACAGCCCTTCGGCGACGAGCCAGGCGATGTCGGACTCCGAGAATGACGCGGCCGAGAGGATGCGCGCCTGCTGGACCGCGCCGGTCATCTCGGCAATCACGAGATGGGTTTCGCGGGCGAGGCGCTGTGACGCCTCCAGCGTCGCGCCGCGGCCATTGGCGAGGAGATACTGCCCCGAACCCGCGCTGCGCGCCCTGGCGACGCGCTCGGGATAGGCGAAGGCGAGGAGGAGCCCCACTGACAGGGCTTCGCGGGGGCTGGACGGGCCCGCAGCCCGTTCGGCGGCGCGGGCCCAGCCCTCGGCCAGGCGGCGCATGTCGGCGGCGCGGCCGCCTCTCTCGCGCTCCAGCCGGTCGAGCCGTTCCGACAGGTCGATCGCATCGCCCCCCAGGCCACGCTCGACCAGAAGCGCCGCCAGCAGGGCGGCGGCTTGAGCCTGTCCGAAGCGCGCCGCCGCGACAACCATGCGGGCGAGCCGCGGCGGCAGCGGCAGGATTTGGAGCGTGCGGCCTTCAGGGGTAATGCGGCCATCGCCATCAAGCGCGCCAATGCTGGCCAGTAGGTTGCGCGCTTCCTTCAGCGCCGGCGCCGGTGGCGGATCGAGGAAGGAGAGGCTGGTGGGGTCCGACACGCCCCAGGCCGCGCAATCGAGCAGAAGCGGAGCGAGGTCGGCGGAAAGGATTTCGGGTCGTGCGAAAGCCTCCAGCGCGCCGTTACCGGCCTCCTCCCAGAGCCGGTAGCAGATGCCGGGCTCGGTGCGGCCGGCGCGGCCCCGGCGCTGGTCGGACGCGGCCCGGCTGGCGCGGCGCGTCTCGAGCCGCGTCACGCCGATATCGGGTTCATAGACCGGCACGCGGGCGAGGCCTGAATCGATCACCACCCTGACGCCCTCGATCGTGAGCGAGGTCTCGGCGATGGCGGTGGCGAGCACGACCTTGCGGCGGCCGGGCGGCGCGGGCAGCACGGCACGGTCCTGCTCGGCCTGGTCGAGCGCGCCATAGAGCGGCGCGATCTCGACATCCCGGTCGCGGATGCGCTCGCGCAGCCGCTCCTCGACGCGCCTGATCTCACCCTGGCCGGGCAGGAAGACGAGTTGCGAGCCCGGCTGCTCTGCAAGCGCCAGCAGCACGGCGTCCGCGACCTGATCCTCGATGCGCTTCAGAGGCTCGCGGCCGAGATAGCGCGTCTCGACCGGGAAGGCGCGGCCCTCGCTCTCGATGACCGGCGCTTCGCCAAGCAATCTGGCGACGCGCGCCCCGTCCAGCGTCGCCGACATCACCAGGATGCGCAGATCCTCGCGCAGGCCCGCTTGCGCATCGAGCGCCAGCGCCAGGCCGAAATCGGCATCGAGCGAACGCTCGTGAAATTCGTCGAAGAGCACGGCGGCGATGCCATCCAGCGCCGGGTCGTCGAGGATCATCCGGGCGAAGACGCCCTCCGTCACCACCTCGATGCGCGTTTTTGGGCCGATCTTAGAGCCGAGGCGGACGCGCAGGCCGACAGTGTCGCCGACACGCTCGCCCAGCGTCTGCGCCATGCGACTGGCCGCACCGCGCGCCGCGAGCCTTCGCGGCTCAAGCACGATGAGCTTGCCGCCTTTCGCCAAGGGCTCGTCGAGCAGGGCCAGCGGCACGCGCGTGGTCTTGCCGGCGCCCGGTGGCGCGACCAGCACCGCGTTGGGCCCCGCGCGCAGGGCGGCCGCGAGATCGCCGAGGACGGCGTCGATCGGGAGGGGCGTGTCGAAGGCGCGCATGACCCGCGGGATGTGACGCAGCCCGGCGTTGCGCGCAAGCGCTACCCTCTCGCCAGCCCGCGCGCGTCATGCTAACCGCTCAGGCCATGACCGACACCCAGACAGCCACCGGCCAGGCTCGCATCCAGGCCCGTTTCCAGGCCTGCGCCAGCGAGGGCCGCGCCGCGCTCGTGACCTTCGTCACCGCGGGCGACCCCGACCTCGCCACCTCGGCCGCGATCCTGACCGCCCTGCCCGCGGCCGGCGCCGACATCATCGAGCTCGGCGTGCCCTTCACCGACCCGATGGCGGACGGCATACCGGTCCAGCTCGCCGGCCAACGCGCCCTCCATGGCGGCCAGACGCTGAAGAAGACGCTGGCGATGGTCGCGGAATTCCGGGGCGCCGGGCACGACACGCCGATCGTGCTGATGGGCTATTACAACCCGATCTATGCCTATGGCGTCGAACGCTTCCTGCAGGATGCGCGGGCTGCCGGCGTCGACGGCCTCATCGTCGTCGATCTGCCGCCGGAAGAGGATGTCGAGCTCTGCCTGCCCGCGCTCGCGGCCGGGATCAGCTTCATTCGCCTGGCGACGCCGACGACCGACGACAAGCGCCTGCCCAAGGTGCTGCAGAACACCTCGGGCTTCGTCTATTACGTCTCGATGAATGGCGTCACCGGCGGCGCGATCGTCAATTATGACGCCGTCGGCGAAGCTGTGGCCCGTATCAAACGGCATACCGACCTGCCGGTCGCCGTCGGCTTCGGCGTCAAGACGGCTCAGGATGCCGAGGCCATTGCGCGCGGCGCCGACGGTGTCGTCGTCGGCTCGGCGCTGGTCGAGCGCATCCGGCTCTCGCTGGACGCACAGGGCAAGGCCACGGAAAAGACCGTTTCGGCTGTCACCTCGCTGGTCTCAGAATTGGCCGCGGGCATCCGCTCGGCCGCGAAGGCGGCGGCCTGAGCGAGCTTGCTTCGCCCGCCCTCCGCGCCAGAATCGTAAAGGTCGATCCATGAACTGGATTTCCGAAGTCGTCCGGCCGCGCATCAAGACGCTGTTCAAGCGCGAAAGCCCGGAGAATCTCTGGATCAAGTGCCCCGATTCCGGGCAGATGGTCTTCCACAAGGATGTCGAGGCCAATGGCTTCGTCATCCCCGGTTCCGACCACCACATGCGCGTCACCGCGCAGGACCGGCTCAGGCTGACCTTCGACGAGGGCAAGTGGCTCGACGTGCCGCTGCCCGAGGTCGCGACCGATCCGCTGAAGTTCCGCGACGAGAAGCGCTATGTCGACCGGCTGAAGGACGCCCGCGCCAAGACCGGCGCAGCCGACGCCTTCAAGGTCGGCTATGGCCGGGTCAAGGGCTTCGCCCTGACCATCGCGGTGCAGGATTTCCACTTCATGGGCGGTTCGCTCGGCATGGCGGCGGGTGAGGCCTTCATCAAGGGCGCGCTGACCGCGATCGAGAAGAAGACGCCCTATGTCGTCTTCGCCGCCTCGGGCGGGGCGCGCATGCAGGAGGGCATCCTGTCCCTGATGCAGCTCCCGCGGACCACCGTCGCGGTCCGCATGCTGCGAAAGGCCGGGCTGCCCTATATCGTCGTGCTGACCAACCCGACCACCGGCGGTGTCACCGCCTCCTACGCCATGCTGGGCGACATCCACATCGCCGAGCCGGGCGCGCTGATCGGTTTCGCCGGTCCCCGTGTGATCGAGCAGACGATCCGCGAGAAGCTGCCCGAAGGTTTCCAGCGGGCCGAATATCTCAAGGATCACGGCATGGTCGACATGGTGGTGCACCGCCACGACCTGCCCGAGACGCTCGCCCGCCTCGGCCGCCTGCTGACCAAGCAACCGGCGTTCGGCATGGACACGGTACCCGTGGTCCAGCCCCAGCCCGTCGCCGAAGCCGTCTGACGCGGCTGCCTGGGATCATGGGGTCGTCCGACACGGTTTTGGCACGCCTGCTGGCGCTGCATCCCAAGCTGATCGACCTCTCGCTCGGCCGCATCCTGACCCTGCTGGAGCGGCTCGGCGATCCGCAGAAGCGCCTGCCGCCGGTGATCCATGTCGCCGGCACCAATGGCAAGGGCTCGACCATCGCCTTCATGCGGGCGATCCTGGAGGCGGCGGGCCTCTCCGCTCATGTCTACACCTCGCCGCATCTCGTGCGCTTCCACGAACGCATCCGGCTGGGGGCCCCCGGCGGCGGCCGCTTCGTCGACGAAGCCGTGCTGGTCGAGGCGCTGGAGCGCTGCGAGCGCGCCAATGCCGGCGACGCGATCACCTTTTTCGAGATCACCACTACCGTCGCCTTCCTGCTCTTCGCCGAGCACAAGGCCGATGTCGTGCTGCTCGAGGTCGGCCTCGGCGGGCGCTTCGACGCCACCAATGTCATCGCCAACCCGGCCTGCACGGTGGTGACCCCGGTTTCGCTCGACCATGCCGAATATCTCGGCGACAGCGTCACCAAGATCGCCGGCGAGAAGGCCGGCATCTTCAAGCGCGGCGCGCCGGCCGTCATCGCGCCGCAGGAGCCCGAGCCAACCGCCGTGCTCGAAGCGGTGGCCGAGCGGGTCGGCGCCTCCAAGATCCTGATCGGGGCGCAGGATTTCTCCGTGCACGAGGCCGGCGGGCGGCTGGTCTATGAGGATGGCGACGGGCTGCTCGACCTGCCCCTGCCGAAGCTTGCCGGCCGCCACCAGCACATCAATGCCGGCACCGCGATCGCCGCCCTGCGGGCCGCCGGCTATGGCGGCCTGCCGGCACGCGCCTTCGAGCAGGGCATGCTGGAGGCCGACTGGCCGGCGCGGCTGCAGCGGATCGCACGCGGCAAGCTCGCGGAACTGGTTCCGGGCCGGGCGGAACTCTGGCTCGATGGCGGGCACAACCCCGATGGCGGCCGTGTGCTCGCCCAGGCCATGGCCGATCTCGCCGACCGCAACCCGGCGCCACTGGTGATGATCGCCGGCTTGCTCTCGACCAAGGATGCGGGCGCGACACTCGGCCACTTCAAGGGGCTGGCGCAGGTGCTGTTCGCCGTGCCGATGCAGAACCAGCTCGCCGCCCGGCCGGCCGAGGAGGTCGCGGGGCTGGCGCGCGCAGCCGGGCTCACAGCCGAGGTCACAGGCTCGGTCGAGCAGGCGCTGCGCGAGATCGCGGTGCGCGACTGGTCCGCCCCGCCGCGCATTCTGATCTGCGGCTCGCTCTACCTCGCGGGTGAAGTGCTGTCGGCGAACGGCACGCTGCCGACATAAACCCACTTGGAGACTGCCATGGCGACTCATCCCTTCAGACCCACTGGCCGCGATGTGCCCGCCATTGGCCAGGGCAGTTGGTATATCGAGCGCGGGGACCGCAAGGAGGCCGTCGCTTCGCTGCGGCGCGGGCTCGATCTCGGCTTGACCCATATCGACACCGCCGAAATGTATGGCGACGGGCGCTCGGAGGCGATCATCGGCGAGGCCATCGCCGGCCGGCGCGAGGAGGTCTTCCTCGTTTCGAAAGTGCTGCCGCACAACGCCTCGAAGGCGGGCGTGCGCGCCGCCTGCGAGCGCTCGCTGCGCCATCTCAAGACCGATCGGCTCGATTGCTATCTGCTTCACTGGCGCGGGCCACACTCGCTCGCCGAGACCTTCGCCGCCTTCGAGGCGCTGAAAGCCGAGGGCAAGATCCTGTCCTGGGGCGTCAGCAATTTCGACGAGGATGATCTCGACGAGGCGCTCGCCGTAGCAGGGCCGGGGAAGATCGCCTGCAATCAGGTCCTCTACCACTTACGCGAACGCGCGATCGAGCATGCGGTGATCCCGTGGTGCGAGCGCCACGGCGTCGCCATCACCGCCTATAGCCCGTTCGGGCATGACGGCTTCCCGGCGGTGGGGAGCGCCGGTGGGAAGGTTCTTGCCGAGATCGCAGCCGCACATGGCGCCACCCCGCGGCAGGTCGCTCTCGCCTTCCTGACGCGACGCGCCAGCGTCTTCGCGATCCCGAAGGCCGGGACACAGGCTCATGTCGAGGATAATGCCGGAGCGCGGGGTCTCAAGCTGTCGGAGGACGACATCGCCCGCATCGACGCCGCCTTCCCGCGCGGACGAAAGCCGTCCTCGCTGCCGATGCTGTAGAGCATGCTGGTTTGGCACGGAACCACGCCGTCATCCCGGACAAGCCGCGAAGCGGCGCAGATCCGGGATCCATCATAGAGCTCCGGAGCCCTCCGATGGATCCCGGGGCAAGCCCGGGATGACGCCGTGGTTCCGAGATAACTCAGAATACTGTGAAGGCTTGCGGCCTACGCTCAGGCGGCGCGCGCGAGCCGCTCCAGCGCCGCGCCGGGATCGATGCGGCCGTCATAGAGCGCCCGGCCGGTGATCGCGCCTTCGAGGATCGCGGCGTCGGGCGCTAGCAGCCGCTCGATATCGGCCATGGAGGCGAGGCCGCCCGAGGCGATGACGGGGACGGTAAGCGCCTTGGCGAGGGCGATCGTGCCGTCCCAGTTGATGCCCTGGAG
>NNBT01001930.1_pt1 | contig 22480 bp, 21 predicted proteins | sample 1173831 | NCBI WGS metagenome assembly NNBT01 (sample SAMN07173936, study PRJNA388173) | plant metagenome | isolation source: symbiotic tissue sample KVJ10 | place: Norway: Troms, Kvaloya island | reverse complement strand
CCAGCACTTCGTCGAGCACTACAAGGATCTCGAGCCCGGCAAATGGGTCAAGCTGACCGGCTGGGGCGACGCGAAGAAGGCTAAGGAGCTCATCGTCGAGGCGATGGAGCGGGCCAAGGCGGCGAAGGCGTAAGGCCGCACAGGGGTCTCATTCTCGGGCTGCGCCTGCGCAGACCCGAGAAGCTCATGATCGAGGGATGCTCGGGTCGAGCCCGAGCATGACGGGCCTGGCTCAAGCCCCGATCGCCTCGCTCAGCGCCACGACGCGCTTTGCCATCTCGGCATGCAGCAGTTCGACCATGCGCCCGCCGATCTGGATCGCGCCCTTGCCCTGATTTTCCGGCTGCGCGAAGGCGGCGATGATCGCCTGCGCCTGAGCCAGTTCGGCCGCGTCAGGCGCGAACACGGCATTGGCCGTCGCGACCTGGCCCGGATGGATCAGCGTCTTGCCGTCGAAGCCGAGATCGCGGCCCTGCTCGCATTCGGTCTTGAACCCGTCCTCGTTCTTGAGATCGTTGTAGACGCCGTCGAGGATATCGAGCCCATGGGCGCGGGCGGCCAAGATCGCAGTGGTCAGCCAGGGCAGCATCGGTGCCCGGCCGGGCACGAAGCGGGCGCGGGTTTCCTTGGCGAGATCGTTGGTGCCCATCACGAAACAGGACAGCCGCGCACGGGGATCGCGCGCCGCCCGGGCGATCTTCTCGGCGTCGAGGATGGCGAGCGGCGTCTCGATCATCGCCCAGACACGCAGCGTCGGCTGCGCCCACAGCCCGGTGAGCTGCGCGCCGATCTGCTGCAGCGTCTCGGGCGACGAGACCTTGGGAATCAGGATCGCATCCGGCTTCGCTTCGACGGCCGCCGCCAGATCGTCCATGAACCAGGGCGTGTCGACGCCGTTGGTCCGGATCACGAGCTCGCGCCGGCCATAGCCGCCGGCCTTCACGGCGGCGCAGACCTGGTCGCGGGCCGAGGCCTTCGCCTCGGGCGCCACCGCGTCCTCCAGATCGAGGATCAGGGCGTCGGCGGCGATCTCGCGGGCCTTTTCGAGCGCGCGGGCATTGGAGCCGGGCATGTAGAGCACGCTGCGGCGCGGGCGGATCATCGGCATGGGGTCTCTCCCGGCGCCGCTTCGGCGCCTTTCAAAAAACGGCTTCGCTGCACTGCACACTAGACGTGACGCGCATGCAACGTCAGTTCTGCGAAAGGCGAAGACGGAAGGCGGGCCGATGAGCTGGATCGCGGGCGTGGACGGGTGCAAGGCCGGCTGGATCGCGGCCATTCTCGACCTTGCGACCGACGCTGCCCCGACCCTGCACGTCATCCCGTCGATCGCCGATCTGTTCGCGCTGCAACCGGCCCTGGCGGTCGTGGCGATCGACATGCCGATCGGCCTGCCCGATCGCATCGACGGCGCCGGTCGCGGGCCCGAGCAACGGGTGCGCCCCCTGCTCGGCCAGCGCCAGACGTCGGTCTTCTCGATCCCCGCCCGCGCGGCCGTCGAAGCCCTGGACTACGCGCAGGCCTGCCGGCTGGCGCTGGCGACCTCCCAGCCGCCGCGCAAGGTCTCAAAACAAGGCTTTCATCTTTTTCCGCGCATCCGCGAGATCGATGCGCTGCTCCGGACGGTCTCCGGTTTGCGCGATCGCGTGTTCGAGGTTCATCCCGAACTCGCCTTCGCGACGATGAAGGGCGGACCGCTTGACCATCCCAAGAAGATCAGGGGGACGGTCAACCCCGCCGGCATGGCAGAGCGTCAGGACCTGCTGATCGCGGCCGGCATCCCGGCGGCAACCGTGCAGGAGCGGCCTCCCCGGGGCGCTGGCGCCGACGACAGGCTCGACGCCCTGGCGGCCCTCGTCGTCGCCCGGCACATCCATGCCGGGCGCGGCAGGCCCTTCCCCGAACCGCCCGGACGCGATAGCCACGGCTTGCCCATCGCGATCTGGACCTACTGGCCGGACCGCCCGCCGCCACAGGACACCGCCATGACCGACCGCCCCGTCCCGCGCCCGATGATCGAAGCCGCTGCGCAGCGCATTGCGGGGCACGCCCGCGTCACCCCCGTGATGCGGCTCGGCACGGGAGCCTTCGGCTCGGATGCCGACATCTCGCTGAAGCTCGAATGCCTCCAGCATGCCGGCTCCTTCAAGACGCGCGGCGCCTTCAACAATCTGCTCTCGCTCGAGGTGCCAGCCGCCGGCGTCGCCGCCGCCTCGGGCGGCAATCACGGCGCGGCGGTCGCCTATGCGGCCCGGGCGCGCGGCGTGAAGGCGAGGATCTTCGTCCCCGAGATTTCGCCCGCCGCCAAGATCGAGGCGATCCGCCGCTTCGGCGCCGAGGTCGTGATCGGCGGAGCGCAATATGACGACGCGCAGGCCGCCTGCGACGCTTATGTCGCCGAGACCGGCGCGCTCAAGATCCATCCCTTCGCGGCCAGGGAAACCATCGCCGGGCAGGGCACGCTCGGCCATGAATGGCAGGGGCAGGAGCCCGATCTCGACACCGTGCTGGTCGCGGTCGGCGGCGGCGGGCTGATCTCCGGCATCGCCGCCTGGTTCGCCGGCACGAAGGTCAAGGTCGTCGGCGTCGAGCCGGAAGGCTCGCGCGCCCTGCAGGCGGCGCTGGAGGCCAGGGGCCCCGTCGAGGTCAAGGTCGCCTCGGTCGCCGCCGATTCACTGGGCGCCCGCAATGTCGGTCCGCTCGTCTACGAGGTCTGCAAGGATACGGTCGACCATGTCGTCCTGGTCCCCGATCCCGCGATCACCGAGGCCCAGGTCACGCTCTGGCGCGATTTCCGGCTGGCCGTGGAGCCCGGTGGCGCCGCCGCGCTCGGCGCGCTGCTCTGCGGCGCCTACAAGCCGGCGGCCGGCGAACGGCTCGGCATCCTGGTCTGCGGCGCCAATGTCGACCTGGCGAAGCTCGCCACGCTCGCCGGCTGAGAGGCTCCCCGGATCGGGCAGCATTCGTCGGCGACGCGGTTGTGAACAGGATCGCGCCATGACCGCTTGGCACCCCCGGGCGGTCATGCGCTAGGCTGGGCGCCCATGACGCAACGTCCCGCCAACGACACGCTCAGGGTGATCAGGGGCATCCTCGCGCCGCTCCGGGAGCGCCGCATCGTCGAGATCGGCTGCGGCGGCGGCGCCCTGCTCAAGGCGCTCGCTGAACTCGGCGCCAGGGTCGCCGGCATCGACCCCGACGACACCGCCCTGGCGCTGGCCCGCAAGACCGCGCCGACCGCCATCCTGCGCCGGGCCGGCGCCGAAAGCCTGCCCTTCGTTGACGGCGCCGTGCAGGCGGCGATCTTCGTCAACAGCCTTCATCATATCCCGGAACCCGCCATGGCCGCCGCGCTGGCCGAGGCGGCCCGCATCGTCGAACCCGGCGGCGACGTCATCGTGGTCGAGCCGCTGCCGGAGGGGACCTTCTTCGAATCCATGCGCCCGATCGAGGACGAGACGCTGATGCGTCTGGCGGCGCAGGAGGCGATCACCGCCACCCTGCGCGACGGCACCCTCCTGCTCGCTCAATGCACCGAATATGACCGCGTCGAGATCTACGCGACGGTCTCGGATTTCATCGATCGCGTTGTCGCGGCCGATCCCTCGCGCAAGGACAAGGCGCTGGAGGAACGGGAGAAGGTGATGAAGCGCTTCTTCATTCTTGCCGAGCATGGGAAGGGCGGCTATCTGCTGCGACAGCCTTCGCGCCTGCACCATCTCAAGGTGCCCGGACCGCGCCCTCTTTAGAACCGGCGCGCCGTCTCTCTCCCGATGAAAGCCGCGACACGCGATGAGTTTGAGCAAGGCTTTCCAAATTGCGGTGACCTCCGACCAGGAGGCGGGTACGCAGGTTTTCTTCGTCGAGGCCCCCACCGAGGAGGCGGCGCTCGCCCGCCTGTCGGATCACCCCGGCATGCCGCCGGACGCCGAGCTGAAGGTCCAGCGCCGGCTGAGCGATTCAGAACTCGACCTGCACCAGATCGGCCCGGACATGGTCGTGCGCTGGACCTGATCGTCCCCGCCATCCGGGGGACGCCGCGTCGGGACGACCCTGCTCACTCGACCGCCCACTGACACATCTTGAAGTCCCGGTTCCGCTTTCGCATGTCGAGATGGATGTGGTCCTTGTGGGAACCGTCGGAACCCGGCCCCAGCACGGTCCGGAAGCGCGCGCAGGCGCTGATTTGAACTGCGCCGCGCAGGGACAGCGTCGCCGCCTCGCGACCGGTCAGACTGACCGTCCGCCCGTCCCCAAGCCGCAAACCGCCGAGATCGAGCGCATTCCCCGTCGCATGCTCGCTGAGCCGCTCGCCGGCGATACGGTTGCGCGGCCGGCAGGCATGGCCGCCGACGCCGACGAGCCCGGCGAGCGTCGCATTCTCCTTCGCCAGGACGGCAGCCAGGTCGTCCCGCACCCAGTCGACGACCTCCAGCGCGAAGGCGCAGTCGACCGTGACGGCGCTGTCCAACGTGACCTTCGCGCCCCCGGACGGGGCGATGACACTGAAGGTGACGGGATCCTCGATCGCGCAGGCTCCTGTCGCGCGGTCCGCAGTGACAGGCAGAGCGATGCCCCCGCGCGCGGCGAACGTCGCGATGCAGGCGGAGGGACCGGCCTGCTTGTCGGACTTTGCCGGGTCGGACGTCGGTAGTCCTGCATCGGGGATCGCCGGCGGCTTTGCCGCCGGGGGCTCGGCCGCCACGAGACCCGCGGGACGTCTCGGCGGCAACGGCGCCAGGATGGCCTTGCGCACGACTAAATTCTTGCCGCGGGCCTCCGCTGGAGCCGGAGCGACCGGCAGCGACAGGACAAGGCCGACTGCGATGGCCAAGCCCCATAGCCCAGCGCGCCACTGCCGCATGCCGGTCAATCGACGAAGCGCACGAGGACGCCGGGCCTGACGAGGTCGGCGAGCTCCTCGGCGTCCCAGTTCGTCAGCCTGATGCAGCCATGCGAGGTCGTCTTGCTGACCTTGGTGGGCTCGGGCGTGCCATGGATACCGAAGGTCGGCTTCGACAGCGCGATCCAGACGGTGCCGACCGGCCCGTTAGGTCCAGGCGGCAGGACCAAGACCTCGGTATTCTTGCCCTGCTGAAAGTTCTTGTCGGGGTCGTAGGTGTAGTTCGGGTTCCGGGCGACGCGCTCCACCGTGTATTCGCCCGAAGGCGACGGCGTGGCCTCGCTGCCGATCGTCGCGGGGTAGCTCGCGAGCACGACGTCCTGCGCTCCGAACACGAGGACCATGCCGGTGCTCTTGACCGCTTCGATCCGCAGGGCGGCCCCCTTCTCCGGCATGCGAATGGCGGATGCGACCAGCAGCCTCGCGCCGGCGTCGGAGAAGGCCTGTCCCGGGTTGAGAGCGGACAGCAATGTCTCGCTCATGTGGAAACGCTCGCCCAGCATCTCCTGCGGGCTCGTATAGGACAGGCGCTTCATCCTGGCCTGGCGGGCGTAGTCGCGGGGAATCTCGTCGGCGAACGCGTAAGCCGCGTCCTTCTCGGTGAGTGTGTATTCGGCGATCACGTCGGTGGCCGTCTCGCCACCCAGACTGAGCCAGGCAAGTTCGTCGATCTCGTCGCCGGCGGGCAGAGCCTCCTGTCGGCGAAACTGCGCCACGGCCTTGCGAAAGTTCTCGCCGTCCACGCCGTCGATCACGCCCGGCGACACGCTGCGGCGGCTGAGCAGGACCTGCGCCTTGACGATGAACGGATCGGGGCCGGCCTCCGCCAATCTGGCTCTGGCGGCGAAGGTGACGGCGTTGACCTCCTCCGCCGTCAGCGCCTGCGCTGGGAACGCCAGCAGCGCCAGCAAGGTAAGGGGAATGAAGAGGCGGAGGCTCAACGCCAGCGTCGACAGGGGCTTCATGGTCGCTCCAGCGAACCGCCATGGCTCGCCGAACCTATACGGGCGGAGAAAGCGGATGTTCCCTTGCGACCGGGAGCCGCGACGGGTGGCACGCCGAGCCCTCCCCGGACCGGCAGGACACCGGGGCCATACCTCTCAGGCCACCGGCCCGAGACAGCCGGTCACGGGACAGGCGATTCTCGAATCCGGCGGGAGCGGGGACCGTCCCGCGATGAGACGGATCCTCGTCGTCGCGTCAGCCAAGCGCGATGCTCGACGCCGGCTGTCAAGAACCGAAGTTGTTACTGGAATCAAACGCTTTTTCCGAATTTGCGAAGCTTCGTCGACGTCCGGAAAATGGCGAAACGCCCGGCGCGGTTTACCGGCTGTTAACCATTGGCGGCTACCTCAGAAGCAACCGAAAATTTACCAAGATGACTGACGTGTTAACCAAACCCCGGCCCATCCGCCTCAAGGGGCGCTCCTATCTTGCGCTGACGTTGACGCCTGAACTGCCGATCGAGGATTGGCTGGTCCGGCTCGATGAACTGGCGGCGCTCTCGGCGGGCTTCTTCCTGCGGCGGCCGGTGGTGCTCGACATCGAAGGCCTTGACCTCGACCGCGCGCAGCTTCGCGATCTCGTCGGCAAGCTGAGCACGCGTGGCGTCCGGATCATGGGCATCGAGGGCGCTCGCGCCTCGATGCTGGGGTCAGACCTGCCTCCCGCCATGTCGGGCGGACGCGCGACGGCGGATGTCGAGCCGCCCACGGCCAATCAGCCGCAGGACGCCGTAGCGGCCGTGGCGGCCGAGCCCGTGATGCACACCGACCCGGTCGTGGCGAAGCCCGCACCGTCGATCATCGTCACCCAGCCCGTGCGATCCGGGCAGTCGCTGTTCTTCCCCGAGGGCGACGTCACCGTCATCGGCTCGGTGGCGTCGGGCGCGGAGATCGTCGCGGGCGGTTCGATCCATATCTACGGGACGCTGCGGGGCCGGGCCCTGGCGGGCACGATGGGCAACGCCTCCGCCCGCATCTTCTGCAGCCGCCTCGAGGCGGAACTGCTGGCGATCGACGGCTTCTACAAGACGGCCGACGACATGGGCCCCGACCTGCGGGGCCAGGCCGTCCAGATCTGGCTCGAAGGCGAAACCTTCAGGGTCGCGGCACTCGCCTGAACACGGCGCATCGATTGAAACGGGAGAGGTCAATGGGCAAGGTTATCGTGGTCACGTCGGGCAAGGGCGGCGTCGGCAAAACGACGTCGACGGCGGCGCTGGGGGCGGCGCTGGCGAAGAGCGGCGACAAGGTCGTCGTCGTCGATTTCGACGTCGGCCTGCGCAATCTCGATCTCGTCATGGGCGCCGAACGGCGCGTCGTCTACGACCTCGTGAATGTGATCCAGGGCGATGCCAAGCTGACGCAGGCGCTGATCCGCGACAAGCGGCTCGAGACGCTCTACCTGCTGCCGGCCTCGCAGACGCGCGACAAGGACAACCTGACGCCAGAAGGCGTCGAGAAGGTCGTCAACGCGCTCAAGAGCGTCTTCGACTGGGTCATCTGCGACAGCCCAGCTGGCATCGAGCGTGGCGCCACCCTCGCCATGCGCCATGCCGATCTCGCGATCGTCGTCACCAATCCCGAAGTCTCGTCCGTCCGCGATTCCGACCGCATCATCGGACTGCTCGATTCCAAGACGCTGCGTGCCGAGAACGGCGAGCATATGGAAAAGCATCTCCTCCTGACCCGCTACGACCCAGCGCGCGCCGAGCGCGGCGACATGCTGAAGGTCGACGACGTCCTCGAGATCCTGTCGATCCCGCTGCTGGGCATCATTCCCGAGAGCATGGACGTGCTGCGGGCCTCGAACCTGGGCTCGCCCGTCACCCTCGCCGATGACCGCAGCGCCCCGTCGATCGCCTATTTCGACGCTGCCCGCCGGCTTCAGGGCGAAAACCTGCCGATCATGATTCCCGGCGAGAAGCGCGGCTTCTTCGGCAAGATCTTCGGGAGGAAAGCGGCATGAACCTGCGTCGCTTCTTCACCCGCGCCCAGTCGGCGCCCGCCGCCCGCGAGCGGCTGAAGGTGCTGCTCGCACACGAGCGGGCCTCGGTCGGCGATTCCGATCTGGTGTCGAAACTCCGTGACGAGATCCTGCGTGCCATCTCGAAGCACATGCAGATCGATCACGACAAGGTCACCGTCAAGATGGAACGCGGACCTCAGGTCTCGACGCTCGCCGTCGACATCGAGATCCCCTTCGAGGCCGGCCGCAAGGCGGCCTGAGGGCAGCCTGCCGAGCCCCCGAGCCGACCAGTTGACCGGGTCTACTCGGCAGCCGCATTCGCTGAGCCCCTGGCGCGAGACAGACGCGCCAGGGCCGTTCGCCCAATAGCAGCGCTCAGATGAAGCCGGCGCGCCGGCGCGCATCCTGTTGGTCCACCGATGTGAGCAGCGTCACCAGATCGCGCGCCGCCGCAGCCTTCGGCGAGGCGGCGATCACGGCCGCCGTGTAGCGCGTCGACAGGTCGAGACCCGGCGGCAGAACCTGGATCAGAGCCACGCCGGGGGTGGCGAGAATCTCGGTGACCTGCGTGCAGCCGATCGGCCGGTCTTCCGGCGCCTTCGCCAGCGCCGCCATGGCGGTCGTCCCGTTCGGGAAGGTTCGCAGCCGCCCGGCGACCGCAGCGCCGATGCCCAGTTTGTCGATGACGCCCGCGAAATGAATCCCGGCGGTCGCGAGCTTAGGATCCGGGAAATAGATCGCATCGGCGGCGAGCAGAGCCTCCCGCAGGGCATCGGCATTCCCGACAGGAGGCGTCGGATCGCCGGCGCGAACCGCGATGGCGGTCTCGACGTCGCCGATATCGGCGATGCTGTCGCGCAGGACGATGCCGCCATCGGCCAGTTCGGCGATAATGGCTGCGGTGAGGATCACCACATCGGGCGCGGGGCCGGCCGCGAGCTTGGCCCGCATCGCGCCGACGGCGCCGAACGTCCCGTGGATGCCGTGCCCCGACGCCGCGGCAAAGGCCGGCTCCAGCGCCCTGACGAGCGCCTGCGCGGCGCCGCCGCTGAGAATGCTGATATCGGGCATCGGTCTACTCCATCGCCGCGATGATGCGGTCACGTGTAATCGGCATCTGCCGGACCCTCACGCCGAGCGCGGCGTGGACGGCATTGGCCAGCGCCGCGGCGGTCGGGCCCTGAGCGGCTTCGCCGGCGCCCAGCGGCGGACATTCCGGCCTCGACATGATCTCGACGCTGACCGCCGGAACCTCGCTGAAGCGCAAGATCGGATAGCTCTCCCAGGATCCGCTGGTGACCTCCGCACGGGTGAAGGTAACCTCTTCCTTCAAGGTACAGCTCGTCGCCTGGATGGCGCCGCCTTCGATCTGGTTGACGACCCCGTCGGGGTTGATCGCCTCCCCGACATCGACCGCGATCCAGAGATGCGTCGCACGCGGATCGCCCGAAAGGTCGATCTCGGCCACGACAGCGCAATAGGCGCCGCTGTTCTTGTAGCGCGCGACCGCAAGGCCACGCCCCCTGCCCTCGGGGACGGCACCGCCCCAATCCGCCAGGCCGGCGGCCCGCTCCAGCACGGTGCGGGCCCGCGCGTCGGTGAGATGGCGCAGCCGAAAAGCCAGCGGATCCTCGGCAAGCTCATGGGCGAGCTCATCCATCATCGACTCGATGGCGAAGACGTTGCCGAAGGCGCCGAGTGCACGCATCGACGAGGTCCGCAGCGGCATCGTCAACAGGCGGTTCTTGGCGATGCGCCACGACGGAAAATCATAGAGCGGCACGGCATTGCGCTGCGCGCCGCCGCCGGTCGCCAGCCCCGGATCCTGCGAGATGTAGAGCGGGAACGGCTTTTCCAGATCGAAGCTCGCGAGCAAAGCCGGGCTGTCGGCGCGGCCGGGCCGGGCGACATAGCCATTGCTCCAGATGTCATGGCTCCAGCCGGTGACGGTGCCGTGATCGGACAGATCAGCGGCAATCTCGATCGCCATCGCAGCGCCGAAGGGCGAGCGTGTCAGTTCGTCGGCCCGCGACCAGAGCACCCGCACAGGGCGACCGGGAACCTGCCGCGCCAGCAGCGCGGCATCGAGCGCCACGTCGTCGGCGCCGTTATGGCCGTAGCAGCCGGCCCCCTCGGCATGGGTGACGACAATCCCGCTCTCGGGAATGCCGAAGACCAGCGCCAGATCGGCCCGCAGGTTGAAGATGCCCTGGCTATGGCTCAGCACACGCAGCGTCTCCCCCTCCCAGGTCGCGATGGCGCAGGAGGGCCCGATCGAGGCATGGGCGAGATAGGGCTTCAGATACTGCCGCACCAGCCGGCGCGGCGCAGAGGGATCGGCTCCTTCGCCCCGCAGGTCGACCACCGAGGCCTCGACCGATTGGCTCTTCAGCCATCCCGGAAGATCCTGCGCGTCGGGCAGCGCAAAGCCCCCCGTCCAGTTGGCGGCCGCAGTGAGCGCGCCGAGCGCCATCTCGGCCTGCGCCTCGGTTTCGCAGACGACGCCGAGAAAGCTGCCATTCCGGACCAGGGCGACGAATCCCGCGATCGCGGCGAGCCGCGTTTCGTCGAGGGCCGCGAGGGTGGCGCCAGGGCGCGGCGGTCGCAGCACGCGCCCGTGCAGCAGATCCGGCAGGACGATGTCGTGGATGAAGGGGCGCGTGCCCCAGACCTTGCCGGGGATGTCGATGCGCGGGGCGGACCGGCCCGCCAGAGCGCGCAGACCCGGGAGCTTCGGCCGCACCGCAGGATCTGCGTCCCAGGCCAGCGAGACCCGCTGCGCCAGCTCCCAATAGCTCGTCGTCAGATTGCCGGGCCCGGAGATGACGCCATCCTCGATCGTCAGCGCTTCCGTCGCCACGGACAAATGCCGCGCCGCCTCCGCCAGAAACAGCGCGCGCGCCTGCGCCGCCACCTGCCGGACGGACAGGCCGCAATCGGAGACCGAAAGGCTGCCGGAGGTCACGCCCTCATTGGGGCTTCCAGCCGTATCGGCCGGCATCATCCGCACGCGCGCGATGGCGATGTCGAGTTCGTCGGCGCAGATCTGGGCGAGCGCTGTCAGGATGCCCTGCCCGATCTCGACCTTACCCGGAGAGAGCGTCACCTGCCCCTCGCAGGATATGCTGAGCCAGCGGTCGAGCCGCGGCGTCGCCCGCAATCCCGGCGGCAGCGGGGGGACGGCGTCGGGGCTCATGGAGCCGGAACCCGCATCGCCTCGGCCGCGCGCTGGACGGCACGAACGATGCGGTTATGGGCGCCGCAGCGGCACAGATGCGGGTCGAGCGCTTCGCGGATCGTCGCCTCGTCGGGCGCGTTCGTCTCAGCGAGAAGCGCGGCCGCGCCGATCATGATGCCCGAGATGCAGTAGCCGCATTGCATCGCCTGCTCCGCGATCAGCGCCGTCTGGATCGGATGGGGCCGGTCGGGCGTGCCGAGGCCCTCCACCGTGGTGATGGCCTTGCCGGCGACGGACCAGAGCGGCGTGTTGCAGGCGGCGACCGGCCGGCCGTCCACCAGCACGCGGCAGGAGCCGCAGAGGCCCTCGCCGCAGCCGAAACGCGCCGCCTTCAGCCCGAGCTCATTGCGCAAAATGTCGAGCAGCATCGCCTGCGGGGATGCGACGATGCTGCGGCACTCACCGTTGACGACGAGGGGAGTGCCGCCGCTCATGTCCTCAGTTGACCTTGATCTGGGCCGTTTCGATGATCTTCGCCCATTTCGCGATGTCGGCCTTGATGAACTCGCCGAACTGCGCCGGGCTCATATCCATGCCGACCGTGCCCTGCTTGGCCCACTCCGCCTTGACCTCGGGGCGCGCCTGCGACTTGCGCATCTCGGCATTAAGCCGGTCGACGATCGCCTGCGGCGTGCCGGCCGGCGCCATGAAGCCGAGCCAGATCGTCGCCTCATAGTCCTTGAGCCCCGCCTCGGCTGCGGTCGGGACATCGGGCAGCAGGGCCGAGCGGGTCGCACCCGTGGTGGCAAGCGCGCGCACCTGGCCGGCGGCGATGCTGGGCGCCATCGTGGTGACGGAGTCGATCATCATCTGGACATGGCCGCCGATGATGTTGGTGCGGGCCTCGCCACTGCCGCGATGGGGCACATGCACGATGTCGGTGCCGCTGAGCGCCTTGAAGCTCTCGCCGGCGAGATGATAGGGCGTGCCGACGCCCGACGAAGCATAGTTGAGCTGCTTGGGCTTCGATTTCGCCAGCGCGATGAACTCCTGCAGCGTCTTGGCCTCGACCGCCGGGTGCACCACGATGACGAGATCGGCCGCATTGATCGGCGCGATCGGCACCAGATCCCGCGTCAGGTTGTAGCTCTTGTTCGGGATCAGCGTCTCGTTGGCGGTGTGCGTGTTCGACATCATCAGCAGCGTGTAGCCATCGGGCGTCGCCCGGGCGGCTTCCGTCGTCCCGATGACAGCGCCGGCGCCGGGCTTGTTCTCGATGGTGAAGGGCTGCTTCAGCGCCTCCTGGAGCTGCTGCCCGACGGCGCGCGCATAAATGTCGGCCGGGCCGCCGGCGCCGAAGGGCACGATCACCCGGACGCCGCGGCTGGGATAGGATTGCGCCGCCACCGAGGCGGCAAACGTCGCCGACGCGGCGAGCGCGAGGCAGAGTACCTTGATCTTACGCACCGTTTCCTCCTCCGGATGAGCCGCTTTTTCGCGGCGCTTGTTATGAACCGGTCGTCAGCCGACCGGGTTTTCGAGCACGCCGATCCCGTCGATCTCGATGCGCACGATGTCGCCCTTCTGCAGAAACTTCGGCGGGTTGAAGCCAATGCCGACGCCCACTGGCGTGCCGGTGGCGATAATGTCACCCGACTCCAGCGTGATGTAGGCCGAGATCGTGCTGATCAGGGTGGGAATGTCGAAGATCAGGTCGGCGACCGTGGCATCCTGGCGCAGTTCGCCATTGACCCAGGTGCGCAGGCGAAGCGTGCGCGGATCGGGCGCCTCGTCGGCCGTCAGCACCGCTGGCCCCATCGGGCAGAAGCCGTCGATGCCCTTGCCGAGCACCCATTGCCGATGCTTGTGCTGAAGCTGGCGTGAGGTGACGTCGTTGACGATCGTGTAACCGAAGACGTGGCCCAGCGCCGCCTCCCGCGCGATGCCGCGCCCGCCCTTGCCGATGACGACGGCCAGCTCAGCCTCATAGTCGACCGACTGCGTCGGATCGAGATGGCCCGGAATGGTCTCGCCCGTGCCGATCACGGCGGATGGCGGCTTGGTGAAGACCACCGGCGCCTCCGGCACGACGTCCTTGGCGCTGGCGTCGAAGCCGCTCTGCGCGAACTCCTTGGCGTGCTCGTGATAGTTCTTGCCGACGCAGAAGACGTTGCGCGCCGGACGTGGGAACGGGGCATGCAAGGCGACGCTGGCGAGCGGCAGCTTCGGCGCCGCCTTCGCCCAATTGGTCAACCGATCGAGCCCGCCATCCCCGAGAGCGCAGCACGCCGCCATCGTCGCGGGTGCACCCGGCGCCTGCGATAGATCCGCGATCAGATCACCGAGGACCACGCCAAGGCGCTTGTTTTCGGACGTCTTGTCAGTGCCTTGGCTGAAAATGGCGAGTTTCATGTCTCATGTCCAAAGAAGGCGCCTGAGCGGCGCGATGCCCAAGACCTAGAGCACCGCGCTCAAAGCTGTCAACCAATCGGCACCAAACCCAGCGCAGACGCCTTATTGGTAAACCAATGACCGGCCGCTCGCGTTCAACGCCCCAGCAGATTGCTCCTGACTCGCTCGAGATGCGCGAGCAGGGCCTTCTCGGCCTCCGCGGCATCGCGCGCCTTGAGCGCGGCCACGATCAGGTGGTGCTCGTGACGATAATGCTCGCGGCGCTCGGCGCTCAGGCTGCGTCGCTTCAATTCGCCCCAGGCCGTGAGATCGCGGGCGCGGGTGATCATCGCATAGAGCTCGATGACGAGCCGGTTATGGGTCGATTTGGCGATCGCCTGGTGCAGGGCCGCGTCCCAGCGCTCGAAGGCCTCGAAGTCATCGGCCGCATCGCCCTCGCGGATGCACTCGTCGAACAGCGCGAAATCGGCCTGGTCGGCATTGATGGCAGCGAGCTGGGCGAGTTGCGGCTCGACCAGCAGCCGCGCCTCCATGATCTCGGCCGGGCTGGCCGCCTGAGGCGCGGGCTCGGCCATGGCGGGGGCGACCTCCCGCTCCCGGACATAGGTGCCGCTGCCGATGATTCGCGTGACCGCACCGCCGCTTTCGAGCACCGCGAGCGCATCGCGCACCGCTGAACGCGGCACGCCGAGCTGCTCCGACAGCGCCCGCTCGGTCGGCAGCTTGCCGTTGGCGCGATAGGCGCCGGAGGCGATCGCCTCGGTGATGAAGTCGCGGACCCGCAGGTCATGCCGTGTCGTCGTGTTCATGTTGATGTCTGCTTGCGTCAGGATGCCTGCTTGCGTAGAGCTTCCGCTGGGGCAGTGATTGGTTTACCAATATTTGACGCAATGACAAGCGATTTTGAGCTATTTTTGGCCGAAACCTGCCGCCCCGTGAAGTCTGGCGAAAATTTCACGAATTGGTTGACAGCTCGCAAACCAATCGTCAGGCTGCCCCCGCAGTCAGACACCAGATCTGTTTTCAGGAACCGCCCAATGACCGATAGGAAGCGCCGCCCGCGCCGAGCGGGCGACAGCGCGCGGCCGACGGCCGCGCCGAACGGGGCCTGGCTGTGAGTCAAGCTGCCCTGGGTCGTCTCAGCAGTGCCGACGGCCGCCCCGCGGGCTATGCGACGGCCAGGCCGCAGTCGCGCCTGTCACGCCTGCTGACCCTCGAAAGCCTGGTCATGGGTGGGGCGATCTTCGCCCTGTTCGTGCTGGTCATTCTGCCGCTTTTCTTCCTCTTCATCGGCAGCATCTGGAGCGACGGCGCCTTCACCCTCGAATTCTTCCGAGAGGCGCTCTCGGGCCGGCTCTACCTGCAGGCCCTGATCAACTCGCTGGTTCTGGGCGCCTGGACGGGGCTGTTCAGCCTGCTGCTCGGCCTGCCGCTCGCCTGGGCCGTGGCGCGCACCAATGTGCCCGGCAAAGGGCTGATCACGCTGACGGCCAACCTGTCCTATCTCTCGCCGCCCTTCCTCACCGCAATCGCCTTCGTCAACCTCTTCGGCACGAATGCCGGCCTGATCAACGTCTTCTTCCGCGACGTGGTCGGCCTGCCCTGGCTCGGCTTCAACATCTTCTCGATGCCCGGACTCGTGCTGGTCACGGTCCTGCACACCTTCCCTTATGTCTTCCTGCTGGCGTCGAGCGCGCTGCAGTCGGTCGACGCCTCCTATGAGGAGGCGGCGCAGATCCTCGGCGCCAGCAAATGGCGCACCGTCCTGTCGATCACCACGCCGCTGGTCATGCCGGCGATCCTGTCGGGGGTGCTGCTCGCCTTCGTCAACGCCATCGCGCTGTTCGGCTCGCAGGCGATCATCGGACTGCCCGGCCGCATCGTCACCCTGCCGACGCGGATCTATTCGCTGTTTGACTATCCCGCGCAGTACGGGCTCGCCTCGGCGCTGTCGCTGCTCTTCGTCATCATCACGATCGCGGCGCTGTATCTCCAGCGCGCCTACCTCGCCAAGCGCTCCTTCGTGACGCTGGGCGGCAAGGGCGCGCGGCCGCAGCTGATGGATCTCGGCTGGGCGAAATGGCCGCTCTTCGGCTTCTGCGTTCTCGTCTTCTTCGTCTCGATCGTGCTGCCCTACGCCACGCTCATCGCGGTATCGGTCTCCAAGTCCTGGGGGCTCAACTTCTGGCAGGGGCTGACGCTGCAGCATTACAAATTCGTGCTGTTCGAATACGACGTGACGCAGCGGGCCATCCTCAACTCGCTTGGGCTCGCGACGGTGGCTGCGACGGTCGCGGTCTTCCTCGGCGCGATCATCGGCTGGATCGACATCCGCACCCAGATTCCCGGCCGCAAGCTCCTCGACTATGCCGCACTGGTGCCGCTCGGGCTGCCGGGCATCGTGATGGCGGTCGCCCTGATTCAGTTCTGGCTGGCGATGCCGATCGCGCTCTACGGCACGCTGGCGATCCTGCTCCTGGCCTATGTCGGGCGCTACATCCCGCTCGGCGTGCGCGCCGCCAACACCTCGCTGCGCCAGATCGACCCCACGCTGGAGGAAAGCGCGCGCATCCTCGGCGCGAGCTGGGGCCATACCCTCAAGGAGATCACCCTGCCGCTGATGCGGCCGGGTCTCTTCGCCGGCTGGCTGCTCGTCTTCGTGCCGGTCATCCAGGAATTGTCCGCCTCGATCCTGCTGTTCTCGTCGAGCTCGATGACCCTCGCGGTCGCGATCTACAACCTCTACGAGACCGGATACACCGAGCCGGTCGCCGCGCTCGCCATGACGAACATGGCGATCATCGCGGTCGCGATCGCGATCGCCCGCAAGATCGGCGGCGGCGGCATCGGCAAAGACCCCGACAAAGCACCCGTCCCGCAGGGAGGAACCGCCTGATGGCCGGCATCACCATTTCGTCCCTGTCCAAGAGCTATGGCGGCCGCCATCTCCAGATGCAGGCCCTGCAGGACCTCGACCTTGCGATCCAGGACAACCAGTTCATCACGCTGCTCGGCCCGTCCGGCTGCGGCAAGACGACGACGCTACGGCTGATCGCCGGCTACGTCACGCCCGACACGGGCTCGATCCATGTCGGCGACCGTCTGGTGTCCTCGCCCGCCGGCGTGGTCTCGCCCGAGGCGCGCGGCATGGGCATGGTCTTCCAGAACTATGCGGTCTGGCCGCACAAGACCGTCTACGAGAACATTGCCTTCGGCCTGAAGCTGCGCAAGCTCTCATCAGCGCAGGTGCGCGAGAAGGTCGAGCAGGCGCTCGTCCTGGTCAATCTCAAGGGGCTCGAGGCGCGCTTTCCCAACGAGTTGTCGGGCGGCCAGCAGCAGCGCGTCGCCCTGGCGCGCTCCCTCGTCGTCGAGCCCGATATCCTCCTGCTCGACGAGCCGCTCTCCAATCTCGACGCCAAGCTGCGCGAGAAGATGCGCAGCGAACTCAAGCAGTTGCAGCGCCGCACCGGCATCACTTTCATCTATGTCACGCATGACCAGTCCGAGGCGCTGGCGCTGTCGGACCAGATCGCGGTGATGCATGCCGGCCGGCTGCAGCAATTCGGCTCGCCCTTCGAGGTCTACAACAAGCCGGCTAACCGAATCGTCGCGGATTTCATGGGGCTGGTGAACCTCGTTCCCGGCCGCGTGCGCGCGGCAAGCGGCGACAGCGCCGAGATCGAGGCGGATGGCGGGCTCGTGCTCGTGGCGCCCCGCCAGGCCGGAATCGAGGCCGGCGCCGACATCGAGATCGCGATCCGGCCCGAGAACATCCGGCTGACCGCCGAAGCCGGCATGGTCAACGGCACCGTCACCGAGCAGACCTTCCTCGGCAACATCTGCGAATACCTCGTTGCCCTGCCGGGCGGGCGGATGCTGCGCGTCCAGACCCATCCGCTCCAGCAATTCCCCGTCGGCCAGAGTGTCGGCATCGTCATCGATCCAAGCCAGTGCAGCCTGTTCCCGCGCGAACCCGCGGTAGGCGACATCGCCTCGGCGGCCTGAATCCCCATTTCGACCCGGAGACCGACATGAACCAGCACACCACCCCGCAGGCGCCGATCAAGGCCGAGGAGCACTGGACCAAGAAGGGCGCAGACGTCGATCTCTTCCTGTTCGAAAAGTATGTCGGCACGCCCTCTGACGAGAAGGGCACGATCCTCTTCGTCCATGGCTCGTCGATGGCCTCGCAGCCGACCTTCGACCTGCAGGTGCCGGGCCGGCCCGATTCCTCCGTGATGGAGTGGTTCGCCAAGCAGGGCTATGATTGCTGGTGCGTCGACATGGAAGGCTATGGCCGCTCGACCAAGACTCGCGACATCACCAGCAACATCGCCGACGGCGCCGACGATCTGGAGGCGGCCTCCGACTACATCATGAAACTGCGCGGCAATGGCCCGTTCTTCATGTACGGCATCTCCTCGGGCGCGCTGCGCGCCGCCGCCTTCGCCGAGCGCCGCCCCGAGCGTGTGCGCCGGCTGGCGCTCGACGCCTTCGTCTGGACCGGCGAAGGCGCGCCGACGCTGGAGGAGCGCAAGAAGAAGCTGCCGCAGTTCCAGGCGATGAAACGTCGCCCGATCGACCGCGCCTTCGTGCATTCGATCTTCAACCGCGACCATCCCGGCACGGCCGATCACGCCACCGTCGAGGCTTTCGCCGACGCGATCCTGGCACTCGACGATTCGATGCCGACCGGCACCTATGTCGACATGTGCTCGCGCCTGCCGCTGACCGACCCGGCCAAGCTCACCATGCCGACGCTGATCATGCGCGGCGAGTATGACGGCATCGCCGCCTTCGACGACCTCGCGAAGTTCTTCGCCGCACTGCCCAACCCCGACAAGCAATTCATCGTGATGAAGGGCATCTCGCATGCATCATTCCAGCAGAAGAACTACATGATGTGCTACCACATCCTGCGCAGCTTCTTCGAACAGCCGGAGCCGATCTATACGGGCGAGTAGACGCCCGGATCAAAGCGCGGCGAGCCGTGATTCAACCCGGCCGCCGCTGATGACCGGCACGCGCCGGCTTCACCCAACAGCCATCCAGGGAGGATCGCGATGAACAGGCCGATCGTGGCGAAAGCCGCCTATGCCGCCATGTTGATGCTGGCGCTGACGGGGGCAGCCCGCGCGCAGGACAAGGCCGATGTCGAGGCCGCCAAGAAGGAGGGCAAGGTCGTCTGGTACACCTCGACCCCGGTCGAGACGGGCCAGAAGATCGCCAAGATGTTCGAGGCGAAATATGGCGTGAAGGTCGAGATGTTCCGCTCCGGCGGCTCGGCCATCCTGCGGCGCTTCCTGCAGGAGAACCAGGCCAGGCGCATCAATGCCGACCTGTTGACGACGTCGGACCCGGCGGCGGCGGCCGAACTCGGCGACCAGGGCATGTTCGTCCCCTTCAAGCCGGTGAACTTCGACAAGATTCCCGAAGGCGCCAAGGCGGCTGACGGCAGCTTCATCGCGCAGCGGCTGAACATCATCACGATCTATGTCCGCAGCGACAAGATCAGCGGCGCCGACGTGCCGCGCACCTGGGACGCCCTGCTCGACCCGAAATACAAGGGCAAGCAGGTGATGACCGACCCGTCCTTCACCTCGCTGCAGCTTTCCGTCATCGGCATGAACGCCAAGCAGAAGGGCTGGGGCTATTACGAGAAGCTGCGCCAGAACGACATCATGATCGTCCAGAGCAACCAGCAGGTCTCGGACATGATCAAGCGCGGCGAACGCGTCATCGCGGCGGGCGCACTGGATTCCTACGCGGCCGAAGACCGCAAGGACGGCCACCCGATCGAGACGATCTATCCGAGCGACGGCACCTATGTGATCCCCTCGCCGACATCGGTGGTGAAGGGCTCGCCCAATCCCAATGCCGGCAAGCTGCTGGCCGAGTTCATGATCTCCGACGAGGTCCAGAAGCTCTTCCCCGAGGAAGGCTCCTACGCGGCCCGCAGCGACATCGCCCCGCCGGCCGGCAGCCCGGCGGTGAAGGACATCAAGCTGATCAGCGTCGACTACGATTACCTGCGCAAGTCGGGCCCGGGCGTGAAGAAGAAGTTCAACGAGATCTTCCAGTGAGCGGGTGAGTCACCCAATTTACCAGTAGAACCTCCGCCGTCATCCCGGACGCAGCGAAGCGGAGATCCGGGATCCATCGTAGGGCAAAGTTGCATTCCATGATGGATTCCGGATCGGCGCCGCTGCGCGGCTTGTCCGGAATGACGGTGAGGGTCCCGATCATCCTTGCGAAGGACCGTCCCATGCAGACCCGCCAGCTTGGATCGCTCGAGGTTTCCGCCATCGGCCTCGGCTGCATGAGCATGACGCCGATCTATGGCGAACCCGACCCTGCGGAAGCCGTGGCGACGATCCACCGCGCCGTCGAGCGCGGGGTGACGATGATCGACACCTCGGACGCCTACGCCGTCGGGGCCAATGAGGAGCTCGTCGGACGGGCCCTTGTCGGCATCCGCGACAGGATCGTGCTGGCGACGAAATTCGGCAACATCCGCCGGCCCGACGGAACGGCCGATGTGAACGGCAAGCCCGACTACGTGCCCCAGGCCTGCGACGCCAGCCTCAAGCGGCTCGGCGTCGAGACCATTGACCTCTATTACATCCACCGCATCGATCCGACGGTGCCGATCGAGGACACCGTCGGCGCGATGGCGCGTCTGGTCGAAGCCGGGAAGATCCGCCACATCGGGCTCTCGGAAGCCTCTGCCACCACGCTGCGGCGGGCCCATGCGGTGCATTCGGTCGCCGCGCTCCAAAGCGAATACTCGCTGTGGACACGCGATCCTGAGGACGGCCTGCTCGATCTTTGCGAGGAGCTCGGCATCGGCTTCGTCGCCTACAGCCCGCTCGGGCGCGGCTTCCTGACCGCGACGATCGAAAGCCTCGACGCACTCGGCCCCAAGGACCGTCGCCGCGACATGCCGCGCTTCCAGGGCGACAACCTGCAACGCAACCGCCTGCTGCTGTCTGCGCTGCGCGACGCCGCCTCCCGGGCGAATGGCACACCCGCGCAGGTCGCGCTCGCCTGGCTCCTGGCCACGCGGCCTTTCGTCGTGCCGCTGCCGGGCACGCGACAGCGCCAATGGCTCGACCAGAATGTGCAGGCCGTCGGGATCACGCTGGAGCCGGGCACGATCGCGGCGCTCGACGCAGCCTTTGCGGTGTCCAATGTCGCCGGCACGCGCTACCCGCCCGAACAGATGAAGCGGGTCTCGATCTGACGTCGCCCGAATGCCCGCTCGCAGCGGCCTCCCCGGCTATTTCAGGCTGCCGGACAGGAAACTCCTGAGCCGCTCGCTCCGCGGCTTCATCAACACCTCAGCAGGCGCGCCCTCTTCCTCGACGACGCCGTGATGCAGGAAGATGACGCGGCTCGCGACCTCGCGCGCGAACCCCATTTCATGGGTCACGACCAGCATGGTGCGGCCCTCTTCGGCGAGCGAGCGCATGACGCGAAGCACCTCGCCGACGAGTTCGGGATCGAGCGCGGAGGTCGGCTCGTCGAAGAGCATGACCTCGGGCTCCATCGCGAGCGCACGGGCGATGGCGACCCGTTGCTGCTCGCCGCCCGACATATGCGCGGGATAGGCGTCCTTGCGGTGGGAGACGCCGACGCGCGCGAGGTAGCGTTCCCCCCGCTCGGTCGCTTCGGCCTTTGACAGGCCGAGCACGCGCATCGGCGCCTCGATGACGTTCTGGATCGCCGTCATATGCGCCCAAAGATTGAATTGCTGGAACACCATCGCGAGCCTCGCGCGGACGCGTTGCAACTGAGCCGGATCGGCCGCATCGAGCTCCCCTTTGCGATCGGGTGCCAGCCGGAGTTCCTCCCCGCCGACGAGGATGCGCCCCGCATTCGGCTTCTCGAGCAGGTTCAGGCAGCGAAGAACGGTGCTCTTGCCCGAACCGGACGAGCCGATCATCGCGATGACGTCGCCCGCATTGGCCGACAGGGACACGCCCTTCAGCACCTCGACGGCGCCGAAGCGCTTGCGCAGGCCTTCGGCGCGCAGCTTTTCGACCGCCCCGCCGCCTGCCTCGGATCGGCCGAGCCCGACCGTCGCCGGGTCGGCCCCATTCGCGGTCGCGTTCGTCATGATCGCCTCCTCATGGGCTCAGCAGCTTGCCGCTGCGCCTGACGGTGGTTCCGGCGATCTTGCCGAGCCGTTTGCCCGGCGTGACGAAGCGCAACGCCGAGCGCGCATACAGCACGCCGCTCGAGCGGCTGCAGACCAGCGTGGTCTCGCCATTCAGCGGATCGACGATCTCCGCCACCACCGCTCCGGCCTCGACCTCGTCGCCGACCTCGACGCGATAGAGCAGCATCCCGCCAGTCGGCGCGATGAGCGGTTCGGACGCCTCGAGCGGCGTGGCCTCGCAGAGCCTGTCCGGCTCCGGCCGGGGTTGACCGGAGAGGACGCCGACCTGCGTGAGAAAGGCGAGGATCGCCTCTGCGTCCCGGGCGGCCAGGGCGTGGTCGACATCGCGCTGCCCCCTCAGCTCGACCGTCACCGACTGGCAACCGAAGGGCACCGGCCGGTCGGGAAAATCGCGCGCGAGCTCGACCCAGGGGCGGCTCACCGCCTCGTCGAACGGGTCGCCGCCTGAGACCTCGGCCAGCAGCAGGGCGCGCGCGCCCAGGAAGGCCGCCAGCGGCGCGAAAGTCCCGGCGCTGGCGCTATGGGTGTAGAGATGCATCGCGGCTTCCGCATCGCAATGCAGGTCGAGCACGAAATCCGCCGTCAGGGCGAGGCCTTGCAGCGCCGCCTTGAGATGCTGGGCCTCGGTCAGCGCCGGCTGCTCTGCCAGCGCCGTGGCGAGCCCCGCACGGATGATCGCAAGATTGGCCGTCGGGTCATCCGTCAGCGCCTCTCCGATGCGGCTCAACCCGACGGTKAGATCGRCGAAATCGCGGTTGAAATAGCCGCCGGCGCTGACGGCGAAGCGCCCCACCGGCTGGCCGAGCACCCGTCTCTTATACGCATCTCCGAGCCC
>NNBT01002412.1_pt1 | contig 22761 bp, 20 predicted proteins | sample 1173831 | NCBI WGS metagenome assembly NNBT01 (sample SAMN07173936, study PRJNA388173) | plant metagenome | isolation source: symbiotic tissue sample KVJ10 | place: Norway: Troms, Kvaloya island | reverse complement strand
GTAGATAAATTGTGCCATTATCAATCGTATCCTTATTCCTATCGTAGGCTATTAGATTAATTTTTTTTATATCATATCCTTTTTTCTTTAGAATAATGATTGAATTGATTCCTCTAATGGATTTGATGAAATTATGATAGTTTTTTATTTCAATCTTTGGTAAAATAAATTGACCTTTTTTATTGGTTGTCACATTCCTCGGACTTAATATATCTGATGAATCATAAACTATAGAAACATCGGGCAATGGTATTTTATCATCATAGATTAGGCCTATAACTGGTTTCCTATATATGTAAGATCCGGTATTGCATGAAAAAAATAGCCATAATAAAATAATTAGGTAGAATTTTACTCTCATATAATTTTAATTTTGGTCAACCATAATAATTTTAAGAGATCAATCTCCGCAATAATGGTTCTAGGAATATCATAATAATTCTTGTAGTATTTCATCAGATCAATTTCTCCATAAATAGGGGAATTTGTAGCAGAGGATGAAGGATCTTGAAATATCATACTCCAATGAGAAGATCCTTTATGCGTTTTAGAATAAATGTGTCCTCCATACGCCAATAAAATTTCATGTCCGATTTCATGGGCTGCAGTCATTTTAAAATCTTCTGCGTCAGCTGCTTTATATTCCCATCCGAGATTAGAGTATAATATTGAATTAGGATATTCGTTCCAATCATTCCTGTATAAATACCCTTCAGTAAAAAATAACTTTCTAGATAACTCAAAATTTCTAGACCTACTTTCTTCAGAATTAGTTTGATAAACTATTGATGGAGCTGATAATCCATTTTTATCAACTTTTGCATCAACATATACTTGATAAGTTTCAGAAATAATTTTTACACCACCTCCAATGTTTTTTAAATTTCTAGACCAAAATTGATTAATCCCTTGAAGTGTTAATTTTTCTAAATCTTCGTACGATTGTGTCCTTTCTCTAATTGGTGATTTATTATAATAAGTTAAAGCTTCTCTAGAAACTTTGTCCCAATCACAAATTTCGCTTTTAGTGTGAGGTGAGTTAAAATTCCGCGTGTTTTGCCAGCATTCCAATCCTTCTGCACCACCATCTTTAAGGTTAACCCTCAAGGTTGTGTCGATCCTGTTCTTTTTGCGGTCTATTTTAATATCTACCCAATCTACCTGTTCGTAGTGGGTAGAAAATTCTACTTCTAAACTTTTTCGCTTCCCAGCCTTAATGGCGGTTATTTTTGCGCTTAGTTTTTTATTGTTAAAGCGTATACTGTCGTAAACTTCATCGTTATCAAAGCCATCCCAATAAATTACATAAGATCCAATTTTCGTGTAATCGGCAGGTGAAAGGCTAAACTGCTCAAGAATGGTTTTAAAATCAGGGGTTTTTGTAGGGTAAGCTGGCAATAAGTTTTTAATGTCATTTTTTATTTGTGGTACTTTCGATGCGGTAACAACCACAGGTGCCAGGTTGGTTAGCTGATAAATCACATTTCCATCAGCATCTTTGATCTGAAATTCCAGTGCATCTATATCATTCAAACTCAAAGCATAATCAAATGCGAAATATGGATTTTCATATTCATTGTTAAAATCCAAAATACCCAATGGTACTACAGTTGTTTCAATTTTATTCAGAGAAAAGGCAATATTGAAATCTTTAGCCTCATTATCTGCAATTGGCTTATATTCATCATATCTCGCTTTATATTTGCTCTGCTGTATGATTTCACCAGTTGTATTAAGCGCTATATTGCCATTGGTGGCAACCCATTTTATGCTTTCTGCGGATTCGGTAATGGTTTTAGAGATAAATCTTATAGTTCCCATTTAAAGAAGTTTTATTTTTTGGTAATTTTATTCAAAACCTTTTAGACACGATTAAGCTGGGATACACTTATGTGCCAATTACATTAAACTAATTTTGTTGCCATTAATTTTTGTTGAAAATCTTCTATTAGTAGTAGTATTTATTGAGATGGGCTAATAAATTTTATTTGTGCCATTTTTCCTGTATTATTTTGATTTTCGATTTATCTAACTCCTCGTCATTATTGTTTGAACAGTAGTTTTATGCCATCAAGATAAACAATTTATTCGATTATTGGCGTAATTAATGGAATATTATTCGCTTTAAAAAGTGCTGATATTTTAATTAATTTTCTAATATTGATTCTTCAGGTGAGGGTCCAATTTGGGTTATTATTTATTTATAAACAGGAAATAGTTGTTTACATTACTATGAAGCGAGCAAAGAAAGAATACATTTATTGCTATTCAAACCAGTGCATTTTTGCTTTCATTATTTTACAGCCAGTATCTTGATGTCGGCAATTTCTAAAACCTGCTTCTGATAGCCTTTTTGTACCGCATTGATCATCGCCTGACCAACTTGCTTAAGGGTTAATGATATTTTCGGCAATAGGATAGGGAAAAGCCATATCACAGGTTTAAACAATGTTTTTACGTTTTTTTGCTGCTTAAATGGTTTCATAAAACCAGGACGGAAATTGTACTGCGCTTTAAATGGTAGTTTCATTAAGGCATTTTCGGTTTTACCTTTTATGCGCGCCCACATAATTTTCCCTTTTTCGGTACTATCCGTATGTCCGCCAGAAACAAAGTTGAAAACCATACCCGGGTTCCATTTTATCAATTGTTCGGCAAATGCCATGGTGGTTTCGTAGGTGATGTAGTTGTATTTTTCTTCGTTCATGCCTAGGGAGCTAATCCCTGCACAATAAAAACAGGCATCGTAAGCTGCTAACCGGTTTTCAAAAGTTTCGAGTTTGGTAAAGTCCTTAACAATTAACTCTTTTAATTTAGGGTGCTGAAGATCGTAATGCCTGCGGTTTACAATCAATACTTCTTTTACAACCGGGTTTTCTAAACATTCGAACAAAACCCCTTCGCCAACCATTCCGGTGGCTCCTGTGATAATTACCTTCATTTGATGATGTAAATTGGTTACCGACTAATTAATATACAATTACGGCTTTTATCAGGTTAAAACAAATTATTTTTTGATTACCTGATTATAAAAGACAAAGATCGATTTTAAAGGTAAATTGTGCTTTGTTGAAAAGTCCAATTTTAATTTGTTGAAAGGCTCAAAGGGAATTTGGTATAAGGTTTAAATAAATATCTAGAAGGGTATGTTTTATTTCTTAATGTTGGCTGTTAATTGTTGCCAGGATAACATGATGGAAATTAATACCATTAAGGAGTTAAGAAAATTAAGGGGAGATAAGTCTTAATGTTTTTAACTTCATAATGGTCAGAAGATACTATGTAGACTATGGTCGTAGCAGGGCGCTACGACTAGGATAGGAAGCCACAACTATAAAAGGGATCTGTTACCAAAAATCGGGGCATAAAAAAAGCATCCTTTGATCAGAAGGATGCTTTAAATTTTTTAGATTTTTCTAAAAACTATTTTGCCAAAGCAGCTAAAACAGCATTGTTTTTAGCTAATTGATCGTTTTTAGGTTGTGCAGAACGGCTACCTAACTCGATGTTAGTTGCTCTCTTTAAAAATGCTACCTCTTGGTGAGCTGTATTTTTATTTCTTCTGTCTTTTCTTTTTAATCTGGTAACTGCCATGGTAATAACCTTTTTATTATTTTATTTGTACAAATGGAGGTCGAGAGCGGATTCGAACCGCTGTAGAAGGTTTTGCAGACCTCTGCCTAGCCACTCGGCCACTCGACCCTTAAATTCAAGGCTGCAAAAATAGCAATTATTCGTTAGCCCGCAAATAATATCTCAATTTAATTTCGAACTCGCACTAACTCAGCGCAAAAGATTGCGGCACTTACGGCTACATTTAGCGATTCGGCTTCTCCGATCCTCGGAATGGTAACCGGTTTATTTATTTTTTTGATCACTTCGGGCGATATTCCCCTGCCTTCATTGCCTAAAATTACCAATCCTTCGCTGCCCCACTGGGTTTTATAAATCGATTCGCCATCTAACAAAGCACCGAATACCGGGAGGGTATTATCGGTTAAAAAAACCGGTAAATCAGCCTCAAAAATATTTACCCTTGCCAGCGATCCCATGGTCGCCTGAACGGTTTTTGGATTAAACACTTCCACACAATCTGCAGAACAGATGATGTTTTTAAAGCCAAACCAATCTGCTGTACGGATAATGGTACCCATATTGCCCGGATCCTGCACGCCATCTAAAACCAAAGTAAACTGATTTTTCAACTCTTTTTGGTCTAATTCCTTGTTTTTTGGTAGGTGAACAAGTGCTAAAAAGCCCTGTGGTGTTTGCAGCGTACTAATCTTGTCTAATTCAGCGTTCTTTACCTCAAATAAGTTTATATTTGCGGGCAATTTGGGTAACAAATTATATTGTTCGCTGTTGTAAAATATGGTATGAATGTGGTAACTTGACTGAATAAACTCTTTTATGGATTTTATGCCTTCAACAATAAATAAACCATGCTCTTTACGGTATTTTTTTTGATGTAACGACTTTATAAAACTAATCTGTGATTTTGAAAGCATACCAATACTTAATAAATATTAAACTGAAAAGCACTGCAATATTACTATTTATTATTGTTTTAATTCAGGCCTGTTCATCAACAAAATACATTGCCGACTATCAATCGATCGTTAAAAAGGTAACGATTGACAGTGTTGATGCTAAATTTGAAGAGCAAGCATATAATTATGTTCAAAAAGATCTCAGACCAGCTTCTAAGCTGAGTATCCAGGTGCCATTATACAATTTGTTTAATACCAAGGATGGAAGGTATAAAACAAGTGATATCAAGCCTTTTGGTACCCCTCCAGCTATTTTGGACAGTACTTTGGTCGAAATTTCGAGAACCCAGATACAGAAATTCTTAAAAAGTAAAGGTTACCGTCAGGCAGAAGTTACTTCTTCGATAAAAGTAGCCGATAAAAAAGCGGAAGTTATTTTTAGCGCGAAGCCAGGTCCAGCTTATTTCATCGATAAATTGACTGATTCGATCCCGAATAAAAATATAAAAAATCTTTACCAATCAAATAAAGCAAGCATAAGCCACCTGCACAAAGGCATGCAATACGATGAAGATTCTTTAACTTATGAGCGGGAGCAGGTTTACCGCATCATGAAAGAAAACGGTTATTTCTACTTTTTAAGACCTTATGTAAACTTCGACGTTTATGGCGCAGAGCCAACTTCGAAAACCAATAAAATTGATTTAAATTTAAATGTAACCGATCCGGCAGAAGGACCGCATAAACAGTTCAATATTGGTTACACACACATGATTATTGCTCCAAATCCAGATGGTTTTCCTGATTCGGTGCGGTACAAGCTAAATAAAGATACAGTTAACGGGATCATCTTTACCGATTTCTCCAAACGTTACAGAAGAAATCCGATTGTAAGGTATGATTTCTTAAAACAAGGCGAACTTTACGATATCCGTAATGAAAACCTGACTTATGACCGTTTATACGAGCTGAATATTTTCAAGAATGTAAAGATCGATTATTTTAGAAGAGATAGTACCTCTAATAAAGTGAATGCCGTGATCCAATTGATTCCGCAAAAGGTGATGACCAACCGTATAGAGGGAGAGGTGCCATTTAACGGTGGTACGGTCGGTTTTAACTTAAGTAATACCTACACCAATAACAATATTTTTAGAGGTGCAGAGCGGTTCGAGCTTCAGGTAAAAGGTGGTTTGCAATCCAGAATCGGCAATGGTGCTAAACCCTTTAGCGATATTTACCAGCGCGATTTTTCGATCAGTGCGAGTATTACTGTACCGAGGTTAATGATTCCTTTTTATAATCCGGTGCTGGGCGGAAACGGAATGCCACATACTACCTTTTCGAGCAGTTACATTTACGCCTTGCAAAAAGATGTGTCGGTAAGAAGGATTTTCATTAACTCGATTACTTACGATTGGGTTGAAACCAAATCCAAACTTCACTCTTTTACCCCTTTAAATTTTGAGTACCGCTTTGGTAATTTAGATCCTAATGTAGACCCTAATACCGTGCTTAATAATCTTTATTATTCTACCTTACTTGGTCGTAAGGATTTAACCTTAGGTATGAAGTATACTTATACTTTAAACGCAAATAAACTGAATGAGTTCAGGTCTTTTGTTTATTTAAGGGCAGGAATGGATATTGCAGGCAATATGTTGCAAGGGATATCTAAATTAACCGGCAACAAGAATGATCCTGCGGGTGGCGATCCGGCGAAAATATTGGGCCTGCCTTTTAACCAGTATATGCGTCCTGAGGTTGATATAAGATGGTACAAACACTTAGGCGGCGAAAAACAGTTTGTTGCCCGTTTAAACGCAGGCGTGGCTTATGCCTACGGAAATTCGGTATTAACAGGTATTCCTTTCGAGAAGCAGTTTTTTGCAGGCGGATCGAATGGGGTGAGGGCCTGGCAGGCGAGAACCATCGGCCCCGGAAACTATGATAGAGGCCTTTTAAGAAGCGATACCTTGAGGAAAGCATTTTTTGGGCTTGACCAGCTTGGAACCATGCGCATTGAAACAAACTTTGAGTACCGTTTCACTGTTGCAAAGAATTTTTTGGGTGCTACATTAAAAGGAGCAGCCTTTGTTGATATTGGCAATGTATGGAATCTTCGTAAAGGTGAATCAATTCTTGCTGCCACTCCAGCACTTGATGAGCAAACAGTGTTTAAATTAGGTAAACTGGCTCAACAACTTGCTATGGGTACGGGTTTTGGCCTGAGGTACGACGTACAATATTTCGTTTTTAGATTTGATGTTGGACTGAAGCTTAAAGATCCTCAGTTTACGGGCTCCGATCAATGGGTAATCAGTAAGTTTTTATCTGGTGCCAGGGATTTTAAAGACACTTACAATGCCACACACGGGCCTGATACTTATCGTTTCCTGCAGTATAACTTTGGTATTGGTATGCCGTTTTAATTAACCAAAAAGGCTTAATGCTTTAGGTTTTGTTTCCGGATTTTTAAAAGCAAATTCTTTGTAAGGTTGCCATCTTTTATCCTGGTGTTTATAAACAAAAAAAGAGGCTACCTGGAAATCGCGCTTAAATTTTCGGTCTTTAAAATCAGCCATGATTTGAGTGAAAACGGCTTTTATATCCCTGAAAGCTAAAGTTAAATGTGGATTGAATTTTTCTTTTTTCTCTATCAGTTTTAGAGGCTGTAAGGCTTTTGAAATCTGTTTTTCAAGATTCATAATTCCTTCGTTCTGCGCTACATCCAGGTAGAAAGTGTGCTCCGGAAAGGCATTAAAATTTCTAAGCATTTGTGTAAACGGCGTGTTAAAAGAAGCATCTTCGAGTGATTTGAAAAATCTGTTTTCGGCCGCTAATGACGATAATTTAACCGGTGGATACAAAGTGATATGCGCAGGCCTTTTTAAAGATTCGTGTACATTAAACTTCTCTGAAATGTAATTCCTGATCTCATCAATATCTTCCACAATAGAAACAGGAGGAACCAAACAGACTAAATATAGATTTTCCATCAAACAAATTTACTAAAAAAATTAGTATAAATGAAGTGTGAAATGGTTAAAACGATTGGTTATTTCTTCTTTAGCTTTGATTCGTGTCTCCACGAACCGTTGTTATGTTCTGTCTCCTTACAGGTCACTTAAGTTTATTTTTGCCACTGATGCACAGATTAACACGGAAGGATTCCACGAAACGTACTTATGTTTAATAAACCCGACCGACAGCGTTACCCCGATTTTAGTTTAATTTGATTTATAGAACATTTATCGGGGTTAAGCAAAGGGCGGGACTGGCGGAACCGAAGAACTACAGCAAAGCTTTTCTAAAAAAACAAGTAACAACAAACAATCTTCGTTTCTCCGTTGCCGTAGTCTGTGTCTCACAGATCACTTAAGTTTATTTTTGCCACGGATGCACAGATTAACACGGAGGGATTCCACGAAACGGACTTATGTTTAATAAACCCGACCGACAGCGTTACCCCGATTTTAGTTTAATTTGATTTATAGAACATTTATCGGGGGTTAAGCAAAGGGCGGGACTGGCGGAACCGAAGAACCACCGAAATTGCTTTTCTAAAAAATAAATAAATTCTGCAACTAAAGCAATCTTCTTTTCACTTTTTACACCCTGCTTAACAATTCGCAAACCTTGAAATAAAGATTACTTCGCCGGCTGAAAAAGCCGTCTCGCAATGACGATTTACGCACATCATTTAAAAACATCAAATGAGGTTCTTCAAGCCATCAAAAATACTTTCGAAAAAGGTAGAAAGGTTTAATCCGTTACTGTGATTGAAATAAACAAATACCAAAAACACAATCACCACAAATATGATGAGTTTGCGGAAGGCAAAGGCAATAATGATGAGGGCGATAGGAATGATAAACAGCCATAAACTATTGATGGCGTAAGGACTTAAATCGGTATCTTTTTTATACACATATACCAATTTGCTGTGCGTACCGGTATCGTTCTGATGTTTGATGTATACGAATGTAGATTTATCGATCGGCAACGGCAGCACGGCAATACCATCGTTAAATTTTAAAATCTGGGTAAAACCACTCACACTGAAAGTGTAGGTTCCGTTTATATTCTCGTTGGGATTGTTTAACGAATCGGCTGCAATAATGGCTAATTTATTGTTTTTAAGCAGGTTTTCTTTAACCAGGAAATTATTGATTGCTGCATTTTGGGCAAAGCCGGAAAAGCCGATTAAACACAGGGATAATAAGAGTAAGATTCGTTTCATTCGATAGAACGTTTATTGTAAATTAAATAACCGATATGCAATAATACACCATTTCTTTTAATCGCATCATTATATAAATTATAGCTTAAGCTTACAGGACCAAGTGGAGAATGATAAACTAAGCCTGCCGTAGCGGCGTAACGTAATTTGGTAATGGCCTTTGCATAATCTACATCCTGGAAATTGTTCAGCTCAAACTCTTTGTGAGGCAAAAATAAATATCCTTCCAATCTAAAATCGAGATTTTTTTTAACATTATAAATATTTTTTATTCCGCCGGCAGCATAAGTGGTGGCCCTGAATTTATCAAGGAACAATGAACGGCTATCCTGCAGCGGATAAAAAGCCGGAGCAGTTAACAAGGTAGCGTAATAATTGCTAAATAAAGGCTGATTGGAAATAACTCCCTCTACAATATAACCCAATGTATATTTTTTAAGGTGTAAAAAATAATTTTCCTGGGTGAGTTTAATGCTGCCCCAATGGTGCAAACGGCTAAGCTCCGGGGTTTTAATAAAACCTGGGGTACTGCGGAAAATATTACCCGGATCGTAATTTTCGCGACCAGTTGTATAATTAAAACTTAAAGAAAAGCTCTGTCCGTTTGTGGCGTACTGTTTTCGGTTGAGCGAATTTTTTTCGAGGTTTAACGAACCTCTAAATCCATTAAAAACGGTTTCATCCAGCACATCTCCAACGCCAAAAGTATTGTTGGGGCTGTAATGATCACTATTATTGATAAAAGTAGAGTGAAGGACAATTTTTGTATTGTAATTTAAAGGCATGCCCACCATCAGGTCGATTTTCCGGTCGGATTGCTCGATGTAAATGGGGCGGGGGTTTTCGATGAAAATCTGACTGGTGTTATAATAATTCCAGTGGTTATAGGTTAGTTCGGCAGCGAGGAATAAGGGCAGCTTGGTTGGATAATCTACACGTCCGTTTACCTGAACAGATTCGTAGAAACGACCTGAATAAAAGCTGGTGCCAAAGGTGTACGATTTCCTGTTGAGGTAATTGTATTGCGCCCCGAGGAAAACATTGCTGATTGGCCTGGTGGAGATATTCCCACCCAGATCGAGTTTGAAGCTTTTTTTAGGTTGTGCCACCACCTCAAAGGTATAACTATCGGTTGCGGCCTGATAGGATATTTTAGGGTATACCGTTTCAAAAGTCTGATCTGCAACGAGTTTGTAATAACCCCGTCTGATATCCTTCAGATCGAAAGTGCTTTGGTCGCTTTTAAAAAGCCTTTCTACGTATTTCTTTTGTTGCGCGTTAACCCCTGATACGGTAACGTTGCTGAATTTTAACTCTGGTTTTCTTGCATTAAATTTTTCTCTTCTTTTTGCCAGTTCTTCGTCGTTTACCCTCTTGCTGATTAAAGCCTTTATCCTTGGCATATCGGCCATGGTTGCATCGTAGCCTTTTTTAATCAGCTCTGCCACTGGTGCAAAGTTGGTTACACCATAATTGGCCAGATCGGGCTGGATATATATCCCATTTTTACCGATCATGGTAGAATCTGATTTGGAAAGAAACATGTATACCAAAAAACGGTTCATCAAACGGTCGTCGATGTTTTTAGGGTACTCGTTATAGGTTTTGGACGAAACATTGGCCCCGATGATATAATCGGGCTTAAAGTCCCTTTCCATTACGTCAGCAGGGAAGTTATTGTACAAACCACCATCAAAAACATATTTCCCATCCAGTTTAATGGGGCGGTAAACAATGGGGACAGTCATGGTTGCCCTTACTGCTTCGGCCAAACTGCCTTTGCTTACGGTGATGCTTTTTTGCGATAGTACATCAGCAACCATACAGCGGTAGGGTACAAAAAGATTGTCGAAATTATCTTTAGAAACCGCTGATGCCTGTGAGAAAAGTTCTAAAAAGGCGAAATTTAAGGGAATATCATTAATGAGGTTGGAGCGGAAGCTAAAATGGAAACCCGTATCAATGGCCACTTTTGCAGTAAGCATAGAAGCATTTGGGGCATTTTTCTGAAAATAATAGGTGTAATCGCTGGTATAACGCCCGTTTACCCAATTTTGGAAATCGTTACTGAGCGCTATTTCTTCAATCTGTTTTGGGCTATAACCTGCCGCATACATGGCCCCAACAATACCACCCATTGATGTTCCGGTAATGTAATCGATCGGGATATGATTTTCTTCTAAGGCTTTTAAAGTACCGATGTGTGCCAGTCCTTTTGCTCCGCCGCCACTAAACACAAGACCAACTTTTTGCGCCTGCAATTGGTTACAGCACAAAACGAATAGGATCAGCAAAAATCTTTTAAAAGTTAACACCCCTAAAAATAGGTGTTTTTCTTTTAAAATCAGTTCAATATGAAAATGTTGTAGGTTAAAAATGTTGCAAAACTTACCCATATCATGTATGGAATAAATATAAGCCCTGCCCATTTATTGATTTTATAAAAGGTTAACGTATTGATAATGATTATAGCCAGCAGCAAAATGATTTCGGCAAGGGCAAAACCAACCTCATGCAGGTAAAAGAAAATGAATGACCAGGCCAAATTTAAAATCAGCTGAATGAGGTAAATGGCTACAGTACGTGGAAAATGTACAATTTTATCTCGTCTGATCCAAACCAGGTAAGCCGCGATACCGATTAATACATAAAGGGTTGTCCAAACAGGAGCAAAAAGCCAGTTTGGTGGATTAAAAGAAGGTTTATTGAGTATTGGATACCAGGTTTTAACAGATTTGGCCGTTGCCCATCCACCCAGGGCGCCAACACCCAGCGTAATGGCTATATTAATGATAAACGCTACCGGTTTAAATTTCATGCCGTAAATTTGAGTTTAAACATTGGTAAATCCTAAAATGTTTTTACCTGCCTATTCCCGGAATAACGGCTAAACTTTCATTGTCTTCGTTTCCAACGCTTTGTACGGCGAACAAATAATTGTCTTTACTGTAAGGCAATCTGAGTTCGGTGGCGGAGGTGAAAAATTTCTTTTCCCAAACCGGACTGCTGGTTTCGCGCATCAGCACATAATAGCCTTTTACTGTACCATTTGCAGGCGCTTTCCAGTATAAATAAGTAGAATTGCTCAGGTTTTTAACATCTACTTTTACTTCGGTAGGGGCAGATGGGGCTTTTGCCAGGTTGGCCAAAACCGCAATGTTTACACCCGTATTTTTGCGGAGGTATTCGAAATCCATAAATTCCTGCAGGTCACCATAACGCACACCTTTTTCGGTTCTAAGGTCCTGGTGCTGGTGATCGAAGTTTTCGTTCATTTCGGTTATGCGTACCGCGGTAAACCCGTTTTCTACAAATGGGGTATGGTCGCCGCCGCGTAAAAACCTGTCATTCCGGTAAATCAGTTTTACTTCGAGCTGATCTATATAACGCTCTCCGATTTCTTTAACATAACGGGCCAATTGACGGCTTTTTCCATCATTTTCTAAACCAAACTGGCGGATGCTTTTAGCATTTTTATCCAGGTCGAGGAAGGGTAATCCCTCACTAAATACACGTAAACGGGTATTATCGATAATCTGGGTTTCGCTGCTATTGTTGCTGCCAATCATATCGTTGTTCAGCATGGCATCTACATTCCAGTTTTCTTTTTTTGCCTTTGCGGCCATAAAGCCCGATCCCAGCAAAGATTGTTCTTCACCACTTACTGCTACAAAAATAATGGTGGCAGCAAATTTATATTGGCTCATAATCCTTGCGGCCTCAATTACGCCAGCTACGCCACTTCCATCATCGTTGGCGCCGGGTGCATCACTGGTTCTGTTCATTACATCGGTAACACGGCTATCAAGGTGACCGCTCACCACATACACGCGTTTATCATTTGCATCTGTGCCTTTTAATACGGCAACGGCATTACCCAACAAAGTAGGCTGATCTACTCTTTTGCCGTCGGGTTTAAAGGTGGTGGTATCTAAATAAGCGGTTAACCTGCCATTGCTCTGTTTTGCAAACTGGTTAAACTTACTCACCACCCAATTTCTTGCTGCACCAATGCCTTTAGTTTTGCTTTTAATATCGCTTAAGGTATTGCGGGTACCAAAAGCAACCATTTTTGAGATATATGACTTTAATGAATCCTGATTTACCGCTTTAACCATTTTATCGATATCCTGATTACGGATTACCGTAGTTTGTGCTTTTATGGATAAACTTATTGAGGCAAAAAGTAAAATTGAGTAGATTTTTTTCATCTGTATCACCAAAAATTAATTAGATAGCTAATATATTGAATGATAACCTAAAAACCGGGGCTTAAATGTGTTTTTCTGTAACATTTTAAGCATAAAAAAGCCCTTTGAAATAAATCAAAGGGCCGGATTGTTTGGTTTTTAATATTATTTTGCAACTGTTGAAGCAATTTCCTGTGTTTTGTTCCAGTTACCGAAAGCTTTTTTAGCTGATGATTTCGCATCACTTAATGCTACGTCGCCGGCAATGGTTAAAAATGTTTTTTCAGGAGAAATCAGGCTGTAAAAACTTTTTACATCAGCAAGGGTTAAAGCATTGATCGAAGTTTCATTTACCGATTGATCGTAATCATAATCGTGGGCTTTCAAACTGGTAATCAGTTTAGCTTTTGCAATATTGAAAGTTTTTTGATCGATTGTGGCGTTCTGGATCAAAGCAGCCATTTCGGTTAAATCTTTTTCAAGATCGGCACTAGCGGTAGCCAGTTTGCCACTGTTATCTTTAAAACTGATGTTCGCGTTTTTACTCACATTTTCGTTTAATACGGCGTTTAGTAACTCAACTACGCCATCTTTTTTATCGCTGAATGCTTTAGCATCCAAAGTAAAGCTTGAGTAAGCCTTTGGCGACTTATCATTTTCTGAAATGATAATGTTCATACCGTTTTTAAGTTTGTAGCCCACCGGCTCCTTAAAGGTTTGTGCTTTAGCTGAATAAACCGATAGGATGGCAACGGTTGAAAGTGCAATTGTTTTAATGGTGTTCATTTTATTTTTTTTAGATAAATAGGATTGACTTTTATTAAATAATGTTGAGCAAATGTATAGCTGATTAGCTTCGTGGCCTATATCAAGGCGTTAGAAAGGCAGGAATCATAGACGAACGGGCGTATATACGTGACGAAAGAGGGATCGGATTTCTGCAAATATATATTTTATTCATTTTGTTCATTATTTATTTTCTGAAAATATTCCTGTAGGTTATGCTTAGTTTTATTTTTGACGTTAATCTGATACTCATGAATTGCTTAATCGTTGATGACCATGTGATTGCCCGGAATACAATAAGTCATCTTTTACAGATTGATCCTTCTTTGAAACTGATTGCCGAGTGCGAAAATGCTGCAGATGCCTATCGGAATCTGGCTGTTCATAAAATCGACTTGTTGTTATTGGATATTGAAATGCCAGGGATATCAGGAATAGAACTGGTTAAAGGATTGGGCGATAAGCGACCGTTGATTATATTTATCAGTGCAAAAAAAGATTACGCTGCAACTGCATTTGATCTTAATGTTGTTGATTTTATAGCCAAACCCGTAACACCCGACCGGTTTTTAATGGCCATTAACAAAGCGAAAGAAATTTATAACCTGAGTAACCTGTTTGTAGGAAACAATGCCGATGATTTTGTTTTTATCCGTGATTCGGGTTTAATCAGGAGGATTAAACTGGATGATATCAATCACCTGGAAGCGCAGGGCGATTATGTAAAAATTTTTATGGGTGAGAAAACTTATTCCGTACACTCTTCACTAAAATCTATTGAAGATAAACTCCCTGTTAAAAGTTTTCTCCGGGTTCACCGCTCTTTCATTATCAATATTGCTAAAATAGATACGATAGAAGGCAATACTTTAATTATACATAAGCAGTTTGTTCCGGTATCTGATGCTTATAAATCTGTATTAAATAAGCGGATGCATATTTTATAAAGGGTTATGGAAGCAATTGAAAAAAAACATCAGGGGCCGGATAAGCCAATTGATGTATTAATTATTGGTGAAGCAGATCATAAGCAGTTATCCGAATACCTTGAAGAATACGATGTCAGTTTTAATATTGCATTTAATGAGGAGGGGGCGATTAAAAGTCTCCGTGATTTTACATTTAAACTTGTTTTAATCGATATCGATTCGCCTGATCTGGCGTATTGTACAATAGTAGCGCACATTAAAAACGAGCTGCTTTTAAACATTCCGATAGTGGCTATTATTGCTGACGGCGTGGAGGAGATGAAAAAGAGATGTTTTGATAAAGGAATCAATGGCTGTTTCACAAGACCGATCTCAAAAATAGAATTGGTTGGTGTTTTAACACAGTTCTTAACAAAAGAAGTTTCCTCTGAAGAAAATATTCAAACTGCTACATACCCAACCATCGATTTAGGTTATTTAAAAGAGATCAGTATGGGGAATGCAGATTTTGAACGTGAAATGGCCGGGAAATTTGTCGATATTATTGCTGAAGAGTTAATCCAGTTAAGTAATGATCTTGAAGAGGGAAATTACGAAGCGTTAAAACGTACGGTGCATAAAATGAAATCGACCATTTATTTGATGGGGCTAAAACCTAAATTAAGTGCAGCGATTGAAGCCATTGAATATGATCAGCTCAACCATGATCAGTTTAGGCATCATGTAGATTCGATTGTATCCGTCTGTAAAAAGGCCAAAGAAGAGGTTCAGCTATTTTTGAATCACACAATATAACAATCTCCTCTTTGGTGCTGTTGTTTTTGCTAAATTTTATCAGACATACTGGTGACCCGATGTGGGGATTGATTTTGAATCGCCGATAAATTCTTTTATTTCCCTGATGGTTTCGTCGGGTGCACTTATGTGTGGAAAGTGCCCGGTAGCTTTCATTACCACCAAAAAGTTTTCTGGGGTATTTTTATAGATAAACTCGCCCGCTGATAATGGAGCCATGATATCGTTTGAACTCTGTAGTGTTAAACTTGGTACTTCGAGGTCCTTTAATTTATCCCTGTAATCGGCCTTAAAGGTGGCCATTGCAAAAGCCAGTGCCACGCTTGGGTCGGTAGCTTCAAAACATTCCTGCAAAAAGTCAGATAGTTCTGGTTTTAATGGAGTATCCATCACCACAGGTGCTAAATTTTTAACCCAGCCCGCATAATCTTCGGTGATGTGTTCAAAAATCGTTTCAATATCTCCGATATTAAAACCGCCTATGTAATTATGGTCGTTTAAATACCGGGGTGATGGTCCGATAAATACCAGTTTTTTAAATGATTCTGGTTGTTGCAATGCGGCAATCATGCCGATCATGCTGCTTACCGAATGGCCGATAAAGATGACATTGGAAAGCTCAAGGGTATCGATAATATCGATTACATCGCAGGCATAACCTTCTAAAGTAGCGTATTTGCGTTTATCATATTGGCTGAGGTCCGAATCGCCGGAGCCTACGTAATCGAATAATATGACCTTGTAATCCTCCAGAAAGGCATCTGTAATGTATTTCCAGGAACTTTGCGCACAGCCGAAGCCATGGGCAAACATGATTACCTGGCTACCTTCGCCAAGGATTTTTACATTATTTCTGATGAGTATTGGATGCAAAATGTTTGATTTTAAAAGTCCCCATTAAGTTAAACAATGTAACGGTTTTTTTATAAAAAAATAAAAAATGAACAAAACGCACTACTCTAATCTGTGAACAGGCATGAATGCTTCTATTCTAATGTCCTTAATTCATTAATGGTCAATTGTTTGTTGGGTTTTAATATTACGAAATTAAGGGCTTTAAGGTTTTAGAAATGAAAAATTAAATGCTGAAGATGATTAAACTCAATCCTGTAAGAGCACATATTTTGCTCATAATCATTATCTTGCATGTAATCAGCTAACCGAAAAAAACTAATATCCCTAATGAAAAAGTCCGTCCCAATTTTTTTTATTGTCTGTTTATTCTATCTAAATACCATAGCACAGGTTAATTTGCAAGCTTTTAAACCTAATGGGGCAACTGTTTCCACCAGGCAAAAAGAACTGGTTCTGAGCTGGCCAGTAGGTAATGGTGCCATAGGTAAAATGGTACTTGATCTGGAAAATGGCAGGCCATTGTTCAGCAGTTTGCAGATGGGTAAAAAAGGTGCATTAAAAGTAGTTGCTGCAAATCTAGATCCCGCTTTTATTTTGCGGGTAGGTAAACGTACATTAAGTGCTGAAAGTGGTGGTTGGGATGTGTTTTTTGATCGTGTACCCACACGGCCTTATACCACAAATGTAGTAAAGTTTGAAAAAGGAAGTGCCAGCGTCTCTACACATGGATCGCAAACTGTTGTTAAAATAGCAGGTGTACAATCCGAATTGTTTAATGGTAGTTTAGAAATTACGCTTTACAATGGAAGTCCTTTGTTTAACGTTGCCGCAGTGGTATCTACCCAAAAAGATTCAACAGCTATTTTATACGATGCCGGATTGGTAAATAAAAAAGAGATGTGGACTAATGTTGCCTGGAGTGATGTAAAAGGTAATCTTCAGACAGAAAAGGCTGTTAAAACTGATGAAAGTAAAAATCTTGAAGTAAAATACCGTACCGTTATCGGCGAAAATGCTGGCGGAAGTCTGGCTGTTTTTCCGGCACCACACCAATATTTTTATCCATTGGATGAAGCTTTTAACCTTAAATTCACCTGGAAGGGCCGAAATTATTTAAACCTGATCTCCGGGTATGGTATTGGCATCCGTCAGGATCCTTTGGGCGATAAACGTTATGTGCCCTGGTTTAATGCACCACCAAATACACAACAAAGGCTCAATTTTTTCTGTTTGTTAAGCACTGGTAAAGCAGATGCAACTTTGGCGGAAGTGAAGAAGTTTACCCATAACGATACTTATGTGCCATTGGCGGGTTACAAAACAATGGCGAGCCATTTTCACAATGAGTTTATTTCTGACGTGGTGTTAAGTGGAAAAACTATTCCCGAAAAACCCGAATTTGTAACGGTACTGAAAAAAGCAGGTTTAAATATTGTAAAACTTGCCGAATTTCATGGTCCTGGACACCCGAAAGGGCCAGATTCGACCCGTTTGAAAGAATTGGACGCCTTATTTAAACAAACCCAAAGGCTGTCTGATCCTAATTTTCTGTTATTACCGGGAGAAGAAGCGAATAATTTTTATGGAGGGCATTGGCTGGCATTTTTTCCTAAACCGATTTACTGGATCATGTCGAGGAAAAGTGATCTTCCTTTCGAAAGCAACGATCCTAAATATGGTAAAGTTTATCGGGTAAATGATAAGGTTGAAATGCTCAGGTTATTGGAACAGGAGCATGGCCTGGCCTGGACCGCGCATGCGAGAACGAAAGCTTCAACAGGTTATCCGGATAAATATAAGGAGGAAGATTTTTTTAAATCTGAAACTTTTATGGGTGCCGCGTGGAAAGCCATTCCAGGAGATCTTTCGTTGCCCACTTTAAGTAAAAGGGTGCTGAACCTGATGGACGATATGGCGAATTGGGGTTTGAGGAAACATGTGATTTCGGAAGCCGATATTTTTACCATTACCGAACAGAATGAAATGTATGCACATTTAAATGTGAACTATTTACAATTGGATAAAGTGCCGAATTATGCCGATGGCTGGCAACCTGTTTTAGATGTAATGCGAAAAGGTAAGTTCTTCGTGTCGACTGGCGAGGTGCTGATCCCAAAGTTTAATGTTAATGGGAAAGGTGCAGGCGAGACGTTGAAAATTGATGCAAACGGTAAAACAACGATAAACATGCAGCTCAACTGGACATTCCCTCTAAGTTTTGTAGAAATTGTATCGGGCGATGGGGCAAAGGTTTATCGTAAACGCATTAATTTAAATACAACACAGGCTTTTGGCAAAAAGGATTTTAGCTGGCAGATTGATTTAAAAGGTCGTAAATGGGTAAGGGTAGAGGCATGGGACATTGCGACTAATGGTGCTTTTACACAGATGGTATGGTTGGAGTAGTTTTACTGTCATCCAGAGGGGTAATCTATTGCATAAAAATCGATATTGATGACAGAAATCCTGGTGCAATGAGCTCACTTCGTTTGGTTAGCTTCGTGCCTCGCAATGATGACTTTTTTCATTGATTCTGTAAATGGTAGCGTAGTAGAAGGGCATTCGAGCGTATAATACACCTGGTGAATTGTCATTCCTAACCTGATAGCTATCGGGTTAGAAATCTTATGAACCATGTTTTAAGCATTACGATTCCCGCCTGCGCGGGAATGACGACCTTTTTAAGGATGGAGCCTACGCATTTGCCACGGATGCTCTGAATACACGAAAAATTCCCCGCGGTTTGTTACCTGAGCATTATATTGCTTTATATCGTCCGCGTTTATAATGAGGACGGATGGGAAAGGTAATTTTTATCGCTATTTACAATGAGACCAGAGCGATATCCAAGCTTGCAGATACGATTTACAACCATGCGGATGCAATATCCAAGCTTGCGGGAGCGATTTACAACCGTGCGGGAGCGATTTACAACCGTGCGGATGCGATTTACAACCGTGCGGATGTGATTTACAACCGTGCGGATGCGATTTACAACCGTGCGGATGCGATTTATAACCGTGCGGATGCGATATCCAACCGTGCGGATGCAATATTTAACTGTGCGGATGCGATTTACAACCGTGCGGATGCGATTTACAACCGTGCGGGTGCAATATCCAACCGTGCGTATGCAATATACAACCATGCGGATGCGATATTCAACTATGCGGATACGATTTACAACCATGCGGATGCGATTTACAACCATGCGGATGCAATATCCAATTTTGCGGATAGGATATCCAGCTTTTTGGCATAAGCTTTCGCATGCGCATTATGTTAACGTTATGCTGCATCAATTTTAAACCTCCTGATGGCGAGATAAAAAAAGGTAATGGAATATAAACCCGCCAGCAATCCTGCACATACTGCGGATGGGGTGATGCCAAAATCGTGGTTAGGCGGGAAAGAGAAATGTAGCGTAAGCATCAGGATAAATACAATTGCAATGCTGTAGAGGCCATTCAATCCTGCTTTTTTCAGAATAAAAGGATAACCGGTAATTTTTACTTCTTCTTTGTAATTGATGGCACCAGTATGTTGAAGCGCTTTAATTTTCTTTAATATATCGAGGGTAATCATAAAGGGGAGCAATAAAGACATCGGCAGTAAAAATCTGGCCAGATTTTGCTCACCGCTAAATAAGTGCACCGAATTTTGTGCTTTGAAGGCAAAATAAGGTACTACCGTGTTCAATACCGTATTTGGAATAAGGTGAATAAGCAGGTTTTTGCGCACAAATTTCCGCCAGTTTGAGATTTTTGTCTCTTCATCTTTTATCACATCATCAGGCATTGGCCAATTCATTTAAATTTTCCTTAATCAGTTCCATTGCCCTGTCTTTAATGTGCCAGGCTTCAAACTCCCTTAAAAACGATTCGTTGGACATGAAAGAGAAATCCAGTTGTCCGTTAAAAGTGCTGCACACTAAAGTATTTGCGTTTTTCCATGGGAATGCAACGGTTGGGCTGTAAATGGTTTCTATGGAAAAATCCTGATAATCCTTCAGGATGTTCAAAAGTCCCATGTTGCTGAGTGTGATATCGTGCGTACCTTTCGTGGTTCTTAAAAATCCGATCATTTTATTTACCGATGAATGGAAATACTCGCTCATGCTCAAGAGGTCATAAACTTTCATTTCGGCTATTTTTGCGTCCAGATCATTTTTTAATAGCTGCGCTTTGGCCCAGAAACTGTTTTCTATCGGGTCGAGTTTAAGCTCTGCAATGGGTGCAAAGGCAAACATGGTGTCTTGTTTTATGGCCTCTACAAATCGCCTGATATCAACCGGACAGATCACTTTGCCATGAGCTTTAGTGCCTTGAACGTGTTTGAAAGCTTCCATAAAGGCCACACAGATGGCAGCATGTACCGTTGTGTTTTCTTCCTTGCATTTCTGCAATAGTTTTTTGGTGTTTTCGACACTAATTTTCCAGTGAACGGCATAATTGTTCCGATCTACCTGATTGTTGGAAGTGGCTTTGAAAAAGAAAAACAAGCGACCCAGGGCTGCAAAAATCTTTCCTTTAAAGTGACCGAGTCTGGAGATGGAAAAATCTTCCGGCATCAGATCGTTTACTGACAGAAACGAAGGATAAGGCGCCAGGTTTTGTTGGGGATTATCGATCAATGTCATCAGTTCACGCATCAGGTTTAATATGGTAGTTCCATCGCAGATACAATGCGGAAGTACGAGTAAAAAATCTGATTCGGTTTCGCCCTTTAGCCATACTAGTCTTGCCAATGGTTCATTCTGATTGTCAAAAAGTTTATACCATTCGGTTTTAGATTGTATTAACCAATCTTCATCTGTTAAACGATCGGTAATCCTGACCGGGATTTTACTGATATTTTCATGATGTACGAAATAGGGCGTTTTGCCTGTAGCATCGATATTCATCTGCAATAGCGGATGTTTCTGCTGGATTTTCTGCAATGCCCGATGCAGGTTTTCCTTGCTGATGGTACCAGATATTTTGGCACCAAAAACACAGTTTAATGGTGTTTTAGTATCCACATGCATAATCCGTTCACCTAAAATTAATCTTCTTTTCATGCGGTTGCGCTTAAAATTTCAACGGGTTGCTCTAACTGGTTTTTAAGGATGGAGATCACTTTTTCTTTAATAGCTTCTGCTTCTACATAAGGTACATAACCTTCGCTGGCTACAAAAGTGAAATCCATTTGGTTGCGGTAAGTGGAAACGATCATGGTGGTGGTGTTACCCAAAGGTCCCACTACCGAAGGACTGAATATGTTTTCTACTTCAAAATGCTTGTATTGATGTGGGATATCGATTTTACCAAGGTTAGAAAACATACAATCGTTGCTTGACTTGCCATATTTTAAGAAATTGGTGAAGTTGTTTAACGCCGGGTGGCAAGCTTCCATCATCATCATCAGGCTGTAAGGATTGAGTTTGGAAGATTTATCGTTCACCTCCTTTTGTAAGGACTTCACATTTTCCAGAAAGTCTTTTTCGGGTAATAAGGAAAGCACGATCATTAAACCAAAAGCAAAAATGTGGTCTTTTTTAATAATCGGGTTAAAGTTCCTGATGTCGACCGGGAGCGATATTTTGTTAAAGGCTTTTTCTTTTCTTACTTCTTTAAAGGCCGTTAAAACTGCGGCACTCAACAAAGTATTTACGGTGAACTGATTGGCTTTGCAAAACTGGATGATCTGTGTAGTGAAATTTCGATCAAATCTCCAGTGGAGCATAAAATCTTTTTTTCGCTCAACGGCTACTTTTTTGATCGGGATGATCCATAAGGCGAGCGTGGCAATTTTCCCGATCAAACCGTTTTTGGTGCGGTTGCGGTAACTGTTCAGCACCTTTGCTGGGATGACATCTTTTATACCCATAATCGGAATTTCTTTGCCGATATCTGCATCTGGATCGTCTAATAGCTGAAGCAGTTCGGCTAAAATCGAAAGCGTTGCGGTACCATCGCAAAGGCAGTGGTGGTAAACCATCAAAAATTCGGATACCTCTCTTCCTTTTAGCCAGGTAATGCGGCAAAGTGGTGCAGTTGAGGCATCAAAAACAGTTTTCCACTCTTGTGTAGATTCCTGCTCCCAATGATCATCACCTAAACGCTCTACTATTCGGATGGGGATTTTAAAAGCTTCGGTAAGGTTGGTTACAAACCAGGGCTTTTTATCTTCATCAAAACGAATTGCTGCGGTTAACCAGGGATGTTTTTTCTGGATTTTAAATAAAGCAAATTTTAAATCATCTTCTTTAATTTCTCCCCTGATTTTGAAAGGTATTACTATGTTAAACGGACTGTTTCCATCTCCGTATAACATCCTTTCACCGAATAGCAGTTTTCTTTTCATTTAGATTAGTGTATTCTGAGTTGTCAACTTTCTAGCAAACTGGTTATGAAAGTTGACAACTCTTAAAGTTATCTTTATGCGTTCCGTCATCCCGAATTTATCAGGATCGTAGTGCAATGGGCTTTAAG
>NNBT01003471.1_pt1 | contig 22778 bp, 19 predicted proteins | sample 1173831 | NCBI WGS metagenome assembly NNBT01 (sample SAMN07173936, study PRJNA388173) | plant metagenome | isolation source: symbiotic tissue sample KVJ10 | place: Norway: Troms, Kvaloya island | reverse complement strand
TGGCGGCCGGCGTCCTGGCGCTGCTGMCGGKCTGCGTCTTCTTCTTCCTCATCCAGCGTTATCTCGTGCAGGGCCTCACCGCCGGCGCGGTGAAGGGCTGAAACAACGGGGTATCGGCCATGGCCTCCATCGAGATCAAGAATGTGCGGAAGGATTTCGGCCCCGTTCCGGTTCTGAAGGGTGTCGACCTCGCCATCGCGTCGGGCGAATTCGCGGTGCTGGTCGGACCCTCGGGCTGCGGCAAGTCGACCTTGCTGCGGCTCATCGCCGGTCTCGAGGATGCGTCATCAGGTGAAATCCATATTGGCGGCCGCCGCGTCGATGACCTGCCGCCGCGCGACCGCGACATCGCCATGGTGTTCCAGTCCTATGCGCTCTATCCGCATATGAATGTCAGGGATAATATGGGCTACAGCCTGAGGCTCAAGCGCACGCCCCAGGCGCGTATCGCCGAGGTCGTATCGCGCGCCGGCGCCAAGCTCGGCCTCGAGTCGCTCGGCGAGCGCAAGCCGCGCGAGCTCTCCGGCGGCCAGCGCCAGCGCGTCGCCATGGGGCGCGCCATCGTGCGTAATCCGAAGGCCTTTCTGTTCGACGAGCCGTTGTCCAATCTCGATGCCCGCATGCGCGAGCAGATGCGCTTCGAGATTCGCAAGCTGCATCGCGATCTCGGCGCCACGTCGGTCTATGTCACCCATGATCAGATCGAAGCCATGACCATGGCCGACCGCATCGTCGCGATGAATGCCGGCGTCATTCAGCAAGTAGGCGCGCCGCTCGAGCTCTATGACGATCCAGCCAATGTCTTCGTGGCAGGCTTCATCGGCTCGCCGGCAATGAATTTCCTCAGTGGCGAGGCGCGCCGTGGCGAAAACGGCGTGGCGCTCAGCGTCGGCGGCAAGGCGTTCTGCACACTGGCGCGGGCGGTGGCCCTACCGCAGGACGGGCGGGTCACGATCGGCATCAGGCCGGAGCGTATCCGGATCGGCGTCGGTGCGGGCCAGGCGGTGGAGGCGGCCGCCGATCTCGTCGAGACGACCGGCGCGGCCAGCGTCGTCCATGTCGATCTCGCCGGCCAGGCGCTGAAGATCTTCACCACCGAACGGCTGCAGCCCGCGCAGGGCCAGCGGATTCCGCTGGCGATCGATGCCAAGGATGTCTGCCTGTTCGATCCCGCCGGCGGTGAGCGTTTGCGCTAAAGCATGATCCGGAGAAGTGCGCAGCGGTTCTCTGGCAAGATCATGCGCAAAAAAGGAAACTAAAGCGTGATGGCGGCTCTTCCTAGAGCCATCACGCTTTAGTCGCGGCGATTGAAGCGGAAGAACTCCACCGTGTAGCCGCCCGGATCGCTGAGCATGAAGCCGGTGATCATCTTTTCGGCGGCGGCGGCAAAATCGGGGTGAGACTGGAGCGTGACGCCGCGGGTCTTTACCCGTTCATACCAGTCTTCGAGATCGGGCGTCTCCATGCTGAGCATGACGCTCTTCTGGTCGAGTGCCTTATGATGCCCGCGGGCTTCGTCCACCAGACCGACATAGGAATGATCGGTCAGCTGGAAGAACTTCACCCAGCCCTTGTCGAAGGTTTTGCGGAAGCCCAGGGTTTCGCCATAGAATCGTTCCGGCGGCGCCAGGTCCTTGTAGTAGAAGAAGGTCACCTGGGCGGAAACGGGAAGCGCGTCGGCGCCGGCCTCAGCCATGGTCAGATCCTTTTCGCTTGAGCGCGGTGACTTCCAGCTCGACCTTGATGTCCTCGACCGGAAAGCCGCAAATGATCGTCGTGTTGGTCGGGCGCGGATCGCTGAAGGTCTCGCGCAGGATGGCCGAGACGGTCATGACGTCGGCGCGGTCCGCCAGATAGGCGCGCAGCCGGACGACGTCGCCCAGATCGGCGTCGGCCTGCGCCAGGGCCCGGCTGATCGTGGCGAGCGACTGGCGCGTCTGCTCGGCGACATCGGGCGAGAATTTGCCGGACGGATCGGCCCCGGTGGTGCCCGAGACGAAGACCCAGTCGCCATCGGCGACGGCGCGCGAATAGCCCGCGATCTCTTCGAATTTCGAGCCCGAAGAAATGGCCCGGCGTTTCTGGTTCGGCATTCAGTCCTCGCGGCACAATTCCCGGAGCAGGTCCTGGGTGGCGGTGATGTCGGCGATGATCGCCTGGCGCAGCGCGAAGCTGTCGCCGGCTTTGAGCGCGATCAGCGCCTCGTGGTGATGGGTGGTGAAGGTCTCGCCGCTGTCGGATTTCAGGATCGGTTCGACGTGAAGGGTGAGGGTGCGCATATAGGGACCGAAGCGCAGCCACAGCGTCTCGATGAGCTGGAGCAGCACGTCCGAGCGCGAGGCCTTGTAGAGCAGGAAATGGAATTCCTGGTTCTTGCCCAGCATCTCGACGACGCTGCCGCGGCGCGCCATGATCTCATGTTCGAGAATGAGGGCCTTGAGCTGGCTGATCTCGGTGGCGCTTATATGCGGCACGGCGAGCTCGGCCGCCAGGCTCTCGAGCGCGACGCGCGCCCGGCACAGATCGTCGAGGCGCTCGAGACTGACCGAGGGAATGCGGGCCGAGCCGTTGGCCGCGATTTCGAGCGCATTCTCCGCCGCCAGCCGGCGCAGCGCCTCGCGCACCGGCATGTGGCTGGTGCCGAAGGAGTCGGCCAGGGATGATATGGTCAATGTCTGTCCGGGGTCGAAACGGCCCGTCATCAAAGCATGGCGCAGTTGCCTATAGACGACGTCCTGCACGGTGCTGCGGGACGAAACGGGGGCAAAGCCTTCAACGATCATCGAAACGTCTCATCCCTCATCATCGTTGTATCAGCCCTGGATTCCGGCACGCGGCCAGTCGGGATCGCGCATCTCCAGGAATTCGACAGTGTTGCCGTCAGGATCGCTGGCGTAAAGCACATAGATTCCGAATTCGCTCTTGAAGATCGGCTTGCCCTTGTTGGGAACGCCCGCCCTGTCGAGACGCGGCAGCCAGGCATCGGCGTCCTTGACGATCAAGGTCAAAGCGGAGCTGCGCTGCGCCCCGGCCGGAAGCTCGGCGGGGACCAGGCCGATGAAGCTGCTGTCATTGGCTTTCAGAATGACCACCTTGCCATCGCGGGCATAGACCTGCGGCAGCCCGAGGATCTCCTGATAGAAGCGCAGGCTGCGCGACAGGTCATTGACCTTGAGGAAAGTAATGAGTTGGTCGAATTCAGCCATGAAAATCGCGTTAGATCGTTTGATCAAATCTAACATCGATGTGGCTTGGGGAGAAGCCAAAAATTCGAAGCCGTATGTCCGGCCTTAATTGATGATCTGCCGCTTGGCGCCGCTGTCGGCCGCCGCGTCGCTCACATAGGCGCCGGGCTTTTCGAACATCCGGCAGGTCTTCTCCGTCCGGATGAAGGAGAAGGCGATGCAGCTGTCGCTGATCTGGCAGGTCGCCTCGCAGTCCTCGAAACGCTTCTCCTGGCTTTCCCTGACCGGCTCGCCGGGAAAGGCCTTGTTGCGAAAGCGGACCATGGCGATGCCGGCATCGGAGATCGGCGGCGGGTAGGTTTCGCTCTTGAGGCCGCTCATGGTGCTGGGCTCGAGATAACGCAAGGCGGGATTACCCTTCAGGAAACACATCCCGTTCCACATGTTGAAGGAGTAGGCGCGGCACTGGCCGTTGCCGGCGCAGGCGGCCTCGCAGGCGTCGAGATCATCGGTGATCACGGTGTCGAGCAGGGCGCCGGCGAGATCGGTGTTGGGCATACGCCGGAAGCTCATCGGCGCGGCGGCGAGGTCGACCGCCTTTGCCGCGACGCGTGCTTCGAGCGCTGCGAGACCGGCCTTGGCCGTCTCATTGGGGCGCAGCGCCATCGACTGGCGGAAATCCTCGGCGGCCTCGGCGAACTGGCCGAGCGCACCATAGGCCATGGCGCGGTTGTTGTAGGCGCCGACATAAGACGGCTTCAGCACGATGGCCTGGCTGTAATCCTGCACCGCCAGGCGGAAGTCGCCTTGCTTGGCGCGGATATTGCCGCGGTTGTTGTAGGCGCTGGCATAAGCGGGATGAATGGCGATCGCCTGGTCGTAATCCTGAACGGCGCGGGCGAAGTCGCCCATGTCGCCATGGACGATGCCGCGATTGTTGTAGGCCAAGGCATGGGCGGCGTTGAGGGCGATGGCCTTGTCGAAGTCGCGCAGCGCCCGGGCAAAATCGCGCTTGGCGTGATAGGCATTGCCGCGGTTATTGTAGAGGTCGGCGTTCCTCCCGTCGAGCGCGATCGCGGCGGTGTAATCGGCGACGGCCTGATCGTAGTCGCGCCTGGCGAAATTCTCGAGACCGCGGTTGAGATAGGCAACCGCGAGGTCATTGGCGCCATAGGTGCCCGCCTCGATCACCTGGGTGCAGGCTTCTATGCTGGCGAGGCCCTTCAGCTTCTCGCAGTCCTCACGCTCGTCCGCTGCCGCCGGAGCGGGCAAAACGAGCCACGCCGTGACGAATATGGCGGCTAGTCCAGATCTCTTCGTGGCATAGGCCGGCCGCACCCGTTCCCCCCTGGAGACGAGAAAGACTGCTCACGGGCACTATGGTGGCCCGATATAACCAAACGATTAATCAGGCCTCGCGGTAGCGCGAGTTCTGCCTGAGCTCGTCCAGCGCGGGTGGTTCATTTCCGAACAGCCTGGTCAGGCCCAGCTCGGCCACCATCTGCTCGCAGATCCGGAAGCCCACCTCGCGATAGGCCTCGAACTGCTCCTCGTCGAAGAACTGATCACCGGTCGTCTGGTTGGGGAAATCGGGATTGGCGCCGCGATAACCCTTGGCGCCGACGGCCAGTTCGCGGATCAGCGCCGACTTCAGATAGATCACGATGCCCTCCTCGGGCCAGCCATTGCCGCCGCGCGCGCCATAGTTGATGCGGGCGACGAAATAACCCTTCTCGGCGAATTCGGCGCCCTTCGGATAGTCGGTGAGCGTCGGCTTGGCGATCATCTGGGCCGGTCCGCATCTCTCGAATTTGCGGCCGTTCCTGACCGCCATGTCGAAATGCACGGTGGCGCCGAAATCCTGGCCGACACGCTGCACCGCGGTGACGAGATCGGCATAGGAGGAGGCATTGTCCTGGCCGCCGTCGCAGACGATGATCAGGCCGCAGCGCCGCCGCACCAGCTCATAGACCGCGAGATTCTCGAAATGGCCGCCATCGGCGAGCTCGAGCCACTTCGAGGTCTCGAGATAGCCGCGCGAGGTCAAGGCATAGAGGCCGCCCGGCCAGAAGTGATTGGGCCTGCGGAACAACATGCGCGGATCACCCCGCGTGGGATTGGGAATCCAGAAGCCGAGTCGGATATTCAGCAAGCTCATGACCAGCGAGACGGTGGCGCTGCGGGTCAGGCCGCGGCCGCCGGCGCCACCGCGCGGATTGGCGGCGGCGCCCGAGATCGCCATGGCGGAAGCGAGCGTCATGTCGGAGCTGGCCGATGTCCCGGTGCGATACCAGTCGGTCGCGTTCGAGCCGATGAATTGTGGCGTCAGGACGAAATTGTCGCCGCCGCGCTGGCGGTATTTGCGGTCCTTGGACTTCGCCAGCACCATGTTCGTGTTGATGATCTGATACGGGCCCTTCGCGTCCTTCACGTTCCAGCAATCGGTGAGCTTGAAGTCATTGGCGCGGGTCGCCGCGGCGTTGGTGTCCCTGACCAGCGCATCATTATCAGGGAGAAAGGCTTCCATCAGGCGGTCGCGATAGAAACGATGGAGGCCGATCTGGTTGGTGTTGACGAACCAGCCGGCGACCACCGCCACGATGACGGCGCCGGCAATCAAGGCCCGCATCGTGACGTCGCCATCCATGAAGGTGACGGCGAGACGGTGGCCGATCAGCAAGACGCCATAAGCGAACAGGGCGGCGCCGGCGATGATGGCGATGTCGGCGAGCTTGCTGTTGCCGCGCACCCGGCTCCACAACTGCCCGCCCAGCGTGAAAGCGAGGCCCAATGCCGTCCAGGTGCCGCCAAGGCCATATTCTATGTAATGGCCGACCAGCGGCAGGGTCCCGATAATGATGAGAACGACCATGCCGGACAAAGCCCGGCCATAGAACCACTCGAAAGTCCGACGCGCACGGTATTGCAGGAGCGATTGGGACGCGGGCGCCGGGCTTTGCCGGTCATCGTCCATCTTTTCGTTTCTGAGCAGATGGCGGATCAGGAGGCCGATGAGATAGTTGACGAAGACGAGATAGGCCACGGCGAAGAGGAAAAGCAGGAACGATCCGATGCGGTGGGCGCCCGGAATCGTCGAGCCGGCGAGGAGGCAATCGAGGAGATAACCGGCAAGCGCAATGCCGATGAGGCCGCCCAGCGCAAGAAATACGGGCTTCTGGGTCTTGTCGCGCCAGATGGCGTGCGGGCGGATTTTCTTGCCCATGAACCAGAAGCACAGAAGCGTGAAGAGCGTGATGATGGCCCATAGGACGAGACCGGTCACGAAGCTCGTCCACAAGGAGCCCGGCATGGCCTGGGCAGCGCCGCTGTCGGCGAAGAGCCGCTTCACGACCGGCATGAAGCTCAGGAGGACGACGGCGACGAGGAGCACGTCGAGCAGGCCGGCGACGCCCACAGCGGGCCAGCTGTACCACGCCGGACGTTCGGCCGGAGGCGCCGCGCCGCGCCCGGCGCGCAGTTCCGTTTCCGTGAGGCCTGTCCACGACAGAAGTGAGTGATTGATGCTTCCCATGACGAACAGGACGGCGAGGCCGATGGCGAAGAGCAGCATCAGGAGAAACATGGGAGGAATGGTCTCGTTGGCGCCGAGACTCTGGCTCGTGCCGACGACTTCCGCCGTCGTCTCCAAGGTGCCCGGCGCCGCCATCTGCACGGCATAGGGCAATCCACGGATGCCGGGCAGATACCCCAGGGCATAGAGAAAACCGACAACCAAAGCGGTGACCGGAATCCAGATCATCAGATTGAGAAGAATGGCGCGCAGGACGATGGCGATGCTCGACCACAAGGTGATGCCATTGCCGGGAATGAGATAATTGCCCTGGCTGCGCAGGAAGCGCAGCACCTTCAGGCCGAGGGGATCGACATGTGGTGACGATTCGGGCAGCCGCGGGTCGAGCGTCGTAAAGGGAAATTTCTTGCCCGTATCGAAGGGGCTGCGATGATCGGGATCGTCCGGCGTGCTGCCGCGCAGCCACCAGGTGAGAGCGGAACCGATATAACCGCCGCCCGACACGGTCGACAGATAATCGACATGCTTCAGGAGGCCGACATCGGCGAGCTTCTGCATGGCGCCGAGCGAGACGGTGGCCGATCGGATGCCGCCGCCCGACAGAGCGAGGCCGATCATATAGGGGCCTTCCTTTTTCTGGCCGTCGATATTCGCCAGCAGCTCCTCGGCGCGGCCGCGCACGTCCTTGATGGCCTTCAGCTCCTCCTTGAGCATCTCGTCTTCGGGCAAGGCGGTCATTTCGGCGTCCCTTCGCTCACAAGGTCTTCAGATATTCGATCAGTTGCGCTTTCTGGTCGTCCGTCAGCTCGGTGCCATAGGCATGGCCCAGCTTGCCGTTGCCGGGCAGGCGCGTGTCGAACAGGAAATTGCTGGGGCAGGACGGCTCGATCCGGTCCGAGACGAAGCCCATATTGAGCTGATCGTAGAGATCGCAGCCGCGATAGAACGTCTCGAGGCGATCGTCCGGGCGGGTCAGCAATTGATCGAGATTGGCCACCGCGCCATTGTGGAGATAGGGCGCCGTGAGCCAGAGACCTGACAGCGGGCCCGCCATGTAACCTTTGTCTTTGACCATGTTCTTGCGCGTGACGCCCATCTCGAGCGCCACGCGGTTGGCGCCGTCGGCATCCTCCTGCTGCCAGGTGTCGAAACGCTCGCGATCGGTGCCGATGTCCTCGATGGGAATGACCTTGCCGTAATATTTGCCTGTCGTGTCGTGGCACTCGGCGCAATAGGTCGCGTAGAGCTTGGCGCCCGCCTTGACCAAAGGATCGGAGGCTTTCGGCGCCAGCGGATATTCGGGCGGCGCCTTGCGTTGCAGATAGGCGCGCAGGTCGCGCATCTGTTTCTCGAAATGGGGCCCGGGAGGCGCGCCCAGCCCCAGGGCCGAATCCATGATCACCGCCAGCGGATCCTGAGTCTCGCCGCCCCAGTTCATGGAATGGCCCTCGCGCGCCGAGAGATCCCAGATCGCCGGAAAATCCGCATTGCCGGTGGTCTTGTCCTTGTTGCGGTCGGCATTGAGCAGGAAGAATTTGGTGAGATTCATCGGGTCGTCGCGGCCAGGGCCCCAGTCCGGCCGTTTCATCCCGTCCCGGAACTCGATCTGATCCATCCAGGCGAAGCCTTCGACCTGGTCGCGAATGCGGCTGCGCACGACCGGAATCAGCAGGTGATAGATCGCCCAGTCGTCGAGACCCATTTCGAAGTTGCGCTTGATCTCGTCCCACATGCCGTCGAAGCTGAATTTGCGATCATTGGCGGCGCAGCGCAGGAAACGCAGGAACTCCTGCGACGTCGTGGTGTGCGACGGTCCGGTCGGCACGATGACCGGCTTGTCGGCCACGTCCATGCGATAGGTGGCGGTGTGGCAGATGGCGCAGGTCTGGGTGATGCGCTCGAAGCCGAGGCGGCGCTTGGAGAAGCCGACCGGTAATTCGCGACCTTCTTCCCAGGGCAGGCCGAAAGCGCGATAGCCGCCGAGCCGATTGCCGGGCAGGCACTGTGGGAAGATGCGCGGCATGACATAGAAGATCGGATAGGGAATGCCGCGATCATTCTCGGCATTGAGCGATCCATATTTGAACTGCTCATCGGCGATATTGTCGAGACAGTCGGCGTGGCGTGAGGCCTCGACATCGGCGCAGACATCCTGCGGCTCGGTCTTGAAGAACTTGTAATTGGCGTAATAGAGGAAGAGGGCGGCGACGATGACCAGCATCCAGGGTCCGAGCAGGATGGCGCGAAGCCCTTGCTTGATGCGGCGACCGGTCCTTGTGTTGGGCATGGCGCGTCCTCAGAATGTCTTGAGATATTCGATGAGCGCGTCCTTGTCGGGATCGGACAGCTCGGTGCCGTAATCATGGCCGCCATTGCCGTTGCCCGCGCAGGTCGTGGCATCGCAAGTATTGCGATTGTCCGGCGCATCGGCGCCGCAATCGGCCAGGCCTTGCAGATCGGTGGCATAGCAGAACGGAAAATCCGTCTTGGCCCCGGCATTCTGGCCGGGCCGTGAGACAAAGCCCATATTCTCCGCGTCATATTCGGTGATGCCGCGATAGAACATCTGCGGCCGGTCTTTCGGCTTGGCGAGAAGATCACGCATGGTCGGTACCGAGCCGTTGTGCAGATAAGGCGCCCTCAGCCACAGGCCGTCGAGCGGCATGTTGGCGTAGCCGTCGCTCTTGCGGAAATGCTGGAAGCGCTCCTCGGCATTGCCGACATAAAGCGTGCTCTGATTGAGCATCAGATCATAAGTGTAGTTGTCGAAGCGGTAGCGATCGGTGCCGATGTCGCCGATCGGCGTCGTCTGTCCGACCGATGCACCAGTGAAGTCGGTGCCGGAGAGGCCATGGCAATCGGCGCAGAGACCCAGATAAAGCGTCTTGCCCTGTGCGGCCTTGATCTGGTCGATCTCCTTGCCGAGCGTTGTCGCGAAATCGGGCGGCCTCGCGGTCAGGAGCCAGGTCTCGATCCGTTTCACCGACTCGCGGTCGAGATTGGGGAAATTGGCGCCGGTGCCGAAGGCGGCCGAACGGTTGCGTTCCTCGAGCTTGTTGTTGTTGCCGTCCCAATGCAGCCACATGTGGCGCTTCTTGTCCTGCAGCCAGACCGAGGGAAAGTCGACGACGCCGATGCGCTCATGGGCGGGGATGTTCTCGAAGGGCCAGGCCATCAACGCCTTGGCGGGTGAAAACGTGTCGAAGCGGCCGGGCCCGAAAGCTGGCTCCGCCTTGGTGAATTCGAACCGCTTGCTGATGCCCTTGATCAGGTCCTTCATCTGCTGGACGCCGATGAAGCGCAGCGCCAGGCGGTTGAACCAGTCGATCTCGATATTGTTCTCGTCGATGGCGCCGAGGATCCTGTCGGCGTTGAAGTCCGGATCATCGGCGATGGCGGTCAGGAAGTTCTGGAAAGCCTCCAGATCGACGGTGTTGGAGGGCATGCCGGTCACGACGAGGCGGCGGCGCTCGGGCCCCGGCCCGGTCACGACACCGGCGTGGCAGGCGGCGCAATTGAGGAAGATGCGGTCGAGGCCCATATAGTCGCGCAAGGTGGTGCCGACCGGGCGCTTGCGCCGCGGCTGCACGGCGCCTTCCGGAAACTCCTCCATGATGAAGCCGAAAGCGCCCCAGCCCTGCTGCTCGCGACCCTTCGGCAGCTTCTTTTCGAAGAGGATCGGCAGAACCTCCCAGATCGGGAAGGGAATGCCGAAATTCTTGTCGCCGCCGGTCGAGCCATATTTGAACTGCATTTCGCCCGAGGCGAAGGTTTCCGGCACGTCGCGGCTGAGACGCTGGTAGAGATAGAGCCCGGCCAGAATGGCGATCGGCAGCAGGACATACAGGCAGAGCTTTCGGAACTGCACGCGGGTCATGGCAATTCGGCCTCCTCGATCAGGCGCGCCGCATCCTCGGCGGCGGTCAGGCCGGGTTTCCACAGCTGAAGCGAAGCACGCGGCGTCTCCGGCGCGAAAGCCCCGGAGGTTTCGAGCGTCTTGTCGGGCGCCATGCCGGAGGCGATAAGGCCCAAGGGATCGCGATTGGGAATCTTCGGCTCGATGACGGCGAGGCCTTGCGGGAAGACCTCGGCAAGATCCGTACCCCCCTTGTCCACAACACTCTTGAGCTGCTTGGCGATCAGGAGCCGGTTGGCGCGGATGACCGAGCGGGAGAACTGATCGAGACCGTCGAAATCCTGATGGATGGCGAGACCTTCGATACTCGCCGGCAAAGCGGCGACAATACGCGGATTGGCGTTGGTCTCGTCCCAGGGAGTCGCCGAGAAGATCGGCGCCCGTGACTGGTGACACGTGGCGCAGACATCTTCGCTGAGCTCCGCCGCGACGGGTTGGCCTTGCGGCCCGTAATTGTCGATCTGGGTGAAGCGGAAGCGGCCAGCCGTTTCATCGAAGGCGATGATCTCGATGGCGCGCGCGGCCGGCTGATAGCCCATGAACAGACGATCGCGCAGCGCCGGACCGGTCGTCCCATTGCCGATCACGGCCAGGAGGATGCGCGGCGAGGCGAAGTAGTCGGGATCGGCGGCGTAGCGCTGCAGCGAACGGCCGAGCGGCACGTAGCCCAGCTGAATCTCGGCGCCGCTGCGCGCTTTGATGTCATCGACCAGTTTTGCGAAGGGATAAGGCAGAGCAAGCCCGCTTTGTCCGGCAGGGTAAAGACGCTCGAATACCGTCTCGGCGCGGCCGGCACCGGCCGCCGCCGCGAGACAGATCAGCAGGGTGGAGGCGAGCGCGCTAGGGCGCCGCCGCCATGCCCTGTTCGCCCGCCCAGCAATCCTCGGCGACGGGCTTGCCGTCCAGAAAGGCCTGAAGGCCATTTTCGGCGGTCTCCGCATCATAGACGGTGAAGTTCAGGAGAAATATGCGGTTGGCGTAAGCGCGGCCGAGATAGAAGCCGGGCCGCACCATGCGGATTTCGTCGCGAATGGCGAGGCCGCCGCGGCCGGCCAGCGCATCGGGCCGCTCCATGTAGCCCGGTATGTCGTTGCTATAGGCGTAATCGATGATGATCGATTCACGCCGGCCGTCCAGGAGGCTCTGGCCGCAATAAAGCTTGGCCGGAAACAAAAGCCAGGCAGTGCTGTTCGGGCTCAGATAGGACAGGAGGCCCTGGCGCGGGATCTCGACGGTCTGCAGTTTTTCCGGCGCCTCGATCAGGGCTTCGAGCGGCTTGAAGTCCTCGATCACATTGCGCAGCACGCGATCGTCGCGAAAGAAGTATTTGCCCTTCCACATCGACCGGCCGAGCTTCTCCAGAGTCTCGATCTTGGCGTCCGCCACGGTCCCGAGGCCGCCGCCGAGGATTTCGGCGAGCCGCGATTTCAGGCCGTCGATGCCATTCTCGAAAAAGAGATCGCCGCGCATGAAGCCGTCGGGAACGGGGCCGGCGGTGAGGCGGGCATAGATCTGGTCGATCTCCTCCTGGCTGAGCACCGTCAGGTTCTCAGGGGTCAGCTTGGCGCGGTCGGCGCGGCTCAGCGGCAGGTCATGCTCGAGCTTGGCGAAGTCGACACGGAAGATCTTCAGCGGATTGTCGGGATCCGTGAGCGTGCCGTCGGTGAGGGGCGCAAAGGAAACCGCCGGGCGCTCCGGCGTGGCGCGCTTCGTGTAACAGAAATAGATGCCGGCGCCGATGAGGAGGACGAGGACGGCCGCGATCGCGCGAAAGAGATTTTTCATGTTCATAACGTGGCCACGAAGGCGATGAGGGCGTCCTTGTCCTGGTCCGACAGCGTCTCGCCGAAGCGATGGCCGCTGTTCTCGACGCGCCCGAGACTGTTGGAATAGAAACGCTGCACGAACCGGTCGCGGTCGGCGGCGAGCTCGAGCACGGTGGGTCGGTCCTTCAGGATGGCGTCGAGGATCAGGCGCTGGAGTCCGTCCTTCAGATCGGCGAGCTGCTGGGCATCGAGCAGGCCCTTGTATTTCTCATCGAGCTTCGGCGGATCGGTACGCCTGAGCACCGTGTCCTGAATCAGATCCTTGAAGCGCAGGCTGTTGATGGCGAGGGCCGGATAACCCTTCGGAATCCGCACGCTGATCTCGAGGCCGAGAAGCTCGTTCAGCTCCGGATTCTGCAGCTTGGGCGCGATGTCGATGATGATGTCGTCGTCGAGGAGATGCATCTTGTCGATGCGCTTGCCGGGATTGAGCATGTCGCGCATCGAGGCGACATAGAGCTGGTAGCGCCCCGTGACGCTGGTGTCGTAGCTGAGGCAGGCGGGCGGCGAGGCGATCGGCTTTCCTTGCGCATCCACATAAGGTGAATCGTAGAAGTCGACCTGCTTGTCGGAAGGCTTGCCGCAGATCTCGGGTCCGATGGCGTTGTTGTGCATGAAGGGCGCATGCGCCCAGGCGGAAAGCAGCGAGATGTTGCGGTAATAGCCGCGTCCGGCGCCGGCCATGACCTCCGGCCGGGCCGGATCGCGCGGCCGCGCGTGAATGTCGAGTGCCGCATATTGATCCCAGACGCGCGTCGGCATGTGGTTGGCATGCAGGGAACGGCCGGCATAGGTGCCGATCTCGCTCGCCGGCTCGATCTCGTCATTGCCCAGCCAGTCGGCGCGCAAGGTCGGATCGCCCGGCACGGTGGCGAGGAAGTCGGTATTGTCGAAGGGCGGCTTGCCGCTCGAATGGCAGCTCGCGCATTGCCGCGCATAGACGTCGCGGCCGCGCTTCACCGCGCCGGGGAAGAACTGCTGATCGAGCTCCGCCTCCAGCGCCGCCGGCGAGGCGAGGCCGCGCGCCTTCCACAGATCCGTCGGGCGCGCCGAGAGGAAGAAGGCCTTCACATCGCCGAGGCGGTCCTCGATGGCGCGGAAGCTGGCGCAGTCGCGCCGGCATTGGCCGATGTCGAAGGGTGTCTGGCCGTAATTGCGCTGCTTGGGGTCGGCGGCGCGCAGATCGGGAATGTGGTTGAGCCAGCACTGCTCCGAACACGAGCCGATATTGAAATAGACGCGCTGGATGGCCTCTTCGACACCGATCGAATCCTCGCCGCCTTTCAGGATGTTCGGCTGCAGTTCCTTCCTGGTCGAGCGCTCCCAGCATTTGCCGGGCTTGCCGGGCTCGCACCAGCATGTCTCAGGCGACGCTCCCGCCGGACAGGCCTCGGCGCGGCGCCATTTCAGGATCTCGTGCTCATGCAGCGGACGGCGCGCGAAATTGATGATCGCGTTCATGGTGCCGGGATTGGAGACGTAATCCATGGGCAGCGCCGAGGTGTCGACGATGCCGGGCCTGGCGCGCGCGATGAGCTGCCATTCGAGCGCATGTTTGCCGAAGCCCGAGCCCAGAATATTCGACACGCGGCTATACTGGTTGCCGACCAGGCCGTCGATATTCTCCCAGGCCGGTTTGTCGGGATCGGCCGGCGGCTTGTCGGGCTTGTAGCCTATATGGCACGCACCGCAGGCCATGCCGATGCGGTAGGGCGGCTCGATCGACCCGTCGAACAGGCGGCTCGACCGGTTCTGCGCATCGGTCGGAAAGACATTGAGGGCGCCGCGATAACCTTCCCAGGATTCGGGCTTGTCGCCGTTGAGCTTGAGCCAGGCGCTGCGGTCGAAGCGCGGATTGGGGAATTTGCGCAGGCCCAATATGCCGGTCGATGTGCCGAAATGGAGATCGCAGGCGCTCTGGCGCTGATCGGTGCCCGACGCGGGCGTATCCTTCAGATCGCAGGCCGGATCAGGGTAACCATATTTGCCGATATATTGCAGCAGCACGTCGTCGCCCGGGCACCACTGGAAGCCATAGGTTTCGCCGAGGGTCTTGGCCGGACAGTTGGGCTCGCCCGGCACGCAGCAATCGGGATCGGGAATGCCGCCCCAGGCCTGGAAGATGTCCTTCTTCTTCTCGGCGGCCAGAATGCCATACCAGTCGATGAGGCCGCCGATACGCTGCTGGAAGCCGTAGGTGAAGAAACGATCGTTGAAGGCCGTGGCGTTGAACCAGATCTCGCTGCCGGCGCGTTCGGAATCGGAGAGCGGCGCCAGCTCGCGCGCATAACCTTCGCTCAAGGTTGATTGCGCCTGGGCGGTCATGGCCATGGTCGCGGCAAGAGCCGCGGCCCATAGTGAATGGATCAGCAGCCGCGCAAGATAAAGTGGACGAGACGCGGGGCGGTCGTCAGCGGGATAATACACGAAACACTCCAGCGGTTATTGCACCGGTGAATGCTTTTCTGTCTTTCCCAGAAAATCAGCAGACGCTAAGCCCTCTGATAGGACTATACACTGAACGTTGGAAATTCGCAATCGCCTGTGCGCCACAAGCGGGTGCCGGGCGCCGCCCAATTCACCATGTGGCGTCTCTTTCACTTTGATTCTATTGTGATAATGATTGCGACAAATACAGCGAGGAGACGCCATTTGACTGCTCACAAAGTTGCCTTGGTGACCGGCGCCGGCTCTGGAATCGGGCGCGCGGTGGCGAGAGGACTGGCCGAGGCCGGCTATGCCGTGGTGCTCGCCGGACGCAAGAAGGATACGCTCGAGGCCGCGAAAGCCGAGATCGGCGGCCAATGTCTCGCGGTGCCGAGCGATGTCGGCGATCCCGCTTCGGTGGCCCGATTGTTCCAGGAAACCGCCAAGACCTTCGGCCGGCTCGATGTCCTGTTCAACAATGCCGGCGTCGGCACGCCGCCGGTGCCGTTGGAAGACCTGACGCCGGAGCAGTGGAAGGCGGTGGTCGACACCAATCTGTCGGGCGCTTTCTACTGCACCCAGGAGGCGTTCCGGCTGATGAAGGCGCAGAAGCCGTCGGGCGGCCGCATCATCAATAACGGCTCGATCTCGGCGCATGTGCCGCGGCCGCTGTCGGCGCCCTATACGGCGACCAAACATGCGATCACCGGCCTGACGCGCTCGACCTCGCTCGACGGGCGCAAATACAATATCGCCTGCGGCCAGATCGATATCGGCAACGCCGCCACCGACATGACGGCGCGGATGAAAAGCGGCGTCCTGCAGGCCGATGGGTCGCTGAAACCCGAGCCCACCATGGATGTCCGCCATGTGGTGAATGCGGTGGTGCATATGGCCTCCCTGCCGCTCGACGCCAATGTCCTGTTCATGACGGTGATGGCCAATGAGATGCCCTTTGTCGGGCGCGGTTAGCTCCTCTTCAACTCTTTGATTTTCCTCAGCGCTTCGCCCGATGGACCTTGGTCCAACTGGCTCCGTGACGGCCCGGCCGTCATAATATCGCGATCGGGCGGTAGGGGGAGTTGCGGGAGGGAGCATGTCCAGTGCACGCGCATCGAAGGGCCTGAGCGGGGCTCTGGTGATTGCCGCGCTTGCCGCCATGGGAGGCGCGGCACCGGCCCATGCCGATGAAGGCGGTGTCAGCTTCTGGCTGCCCGGGCAGTTCGGCAGCCTCATCGCCGTGCCCAATGCGCCGGGCTGGACCGCCACCGGGCTCGCTTATCATTCCTCGGTGAAGTCGGGGGGTGGCAAGGCCTTCCCGCAAGGCGGCGAGATCCGCGCCGGGCTCGATGCGGATATCGACATCATAGGCTTCGGCCCGGGCTATACGTTCGATACGACCATCTTCGGCGGGCGGCCGTCCTTCAGCGTCTTGGGGCTAGCCGGGCGTGTCAAAGCGTCCGCGGAAGCGACACTCACCGGGCCGAACGGCAACGAAATTTCGGGGCAGCGCACCGACACGCTGGTCGGCTTTGGCGATCTCTTCCCGATGGCGACGCTCAAATGGAATTCCGGCGTCAACAATTTCATGGTCTATGTGACCGGCGACATTCCGGTCGGCGACTATGATCCCGACCGTCTCGCTAATCTCGGCATCGGCCATGGCGCGATCGATGGCGGTGTCGGCTACACCTATTTCAATCCTCATTCGGGATATGAGTTCTCCGCCGCCGGCGGCCTGACCTACAATTTCGAGAACCAGGACACGGACTACCAGAACGGCATAGACAGCCATTTCGATCTCGCCGCCTCGAAATTCCTGTCCGAGCAGGTGCATGCCGGCATCGCCGGCTATTACTACCAGCAGCTCACCGGCGATGATGGCGAGGGCGCGACGCTCGGCGACTTCAAGTCGCGCGTCTTCGGCGTCGGGCCGCAGATCGGCTATTTCGTCCCGGCCGGCGAGATGCAGGCCTATGTCAATCTGAAAGGCTTCTATGAGTTCGGCGCCGAGAACCGGTCGGAAGGCTGGAATGTCTGGCTGACCTTCGCCCTGACGCCGAAAGCCGGCCCGTGATTTCATTAGCGAGGTGACCATCATGATGCGCTCGCCGTCTCTCCGCTTCTTGAAGGGAAGTCTCGTCTGTGCCGCGTTTCTCGTCGGGCTCGTTCCGACGAGCAGCGCCTTCGCGGACGACGCCAAGGCCTTGCTCAAGGCGATGTCCGACTACATGGCCAAGCAGACGGATTTCTCCTTCTCCTATGAATCGACGGTCGAGGCGGTCACGCCGGAATTCCAGAAGCTGCAATTCGTGAGCTCCGGCAGCGCCAATGTCAGCCGGCCGGACAAGATCCACGTCACCCGCACCGGCGGCTTCGCCGATGTCGATGTCACTTTCGACGGCAAGATGCTGACCGTCTATGGCAAGAATCTCGACGCCTTTGCACAGATCGAAGCGAAGGGCACTCTGGATGACTTGCATGACCGGCTCGCCGATGCGGGCGTCGAGACGCCGGGCGGTGATCTTCTCGGGTCGAATGTCTATGAGGCGCTGATGGCCGACGTGACCGATGCCAAGCACATCGCGTCGGCCTATGTCGACGGCGTCGAATGCGAATATCTCGCCTTCCGGACGCCCGACACCGACTGGCAGATCTGGATCCAGACCGGCGACAAGCCGATACCGCGGCGTTACGTCATCACCAGCAAGCATGTCCTGCAGGCGCCGCAATACACATTCGAGCTCAGGGATTTCAAGAGCGGCGCGGATGCGGGCAAGGCGAGCTTCACCTTCGAAAAGCCGGCTTCGGCGAAGCAGGTCGATCTCAGCGCGCTCGAGCTCGTCGATGAACTGCCGGCGCCGGTGAACCAGGGAGCAGCGCCATGATCAGTTCGAAGAAGTTTCTCGTCAGCGCCCTGGCTTTCGCGTTTCTCTCGGGCGAGGCGGCGATCGAATGGGGCGTGCCTGCGATCATCGGCCTGGGGTTCGTGTCTAAGGCGGAAGCCAGGATCGGCCATCCGCTGACGCCTCTATCCTATGCCGGCGTTGCGCGGCGCACCGCAAGGCGTGTTGCGCGCCGCACGTCGATCAGGCTCAACACGCTGCCGGCCGGCTGCGTCTACGGGCCTTATTATGGCGCCTATTACTACAATTGCAGCGGCGTCTATTATGTGAAGAGCAGCGGCGTCTATGTGCAGGTGATCATCGAGTGAAGCTTCGCCTGATCCCTGAGATCAGTGAATCGCCTGCTTGCGCTTGAACGCGGCCCGCCCGGCCGTCGCGTCGTGAATGGCGGCGAGAAGAAGCGTCTCATCGACAGGCTTGGTCAGATAGGCGCTGGCGCCGTCGCTCAAGCATTCCGTCCGGCTCTTCGGGCTGTCATGGCCGGTAATCACGATCACCGCGATGTCGGTTTCCGTCTCGGCGATATGGCGCTGCACATCGCGGCCGCTCATGCCCGGCATATGCAGGTCGATGATCGCGCAGTGCGGATGGAAGCCGCGGATGGCGGCGAGGAATTCTTCACCCGTTCCATAGGCCTGCACTTCGAAATCCGAAGCGCGCAGCAAGCGGCTGAGAGCGTTGCGGACCGAGGCGTCGTCATCGAGGACGGAGATGCGGATGCGAAGCTTTCCCATGACGTTCCGGCGCGCCGTATTTCCAGAAGACGGGAAGGTGCGCGCCGTCTCTTTGTTTCACCCATCGGCTGGCCGAAAACCCGCATCCCCCATTTCCGGGGCCGATACTTAACGCCTAGCGCAACATGAAGGGTCCTCCTAGTTGGACCTAGGGCCCACCCGCCGGGTTATTCACGGTTTTTGGTTGCTCTCGGCCGCCGCGCGCTCGGCCTCGATCCGGGCGGCCAGCGTGTATGCGATATAATATTTATATATATTGCTCACATATTGGACGGTCTCGCGGCCGACGATGGCGGCGGCGCCGTTCTCCACATTGCCGAACCACAGATTGGGATCGAGCCCCATGGCCTGCGCCTTGGCGCGGAATTTCTTGAGATTGCCGGGGCCCGCATTGTAGGCGGCGAAAGCGAAGAGGACGCGGTTGCGGTCGTCGATGCCGTCATCGGTGATGTAGGTCTCGATCAGATAGCGCAGGTATTTTGCGCCTGCGTAAATATTGCGATCGGCGCTGCCGCTGATGTCGGAAACGCCGATGCTCTTGTCGGCGGCGGTCGAGGGCAGCAGCTGCATCACGCCGACGGCGCCACGCGGACTGCGCTTGCTCTGGTCGAGCTCCGATTCCTGGTAGCCCTGCGCCGCGATGAGAAAGTGCTCGAAGCCGAACTGGTCGCCATATTTCTCGAACGCCTCGGAAAATTCCTCGAAGCGTTTCTGCGCTTCGGTGGAGAGCGCGCGGCGCGCCATCTTGTCACTCGTGTAGTACCGCTTCTTCAGGATGTTGCCGAACGTCGTGCCCAGTTTGTGTGACGCAACGAAAGCATCGACCTTCGCCTTGAGCTGCGGACTGTTCTTGCGCATCGCCCAGGCGATCTCACCGCCTTCATTCACCGCCAGATCGGTACGCACCGTGAGATTGGGGAGGATCTTGGCCCAGATCTGTCCGACGAAGTCGTCGACGACGGCATAGGGCAGGAGACCGGCGCTGACCATTTCGAGAAGATCCTCGTCCTCGAGCGCCTCCTCGGCGGCAATCAGATCGATGGGGGCCTTGAGCCTGGCGTTGAGCGCCGTCAGGTGCTCGTAATAGCTGCTCGATTTGCGGACATAGAGCGGGCGCCCGGCCAGATCGTCGATCTGCGCGAGGGCGGGCGCCGCCGGGCCGGTCACCAGCACTTCCTTGATATTGCCGGCGAAGGGCTGGCTGAAATCGGCAACATCACGACGCTGCGACGTGATGGTCAGGCCGCCGGCGGCGAGGTCGCCCAGGCCTTCATTGAGGGCTGAGAACAACCGGTCGCGCGCCACCGGCACGAAGACCACATGCATCAGCTCGGTCGCTTTCTTCTTTCCCTTGTTCAGGGACTTTTGGAAGGCGCGGCCGATATCGACCGCGGTGCCGAGCTCCTCGCCCTTGTCGATGAAATAGATGGTCTTGCTGTAGGGAACGAGGATGCGCACGATCCGGCGCTCCTCCATGGCATCGAAGTCGCCGGTCCAGGGCTTGACCATATCGAGCCCCAGCGGCCTTTCGGCATCTTGGGCGCGCAGCGGCGTGACGAGGAGGACAAGAAGGGAGAGAAAAAGGAAGATGCCGGCCTGGTTAAGCCGGCGCGCGATGCTGGTCATGGGGCCGTCCTCAGCAAATTGCCTGTCCGCAAGTGATGCGTCATCTACCATGACGGCTTTTGATGGAATTTCAATGCATTGGGCAGTTGGACCAAGGTCCAACCGGATTTGCGGAAAGGAAGGAGTTATGAGAAGCTGAGGGACGTCGCGAGGGGTTTGTAAGTGCGTCAGTTTCTTTCCTGGGCGTTGGGTTTGGCGGGGCTTCTTTGGCTTGGCGGCTGCGCCACGGAAATACGCGACCCGGTGCCCGAGCCGCTGGTCGCGGTGGCCGGCGTTCCGGGCTACTCCCATATCCGCTTCTGGGGCGACAATGCCAGCAATCTGGATCCGGCCATCCTGCACAGCCAGGCCGCCCAGGTGATGCGGGCCGCCAAGGCGGACAAATCGATCAATCTCCATGATCGCAAGTTTCTCGCCATTTCCGGGGGCGGCAGTAATGGCGCTTTCGGGGCGGGCCTTCTGGTCGGCTGGACGGCGGCGGGCACGCGGCCGCAATTCGATGCGGTGACCGGCGTGAGCACCGGCTCGCTCATCGCGCCCTTCGCTTTTCTGGGGCCTGACTATGATCGGCAGCTGCGCGAGGTCTATACCGAGACCTCGGGCAAGGACATCTACAGGAGCAAGGGGCTGCTCAGCATCATCGGCGGCGACTCGGCCGTCGATGACACGCCGCTCAAGAATCTGGTGGCGCGTTATGTCGACGACGATCTCCTGGCCCGCATTGCGCGCGAGCACGCCAAGGGGCGCCGCCTTCTGGTCGGCACCACCAATCTCGACGCCGAACGTCCGGTCGTGTGGGACATGGGCGCCATCGCCGCGAGCCGCGAGCCCAATCGCCGGCAGCTCTTCGTCGATATTCTGGTCGCCTCGGCCTCGATCCCCGGGGTGTTCTCGCCGATCCGCCTGACGGTCACCGCCGACGGCCGGAGATATGACGAAATGCATGTCGATGGCGGGACGACCAACCAGGTCTTCCTGTTTCCCTCCAACTTCACGGCGCGCGATATCAACCAGTTGATCGGCCGCTCGCCGAAACGCACGCTTTATGTGATCCGCAACGGCAAGGTCTCGCCGGAATGGAGTGCGGTGAAGCCCAAGATCACCGCCATCGCCGCCAAGTCGCTCGCCTCTCTCATCAAGACGCAAGGCATCGGCGACCTCTACCGGATGTATGCCAATGCCCAGCGCGACGGCATCGGCTACAATGCGATCTGGGTTCCGGCGAGCTTCGAGCTCAAGGAAAAGGAGCCGTTCGATCCGGTCTATATGAAGAGCCTGTTCGATCTCGGCTACCGGATGGGCAAAGGCGGCGTCCCCTGGTCCAAGGTTCCGCCGAACGAAGAGTGAGCCTCACCGCGCGGCGACGAGCTCGAACAATTCGACTTTCTCGGCGCGGCCTTTGGCCTGGTGAAAGCCCAGCGGCCGGAAGATGAAGCGGGTCTCGCAGCGATCCTTGACGGCGCCGCTCGCCAGGATCGTGGTGCCGAATTCCTTGTTGATGCCTTCCAGGCGCGAGGCGACATTCACGGTGTCGCCCATCGCGGTATAGACGAGGCGGCGCTCGGCGCCGACGCTGCCGACGACCGCCGGTCCGCTGTGGAGCCCGAAGCGGGTCACGAATTCGGGCTCGCCCAGGGCGCGTTGCCGGACATTGAAGTCGCGCAAGTCGGCGGCAAGGTCGAGCGCCGCGCGGCAGGCATTGTCGGCGTGGTCGGGGTCGTTCACCGGCGCGTTCCACATGGCGAAGACTGAATCGCCGAGAAACTGGATGATCGCGCCCTTGTGGCGCTCGACGCCTTTGTTCATCAGCTCGAAATAGGTCGACAGCATGGCCACGACCGCCTCGGGCGAATGACGCTCGCTGATGGTGGTGAAGTCGCGGATATCGGTGAACAGCACCGTCACCTCCTGGCGTGCCGCGCCGTTCTGCGTATCGGCGCGCGAGGTCACGATCTTGCGCACCAGCTCGCGCGGCACATAAAGCGCGAAGCTGCGGATGGCGTCGCGCGCGGCGCCGAGCGCATCGGCGAGTGAATTGATCTCCCTGATATAGGTCCGCGCGGATGCGGGCTGATCGAACTCGAAGTCGCTCAGATGCACGGCCTCGTCGGTCAAGGCGGAAAGCGAGCGGGTGATGAGGCGGGCGATCAATATGGCGATGATGACGCCGGCCGCGAGCAGGAGGCCGGAGACGACCAGGCCGCGGCGCAGCAACTGGTCATTGGCCGCGGTGAAGTCGGACAAAGGCGCCATGACCACCAGCCGGTTGCCGGCGAGGAGCGGTGAAAAGGTGATCGCTGCCGTTTGGCCCAGATAGGTTTCGCCCGCCGAGGTGAAGGAGAAAGGGCCGTCGGCCGCGGGCAACGCCGCCCGCGCCGCGGCGACGACCGCGTCATGGATGTTGGGGTCGTCAGCGCCTGTGCGCCGCTTGCGCGCCTGCAGGAGCAGCAGCTTCTCCATGAGCGCGGGATCGGAATGAATGACGAGATCGCCAGCACTGTCGAGAATGAACGCGCCGGCCCCCGGCGAGACTTTTTCGTCGGCGAGGAAGCGCCCGATGGTCGCGAGCAGGATGTCGGCTCCGGCGACGGCGCCATTGCCGGCGTGGTGACGCTCGGCGAGGGTG
>NNBT01003697.1_pt1 | contig 22835 bp, 23 predicted proteins | sample 1173831 | NCBI WGS metagenome assembly NNBT01 (sample SAMN07173936, study PRJNA388173) | plant metagenome | isolation source: symbiotic tissue sample KVJ10 | place: Norway: Troms, Kvaloya island | reverse complement strand
AGCTGTCGGATTACGAGAGCGGCACCATCCGCCACGAATTCGGCCACGCGCTCGGCATCGAGCACGAGCACCAGAATCCGGAGGGCGGCTGCGACAACGAATATAACTGGAAGCTGATCTACAGCTACCTCGAAGGCCCGCCGAACAACTGGACCAAGGAGACGATCGACTGGAACCTGCGCCAGGCCTCGGGCGAAGATCTGCAACTGACCAAGTTCGATAAGACTTCGGTCATGCTCTATCAGTTCCCTCCCGATTTCTACAAGAAGGGCGCCAAGAGCAAGTGCTTCGTGCCGGAGCCCAATTCGCAGATCTCGGCGGGCGACCGCGCCTTGGTCGCGCAGATGTATCCGGCCAATGCCGCCTCCCGTCTCGAGAACTTCAAGGAGAACAAGGAGAAGTTCGAGGCGATCTGGAAGAAGGGCGACGAGAAGACCACCAAGGGCGTGATGTTCGACGCCGTGAAGGCCTTCTTCGACCGCCCGGGCACCAAGGACGATCCGGCCGAAGAGGATTGAGCCGCGTAGCGATGAGGGGGCCAGCGGGAAACCGCCGGCCCCTTTTGCGCCTTCGTTGATTTGCCGTGCCGTGCTTTTTTGCTGACCCCAGGAGGACAGGTGAATGACGGCGTCGGGTTTCTCGAAGTGGATTGCGGTGGCGGTGGTTACGGCGGTGACAGCCGGCACCGCGGCGGCGGCGGAAAAGCAGCCCGATGGGCTTCCGTTGGAACATGTCAAACGCCTGATGCAGTATCGGGATGCGTTGAAGAAGCTCGACGATTCCGAGCAGGCCAGAGGCATCTACCGGAATGCCACGCTGTGGGGCCCCAATTTTCCCAAGCTGCGCGTCTGCTTCTTCGAAGGCAGTCAGGCCCTGCGTGACGTGGTGGCCAAGGTCGCCAGCGAATGGGAGGCCGAGAGCAATTCGATCAGATTCGATTTCGGCAAGCCCGGCAAACGTCGAACCTGCAGCCTGGAGAGCGATATGCAGATTCGCATATCCTTCAGCCAGGATGGCTACTGGTCGCATATAGGCCAGAACAGTGTGATCTTCGCCGCCCAGACCGAGCCGTCGCTTAATCTTGGCGGCTTCATGGACATAGCGCCCGGCAACCTCTCGAAATACGCGCTCAGCACCATTCGGCACGAATTCGGCCATGCGCTCGGCATCGAGCACGAACACCAAAATCCCGCCGGGGGCTGCGACAATGAATATAACTGGAAGCGCGTCTACAGCTACCTGCAAGGGCCGCCGAACAACTGGCCCAAGGAAACCATCGATTGGAATCTCCGCCAGGTGTCGGGTGAGGATATCCAGACGACGAAGTTCGACAGGAAGTCGGTGATGATCTATCAGTTCCCGGCGGATTTCTACAGGAAGGGCGCCAAGAGCAGGTGCTTCGTGTCGGACAAGAACATCCGGATTTCGACGGGCGACCGGGCTCTGGCCGCTACAATGTACCCGGCCGATGCGGCGGCGCGCCTTGCGAATTTCAACAAGACCAAAGAGCAGTTCACGGCGATCTGGAAGAAGGGCGACGAGAAGGCGACCAAGGGCGTGATGTTCGACGCCGTGAAGGCCTACTTCGAAAGCCCGGGCACCAAGGACGCTTCGGCCGAAGCGGATTGATTTCTGATATGGGGCCGGACCGGCGGAATGTTGCCGGCCCGGATCCTGTTTGAAGGTTGAGGCAAGTGCCGGCACATGGCAGGCGGAACGAAGACAGGTTTTTTTCGACGCTGGCCGCGCTGGCTGTGGGCGATCCTCACTGCTGTGCTGGTGGCGCTGCTCACGCTTCTGGGCGGCGGCAAGAGCATCACCGCGGCCTATAAGAGCTTCACCGAAACCGACCGCATCATCGAGATTTCCGCGGCCCTGTCGGGCGCCGCCAAGAATTCGCTGCCCGTCACGCTCATCAGGATCGACGACGAGACGATGGCCAATTGGGGCGGGCCACCGATCACGCCGCATGCGGCTTTGGCCGAGCTGATAAGGATCGCCGAGAAGGGCGGCGCCAGCGCCATCGTCGTCGATATCGACCTCGCGCCCGAGGACGCGACGACKCCCGCCGATCCCGCACTTGCCGACGCCATTCGTGCGTCCAGCCTGGGCGAGCCGCCCTTGATGTTCGTCAGGAGCTTTCGCGCCGGCAGTGTCAGCGCCGATCAGCCCGAGCGCGCGCCGACCATGACCAATTCGACACCCTATGACGGTCTCTTCGCCGAGACGGGAAATGCCATGTGGGTGAGCGTGCTGACACCGCTCTCGGCCGACCGCATCGTCCGGCGCCTGCGCCTGTGGCAGACCCTGTGCGAAGGTGCCGAAGGCGTGACCTATCCGTCGCCGGCGCTGGTCGTCGCCGCCAAATTCGCGCCCGAGGGCGACCGGTCCGGTGACCTCCGGCGTTTCCTCGCCGAGCAGGTCGACCGGCGCTGCAAACGCCTCGAGGCGGAGCCCGCCGTCTGGCCGCACCGCCTGTCGTCGGACGTCGCCATCCAATACATGTTCAATGCCGATACCGATGAGGCGAGCGCCAAGACGATCGACTTCAGGGGCGCGCAGATGTCGGTGTTCAAGCAGATCCCGGCCTGGGCGCTGGTGCGCTACGAAGGCGGCAGAGCTTCGGCGGCGGGCGAGATCCACCCGGACGCCTTCCGGGATCGCGTCGTCGTCATCGGGGTCACCCACGCCAATTCGCATGATGTCTATGCGACGCCGCTCGGCTCGCAGCCGGGCGCGGTGATCCTCGCCAATACGGTCGCGGCCGCAACCGCGATGGCCACCATGCCCGAAGCTTCGCCCCTGGTGGAGATCCTCATCGCCGTTGCGATCTTCGCGGTGCTGGCTTTCATCTCCTATAATTTCCAGTTGGCGCCGTCCGCATTCATCGCCGGCCTCATCACCGTCGCCGTGGCCTTGATCCTGTCGCGCCTGTTCGGCTTCGAGGTCGCCATCCGCATCATCGCGGTCACGCTGACACTGTTCATCCTGCACAAGTTCTTCGATTCACTGGCGGGCATCATCTATGACTGGAGCCACGGCAAAGGCTGGCGCTCCTTGCTCAAGTCGCATTAGGAGCCGATCGTGGCGCGGATACTCGCCTTTCTTCTCATTGGATTGGGGCTGCTCGCCGGCGGCGTGCAAGCTCATGCCCAGGACGCCCGGCCGGCCGGCTACATCATGGCGTATGAGCTGAAGGGCGCCGACGCCGAGAAGGGCACCGTCGTGGTGCGCAAGGGCGCCGAGCTCCAGCCCAAGCTCCTGATGCCCATCTATGACGGCGATTCCGTCTTCATCCGCGACGAGACGAGCAAGATCACGCTGAGCCTGGCGCGCGAGGGCAATCTCGTCGTCTCCGGCAAGCTCATGCGCAAGGACGTCGCCGGCGAAATGGCGAGCGGCGACGACTCCTTCACCATCATCGAGCAGATCGTCGCCATCCTGGCCGGAAGAGGCGATGACGATTCCTTCTCGGTGCTGGTGTCGAAAGGCACTGAGACCGGCGAGGCGATCAAGGTGCCGCTGGTGGTGCGCGGAAACAATTTCATTCTGGGCAGCGGCGAACCGATCCATCTCACTTGGAGCGGTGGCGAAGGGCCATTCAGTGTGCAGGTCGCCAACGGCAAGCCGGTCACCCACGAAGCGCGCGAGCTGACGATCAATGTCAAGGCGATGACCGGCACGAAGTTTGCGGTGAAGATTACCGATGCCAGGAAGCGCGCCGTGCGCATTGTCTTCGTGGTCAAGAAGGCATTGCCGAAAGTGCCGGAGAAGGTCAAAGCGCGCGATACCAATGGCGAGATTGCCGCCGTGTGGCTCGCCGGACGCGACAATGGTGCCTGGCGCTTCGAGGCGGTGCGGCAGCTGCGCGCCCTGCCTCACAGCGAGACGATAGGCGGTCTCATCGCCGCTCTTGAAAAGGGATGGCTGCCGAAGGAACGCTAATCGTTCGTCGTCGCCATGACTGCCGCCGTGTCGAAGTATTCGTAGAACTCCACCACCTTGCCGCCGGCGAAGCGCCAGAGATCGGCTTTGGGCGACACGAAGGCCTTGCCGGTTTTTTTGTTGGTGAAGGAGACTTCACCCAGCATCAGCACATAGGGCCCGGCGGCGACATATTCCTTGGCGTCGTAGTAGTTCATCGTGAAGCTTTCGGCGAGGCCGCGGAAATAGTCGCCGACTTCGTCGCGGCTGCGGCGCGTGCGCAGGAAAGCTAAGGGGTAGGCGCCGGCGGAGAGCGAACCCCAGACGACATTGGGCGCGAGGATCTCCATGATCGATTGCGCGCTGGCGCCTTTTGTCTCGGCCCATTGCGCATAGAGATGCTTGAGCGTTTTCAGATTGGCACGTGACGCGACAGTGATGCCGGTTTCGAGGCGCGACGGGCCGATGCCATTGAAGGGCTTCGGATCGGCGGGGGCCGAGCATACGCCCTCGGCAGTGCAGGCGGAGAACGCCTGGTGATTGTCGAAGAACTCATAGAAGTCGGTGATCTTGCCGTCCTTGACGCGGATGACATCGAGCTTCGGCGTATGGACGGTCTTGCCGGTATGCTTGTGCTTCCAGGCGCATTCGCAGACGACCGCAATGGTGCCGTCCTGCACCAGGAGCGTGCTGACATTGTAGAAGAGCATCTCCCAGTCGCGCGCCAGTTCGGCGAAGTAAGCGCGGACATTGTCCTTAGCCTTGTGAGGGCGGGTGAATTCCATGACCTTCGCCCCGGCGCCGATCGACCGGAAGGTCGCATCGTCCGCCAACAGCTCGAGGAAGCGCTCGCTTGTTGTGCCTTTGCCTTCGTCCCAGGCCCGGTAATGGGACCTCAGGTCGTTTACGATCCTGGTCGCCATGCTGTCCTCCCACCGAGAGATGTCTCACTATACACCTGGCTGCCGTAGCGGCATATTGTCCAGTTGGAGGATGGTATAGGGGCCAACAGGCCCGAGCCGGCGCCGCAATTTACTGTTGGTGATCTGCGCAAGCCGTCAGGCCCGGCTGTTGCCGCCGGGCCACCATCTCCACACGTAATAATCGCGAAATATCAAATCGTTGTGATGTCGCCCCGCGACGCTCCGCGATAAAGACTCTTGAATCCATTCCCGCTAGTTCTGGGCAACGGAATCAATTTCAAGGTGCCTCATGAACCGCCGGCAGCTCCTCAGACTCTCAACTCTCCTCGGCGCATGCGCGCTCGGCGCGCCGGCCGCACTGGCCATTGCACATCCCGACGAGCAATTCCCCATCGATGAATCAGACGTCGATCTGGTGCCCGAGAAGTTCCGCCGCCAGGCGGTGAGCTATTCGGGTCCGGAGAAGCCGGGCACCATCGTGGTCGATACGGCCAACCGTTACCTGTATCTGGTGCAGGCGAATGGCGAAGCGCTGCGTTATGGCATCGGCGTCGGCCGTCAGGGCTTTTCCTGGTCGGGCCGGGCGGATGTGCGGTGGAAACAGAAATGGCCGCGCTGGACACCGCCGGCTGAAATGGTGAAGCGCGACGCCAACGCCGCCAGATGGGCGAACGGCATGCCGGGCGGGCCTACCAATCCGTTGGGCGCCAGGGCGCTGTATCTGTTCCAGGGCAAGGTCGATACGCTCTACCGGATCCACGGCACCGCCGATCCGCGCTCCATCGGCAAAGCGGTCTCCTCGGGCTGCATCCGCCTTCTCAATGTCGATGTCGCCGATCTCTATGAGCGTGTGAAGCCGGGCGCCCAGGTTGTCGTCATGCAAAGGGGATCGCGCAATCCGCAGCCGCGGCCAGTGAGACCTGAGCCGCAGCTCCAGGCGCGCGAAGAAACGGTCAAGCCGAAGGCGCAGATCGTGAAGCGCAATTTCAATCTGAACTGAGGTCCGCCTGCATCATCACTTCAGGTCGCTTCGACCTGAAGTGATGGATGAGGCCGGTGCGTCCCGGTTACGGACGCACGTCGAAGGTGAATAGGCTCGAGGTCATCGCCGGGCCGCCAGCTTCGTCTTCCTGGATGGTGGCGGCGCGGGTCGCCGAGCCGGTGATGCCGCCCAGCAAATTCTTGAGCGACTTGCCTTGTGCCGAGCCGCGGGTCGCCGCCGACTCGACGCTGCGGGTCTGCTGCATCGCCGAGAGCGTCGGCTGAATCAGCGAGCACATGCTGGGGGCGATCTTCGAAGAGTCCTGCGGGATGGCCAGGATCACCGCGTTCTCGGTGCCGATCGCCGCCGGGCGCTTGTCCTTCGCGTCCCAGGTATTGATCTGGATCGTATAGGTGACCTCACCCGAGCCTGAATAAAGCGTGCGCACGCAGCCACGCGCCTTGTCCTGGCTCGACAGCGGCATCACGCCGCCCAATGCGTCGACATAGAAGGCAGCGATGTAATAGGTCTGGTCCGTCTCGTTGGAGATCTTGAAGCGCACCGTGTCGCAATTGCCGACCCCTTGCGGGGAGAAGGCGGCGAGCGGCTTGCCTTGCGCGTTCTTGTCGGGCTTGGCGCAGGCGCTGGCCGGATCGGCGCTCTTGTCGCCCTTGCGCTCGATGGTGGCGGTGATCTCCGGCCGATCGGTATTGGGATCCTGCGACGAGCCGATCGAGGAAGCGAAACGGATGAGCTTTTCGGCGCGCGACAGCGACCATACCGCCTGCTTGACCTTCTCGGCGAGCTTTTGCGGATCGTCACCGATCGCGATCGATGGCGTTTCGCCGAAGCTGCCGGCTTTGGTGTCGAGCGGGCGGTCGGGACGCATGATCCACAAGCGGCCGTTCTGGGCCCTGAGCAGCACGTCGCCGTCGGGATTGCCGGCCTCGCCCATATTGATGCCGATCTCGGCCGAGCCCGACTCCTTGCCGAAGGCGAGGTCAATGGCTTTCGACACGGTGTCGGATTCGCCGCCGGCCTTGAGGTCGTCAGCGGGCGGCGGTGACACGGCATAGCGGAAGCTCACTGCCTGTTCGGCGAGCCTCACGGTGATCGGGCCCGAGGCGATCTTCTGAGCGCCCTCCGTCCACACGATATTGCCGGCCTGGCTCGAGGCGGCCTCGGCGCTGACGATGTCGGCCTTGCCGATCGGCGCGTCGCTCTTGCCCGGTGCATAGAGCTCGACCTTCGAGCCTTCCTCGAAGCCATGCAGCACGCCCTGCGGCACTGCCACCGTTTCATCGGTGATGATCGAGGTGATCAGACGCGGACCCTTGCTCGCCGTGCCCGGCACGGCGCGATCGAGCACGCCGTCGAAGACGGGCTGCGGCACGCGGCCGCCGGAGCGGTCGGTCTGCAGGTCGGCGGAGATCTCACGCGCCAGGTCGGCGAAGGTCTGCGCCGTGCCCTGGGTCAAAGCGTGGTGAAGTGCGTTGGTGAAGACGCCCATGCGCTGGGTCTTGCCGTCGCCCACCATCGGCAGGTTGTATCCGGTGAAGGGACGTTCGATCGCCTCGTCGAAGGCATCGACCGCATAGAAGCCGACAAGGTCGCTCTGGTTGGTGACGCTGAGGGCGCCCTTGCGGGTGCCGCCGCGTGTGGCGCTGGTTTCCACGGGTTTGTCCGGAACGCCAAGCGTAGCGGGGTCGATCGACCTCGTGACGCTGTCGCCGCGGGTCACCGTACCGGAATTGCAGGAATCGATAATGGCCCAGACGAAGCTGCCCTTGGCGCGGATGGCGTCGAGCTTCTGGCCCAGCTCGTCATCGACGAGAGCGTTCTTGATGCCGCCGCCGGTCGGGTCATAGGGGCCGGTATTGGACGGCAGCAGGACCTGGTCGTAGCCGTCGGCCTCGGGCTCGATCTCGGCGGCTGGGTCGTTGTCCGGCTGGCGCGTGCCATGGCCCGAATAGTAAAAGATGAAATCGTCTTCGGGACCGGTCTCGGCGGCGATCTTGTCGAAAGCGGCGCGGATATTCTCGATGGTGGCGGCTCCGTTCATGGCCGGATAGTCGCCGCCCTCTGGAATGCCGTCGCTCAGCACCGTGATGTCTTTCGGGTCGACGCCGCGCGACTTGAACAGCCGCCACATGATGGAGACGTCGTTACGGGGCCCCAGAAGGTCGCGGATGCCCGAATCCTCGTTGTAGTCGGCGACGCCGATCAGCAGCATGCGCGTCTTGGCCTCGGCCAGATTGGGCAGAGCCGTGAGGGCGAGGAGGGCACTCGCCGTGCCGGCCATCAGGTACTTCTTCATCATGGGATCGGTGCACCAAGGCTATGGAAGGAATCGGGATGTATCAGGCTTGCAGCGGGGCCGTTCATCACATGAGCGGCACCAACCGGCAATTCTAAAGCTCTATGCCCTTTGGGCAAGTTACTTATCGCCCGGCTTTGTGGCGGCAGAACGGAAAAAGACGGCCGGATTTGGGACGTTCCGTCGGCGGGGCGGATGGGCGATAGTGGCGGGATGGCGTCCAAGATCCCGGAACGAATCAGCTGGGCGGTCGAGACCCTGGCGGTCCGGCCTTCGGACATGCTGCTCGAAGTGGGCTGCGGCAAGGGGCTGGCGGTCTCGCTGATCGCGCCCCGCCTGAAAGGCGGGCTCATCCTCGCCATCGACCGGTCGGCCACGGCCATCGCCGCGGCGCGTAAAGACGGGGAAGCGGCGGGCAAAGCGCTCTTCCGCCACGCGGCCTTGGCCGATCTCGCCGGCGGGGAGGGGCCGTTCGACAAGATCTTCGCCATCAATGTCAATCTGTTCTGGACCGACCCCAGGCCTGAGCTGCCGGTCGTCAGGAAATTGTTGAAGAAGGCGGGCAGGCTGTTCCTCTTTTATGAGCCGCCGGCGGCGGCACAGCGGGAAAGGATCACGCGGCTCGTTACGGAGAAGCTCGCGGGTTCGGGCTTGACGGTCATGAAGTCTGTCCAGAAAGATGACGATGCACCGCTACTCTGCCTGACCTGTCGACTGTCCTAAGCCTCGAAGAACGGAATCATCATGCTGCGCGACCATCTGCCCATCTGGACCTGGCTCAGCCCGATCGTCGGCTGGGCGCTGCTCGCCGTGTCGCTCGGCTTTTCTCATTCACTGTTTGAAATCGTCATCGGCATTGGGCTTATCGCCTGCGTGCTGGCGGCCGTGCATCACGCCGAGGTTGTCGCCCATCGGGTCGGCGAGCCGTTCGGCACGCTGGTGCTGGCGCTGGCGGTGACCGTCATCGAAGTGGCGCTGATCGTATCCCTCATGCTGGCGGGCGGTGAGACGACGGCGGCGCTGGCGCGCGACACGATCTTTGCCGCGATCATGATCATCCTCAACGGCATGGTGGGCATTTGCCTTCTGGTCGGTGGATCGCGCCATGGCGAGCAGGTCTTCGGGCTCTATGGCGTCAATGCTGCGTTGGCGACGCTCGCCGCCATGTCGGTCATCACGCTGATCCTGCCCAATGCGACGACGACCGTCGCCGGCCCCATCTATTCGCCGAGCCAGCTCGTCATGATCGCGATCGCCTCGTTGACGCTTTATGGCGCCTTCGTGCTGGTGCAAACCGTACGGCATCGCGACTATTTCCTGCCCGAAGGCAAGGCGGCGCATGACGAGGCGGCGCATGCGGCGCCGCCGACGCTCAGCACCGCGCTGATCAGCGGCGGGCTGCTCATCATCTGTCTCGGCGCCGTCGTGCTGCTCGCCAAGGCGCTGTCGCCGACGATCGAATCCGCCGTCTCGGCGGCGGGAGCGCCCAAGGCCGTCGTCGGCATCATCATTGCCGCCATCGTGCTGCTGCCGGAAAGCCTCGCGGCGCTGAAGGCGGCCCGTTACAATCGGCTGCAGACGAGCCTCAATCTGGCGCTCGGCTCGGCGCTCGCCTCCATTGGACTGACCATTCCGGCGGTCGCGATGGTGGCGCTCGCCACCGGCTGGACCCTGGTGCTGGGGCTCGATCACAAGGGCATGGTGCTGCTGGCGTTGTCGCTGCTGGTCGCCACTTTGTCGCTCGGCACCGGACGGACGACCGTACTGCAAGGCGCGGTGCATCTCGTCATCTTCGCGGTCTATCTGTTCACCACGATCGTGCCTTGATGGAAGCGGCCATGGGTCGTCGCCATGGCCGCTTGTCGTGTCAGCCGCGCTGCGAGTCGAGCTGCTCGTGGTTCTTCTCGACGGCTTGCGCCTTCAGATAACTTTCGATCAGCAACTGGTATTCCGGGAAGATCTTCGTATAGACCTCGGCCCATTGCTGCGCGTCATCGCGATGCCAGGTGCGCTGTAATTCCGAGGCGACGGCGGCGGTGTCGATCGGCACGACGCCGGCCTGGACGACGCGGGCAAGCGTGATTTCCTGCGCCATTTTCGAATAGGTGCCGGACGCATCGACGACCGCGAAGACCTTGTAGCCGTCCTGTACCGCGCTGATGGCGGGGAAGGCCATGCAGACGCTGGTGATCGTGCCGGCGATGATCAGCGTCTTACGTTCCGTCGCCTTCACCGCGGCGACGAAATCGGGATTGTCCCAGGCGTTGATTTCACCCTTGCGCGCGACATATTTCGCCTGCGGCGCGTTCTGGTGGATCTCGGGGATCAAGGGACCGTTCGGGCCCTGCGGCACCGAGGCGGTGGTGATCACCGGCAGCTTGGCGAGGCTCGCCATGCGGGCGAGCGCCGCCGCGTGGTTTCTCAACGTCGGCATCGGCATGTCGTTGACCGTCTGGAACAGGCCGCTCTGATGGTCGATGAGCAGCATCACCGCGTCATCGGGATCGATCACGGGACGTTTTCCGTCGAAATTGGCAATCATGATGGACTCCTGTCACTTCTTTGCGGCCAGCATCGAATAGCTGGTCATCAGGTTGCGATAGTCGGGGATGTGATTGGCGAAGAGCGTGCCGAGACCTTCGACGTCGTTGCGCCAGTCGCGATGCAGCTCGCAGGCGACGCCGAACCAGGTCATGAGCTGGGCGCCGGCGGCCGACATGCGATCCCAGGCCGAATGGCGGGTGATCTCGTTGAAGGTACCCGACGCGTCGGTGACGACGAACACGTCGAAGCCTTCGGCCAAGGCCGAGAGCGCCGGGAAGGCGACACAGACTTCGGTCACGACCCCGGCGATGATCAGCTGCTTCTTGCCGGTCGCCTTGATCGCCTTGACGAAATCCTCATTGTCCCAGGCATTGATCTGGCCGGGGCGTGGGATGAAAGGCGCATCGGGAAACGCCGCCTTGAGCTCCGGCACCAGCGGACCGTTCGGTCCGTCCTCGAAGCTGGTGGTCAGGATCGTCGGCAGCTTGAAGTAGCGGGCGAGATCGGCGAGCGCCAGCACGTTGTTCTTGAACTTGTCGGGATCGATGTCGCGCACCAGCGACAGGAGCCCGGTCTGATGGTCGACCAGCAGCACCGCCGCCTGGTCCTTGTCGAGGCGTTTGTAGGTCTTGGACATGGTTGTTTCTCCTTGGTTGAGGTCTAGGCATTTTCCGTGAGCGCGCCGAATCGGCCGCTCTGGAAATCGGTGATGGCCTGGCGGATCTCGTCCGCGCTGTTCATGACGAAGGGGCCGTGCATGACGACGGGCTCGTCGATCGGCTCACCGCCCAGGACGAGCAGTTGCGCGTCGCTTTCGGCGTCGATCGCGATGGCGCCGCCCTCCGGAGCGAACAATGCGAACTGCGCCTCGCCGGCGGTGACATCGTCATTGAAACGCACCGACCCTTTCAGCACGATGACGGCCAGTGTGCGGCCTTCCGGCAAAGTCAGCTCGGTATGCTTGCCGCGCTTGAGCGAAAGGTCCCATACATCGATCGGCGTGAAGGTCCGCGCCGGGCCCTTGTGTCCCTGATAGTCTCCGGCGATGACGCGGAGCGTGCCGGCCCCACCGGCAAGCGCGACCGAGGGAATGTCGCCCGCGGGGATCGCCTGATAGCCTGGCGTCGCCGCCTTGTCCTTGGCGGGCAAGTTGACCCAGAGCTGCACCATCCTCAGCGTCCCGCCCTTGGCGGTGAAGGCCTTGGAATGGAATTCCTCATGCAGGATTCCGTTGGCGGCGGTCATCCATTGCACGTCGCCAGGGCCGATGACGCCGCCGCGGCCGGTCGAGTCGCGATGCTCGACCTCGCCCTCATAGACGACGGTCACCGTCTCGAAACCCTTATGGGGATGTACGCCGACGCCGCGCGGCTGATCCGTGGGCTCGAACTTGGCGGGGCCGGCATAATCGAGAAGCAGGAAGGGGCTCACATGCTCGCCATGGCTTGCATGCGAAAAGAGGGAACGGACCGGGAAGCCGTCGCCGACCCAATGCGGGCGGGTGCCGCCGTAGGTTCCGAGGATTTTTCTCATCTGATGTCTCCTTGCGGGATCCCTTGGGGATCGTGTTGCGGAGAACATATGACTGCACCAAAACTGGCGGTAGACAGCTGTTTCGGACTATAATGTCCCAAGAATAGGACAATGATATGCAGGACCTGAACGATCTCCGCTTCTTTGTCGATGTCGTCGAGCAGAACGGCTTCGCCGCCGCTGCGCGCAAGCTCGGCATGCCGCGCTCCAGGCTCAGCCGGCGCATCAGCCAACTCGAGGAGCGCCTGGGCGTCCGCCTGATCCAGCGTTCGACCCGGCGCTTCGCCGTCACCGAGATCGGGCGGGAATATTACCGGCACTGCGTGGCGATGACGGTCGAGGCGGAGGCGGCACAAGAAGCCATCGACCGGATGAAATCCGAACCGCAGGGGCTGGTGCGGATGGCTTGTCCGTCATCGGTGATCTATTTCCATCTCGGCGAGATCATCGCGCGTTTCGTCGCCGAATGTCCGAAAGTGGAGGTGCAGCTCGAAAGCACCAACCGGCGTGTGGATGTTATCCGCGAGGGCTTCGACCTGGCGATCAGGGTGCGCTTCCCGCCGCTCGAGGAMAGCGATCTGGTGATCCGCAAGCTGGCGGAGAGCACCCAGCGGCTGGTTGCGGCGCCGGCGCTGGTGGCAAATTTCTCCCGTGCACTTGTACCGGCCGATCTAGCCCTGCTGCCGAGCCTCGCTTGGGAGCCGGCGAGGACGGAGCACGAATGGCGGCTCGAAGATGCCCGCGGCGCCACCAGCGTCGTCCGTCATCAGCCGCGCTTCATCACCGAGGACATGGTGGCACTACGGCTCGCGACTCTCCAGGGTGTTGGTGTTTGCCAACTGCCCACTTTCGTCGTGCAGGAGGATTTGCGCGCCGGGCGTCTGGTCGAGGTGCTCCCGGGCTGGGCGCCGCGCTCGGGCGTCATCCACGCGGCCTTCCCGTCGCGGCGCGGATTGTTGCCGTCGGTCCGGGCATTGCTCGAACGCCTGGCCAAGGAATATGCCGTTCTAGGGCAAAACGATGCGGTGTGAGAGGCATGAGATAGCAATCGCGGAAACGCGCCGCTCCGGTAATCCCTGTTAGGGCAGGGGTGGTTCGTTAGGGAGAGGCGCATATGAAGTTTGTTCTCATCCTGCTGTTCATCGTCATAGGCGCCGGCGCGCAGGCGCAAGACAATCCGCCCTTGCGCCATCCGCTCGTCAGCGCGGATGTCATGAAAGAAGAGGTGACGATCGGCCAGCGCGCCGATGGATCGCCGGTCAAGATCACGCTGTCGACACCCAAAGGCGAAAGCAAAGGCAAGCTGCCGGTCGTGCTCCTGATGCATGGTGGCATTCCGGCCGAGATCAAGGCGCCGGCGAGCGTCTGGCAGATCTATCGCGACTGGGGCACGGTCATTGCCGCCTCGGGCGCTGCCGCGATCATGTATGATCATTCCCTCGGCGTGCCGAAACGCGAGCTCGATCTGGCGCTCAGCCAGCTGGATCAGGTGCTGGCCTGGCTCGGGGCGCAAGGCGAGGGGCGGGGGCTCGATACGAAACGTGTCAGCGTCATCGCCTTCTCGGCCGGCGGACTCCTGGCGCCATCCTTGATCGAAGACAAACGACCGCTGGCCGTCAGCCGGATCGCCTTGTTCTATCCCTCGACCGGCATCGTGCCTGGCAGCCCGAGCGAACCGCTCACCAGCCCCGAGCTCGCTGAGCGTATGAGCCTGCAGAAGAGCGCCGCGGCGATCGCCTCGCGCAAACTGCCGCTGCTCATCCTCAGGGCCGGCGGTGATCAGATGAAAGGCCTCAACACGCTTCAGGACGAGACCGTCAAAGTGCTGCTCGGCGCCGATGCGCTCATCGAGGTGGTCAACTTGCCCGGCGCGCCGCATGGTTTCGATGCGCGCCTCGAAAGCCCCGCAGTCACGGACGCGATCGACCGGGCGATCGCCTTCACCACGGGGGTGAATTGACTCCATACCCACTGGTAGGTATTTTGCCTGCCAGCAGGTATGAAATGCAGACACAAGACGCCAGACACGAGTCTAAGACCAAAATTCTGGACGCCGCCGTTAATGTCTTCCGCGCCAAGGGTTATGCCGCGACGCGGATCGAGGACATTTGCGCCGAGGCGGGGCTCACCAAGGGCAGCTTCTTTCACCATTTCAAGAGCAAGGAGGAGCTCGCCATCGAGGCAGCGGAATATTGGGGAGCTTACGCCTGCGCACTCTTCGCCGCAGCACCCTACCAGACGCTGGCCGATCCGCTGGACCGGCTTCTCGCTTATGTCGATTTCCGCAAGAGTGCGATGCAGGGCGACCTCCTGCAGTTCACTTGTTTCGGCGGCACGCTGGTGCAGGAGGTCTATCTGTCCCATCCGCAGATCCGCGACGCCTGCACGGCCACCTTCGATCGGCACGGCACGGGCCTCGCCAAGGACATCGCGGCCGCTATGGACAAATATGGCAGTGACGGCACCTGGACGCCCGAGAGTCTCGCTTTGCATATGCAGGCGGTCATCCAGGGCGCCCTGATCCTCGCCAAAGCGAAGCAGGACCCCGATGCCGGGGCCCAATGCCTCGTCCATTTGCGCCGTTACATCGAGGCGCTGTTCGCCTCGGCGCGGAAGACCGCGTCTTGATGTTGTGCTCAGGCGCCGAAGCCGCCGTCGATCGTCTGCATTGCGCCGGTGATCATGGCGCCATGCGGGCCGGAGATGAAGGCAGTGTATTCGGCGATCTCGTCGGCATGGATATGGCGCTTGATGGCCATGAAGCTGTGCATCAGCGGGGCGTTCGGGCCATCGGCCGGGTTCATGTCGCTGTCGGTCGGGCCAGGTTGCACGCTGTTGACGGTGATGCCGCGGTGGCCGAAATCCCGGGCGAGGCCGCGGACCATACCCTGTACGGCCGATTTGGTGAGCGCATAGGCGGCGCCTCCGGCAAACGGCATGCGATCGCCGTTGACCGAGCCGATCACGATGATGCGGCCATTATCGTTCATCTGGCGCGCCGCCTCGACGGCGGCGTGATAGGGCGCCCGCACATTGATGTCGATCATCCGGTCGATGGCGTCCGGTTCGAATGTCAGTGGATCGCCAATGGCGGCGGTGCCGGCATTGATGACGAGAATATCGAGGGCGCCACGGCCGGCGACGGTGGCGATCAGCGCGTCGCGGTCGGCGCTGTCCGTGTGGATGGCCACGGCACCGGTCTCCGAGTTGAGTTTCCCGGCCGCCTCATTGGACCCCGCATAGGTGAAGGCGACATTGCCATTGCCCCTGGCGAAACGGCGGACGATGGCCGCGCCGATGCCACGGCTGCCACCCAGCACCAGGATGTTCTTTCCCGAAAAATCGGACATTCGAGCTCTCCTTGTATTTGTGTAGTGATCGCTATATATGTGAGATCACGAGAGCGACAAGGAGTATTTTAGTGGTCGCTACAAAAAAATTGGACTCGCGTGGCCGGCCGCGTTCCTTCGACATGGAGGAGGCGGTCCATAAGGCCATGCGGCTCTTCCATCGCCGCGGTTACGATGCGGTGGGGGTGGCGGAGCTCGGCGCCGAGCTCGGCATCAAGCCGCCGAGCTTCTACGCCGCCTTCGGCAGCAAAGCGGGTTTGTTCCAGCGCGCGGTCGAACACTATTCGACAAGCGATGCGAATGTGTTCGGCCGTGCCCAGGCCCAGGGCGGCACGGTGGATGAGGTCATCCGACGCACGCTGCTCGTTGCGGCGGAAATCTATCCCGAACATGACGGCGTCGCCGGCTGTCTGGTGCTCGATGGGGCGCGCAACAGCGCCGACCCGGAGGCGAAAACCATCATCGCTTCCTACAAGAAAGCCAGCCGCACGGTGCTCCGCGATTTCATCGCCACCCGTTATCCGGCCAAAGCCGAGACGCTGGCCGATCTCGTCGTCATCGCGCTCGAGGGCATGTCGGGTTCGGCGCGTGACGGCGCGAGCGCTTCATCGCTCGAAGGTTTCGCCGAAGCGATCGGCCGCGCGTTCCAGCGCGAAGCCAGCCAAAGCTGAAGGGAGACAGCCTCTTGTTCCTTGTCTTCGAAGACCGGCCATCCGACTCGCCTTTCATCGAAAGGGTGTGGCGCTGTCACAGCGAGCGCGCCGGACAATTCCATTCCATCGCTTCACCGCATTGGGAAATGGCGGTGTCGCGCGTCAAGGGCAGGACTTTCCTGACCATCAGAGGCCCGGAGACGAAAGCGACGCTGGCCGATTGTCCGGCCGACGGCGAATGGTTCGGCATCCGCTTCAAGCTCGGCACCTTCATGCCGTCTCTGCCGGTGAGCGCTCTCATCGATCGCAACGACAAGGATATGCCCGACATGGCCGGGCGCGGCTTCTGGCTCGACGGTGCCGAGTGGGAATATCCCGGTTTCGAGACGGCGGAAGATTTCGTCTCGTGCCTGGTGAAGGACGGTCTCGTCACCCGCAATCAGGCGATCAGCGAAGGGCTGGCGGGCGATGAGCAGGCGCTGTCGCTGCGTTCGGCGCAGCGGCATTTCCGCTCCGCGACCGGCATGACCCACGGCACGTTCCGGCAGATCGAGCGGGCGCGGCGCGCCGTCCAGCTTTTGAAGGATGGCCATTCCATTCTCGACACCGTCCATGAAGCGGGATTCTTCGACCAGCCGCATATGACTCGTGCGCTCAAGCACCTCGTTGGCCAGACCCCGGCGGGTGTTTCACGGCAGGACGAGCAATTGTCGTTTCTGTACAAAACAGATCCCTAGCCATGCGCCTATGGTCCGCCTCCCGCACTGCCGATTTGCGGGATGAAAAAGGAAGACCCGATGCGCCAGATCAGCACTTATCTCTCTTTCAACGGCACGGCCGATGAGGCCATGCGCTTTTATGAGAAGCTCCTGGGGGCCAAGCTCGACCGTCTCATCAAATATGGCGACCTGCCGCCATCGCCGCAGACGCCGCCCGACAGCGCCGATAAGGTCCTGCATGCGCAGCTCACCTTCACCAATGGCGATGTCCTCATGGCAAGTGACTGGGCAGGTGGTGGAGTCTATGAAGGCATGAAGGGATTCTCGGTTACGCTCGATTACGAATCGGAGCAGGAAGCGGGGCGCATCTTCGCCAGCCTGGCCGATGGCGGGCATGTCCTGGTGCCGCTGCAGCCATCCTTCTTCGCCAAGGCCTTCGGCATGGTGTCCGATCGTTTCGGGACGCCCTGGATGATCAGCGGCGGCACGATAAAGGGTTGAGGGAGACAAGGACATGGCTATGGGCAGCACAACGACAAAACGGATCGGTTATGGCTTGAGCGGACTGTTCGTCCTGTTCATGATTTTCGACGGCGTCATCAAGCTGCCACCGCTCGACATCGTCCTGCAAACGATGACCGAGATCGGTTATCCCGCGAGCCCCGCAATGGCGCGGGGCTTGGGCATTCTGGCGCTCGTCTGCACGGCGCTTTATGTCTATCCGCGCACCGCGATCCTGGGGGCCGTGTTGCTGACCGGCTATCTCGGCGGCGCCATCGCCACGCATCTGCGCCTCGGCAGCCCGATCTTCAGCCATCTCCTGTTCGGCGTCTATCTCGGGCTCTTCATGTGGGGCGGCCTTTATCTGCGTGACGAGCGCCTGCGGGCTTTGTTTCCAATCCGTGACTGAGCTTAACTCTGCTTCTTGATGGTGAGATGCGTGGCTGCCGGTTCGCGACGTGGTCCGTGCAGGTGTATCCGAGTTCCCGCAAATCGAGGCCGGCGAAGAGATGAGCGGATATTTGCAAGCTCGATTTGACCAGGTTTGATAATTGGTATAGTGGTGAGACAGGTCTGTATCATATTTTCGAGCCATGTCGCAGCGCACCGACGCCGCCAGAAAGCGGCAACATATCGTTGAAACTGCCTATCGCCTGTTCAAGCGCGATGGCTTCCACGCGACTGGCATCGACACGATCATTGCCCAGGCGGCCGTCGCCAAGATGACCATGTACCGGCACTTCCCGGGCAAGGATGGCCTGATTGTCGAAGTGCTGGACTGGCGCCGGGAACGCTTCAACCGCCAACTCGGCCGGCTGGCTGAGGCGGAAACGACGCCGCAAGAGAAGATTGTCGCGATCTTCGATTGGCATGAGCGCTGGTTCGACGATCCGGATTTCCACGGATGCCTGTTCCAGCATGCACTCGCCGAATTTGGAGATCCGAAGCACGTGATATTCGATGCTGTCATGCGGCAGAAGCGCGACCTCCAACGCCGGCTGCAAGGCGTCCTCGCGCAAGTTCTGCCGGATGAGCGGGCGCGCCGCGTCGCCATGACATTGTCGATGCTGATCGAAGGCGCGACCGTGCTCGCGCAAATGGGGCAGGGAAAAGCCGCGATCGACAACGCCCGGACGATCGCGATCGACATCCTGGCGGTAGAGACGGGGCAATGAGTCTCATTGTCATCGGTTTGGCGCTCTTCGCCGCCATTCTGCATGCGGCCTGGAACGCCTTTCTGAGAAGCGGCGGTGACCGGCTGTGGACGGTCACCGTCATGAGCTTCGCCAGCACCGCCGTGGCCCTCCCGTTTCTGTTCATCTATCCCGTGCCGCCATCCGCTGCGTGGATCTACATCCTGCTCTCGGCACTTCTCCAGGTCGGCTACAGCGTGTTTCTCGTCGCCGCCTATCGTTATGGCGAGCTCGGACAGGTCTATCCGATCGTTCGCGGCGCGGTGCCGCTCCTGGTGACGCTTGGCGGCTTCCTAATCACCGGCGACCGTCTGAGCCTGCATCAGATCGCCGGCGTTCTCCTGATCGGAACGGGGATCATGAGCCTCTCCTTCGGCAAGGGCCGTGCGTCCATCTCGTCGATCCTGTTCGCCTTGGCGACAGGCGCGATCATCGCCGCCTATGCCACCGTCGATTCCAACGGCGTCCGGCGAGCCGGCGGGAGCGCCGCCTATACGGCCTGGGTGCTGGCACTCTACGGCGTGTTCCTGCCGGCTACCTTCCTGGTTCTGCGTCGACGGCTCGTGGTCGATTTCCGCGCCGCGGATACGTGGCGGGCGCTCGGCGGCGGCCTGGTCGCGATGACCGCCTATGGCGTGGTCGTCGCCGCCTTCGCGCTCGGCCCCGCCGGCCCGATCACGGCGCTGCGTGAAACGAGCGTCATTTTCGCCGTCCTGATCGGCTGGTTCATGCTGGGCGAGTCTCTGACATACCGCCGCGTTCTCGCCTGCGTGATCGTCGCGGCGGGGGCCGTCCTGCTTGGTCGCTAATCATTCGCCGCGCCGGATCGCGGCAACTTCCTCGGGACTGGCGCTCGGCGTTTCACCGCCCCACTGGGCGCGCAGCCAGTTGGCGAGATCGGCCACTTGCCGGTCGTCCAGTTGCTCCTTGAAGCCCGGCATGGGCTGCATGCGTTCGAGACCGGGGAAATGCTGCGCCGGAATGCCCTCGAGCACGGTGCGGATGAGGTTGCGTGGGCTTGCGAGCCGGAGCGACGCATTGGTGGACAACGGCACCACGACATGCGGAATGCCCTGGCCTTCGACGCCGTGGCAGCCCGAGCAGAGCGCCAGATAGCTGCCGCGCGCCGCCGCCGCGAGCTCCGGCGCCACCGCGACAGGCGCGGGCTGCGTAAGCGTGGCGGGCTTGTCGGGCAGCTTGTCGAGATCGAACAGATAGGCCGACATCGCGGCGAGGTCGTCGTCGGTCATATATTGGGTCGAGAAATGGACGACCTCGAACATCTGGTTGGTCATGGCGCCTTGTGCCGAGAGGCCGGTTTTCATGAAGGCGGGCAGCAGGACCGGATCGAAGCCCATGCGCGTGAGGCCGTCCTTGGTGATGTCGGGCGCCGTGATGCCTTCGAGCACAGTGCCTTGGAGATACGCGCTCGCCTTCATGCCCTGCATCAGGTTGCGTGGCGTGTGGCATTCGCCGCAATGGCCGAGCGCGTCGACGACATAGCGGCCGCGATTCCAGATCTCCGAGCGCGCCGTGTCGAGCGGTGGCATGTCGGCGGGAAGGTTGACGAGGTTCCAGAAGGTCAGGACCCTGCGGATGTTGAAGGGGAAGTTCAGATCATTGGGCCTGTTGGCGACCTTCATCGGCGGCCGGCTCATGAGATAGGCATAGACGGCATCGACATCCTCGGCCGTCATCAGGCGGTAGGAGGCATAGGGCATGGCCGGATAAAGATGCGCGCCACCCTTGCCGACACCGTCCCGCACGGCGCGGTGGAATTCCGCCCTCGTCCAGTTGCCGATGCCATGCTCCGTGTCGGGTGAAATATTGGTGGCGTAGATCGTGCCGAAAGGCGTCGCGAAGGGAAGACCGCCGGCCCAGGGCGCGCCGCCTTTGGCGGTATGGCAGGCATAACAATCGGCGGCGACCGCGACATAGGCGCCGCGCGCCGCCAGCGTCTTCATCTGCTCTACGCTCAGCGGCTGGTCGACATCCTTCGCCACCACACTCTTCTCGAACAGGCCGAGGAAAACGCTGCCCAGCGCCAGCAAAGCGAGCAGGGCTAGCACGATCGCGGTCCACAACACGGTGCGCTTGTTCATGACGATTACGCTTTGATGAGGCCAGGGGTGTTGAGGATGACGTCGCGGACCGCCTCGTAATAGCGGACATAGCCGGTACAGCGGCAGATATGCTTGTCGAGTGCTTCGCTGATGGTGCGCTCGAGATCGGCGCGCGCCACCGGCTTTCGTTTCAATTCGTCAATCAGCACCGTGGCGCCGGTGACGAATCCCGGCGTGCAATAGCCGCATTGGAAGGAGAAGTGCTCGATGAAAGCCTGCTGCACCGGTGACAGCGCGGTGATGGCGCCGCTCGCATCACGTTCCGCATGACCTTCTATGGTGCGGACCTTCCGGCCTTCGAACCAATGCGCGCCGGTGATGCAGGTTCGCATCTCCTGAAGCGTGCCGTCGTCATTCTCGACGATGACCGTGCAGGCATGGCAGATGCCCTGGCCGCAGCCCATGCGGGCGCCGGTGAGGTTGAGATATTCGTGGAGAAAATCCTGCATCATCATCGTGTCGGGCACATCGACCGGATCGACTGGCTGGCCATTGACGGTGAGCGACAGCTTCTTGAGCGCGATCGTCATGCCAGCGCCTCCCTGATCTTTTCCGCGGTGATCGGCAGAGCGTAGAAACGCCGGCCGATCGCATGGGCGACCGCATTGGCGATGGCCGGCACGATGGCGATCATCACCACCTCGGCGATACCCTTGGGTGCGTCGGTTTCCGACAGGGGCGCCAGGATCTCGGCGGTCTGCGACCAAACCGCGACATCCTTGGAACGCGGCAGCTCATAACGGTTCCAGTTCCAGGTGCCGTCGCCCGGACCATCCTCGTAAAGCGGCAGATACTCCTTGAGCGCATGGCCGACGCCCATCGCAATGCCGCCCTGGATCTGGCCCGAGACCAGCTCCGGCACGATCTGGGTGCCGCATTCCATGATCGAATGATGTGATAGGAGCGTCACCGCGCCGGAGCCGATATCGACCACAACCTCGGCGAATGTCGCCATCGGCGCGTAATAGGTGACGCCGGCATTGTTGCGCTGGGTGGGCGGATAGGTGACGCTGGTGCGGTCGACGAACTGCCAGCCGTCGAGGGTCATCAGCGCCTTGCGGTCCGCCGGCGCGCCATCTCCATATTTGAGGGCCAGCGCATCGATCGGCAATGTGTGTCGACCGGATCCCGGAACATCGAACTCGGCTTCCGCCCATTGCCAGCGGTTGAAGCTGTGCACGGTTACGCCGGTGACGAGGCCTTGCCGGTGCGCCTCGGCCGCGACGTCGGCGAAGCTGAGCGGCGGCAGGCCGCCGGCATTGACCAAACCATGGGCGAGACGCAGCTCCTCGCGCCGGACCGAATAGGGGGCGATGGCGCCGCCACCGATGCCGCGCGACCACAGCGCCAAAGCAGCGGGCCAGATCGCGAGATCGAGCAGCGCGCGGGCCGCCTCGCGCGTCGCATGGCCCAGATAATAGACGCTGTTGGTGGCGCTCATCGGCGAGGTGAAGCTCGGCGTCCAGCGCGGATTCTGCTTGCGCTGGTCTTCGTCCGCCTGGCTCATCATGTAGGGCTCTTCGGTGGTCTCGAGCGGCATTTGCGGCCAGACCACCTTGGCGTAATGCGTCTCGTCCGGCACGCGGCCCAATATGTCGCCGACCATGATGGCCTGCGACGTCGTTGTGCCGGTGCCGATCTCATGGGCCACATGGGCGAAACGCAAACGCCCGGTCGCATCGAGCTCGATCGAGGCGATGGCGGCTTCTGCGCCGGTGCCATAGTCCTTCTGGACATGGCCATAACCGACGCCATATCGCTTGCCGGGATTGGCGGCCTCGAATTCGGCCTTCTTCGCCTGGCGGTCACGCCACAGCGGATGCTGGCGGGCCTTCAACAAGATCTCCTCATTGCGCAGGGCGCCCGCGGGGATCGCGCCTTGCGTGTTCTTCATGCCGGACTTGAAGACATTCGCGAGCCGGAGATCGATGGCATCGACGCTCAAGAGCTCGGCCGCCTCGTCGATCATCATCTCGGTCGCCGACATCGATTGCAGCGTGCCGTAGCCGCTGGTGGAGCCCGCATCGACGGCGCGCGAAGCGATCGCCGCGGCGGAGAAGTCGCTCTTCGGCA